>PPYF01016759.1_pt1 | contig 87658 bp, 83 predicted proteins | sample 1559871 | NCBI WGS metagenome assembly PPYF01 (sample SAMN08240021, study PRJNA423297) | Human gut metagenome, whole genome shotgun sequencing project.
ATATTAATTAATTTCTTAATTACTTATTTTTTAATAAATATGTTTATCTATTATATTTAAAAATAAAGATAAAAAAGAAATTGGCCAAGTTAGTGTTCACCTCGTGTGAAGAGAAAACAAACCTGCGTATATAATAAATTAATACACTTATCTTTTTTAGACTACTTGTTGGTGTTTCATATAGCAATTTGAATGATTTTTGCTACGTCACGCTGATGCAGCAAGGAAAAGGAGAGGATAATGATAGGTTAAAAAATAAACTAAAATTATTTGACTTAAGTTAAACAAAAATTAAATATGATAAAAATAAGTAAAATAAAATATCGAAAATAGTATTTTAATACTCATTTATTGAGTAAATTTAAGTATAAAAACGTATTTTTGTGATCTTTAGCAATAAAAAAAGATAGGCGTGTTTGCACAAATTTTTGAAGAATACAGAACAAATATGGCTTTTTATATTGCAAAAATTGATAAAAATTAAAATAAGAGAAAACAGTAAGCAACTAAGATGGTCGCTATTATTTCTTAATTCTTTACTTAGTAAGAAGGATCTTTGGTAATAAAAGAGATCTCTATAAGTAAATAGAAAACTAAGTAACATTTTATGATGTTCATATTCCAATATTGTATAATTATATATCGATAAAATAGTTTCATTGTGTTATTAATCATCAATTTTATTAAACAAAAAAGTGAAAAAAAAAGTTATTAATAGTGATAGGTAAACGGAGTGTGCATACCTATTGTGGTGTGACATGCGTCATACCAACAGAATAGCTGTTTATAACTGGCTGTTTGTATTGAATGCTAGGCGCATAACAGTGGTAAGAAGAGTGGTAACAAGAAGCAAAAATGCCACTATTTTGGTTTTTTCATTTAAATTAGTGGCATTTTTATTCAAAGTAATAGATGTAATTGACTACAATCCGCCTACTTCTCTTGGTGTTGCACGCATTGAAGTACTAATGGTATTACCCACCATATCTACCCGTGCTTGGAACGGCGGGAATGGTAATGGAATGCCATGCTCTGCAAAGGCTAGCAGAATATTTTGATGGATCTCATGTCTGGCTGGCATTCTATGTCCCATTTCTGCGGCATAAACACGTAACTCGAAGATTTGGATCCCTTGTTGTAGGTCAACCAAGTAAACCTCAGGAGCGGGGTTGTCTAAAATCATGGTAGAGCGTTTAGAGGCTTCTAATAAAACATTGGTCACTTGTTCACTATTGCAATCAGCTGGCGCAGGGATGGTCATTACGATACGTGTAATAGAGTCTGATAATGACCAGTTAATAAATTGCTCTGTAATAAATGCTTTATTAGGCACAATGATCTCTTTTCTATCCCAATCGGTGAGCGTGGTGGCTCGCGTATTGATTTTAGAAATATTCCCAGTCAAGTTACGGATAGTAACGGTATCACCAATACGAATTGGCTTTTCAAACAAGATCATTAACCCTGAGATAATGTTGGCAAAAATTTCTTGTAAGCCAAAACCAAGACCTACCCCCATAGCGGCAATTAACCATTGTAGTTTTGACCACTCAATACCTAATAATGAGAAACCAACAATACTGCCTATTAGGGTGATGCTGTATTTCGTTAAAGTGGTAATGGCATAACCTGTACCAGGTGTTAGATCTAAGTGTTGTAAAATTGCCAGTTCAAGCAGTGCTGGCAGGTTTCTTACCAATTGTGCCGTGATAATAATCACTAATATAGCGACTAAGATAGACCCCATGGTAATGGGCTGGATAGTATTGACGCCATTAACGGAGGAAGTCACATCCCATAGTCGGATATTATCGACAAAAGAGAAGGCTGTATTGAGCTCTGACCAGAGTAAAATCATGGACACGAGTGCAATCATGGTCAGAATAGAACGTACTAGACCAATAGATTGTGCACTAATCGCATCAAGGTCAATGGCTTGATCTTCCAACTCTAAGTTAGCGGTACTCTCACCACTGCTGCCAACAATGGTATTCTCATCTTCCCCTTTGGCTCGTTGAGCTAAAATTTCTGCCCGTTTTTGTTTGGCTCGTTCAAAGGCAAGCTTACGACGTTGGATCAGCATCCATCGTTGAATAATATGATAAATAATCAGCAAGGCAAACCAAATCGCCACAGACATCTCTAAGCGACCCAGTAATACGATGGAGGTTGAGAGATAGCCTAAGATAGCCGCGAGGGCTGCAAGAACAGGGGCAACAAGTAAGAACCACCATAAAATGGTATTTATCACATTATCACCAGAGCCATGTTTATCTAAGTAAAGCGGCACATGTGCCTTTTTTAGGCTTGAGGTAATAAAACTTAAAGCAATGCACAATAATAAAAAGCAAAAACGCCCAACCGTTGGCGCAAATTCTCTGTCACTATAGTATTCAAAGGTGATAAGCGACATCATTAACGGCACAATGACGAAAATCGACAGTTGATAAAAGCGCATCGCTTTTTTCACACGACTCTCTTTCCATTTAAATTGCGCGATAAATAACCCATTAGGGCGAGCAAAGGTAGCACTTATCATAAATAGCCATAGCACAGGGGCTGCGGCAGTTACACCATAACCAATCGCTCCCGCCATGGGATAACGCCATTCGACACTTTGTAAACCATATCCTACGGCAGACCATAATAGCGGTAGTGGTAAGGCGATTAATATTGACCAAAATACGGTACGCACCGTTAATGAGAAATGATCTTGAGTGACTTTACCAATGCGATTACTGACTCTTTCAAGAAACGCATTGTAATGCTTACGGGTACGAAGACTAAAACCGACAATAGATAGGGTGACCAGTAGATAGATAAAGGTATCTTGGTTTTTGAGCATGTTAACCGCAGCATGCCCTAATTGTGAGAAAGTATCTAATGAGAGTAGGCGAGTAATATCTTTAATTAATAAAACCGGATAATTGAGTTTTATTGGGCTGATATCGGCCACCCAGAACATATAGCGGTTTGTGGCATCTTTTGTCTCTTTTAAGGCATCCGCAAGTTGTGTTGTGGCTACTTTGAGTTTGGTTAACTCTAAGATTTGGGAGTCATAACCGGATAAAAGAGAATTGAGTAACTCTTGGCGCGCTTGAATGAGAGAGTCAAAAATATATTGCTGAGCTTCTGGTAGCTTTGAGCCATCGGCAGTTTCAGGAGGCTGGATTTTGCCTAGGTTTTCTAGCATCTCTTCATAGCCTAATCGCTCAACACGTAACTGAACGATATCTCTATCCAGCTCTTGAGAGCGGGGCATTTCAGGTAAGCGAGCCAATTGTGTTCTTAATGCTTCACCTAATGCCGTAGAGCCACTTAACCATTGGGCTTGCTCTCGAATGGTTGTGAGTGTCTGTCTTACTTGTTGGGTTTGTTGTGTTGTTAGACGCTGTTTTTCGGTTAACTCACTCATTTCTTGCGTCTGTTTATTGAGGATCTGAGAAAGTTGACGGTTAGTCTCGATTTGCTTAGTCAGAAACTCGGGGAGTTCGCCCCCTTGCTCGGCGAGCATCTCTGTCTTTTCTAAAGCGAGATCTGCCACTTCTTGGCGCTTAATATTCAGTAAACTACGCAATTGTTGCAGTTGTACATCAAGTCGTTGATAACGTTTTTTAAATAGCTCCAAGCGCAATCGAGTAATTTCTTGACGATTATTAGCAGAAAGTTGCGCCATTTCCAGCTCATTAACCATCGCTTTTCGTGCTGTGACTTCAGCTTGGGTTAATTTATTTTGTGCTTCTGCTAGTGGGGTGTTTGATGCCCCTATTGCCGCTAAACGCGCCGTTGCATCACTTAGTAAACGACGAGCTTCTGAAAGTTGCTGAGGGAGTAAATTGAGTGATTCGCTGATTTCACGGCTTTTATCTTGCTCTTGTTGTTGTAGCCGAGCTTGTTCCATCAGTTGGCTACTCACTTGAATGATTTTTTGCTCAAGCTCAGGAATAGTAATTTTTTCTGGAATTGTTGGAACTGAGTGACTCTCTTCGAGTAATTTAGCCCTTAGCTCTTGAGTGATCTGCGGATATTCATCAATAGTCTTTTGATAATTATCCGCATTAACTTGAGCTTTTTCACCATCATTTATCCAATTGATGGTGCCTTGTAGCGCCTGAACAGTTTCAATATCTTGAGGATTAGTACTGCCTTCAAGTTGTTTGATATCTTGACGTAATTTATCAACATCCGCAGCAAACACCGAAGTATTGAATGAGATAGTCAGAAAAAAGCTAAAAAGTAGACTGATTATCAGGCGCACAAGGTTTACTCCGAATTACGAATTATTCATTAATGGTATTATTATCGCAGGCCTTATGATCAGTGCCTGTGGCATTAATGATAGAGCCTAGTAGTTCTCCCATTAATGTTACAGAGCCGTTCATCAGATCTTTATTTAATTGAACACTATTTTCAGGGAAGAGGTTAATAACGGTCGAGCCTAATTTAAAGCGTCCCATCTCTTCACCTTTTTTCAGAAATATAGCGCCAACTTTATCCGCTTGAGGATAAGTCCAACGTTTAATAATACCTTCACGTGGTGGTGTTACCATGCCACACCAGACCGTTTCAATACTCCCTACAATGGTCGCTCCAACAAGAATTTGTATCATGGGACCAAATTGGGTGTCAAAAAGGCAAATAATACGTTCATTACGAGCAAATAAGTTAGGAACATTTGCCGCAGTTAAAGGATTAACAGAAAAGAGATCGCCGGGGACATAAATCATCTCTTTTAATAACCCATCGCAAGGCATATGAACACGGTGGTAATCCCGTGGTGAAAGATAGGTTGTAATAAATTGTCCATGGCGGAACTGGTCGGCCAAGGTAAAATTACCTGCTAGCAACGCTTCAAGGGTGTAAGAGTGCCCTTTGGCTTGTAAAATTTGATCGTCTTGGATCTGACCAAGCTGACTGACAGCGCCATCTGCGGGGAGAGCCAGTTGGTTATCTCCTTCAACAATAGGGCGAGCGCCATCTTTTAATGCACGAATAAAAAACTCATTAAATGTTGCATAAGCCTGAAATTGGCTCTCTTTCGCTTCATTCATATCAACTTTATATGCGCGAGCAAACATTTTGATAGCAAATTGAGTAACGCTACCTGCTTTTTTATTGGCAAACCAACCAGCTAGCTGTGTTAGCCATAATTTAGGCAATAGATACTGTAGTTTAATTTTTAGCTTGTCCAAAATGGCAACCTCTGGGATCGAACGATAAAAAATCGACAAAAGGGGTCTATTGTACCCACCCTTAATAGGGTTGTCAGTGAATCTATGCTTAAGAGTCTAAATTAATATTTTTACGCACTTTCACCTGACTCATACTTTCTAAAATACGATGATAGTTTTCAAATCGGGTTGGTGCGATTTCACCTTTATCTACGGCTTCGGTGATCAAGCAACCCGGATCGTCATTATGCTTACAATCACGGAATTTACAGCCCCCTAAGAAAGGTCGAAACTCAATAAAACCTTTGGTCACTTGCTCAGGTGTTAAATGCCACAAACCAAATTCACGTACCCCCGGTGAATCAATAACATCGCCTCCTAGAGGAAAATGGTAAAGACGCGATGCGGTGGTGGTATGTTGTCCAAGCCCTGAGTTGTCAGAGACTTGATTGACCAGAATACTTTCTTCCATTGGTGGTAAGAGAGTATTGAGAAGGCTCGATTTACCCACACCTGACTGGCCAGCAAAAATAGAGATGCGGCCAATTAATGCTTGAGTTAATGCTTCTAATCCCTCTTTGGTATAGCTTGAGACTTCAAGCACTCGATAACCAATATCTTTATAAATTTGCATCCACTCACTTACCATCGCTCGGCTTTCTGCATCTAACATATCGACTTTATTCAATACAATAAGGGGTTCGATATTTAAGGTTTCACAAGCCACTAAGTAGCGGTCGATAATATTAAGTGAAAGCTCAGGTAAAATGGCTGAAACAATAATAATTTGATCAATATTAGCGGCAATAGGCTTAATACCATCATAATAATCTGGGCGAGTGAGTACAGAAGTACGCTCATGAACAGCTTCTACAATGCCATTGACGCGCACATTTTCTTGGGTTTGTAATGCAGGGCGCCACACCACTCTATCGCCTGTGACTAGGGATGAAATAGTACGGCGAATATTACAACGGGTAATAGAGCCATCTGCAGCTTCAATATCTGCATGTTGCCCAAAGCGACTGATAACGAGGCCTTCGGTCGCTTCGCCTAATTGTGTATCGTCTAATTCAACGTGATTTTTTTTCTCTTTGCTTTGCAAACGCTTTTTATGATTTTCTTGTACTCGGCGTTGCTGGCCTTTAGATAATTTACGTTTTGTCACCGATCCTCACTTGTGTTATTCGGTTAGATGTTCTTTTGTCGTGCTTATTGAGTAAACGCGCTATGATAAAGGTTAAAATATCATGTCTCACTCTAAGAAACAGCTAGGATATATTATGTCAAAAAGCGAGAACAATCTTATCTGGATAGATCTGGAAATGACTGGCCTTGATCCTGAACGCGATCGTATTATTGAAATTGCCACTATCGTCACCGATCCCCAACTTAATATTTTAGCTGAAGGTCCCGTTATTGCCGTACATCAATCGGATAAATTACTCGCCTCGATGGATGAATGGAATACTACAACACATACGGCAAGTGGTTTAGTTCAGCGGGTTAAAGAGAGTCAGTATGATGATGCGGCTGCACAACAAGCCACTATCGAATTCCTTGAAAAATGGGTGCCACAGGGTGCATCACCGATCTGTGGTAATAGTGTGGGGCAAGATAGACGTTTTCTATTTCGCTATATGCCTGAATTAGAAAAATATTTTCATTATCGTTATCTCGATGTCAGTACACTAAAAGAGTTAGCTCGTCGTTGGAAACCTGAAATCCTTGAAGGATTTAAGAAAAAAAATACTCATCAAGCGTTGGATGATATTCGAGAATCTATTGCTGAATTAGCCTATTATCGCCAAACCTTTATTAAAGAGTAGAAATTAGCGGATTGATGGCTGATATTGCACCATTGTGACGATTTTATCGTCATGCAATCAAAAAAACGCATTTTTTTACTGATAAGGGCTTGCGGTTAAGCATTTTTCTCGTATAATGCGCTTCCCGTACCGATGAAGAATTTCGTTTGTACGGGTGTAAGAAAGACGCGGGAATAGCTCAGTTGGTAGAGCACAACCTTGCCAAGGTTGGGGTCGCGAGTTCGAGTCTCGTTTCCCGCTCCAAAGATATTTTTACCCTAAAAGTCGCCGAGTAAGCAGGGCTTGCATGTCTCGTCTGCCATCCGCAATAATAAAGATAACCACTTGTTTTGCTATTGTGTGATAGATGACACGATAAGGTTTAAAAAAGATTTGCCGATATTCACGAATACCTAAACTTTGTAATTCCTTTGGAATACAGCCTTTCATAGGAAAGTTAGCCAGTGTATTAGTGACCTTAAGCAGCTCATCTAATACATAATCTACATTATCTATGCTGTCGTGGTCGGCAATATAGTTATTGATGTCCTCTAAGTCTGTTTCGGCATCTTTCGTCATTACCACTTTATAGGACGCCATTACGATTATTTCCTTTTACTTTTTAAACGCTGAACAACGCTTTTTATATCTTTTACTTCACCTGCTTCAACTTGTTGCTGACCTAACGCCAATATTTTAAGTAAGGCTAATGTTTCCTGTGTCTCTTCATAAAAGGTAATATCCTGAATAACCGCTTTTGCTTCGCCATTTTGAGTAATAATCATCGGTGCACCAGATTCAGTGAGTTTAGTCATCACTTCGGCGGCATTAGCTTTTAAATAACTAATTGGTTTGATTTGTTCTGAGTAACGCATATCTACCTTAATCAATAAGACTAAATTAAGTCTAAAAAAAGTCTAATCTGAGTGTGAAGAGATAAAAGCTAAAATGCAATATAGAAAACCTTTAGCGAAAACCGCTTAATGAACAGTCCAACTCTATGAGGTCACTTCAACAGGGCGGGGAGCAGTCACGCATAAGCAACAATACAAAGCGTTATTTTGTTTAATAACACCCAAATAAAGCTATTGCATTCTAAAAGTCACAAGGACATAACTATGGACAGGAAATAGCAATGCTTGTATAAAATATAACCAAAAAATCTTTATTTTCTCTCTCACTTTTTAAAAATGAGTCTACACTGTGGTAGGTGCAGATCAGCGATTGTAGCTAATACACTTAAAGCGAGTGACCCATTGCAGTGCAGAAAAAGGGAAATCGATAACAGCAAGAAAGATCAAGCTATTTTTTTGTGATCTATCTTTGATCTTTGCTTGCATTTCTATTTAGCCAGCACTAGAATGTGCGCCTTTCCTCGTTTAGGGGGGAGCTAAACCTCAGATCAATTTTTGTTGTTTAGGTTTTTATTCTGTTAAATATACTTTGAAGAGTATTTTTTATGAAGAAAAGTATTTTTATGACTTTTCTTTGGAAAAAAGAGCCCGAGTTCTACTTATCTTAATATTCTTATCGAAATAAATTATCCACAATAAGATGCTCATAATCCTTGCATCTAGCACTAATTTATTTTTTTACTGCACAGAGTTATCCACAGGCTGCTATCATTGAGTCATTAGCATATTATGCTAGTGAGTTAAATATTGCTTTTATCTATCCAATTGATAAGTAAGTTTATTTTTATTTTTTTTTAATTTGTGCCACACTTCGCTTGAATTTTTTCTTCATATTGATAGACAAAGAGTTTTTATTTTATTCACAGGTGAAATTATCTCATCTTATGAGTATGCGTATCATGTTAAAAACTAAGCATCACGAGGTAGGCCCTTAGTTATTGCCCTTACTAGACGTTTTTGTTGTGAAGTCTGTATTTTTAGTGTTTTTTCTTCTCTTTTGGCTTTCTGTTGGGCGATAGCCCAGTGCAAATGTTCATCTAAAACCTCCCCTAAACCAAAGCGCTCTTGCAAGGCCAGTACAATTTTGTCCTGATAAGGGGCATTGCCTAACGCAACACTAATATTTCTTAGCCAACGTAAATAGCCAATTCGTCGGATCGGTGAACCTTCTGTAATACGCAGAAATTTTTCTTCACTCCATTGGAATAGATCCAGCAATTCTGGTGTATGTAAGGCACGGCGCGGAGAAAAATCATCTTCCTCTGTGAGCGAAGAAAAACGATTCCATGGGCAAATTAATTGGCAATCATCACAACCATAGATACGATTGCCCATCAAAGGGCGAAATTCTTCAGGAATAGCGCCTTCAAGTTCAATCGTTAGGTAAGAAATACAGCGACGAGCATCAATGGTGTAAGGCTCTACGATGGCGCCTGTTGGGCAAGTGGTCATGCAAGCTACACATTTACCGCATTGCTCTTCAACGGGAGAATCAATAGGCAAAGGTAAATTAATTAATAATTCACCGAGAAAAAACCAAGAGCCGGCCTGATTATTGATAACAAGTGAGTGTTTACCAACCCACCCAAGGCCAGCTTTCACGGCCAATGGTCGTTCCATTATCGGCGCTGAATCAACAAAAGGGCGAAAATTAACAATACCTTGATATTCAAACTGTTGGCAATATTGCGTAATTTTTTCACCTAATTTTTTAAGGCGTTGTCTTAATACTTTGTGATAATCTCTACCCAATGCATAACGGCTAATATAGCCTTGCTCTGGATTATTAAGGGTACGAGCAAAAGCGGCATCTGTTGGCAAATAGTTCATTCTGACGCTGATCACACGCAATGTGCCCGGCACCAATTCATGGGGTCTTGCTCGAGTCATGCCATATTTAGCCATCCATGCCATTTCACCATGATACTGTTTATCTAACCAAGCTTGTAAACGAGGCTCTTCGAGCGATAAATCAGTATCGCAAATTCCTGTTTGTTGGAATCCTAGTTCAGTTCCCCAACGTTTTATATTTTGAGCAAGGTGATGAAGATCGAGTGATGACATGAGCAACCGAAATAATAGCTAATAGGTGAGTCCTAAGAGTGCGCAGTGTATCATAGTGCAACGATAGGAAAAATCCTCGTAAGAAATAGATTTATGGTATGGTTATTTGAAATTGATTCTGATAATAATTTACTTTAAGTGAATATAAAAATGGTCTGTTTGCATGTGCTCTAACATGCTATTAACTAAGTCGTTATTACCTAACAATAGATTGTATGAATATGAAAGAATGGGTTGTTACATTAGAAAATGAAGCTGCAACAGTAAAACTAGGGCATTCAGTCGCAATGGCGACAAATAACCAAGGGCTTATTATTTATTTATTTGGTGATCTAGGGGCCGGGAAAACCACCTTTAGCCGCGGATTTTTACAAGCTTTAGGTCATCAAGGTCATGTTAAAAGTCCGACATATACCTTGGTAGAGCCTTATATGCTGACACCACGCCCAGTCTATCATTTCGATCTTTATCGCTTAGCTTCAGCGGAAGAGTTAGAATTTATGGGGATACGTGACTATTTTGCACAAGATCCACTGTGTCTCATTGAATGGCCTTCTCAAGGGGAAGGGTTTATACCTAATGCGGATTTAGAGCTTCATTTAAGCTATGAAAATGAAGGTCGTAAAGCCCATTTTATTGCCCTTTCACAGAGAGGGAATGCTGTTTTATCCCGTATTCAGTCTGCATAAAGGAATATTGATTATGTCGAGTCTCATCACTATTGTGAGCCAATGTCAGCGTTATATTGCCACCTTTTTGTTGGTTGTTCTGTCACTTTTTGTGGTGCAAATAGCACAAGCCGCTACGGTAACAGAAGTGAAGGCCGAAAATGGGGATGTGGCTACAACACTTACATTTTCGTTTAGTGGTGGGAAACCAAGCTATAGATATTATTCACTGAAAAATCCAGATAGGTTAGTGATGGATTTTAAGCAAGGTAGCCAAATAACGGGTTTACCTGTGACATTAAATCGTCAGCAATTAGCACAAAAAATTCGCACGACACAATCAAAAGATAGCCAATATCAAAGTATGGTGGTAGAGCTTGCCAAACCAGTGGTGGTGACGGAGCGCTTATTAAATAGCAATGGTGAATATAAGTTAGTACTTACTATCAAACCTATTAATGCTCGACAAAATAACAATACATCAACGACGGTCAGTGTAGTGGCGTTATCAGCAAACAAAGCCACAAATACGGTGGCTAATCAACAGATGGCGCCTTTGGTGACTACGCCTAAGCAACCCGTTGCACCTGTAGTACCGGTAAAGCCTCGCACAACCTCGAATAAGCCCGCGTCGAGCGATCGGCAAATAATTATTGCGATTGACGCAGGGCATGGGGGTCAAGATCCCGGCGCTATTGGGCAAAAAGGTAATCGTGAAAAAGATGTTACCTTAAGAGTGGCAAAAAAATTAGAAGCGATTTTGCGTAATGATCCTATGTTCAAACCCGTTTTAACCCGCAATGGCGACTATTTTATTTCTGTTGCTGGACGCTCTGAAGTGGCCCGTAAGCAAGGTGCCAATATGTTAGTGTCTATTCATGCCGATTCTGCACCTAATCGCAGTGCGCGCGGGGCATCTGTTTGGGTATTGTCAAATCGTCGCGCGAATAGTGAATTAGGTAAATGGCTTGAACAAAGCGAAAAACAATCAGAGCTTCTCGGTGGCGCCGGTGATGCACTCGCAGAAGGGGTTGATCCCTATTTAAGCCAAGCGGTATTAGATTTACAATTTGGTAATTCACAGCGTGTAGGCTATGACGTTGCGGTAGCGGTGTTATCTGAACTTAGAAAAGTAGGATCATTACATAAAAAAACACCAGAGCACGCCAGCTTAGGGGTTTTACGTTCACCTGATATTCCGTCTATTTTGGTCGAAACAGGTTTTATTAGTCATGCCGCTGAGGAACAATTGCTGATTTCAGATGCTTACCAAGAGAAATTAGCCGCTTCAATCTATGCCGGATTAAAAAATTACTTTCTCGCTCATCCCTTACAGAATGGGCCAAAATAAAGATAAACGTGGGATAAGGTAATGGCGATTAATTTATTACCTCCTCAGTTAGCAAATCAGATTGCAGCAGGGGAAGTCGTTGAAAGACCCGCTTCTGTTGTTAAAGAGTTACTTGAAAACAGCTTAGATGCGGGTGCGACAACAATTGATATCGATATCGATAAAGGTGGCGCTAAGCTAATTCGTATCCGCGATAATGGATGCGGCATTTCCCGTGATGATTTGAAGTTAGCACTTGCTCGCCATGCAACAAGCAAAATATCGACACTGGATGATCTTGAAGCCATTATGAGCATGGGGTTTCGTGGTGAAGCCTTAGCCAGTATCAGCTCTGTATCACGTTTAACCTTAACATCTCGTACCGCATCTCAAGAGGAGGCTTGGCAAGCCTACGCCGAAGGGCGTGATATGACAGTGGCAGTCAAGCCAGCAGCACATCCGGTGGGGAGCACAGTTGAAGTGCTCGATCTTTTTTATAACACTCCTGCAAGACGTAAATTTTTACGTACCGAAAAAACAGAGTTTGGTCATATAGATGAAGTAGTACGTCGTATAGCCTTATCCCGCTTTGATGTGTCAATTAATTTAACCCACAACGGTAAGCGGGTGCGTCAATATCGCGCTGCGAAAGAAACTCATCAGCATCATCGTCGTTTAAGTGCTATCTGTGGTAATCATTTTGTTGATCAAGCAATGCAACTGACGTGGGAGCATGGTGATCTGGCAATAAAAGGCTGGGTAGAGCATCCTTTAGCTCCAGTGCAAAGCAGTGAAATACAGTACTGTTATGTCAATGGGCGCATGATGCGCGATAGATTGATTAACCATGCTATTCGTCAAGCATATGAAGGTTATTTGCAAGGTGAACAGCAACCCTCTTATGTGCTTTATTTAACCGTCGACCCTCATCAAGTGGATGTCAATGTGCATCCTGCCAAACATGAAGTGCGTTTTCACGAATCGCGCTTAGTACACGATTTTATCTATCAAGCTGTCCTGAGTGTGTTAAGGCAGGTTACAGAAGATACGTTATCTTTAGATGAAGAGGATAATGGGGCTTTAACTGCCACAACATTTCCTGAAAATCGCCAAGTTGCGGGAGAAAATGTTTTTTCGCAGCCTTATCAAGCACCAGTAACCTCATCTACGCAAAAAAAGAGCACGGGAGCTTACCAAGGAAGTGCAGGAAAAGGGTTAACAGATACGCAAAAGAGTCCCCAAAAAACGCTAGATACACGTCAGTTTGGTGAGAGTTATCAACGTACGCAAGGCATGCTTTATCAAAAAATGATGCAAGAAAGTGCGAGCGATGTTGAAAATAAAGAAAAAATACCCCTATTTCCCCCTCGTCCCCCATTGAATTTAGTTGATGTTGGTCATACAACTAATAACAATGAAACAAATGTAATTTCAGTGGTGCCTCGTTCTGTTAATGCCAGCGCAGCGCAAACAGATTATACTTTTGGCCGGGTATTGGCGATTTATCAGCAGAAATATGCGTTAATTGAATCTTCGCAAGGTCTAGGGCTGTTAGCATTGGAAGAAGCTGATTTTCTGTTAAAATGTGCCCAGTTATTGCCAGAAAATGAAAATCTGAAACCCCAACCTTTGCTAGTGCCTTTAAAAGTCACACTCAGTAAAGATGAAATTAATACATTTAAGCAGTTTCAGGCGTTAATCAGTGATTTTGGGATTGTTATTGACATCTCTCATGGTAAAGCGACGATCCATGCGGTCTCGTTGCCGTTGCGACAGCAAAATTTACCTGTATTACTGACAAAGCTATTAGCTTATTTGGCAACAGAAAAATTATGCTCTAAACAACAAATTGGGCATTGGTTAGCAAAACAGTTAAGTCATGAGTCGGGTGTTTGGTCACAGGCTCAGGCAGTAGGATTATTGGCTGATATTGAACGATTATGTCCACAATATGTCAGACAGCCGTCCAAAAACTTATTACAATTAATAGAATTACAACCTGTGGTAGCGGCACTGAATAATGAGCGAAGTAAAAACGCAAATAAAACCTAAAGCAATCTTTCTGATGGGGCCAACAGCCTCTGGTAAAACCGCATTAGCCATTGCGCTAAGACAAAAACTACCCGTTGATCTTATTAGTGTTGATTCTGCTCTTATTTATCGTGGTATGGATATTGGTACTGCAAAACCGGATGAGACAGAGCAGTCGCTTGCACCACATCGTTTAATTGATATTCTAGATCCCGCATTACCTTATTCTGCCGCAGACTTTCGTAAAGATGCGTTAAAAGCAATGGAAGAAATTACGGCTGCAGGACGAATTCCACTATTAGTGGGCGGGACTATGCTATATTTTAAAGCGTTATTAGAAGGCTTATCGCCTTTGCCCAGTGCTAATCCAGAAATTCGTGCTGAAATCGAAAAAAAAGCAGCCGAACAAGGGTGGGAGGCAATTCATCAAGAGCTAGCATCCGTCGATCCAGTTGCGGCCAAACGGATCCATCCTAATGATCCTCAACGCCTTTCTCGTGCACTGGAAGTTTACCTGATTTCAGGTAAATCGATGACAGAATTAACTCAAATATCAGGCGAAGCATTGCCTTATGATGTTTATCAGTTTGCGATTGCTCCGAAAGATAGAAATGTACTTCATCAACGCATTGAAGCACGTTTTAAACAGATGTTAACGTGTGGCTTTGAAGATGAAGTAAAATCATTATACCAACGGGGCGATCTGCATGAAGATTTACCTTCTATACGTTGTGTCGGCTATCGCCAGATGTGGTCATATTTATCCGGCGAAATCGACTATGATGAGATGGTTTATCGAGGGATCTGCGCTACCCGGCAATTAGCGAAGCGACAAATCACTTGGTTAAGAGGTTGGCATGATGTTCATTGGTTAGATAGTGAAGATTTTGAACAGTCTCTTAACACTGTTTTGCAGGTAGTTAGTGCATAGATGGTAGGTTTGTGTAAAATTGATAGTTGCTAAAGTGCAATTTTTGAGTAGTTCATTTTTTCGAACCATTAGGTTCTAGTATAAAACAACAAAATAAGGAAAACATAGAATGGCTAAGGGGCAATCTTTGCAAGATCCTTTTCTGAACGCATTACGTCGTGAAAGGGTCCCTGTTTCAATCTATTTGGTAAACGGCATTAAATTACAGGGTCAGATCGAATCTTTTGACCAATTTGTTATTCTGCTGAAAAACACTGTTAGTCAGATGGTATACAAACATGCTATCTCTACCGTAGTACCTTCTCGTCCTGTTTCTCATCATAGCAATACAGGTACCAACCAAGCGGGTACAAATTACAGTGGCGGTAACGCGACTCAGCAGGATGATGTTGCAGAATAATTATCAAATATTATTCTTAATATAATAAAAACATAGGTAGGGAGACTTTACCTATGTTTTTCCTGTTTTTATAAAGTCCATGAGGTTTCGCCTTTGTTTGATCGTTATGAAGGTGGCGAATTAGCCGTTTTAGTGCACGTTTTCTTTTCGCAAGAAAAGGATATTGATGACTTGCAAGAGTTTGAATCTTTGGTGACATCTGCCGGTGTAAAACCAGTTCAAATTATTACAGGGAGCCGTAGAGCGCCTCACTCCAAATATTATGTGGGAGAAGGTAAAGCGGAAGAAATCGCAGAAGCAGTAAAAGCGAGTGGTGCAGATGTGGTGTTATTTAATCACGCACTCTCACCGGCACAAGAACGAAATCTGGAAAGACTTTGTGAATGTCGTGTAGTTGATCGCACGGGAGTTATCCTCGATATTTTTGCTCAACGAGCAAGAACTCACGAAGGAAAGCTACAGGTAGAACTCGCTCAGTTACGTCATTTATCAACCCGTTTAGTTCGAGGGTGGACACACTTAGAACGACAAAAAGGGGGGATTGGATTACGTGGCCCTGGCGAAACACAGCTTGAAACGGACCGACGTTTGCTCAGAGGCAAAATTAGTCAAATTCTAATGCGTCTAGGCAAAGTTGAACGTCAGCGTGAACAAGGACGACAAGCGCGAAGTAAAGCTGATATTCCAACGTTATCTCTGGTGGGTTACACCAATGCGGGTAAGTCGAGTTTATTCAATCGTATAACCTGTGCTGATGTATATGCTGCTGATCAGTTGTTTGCGACACTGGATCCTACCTTAAGACGAATTCAGGTCGATGATGTTGGTACCGTGGTGTTAGCTGATACGGTTGGTTTTATCCGACATCTACCTCATGATCTGGTGGCGGCATTTAAGGCAACGCTACAAGAAACACGTGAAGCGACATTGCTTCTTCATGTTATTGATGCCGCTGATAGCCGTTTTGAAGAGAACATTCATGCAGTTGAAAATGTATTAGAAGAGATTGATGCTCACGAGATACCGACACTGTATGTGATGAATAAAATTGATCTTCTTGAGGACTTCACCCCAAGAATTGATCGAAATGAAGATAATTTACCTGTTAGGGTTTGGGTTTCTGCACAAACAGGTGAAGGTATTCCTCTGTTATATCAGGCGTTGACAGAGCGCCTTTCAGGTGAGATCGCACACGTTGAATTGCGTTTACCGCCAGAAGAAGCAGGGCGATTACGTAGCCGTTTTTATCAATTACAGGCTATTGAGCGTGAATGGATTGAAAAAGACGGTAAAGTTGGGCTAATCACCCGAATGCCTATGGTAGACTGGCATCGACTTTGCAAGCAGGAGCCTACTTTATTGGATTACGTGGTCTGATAATTGGCCATACTAAAGAACATTAACTGAGAGCTGGCGATGAAATCGGCTCTTAAGCCTGATAAATCTAATCATAATAATGGAGCTAGAACATGGCGTGGAATCAGCCCGGTAACAACGGACAAGACCGCGACCCGTGGGGGAACCGAAACGGCGGTAATAATAACGGCGACGGGAACTCTAACGGTAATCAAGGAGGTCGGGATCGTAAAGCATCAGATCTCGATGATTTGTTCCGGAAACTGAGTGCAAAACTTGGCGGTTTCGGTGGTAAAAAAGGAGGAAACTCCTCTTCTGGGCAAAATGGCGGACCTCGTGGTAATGCTGGAAACGTATTAGTTTCTCTTGCATTAGGTGCTGTGGTTGTCGTTTGGGCTGCCAGTGGTTTTTATACCATTAAAGAAGCCGAACAAGGTGTTGTGACTCGTTTCGGTAAATTTTACCAAATCGTCGAGCCTGGTTTAAACTGGAAACCGACTTTCATTGATGAAGTTCAGCCTGTCAACGTAAAAACCATCCGTGATTTAACTACGGGTGGCATGATGTTGACATCAGATGAAAACATGGTTCAAGTTGAGATAAACGTTCAATATGTTGTCTCAGATCCAGAAGCATTTCTCTTTAATGTCACAACGCCAATGAATAGCCTAGGACAAGCGACAGACAGTGCCGTCCGTGGTGTAATTGGTCGTTCAGAAATGGAAAAGATCCTGACATCGAACCGTTCAGAAATTCGTGATCAAACCCGTCAAGAATTAGAAGAGACGATCCGCCCTTATAAAATGGGGATCTCCATTGTGGACGTCAACTTCCAAGTTGCTCGCCCACCAGAAGCGGTAAAAGCGGCATTCGATGACGTAATTGCGGCACGAGAAGAAGAGCAGAAAACCATTCGTCAGGCTGAGGCTTATAAAAACGAAGTGTTACCATTAGCGAAAGGTAACGCACAACGTATGATTGAAGAAGCAACCGCTTATAAAACGAGTGTGGTGATGAAAGCAGAAGGTGAGGTGGCGAGTTTCGCCAAAATCTTACCTGAATATCGCGCAGCACCGGAAATTACTCGTGAGCGTCTGTATATTGAAACAATGGAAAAAGTGTTGTCGAAAACACGTAAAGTCATTGCCAATGACAAAGGTAACAGTATGTTGGTTCTGCCTTTAGAGCAAATGTTACGCCAGCAACCAAAAGCGCCAACGTCATTTAATAGTGTCACAGAGGCACCTGCGCGTATTTCAACCCCTACGCCAAGTACCAACACAACACCTACTCAGAAACCAGCAACAACTTATGGTAACGGTGGATATGGTAGCAATAATAGTGGTGGTTATGGTCAGCCTTATGGCTCTAATCAAGGAGGACAATAATCATGCGTAAAGTTATCGCTGTTGTTGCAGTTATTATTTTAGCGTTGTTGTACTCCTCAGTATTTGTCGTGCAACAATATGAACGCGGTATTATTTTACGTTTCTCGAAAGTGGTACGTGATGGTGAAAATAAACCGGTCGTTTATGAACCGGGTATTCACTTTAAAATTCCATTTATTGAGAATGTGAAAAAACTGGATGCGCGTATCCAAACGATGAATATCCAGCAAGATCGCTTCTTATCAGGTGAGAACAAAGACTTGTTAGTTGACTCTTATCTGAAATGGCGTATCAGTGATTTTAGTACTTACTACCTAGCTACTGGTGGTGGTAATACGATGCAAGCAGAAACCTTATTGCGTCGTAAATTTAGTGACCGTTTACGCTCTGAAATTGGTCGTATGAGTGTAAACCAAATTATCACTGATTCACGTGGTCGTTTAACCATTGATGTACGTAATGCGTTGAATGAAGGTACACCTTCTCGCGATAAAAGCGATGCAGATGATGCTATTGCTATTGCTGCGAAGAAAGTGGCAGAAGAGACCAAAGGTAAAGCCCCTGCTATCAATATGAACAGTATGGCGGCATTAGGTATTGAAGTGATTGATGTTCGTATCAAACAAATCAACTTACCAATGGAAGTTTCTGAAGCCATTTATCAACGTATGCGTGCAGAGCGTGAAGCGGTTGCTCGTCGTCACCGTTCACAAGGTCAAGAAGAAGCGGTGAAAATCCGTGCTGCGGCAGATAAAACAGTGACAGAAACCTTAGCTGAATCGGAGCGTGAATCGTTACGTATTCGAGGTGAAGGGGATGCGCAAGCAACTAAACTATTTGCTGATGCATTCAGTCAAGATCCTGACTTCTATGCGTTTATCCGTAGCTTACGTGCTTATGAGAATAGCTTTAATAAAGACGGTAATGACGTCATGGTGTTAAGTCCAGATAGCGATTTCTTACGCTATATGAAAGCACCAACTAAAGCGAGAGCGATTGAAGAGTAATCGTCATCGTTCAACAAAATAAATAATCATCCCCTAAGATAAAACTTAGGGGATTTTTTTAGCTTTTAATCAAGCAGATAGAATTAAAACAAATAAAGAAAATCGTTTTTTATTATTGAATGAAACGAAAAATCGCTCGCAACCATTTCCAAATTGCCTTTAGCTGAGATAGTATAAAGTGAAAATTGCATTTCAAGATAAACCTTCGGCAATCCCGAGGCGTCTTCTTAGCCATTTTCACTTTTATGTCACTCTGCTTCCTGTTTTTGCGATCAAAACTGTTGATAAAAATCACAAATATCTTGTGATGTGGTTTTTTCGGGCAAAAATATTGACAATGGCAAGATAATCTATTGCTTAAAAGCGGGGATGGCATAATTAGATAAAATCTACTGTAACTCTTGAATTGAGATGGTAGAATCCTTTTTTAAGCAACCGAGTGTATTTTGAAATGAGTAATAACGTTGTCGTATTAGGCACCCAATGGGGTGACGAAGGCAAAGGCAAGATCGTCGACTTGCTGACAGAACGCGCTAAGTATGTTGTTCGTTACCAAGGCGGACATAACGCAGGTCACACCCTAGTCATTGACGGTGAAAAAACCGTTCTCCACTTAATCCCATCAGGCATTCTTCGTGAAAATGTTGTCAGCATCATCGCAAACGGTGTCGTATTATCGCCAGAAGCACTGATGAAAGAAATGACACAGCTCGAAGAGCGTGGTATTCCTGTTCGTTCACGTCTACTGCTGTCAGAAGCTTGCCCATTAATTCTGCCTTATCACATTGCATTAGATAACGCCCGTGAAAAGGCGCGTGGTGAGAAAGCGATTGGTACTACGGGTCGTGGTATTGGTCCTGCTTATGAAGATAAAGTCGCACGCCGTGGTTTACGTGTTGGTGATCTATTTGATAAAAAAGCATTCGCTCAGAAGCTTAAAGAGATCATCGAATACCATAATTTCCAACTGGTTAATTATTACAAAGTTGAGCCTGTTGATTACCAAAAAACCTTAGACGATATCATGGCGATCGCTGATATCTTAACTGGGATGGTTGTTGACGTTTCTGACTTACTTTACAAAGCAACACAAAAAGGTGAGTTAGTGATGTTTGAAGGGGCGCAAGGTACTCTATTAGATATCGATCACGGTACTTATCCGTATGTCACCTCTTCAAATACCACCGCAGGTGGTGTTGCAACAGGTTCAGGCTTAGGTCCTCGTTATGTTGGTTATGTATTAGGTATCATTAAAGCCTATTCTACCCGTGTTGGTGCAGGTCCATTCCCTACAGAATTATTTGACGAAACCGGCGATTTCCTGCGTGAAAAAGGCCAAGAGTTCGGTGCAACAACAGGTCGTAGTCGCCGTACTGGTTGGTTAGATATTATTGCTATCCGCCGTGCTGTTCAAATCAACTCATTGTCAGGCTTCTGCATGACCAAACTTGATGTCTTAGATGGTCTGAAAGAAGTTAAAGTGTGTGTAGGTTATCGCTTACCAAATGGCGAAGTGATTGAAACTACACCATTAGCAGCAGATGATTGGGAAGGTATTGAGCCTATTTATGAATCTATGCCTGGCTGGAACGAAAGCACTTTCGGCGTTAAAGATAAAGCACAGTTACCACAAGCTGCGTTAAATTATATTAAACGCGTTGAAGAGTTAACTGGTGTGCCTGTTGATATTGTTTCTACAGGTCCAGATCGTTCAGAAACGATTATTCTCCGTCATCCATTTGATGCATAATTTATTGTATTAATTGGTTTGATGTGAAAATCGTCCCTGAAAATGACAGGGGCGATTTTTTCGTATCTGTAACAAAGCCGAACTGAGTCACTATGTTGATTAGCAATAAAACGAGAAACAGTTTCCCGCTCGGTTGCGTTTTTGTTTTAGGGCTATGGTCAGAAGTGAAATAAGATAACGTTATTTTGTTGTCAACTAAGAGAAGCGATCTGTTGAAAAGCGACAGGATCGCTTTTTCTTTGCCTGTGATATCGCTATTATTTTAATGGTTGTGGTGAGTAAGCCTAAAAGCGCGGACTTTTGAGTATATCTTTGCTAAATGTCCAAAAATTAAACATAATATTGCTTAATAAAATGATATTCTCATTACTCATTATTTATCCTTTAACTTCTTTAACTGGGAGTTTTACTTTTCAGAGGTCATTGTGCAATTAACCAGTTTTACAGATTATGGATTGCGGGCGTTGATATATATGGCTTCATTGCCAGAAGGCAAAATGACGAGCATCACCGAAGTGACGCAGGTCTATGGTGTGTCACGTAATCATATGGTTAAGATTATTAATCAGCTAAGTCATATGGGATTTGTCGAAGCGATACGTGGAAAAAATGGTGGTATACGCTTAGGTAAACCTGCCGCTGATATTATTGTCGGCGAGGTCGTTCGTGCTTTAGAGCCGCTTTCACTGGTTAACTGTAGTGCTGAGTTTTGTCATATCACCCCAGCTTGTCGATTAAAACTTGTATTAAATCAAGCGATAGAACAGTTTTTGAAAGAGCTAGACCGTCATACACTGGCTGAATTGGTAGAAAACAACAGCCCCTTATATAAATTGTTATTAGAAGATGTTTGAGTCGACAATTTCATCATTCTGATAGCTTGGAGGTCATAATGTCCAAAGATCCTTTTCAGGATAGAGAAGCCGAAAAATACGCCTCTCCAATTGCTAGTCGTGAATTTATTTTAGAAGAAATGAAGAAACGTCCGGCCCCGATGAGCCGTGAAGATATCGCGCAGGCATTGAAAATTTCAGGTGAAGAAAATCTGGAAGCATTACGTCGTCGTTTACGGGCTATGGAACGAGATGGTCAGTTAGTTTTTACTCGACGTCAGTGTTATGCCTTACCTGAACGCCTCGATCTTTGGAAAGGTAAAGTTATCGGTCACCGTGACGGCTATGGTTTTTTACGTGCGGAAGGCCAAAAGGATGATCTCTATCTTTCACAAGATGAAATGAAAAAAACCATGCATGGTGATGTGATTTTAGCGCAACCCCTAGGCATGGATAGAAAAGGGCGTCGAGAAGGTCGCGTCGTTCGTGTTCTTGAACCCAGAAACAGCCAAATTGTTGGGCGCTATTTTATTGAGTCAGGTATGGGATTTGTGGTACCTGACGATAGCCGTTTAAGTTTTGATATTCTTATCCCTAAAGAAGATATCATGGGCGCACGTATGGGGAATGTGGTGGTGGTTGAAGTTACCACAAGACCAACACGGCGTACTCAAGCGGTAGGACGCATTGTTGAAATTTTAGGTGAAACTATGGGGACGGGAATTGCGGTAGAAATTGCACTACGCACCCATGAAATTCCTCATACTTGGCCACCTAAAGTAGAAAAAGAAATCGCTGATTTAAAAGAGGATGTGCCAGAGTCAGCGAAACAAGGCCGCGTTGATTTGCGTGATCTCCCTTTAATTACCATTGATGGTGAAGATGCGCGAGACTTTGATGATGCCGTTTATTGCCAGCGTAAAAAAGGCGGGGGCTGGCGTTTATGGGTAGCAATTGCAGATGTGAGCTATTATGTACGCCCTCAAACTGCATTAGACACAGAAGCGCGTAGCCGAGGCAATTCGGTCTATTTCCCATCTCAAGTTGTCCCTATGCTGCCAGAAGTACTGTCGAATGGATTATGTTCATTAAATCCACAAGTCGACCGTTTATGTATGGTTTGTGAAATGACCGTTTCTGAGCAGGGGCGCCTTTCATCTTATAAATTCTATGAAGCCGTAATGAGCTCTCACGCGCGAATGACTTACACCAAAGTATGGAAAATCATTCAAGGTGATGAAGAGTTACGTGAGCACTACCAACCGATCGTAAAAGATATTGAGCACCTTTATGAGCTATACCAAGCCCTCGATAAGGCGCGTGAACAGCGTGGTGCCATTGGTTTTGAATCGGAAGAAGCGAAATTTATTTTCAATGCAGAACGTCGTATCGATCGTATCGAACCGGTTGTACGTAATGATGCACATAAATTAATTGAAGAGTGCATGATTTTAGCCAATATTGCGGCGGCGCGTTTTGTTGAGAAAAATGAAGAGCCTGCGTTATATCGTGTGCATGATAAACCCAAAGAAGAGAGCGTAATGAATTTACGTTCGGTATTTAATGAACTGGGTTTAACATTACCGGGAGGATTAACACCGGAGCCAGGCGATTATGCGCGGGTCATGAAAGAAGTCGAAGAGCGTCCAGATCACGAAATGCTACAAACCATGGTATTGCGCTCCATGAAACAGGCAATTTACGATCCTGAAAATCGAGGTCACTTTGGTTTAGCATTAAAATCTTATGCTCACTTCACTTCCCCCATCCGTCGTTATCCTGACTTAGCATTACATCGTGCTATTAAATACCAGATAGCGAAACAGCAAGGCCATGGCTCACAACGCTGGACCCCAACGGGGGGCTATCATAGTGATATGGATACCATGCTTCAATTAGGGGAGCACTGCTCTTTAACTGAACGTCGGGCGGATGAAGCAACCCGTGATGTGGCTGATTGGCTGAAATGTGATTTCATGCTTGATCAAATTGGTCAGCAATTTACCGGTATTATTACCAGTGTCACTGGTTTCGGTTTCTTTGTGCGCTTAAACGATCTATTTATTGATGGTCTTGTTCATGTATCCACATTAAATAATGATTACTATCAATTTGATAATGTTGGACAGCGTTTAATTGGTGAGTCATCCGGTCAGGTGTATCGTCTGGGTGATGAAGTTGAAGTGAAAGTTGAAGCGGTCAGTATGGATGAACGTACTATTGACTTCTCATTGATTTCAACAACACGTAAAGCACGTAACCCCGGGAAAACAGCACGTGTTCGTGCGTTAAAAGGGGGAAAAGACAAGAAAAATGCGAGCAGTAGTAAGTCTCGTCGTCGTGATGCCAGCAAAGACAAAAACTTTGAACCTGATAGTGCCTTTAGAAAAGGTAAATCAAGTAAAGAAAAACAGAGTAAAGATAAAGTCATTAAAGAGAAAATTGCGAAGGACAAGGCGAGTACTAAACGCAAAAAAGCCTCTGCACAAACCAAAAAGATAGAGGCGAAATTAAAAGCCAAACGTGCGGCGAAACGCACTAAAGCGTAGTTATACAACGAAGTCATTCACTGTTTGACTCCTATTAAAAAGGCGGATTTTCCGCCTTTTATCTGTTATTGTGCCTTTTATTTTTTAACGAGTAACAACCGCTATGAGCGAAGATATTATTTATGGTATTCACGCAGTAAAAGCACTGCTTGAGCGTGATCCGACACGTTTTAAAGAAGTTTATGTGTTAAAAGGACGCGAAGATCGTCGTTTAATGCCGGTGATCCATGCGTTGGAAGAACAAGGGATTTTAGTTCAAGTTGCTAATCGCCAATGGTTAGATAATCAAACTGAAGGTGCGGTTCACCAAGGGATAATTGCTAAGGTAAAACCTAGTCGTCAGTACCAAGAACAAGATTTACCGGACTTATTAGCTGAAGTAGGTACACCTTTTCTATTAGTGTTAGATGGTGTGACTGATCCACACAACTTAGGGGCATGCTTACGTAGTGCTGATGCGGCTGGTGTTCACGCAGTCATTGTACCAAAAGATCGCTCAGCTCAATTAAATGCCACGGCGAAAAAAGTCGCTTGTGGTGCTGCAGAAAGCGTACCTTTGATCCGTGTAACCAATCTGGCACGTACTTTACGCTTATTACAAGAAGAGAACATCTGGATTGTTGGCACCGCGGGGGAAGCGGATCATACATTATATCAAAGCAAACTCACAGGGCCTTTAGCTTTGGTTATGGGGGCTGAAGGTGAAGGAATGCGCCGTTTAACCCGCGAACATTGTGATGAGTTAATCAGTATTCCTATGGCAGGCTCAGTCTCTTCATTAAATGTTTCCGTGGCAACCGGAGTTTGTTTATTTGAAGCAATGCGTCAGCGTATTTCTGTAAAATAACACTGCGCGTATTTTATTCTCTTCCTCCCTTGAGTTTTATTGCGTGGGGGGGTATAGTTACGCGTCAATTTTTTCAGTCACACTTAAACAAGTTCCTTGCCTCCATGGGTGGTGACTGACCCTGACAGGAGGCTGATAAATCCGTAAGGAGCAATATCAAATGCGTCATTACGAAATCGTTTTTATGGTTCACCCAGACCAGAGCGAACAAGTTCCTGGTATGATCGAACGTTATAAAACCGCTATCACTAATGCTAATGGTCAGATCCACCGTCTCGAAGACTGGGGTCGTCGTCAACTGGCTTATCCAATCAACAAACTGCACAAAGCACACTACGTTCTGATGAACGTTGAAGCTCCGCAAGAAGTGATTGATGAACTGGAAACTACTTTCCGCTTCAATGATGCCGTGCTCCGCAACATGATCATGCGTACTAAACACGCAGTGACTGAAGCTTCACCAATGGTTAAAGCAAAAGACGAACGTCGTCGCGATGTTGCTGAAGATCTTGATGAAGAAGAAGTTGATGATGTAGCAGAGGATTCTGAAGAGTAATTAGTGTTGTGACGGCTAATCGATTAGTGCTAACAGGCACTGTGTGCAAAGCATTGATACGAAAAGTTAGCCCTGCTGGGATCCCGCATTGCCAATTTGTGATTGAACATCGTTCAACACAAGAAGAAGCGGGATTAAAAAGACAATCATGGTGCAGAATGCCCATTATTGCCAGTGGGAAAGCGTTACAAACTGATACTCACAGTATAACGGTCGGTAGCAAAGTTACCGTTTCAGGATTCATTAGTAGCCATCAGGCGAGAAATGGATTGTTTAAACTGGTATTGCATGCCGAACAGATTGAATTGATAGATTCTGGAGACTAGCCATATGGCACGTTATTTCCGTCGTCGTAAGTTCTGCCGTTTCACAGCGGAAGGCGTACAAGAGATTGATTATAAAGACATCGCTACGCTGAAAAACTATATCACTGAAAGTGGTAAAATTGTACCAAGCCGTATCACCGGTACTCGTGCAAAATACCAGCGTCAGCTGGCTCGTGCTATCAAGCGCGCGCGCTACCTGTCTTTATTACCTTATACTGATCGTCATCAGTAATAGGTATTATATAGTCCATTAATGACTTGTAGAGGATAAGGTAATGCAAATTATTCTGCTTGATAAAGTAGCGAATCTGGGTAGCCTGGGTGATCAGGTTAACGTAAAATCGGGCTATGCTCGTAACTATTTAATCCCACAGGGTAAAGCTGTTTCTGCGACTAAGAAAAACATCGAGTTTTTCGAAGCGCGTCGTGCTGAGTTAGAAGCTAAATTAGCTGAAACTTTAGCAGCAGCTGAAGCTCGTGCAGCGAAAATCACTGCGCTGGGTTCTGTCACTATCAGCTCTAAAGCGGGTGACGAAGGTAAACTGTTTGGTTCAATCGGTACACGTGACATCGCTGATGCAGTAACTGCAGCTGGCGTTGAAATTTGTAAGAGCGAAGTTCGCCTGCCAAACGGCGTTCTGCGTACAACTGGTGACCACGAAGTTCACTTCCAAGTTCACAGTGACGTATTCGCTGAACTGAATGTAATCATCGTTGCTGAATAATCATTAGATTAAACAGTTATGTTGATAGAAAAACGCCAGCTTAGCTGGCGTTTTTTATATAGGTTATTTGCTCTATTTCTCCACACCGCTTGTTGACACTATGGCGTACGATAATAACTACCATCACTTAGCCGAGTGAAGGTAATAACAGTACCGGTATTGTCAGTCACTTCAAGCATACTCACTTCACCTTGTGAACCTCGTTGTAAACGAATGGTTTGTCCGGCGCGTAACTGGCTTAACGGCTTTTGTGGGCCTTCTGATTTCGCCATAGTAAACGCATCATTGACAAGCAACTGATTATCTCTAAATAGTTGTGCAAGGGTTTGCCCCTCTTTAATGGTATAAGTTTGCCAATTTTCAGTCGCGGTTGACGGTGTTTGAGGCATTGTGTTTACTGGCGTATTGTCATTGGTATTATTGGCTTCACCTTCTTCTGGTAAGTCTTCTGTCTCTTGCTCAGCATTTAGACTATCTTGTGCTGGTGGTAGTGTATTAGGGACATTTTGTGTTTCATTTGAGACAGAAGGTGCTACAGGCACAGGAAGATCTTGTGTCGAAGATGAGGGTTGAGGTGGGGTGGTATTTTCACTTGTTGGCCAGAAAAAAACGACTAACAAAATAATGGCAATAACAACGATTGCTCGACGATGTAAGCCTGGGAATTTGCCCATATTCACCTCATGATTGAACTGTGAATCACTATCACTAATTGTAACCTCTTTTTTATTTCTTGTTGCCATACTAGCACGAACCATGATCCTTACCTGCTCCCTGAATTCTTTTCAGAATTATCTCTTTAATTTGATTACGTCCTTGAAGGTGTTACCAAAAGCACCCGATGCTTAATCACCTATAGTTGTGCGATTAAGCGAGACAGAAGAATACTGAGTGTTATCTATTCAACGGCATTATGTGGCGAATGTTTAGCATTTATTTGTTTAATAGACTTACTCTGCTTAATCAAATGTTCTATGTTGCCTCACCCCTTGCAACATGTAGAGATGCCACTATCACTAATAGGTATATAAAAAAAATGATCAAAAAAACTAGCCATTAAAATAAAAAGGCGCTACATTATTGCAACTCAATATTGTTATATTATAACATTACATAAAGAGGCGAGTATGAAAGAAAATATTCATCCACAATATCGTACTGTCATTTTCCATGACACTAGCGTAGATGCTTATTTTAAAGTGGGATCAACCATTCAAACTGATAAAACTATTGAGTATGAGGGGCAACGCTATCCTTATGTCACTTTAGATGTCTCTTCTCAGTCTCATCCATTTTATACCGGTAAACAAAAAACACATTCTCAAGAAGGTAATGTGGCACGCTTTAATAAGCGTTTTGGCCGATTTGTTAATTAGGGAAGAAAAAAATGCAAGTATTAAGTTCATTAAAGAGTGCGAAGCTGCGCCACCCTGATTGTAAAGTGGTACGCCGTCGTGGACGTCTGTATGTAATTTGCAAATCAAATCCACGTTTTAAAGCCGTTCAGGGGTAACCTATGCAAAAACCAATCCTTTCTTGTCTTTTGATTATGGGTTTTTTAGGTAGTGCTATGTCTGTTTTGGCACATGGACATCATCATGAAAAAGTACGCACACAAGCACAAATAGATGCTGCGAATGGGATTTTTGAGGACAAGGACGTTCTCAATCGCTCATTAAGCGATTGGGATGGCGTATGGCAATCTGTTGAACCCTATCTGCGTAGTGGCGAATTAGATATCGTTTTGCAAAAGAAAGCGGAGACGAAGCAAGATAAAACAGTAGAACAATATCGAGCTTACTATACACAAGGCTATAAAACCGATGTTGATATGATTGGTATTGAGAATAATATCGTAGAGTTTCATCGTGGTGATAAAGTCGATAGCTGTGAATATCACTATGATGGTTATCGTATTCTACATTATCAATCGGGTAAAAAAGGTGTTCGCTATCTGTTTAGATGTGACGATGCCAACAGCCAAGCTCCACGGTTTATTCAGTTTAGCGATCATATTATTGCACCAGAAAAAGCACAGCATTTTCATCTATATATGGGAAATAGTTCACAAGATGAATTACTTAAAGAGCTAACTAATTGGCCAACCTATTACCCTTATTCAATGAAAGGGGAAGATATTGTTCATGAAATGCTTTATCACTAATTAAAGTGAAGAAATAACCTATTGGGCTGACATCAATACCCTTGATAATTATCGAGGGTATTGTTTATTTAATAAAAGATAATGGTTGCAAAAAGCAATCGCGTCCTTGCGATGACTTTTACTGTTAATCAGTGGCCTCGTTTACAGGCCTTGGCAGAGGTATTTCATTTCCATATAGTCCTCAATACCATGCTCAGAGCCTTCACGACCTAAGCCAGACTGCTTTATACCACCGAAAGGAGCCACTTCATTGGAAATTAGACCCGTGTTAATACCGACCATGCCATATTCTAGATTTTCAGCCACACGCCAAATACGTTGTGGATCTTCACTGTAGAAATAAGCGGCTAAGCCATAGATGGTATTATTGGCTAGATGTACTACTTCTTCTTCATTGTCAAAAATGACTAAAGGTGCCACGGGGCCAAAGATCTCTTCTTCAAGAATATGACTATCAGCAGGCACATTACCGACCACGGTAGGCTGAAAGAAATTTTCACCTGCTTTATCTCTTTCACCACCACATAGCAGTGTCGCACCGCGTTGTAAGGTATCAGCAAGGAGTGATTGTGATTTTTCTACCGCCTTATGATTAATAAGAGGCCCAATAGTCACGCCTTCGGTAAAGCCATTACCGACTTTTAGTTTTTTAACCTCAGCAACAAAGCGTTCACTAAATTGTTGATATACATCTTTATGGATATAAAAACGATTTGCACACACGCAAGTCTGTCCGGCGTTACGGAATTTCGCCCCCATAGCACCTGCAACCGCTTTCTCAATATCGGCGTCATTAAAGACAATAAATGGCGCATTTCCCCCTAGCTCCAGTGAGACTTTTTTCACACTGTCAGCACATTGGCGCATTAATAAACGGCCAACCCCTGTAGAGCCAGTAAAACTCAATTTACGCACGCGGTTGTCTGATGTGAACACTTCACCGATTTTAACTGCATCACCGGTGACAATATTAATAACACCGGCAGGTATTCCTGCTTGCGCGGCTAATTCAGCTAACGCAAGGGCTGTATAGGGGGTTTCGTTGGCAGGTTTTATCACCATAGTACACCCAGCTGCTAATGCTGGGGCTGCTTTACGGGTGATCATGGCAGCAGGGAAGTTCCAAGGTGTGATAGCCGCACAAACACCAATCCCTTGTTTGATCACCATAAGCCGCTTATCTGATGAAGGGGAGGGGATAATTTCACCGTTGGTTCTTTTACCTTGCTCAGCAAACCACTCAATAAATGAGGCTGCGTAGGTGATTTCGCCTTCAGCTTCGGCCACGGGTTTACCTTGTTCAAACGTCATCAGTTCTGCAAGTTGACGCTTGTTATCCTGTATCAGTTGGAACCAGCGTTGCAGTAAAGTGCTTCTTTGATGTGCGGTTAACGCACGCCATGTCGGTAATGCTTTGGCGGCTGCATCAACAGCCGCTTTGGCTTCTTCTGTTGCCATATTTGGCACAGTACCAATGGGCTGATTTGTTGCAGGATCAATCACTTCAACCGTGTCTTTGCTTTTTGCATCACACCAAATACCGTCAATATATCCTTGTTCACGGAAATAGGGATTGTCAGTTATTTTCACTTCGTACCTCTCTGAACATATATATTGATATTGAGCGCTGGGTTAACAGAGCTACCTTGTCTTTAATTATATGCTTGTGTGAGGGGCTTGTGAAAAAAAGTCTGAAAAATATCGTCAAGAAAGGTCAAAATCCATGACAAATAGCGCAAATTTATCGCGTTTTCGACGAATAATCGCGATTAGCCAAGACGGGAGGTTTACGCTCTAGCTTACCACTGTTATTCTTGGCACTAACTTTCATAAAAACAGGTATTTTTTCATGTCAAAACCATCATTTGATTCTATTGAATCGCAGGCAAGTTACGGTATTGGTCTGCAAGTCGGTCAACAACTGACTGAATCAGGTCTCCAAGGATTAGAGCCAGCAGCACTGCTTGCCGGCTTGACTGACGCGTTAGAAGGCAATACTCCTTCTGTACCTGTTGAAACGTTACACAATGCTTTACGTACTATGCATGAGCGTGCTGAAGCAGTTCGTCAAGAGCGTCAAGCAGCACTGGCAGAAGCAGGTAAAGTATTCTTAGCAGAAAATGTAAAAAAAGAAGGCGTGCAGGTTACTGAATCTGGTTTACAGTACAAAGTACTGAAAGCAGGAGATGGCGCTATTCCAGCTCGTACTGATCATGTTCGTGTGCATTATACTGGTCGTTTAATCGATGGTACGGTATTTGATAGCTCAGTACAGCGTGGTCAGCCAGCAGAATTCCCTGTTAATGGGGTGATTGCAGGATGGATTGAAGCATTAACTTTGATGCCAGTAGGTTCTAAATGGGAATTATATATTCCTTACCAATTAGCTTATGGTGAACGTGGTGCGGGGGCGGCTATTCCTCCTTTTGCAACATTAGTTTTCGAAGTAGAACTATTAGAAATTTTATAATTTCTTCTTCTGCAAAAAATAACACTATAGCCGGTTTTTTCCGGCTATTTTTGTCTCTATACTAGAGTAAAGAGAGTGCAAGATAATTGATTTTTATAAGAGTGAGTACCATTCTGATAAAAATAAGTGAGGTGCATTATGTTAGAACAAGTCAGCGAATTAGCCCGCCAAGCGGGTCAGGCGATAATGCAAATTTATCAACAATCAGCGCCAATTGAAGTACAGGAAAAGAGTGACCATTCACCGGTTACTGCAGCAGATTTAGCCGCCCATCAAATTATTAAGCAAGGACTTGCCAGTATTGCGCCAGATATTCCTCAATTATCTGAAGAAGATCCTCCTGCGTGGGAAGAACGTCGCCATTGGCAACGTTATTGGCTGATTGATCCCCTCGATGGTACTAAAGAGTTTATCAATAAAAATGGTGAGTTTACGGTTAATATTGCGTTGATTGAACAGGGTGTGCCAGTATTAGGCGTTGTGTATGCACCAGTACAAAATATTCTCTACTCAGCAGCCAATAAACAGGCATGGAAAGAAACCTGTGGTCAGCGTTTACCAATAAAAGTCAGCCGTGCTGAACCCCCCGTGATTGTTATTAGTCGTTCTCATCAAGATGATGAATTAAAAGAATATTTATCGCAATTGGGTGAGCACCAAACGGTGGCAGTTGGATCTTCATTAAAATTTTGTCTAGTGGCAGAAGGAAAAGCTCAGCTTTATCCGCGTTTTGGACCTACTCATACATGGGATACTGCAGCAGGACACGCTATTGCGATAGCCGCAGGGGCACATGTTACAGATTGGAAAGGGGTGACACTTGATTATTCACCGAGAGAATCACTGATAAATCCTGGTTTTAGAGTTTCTATTTTCTAATGTTAACGAGAGCAGAGCCCTTAAGTTTAAAGGGCTCCGATACAGATGATTTAAATACTATTCTTTAATTAAGTCATTGATAAGGTTAATGGCGGAAGTTATTTCTGCACCACTTAATACACCTTCTTTGACAAAACGAACTTTTCCTTGTTTATCCAGCACAATAATTGCTGAACTCTCTTTTTCTAGTCCCCAACCTTTTTGCGCTACACCATCAGCATCAACAATAAATTGTGACCAAGGAAACTCTTTTTTACTGTCTTCAACACTGCCGCGAACAAAAGGCCCAGTACCAAAGATAGCATCATCAGTATTGATGATAGTGGTTGTCTGATAACTATTTTGTGGAAATTTGGCTTGTTTGATGGCTTCAATCAGTGGCGCATTCATCTCTTTAGCCTTACTACGCCCAGCGATATGTTGAATTGTGCGTACTTTGCCACTAAGTAGTCCGCTATTCCAATTTTGATAGCTAAATTTATCTTTGGCACCATCATAAAGAAGCTCCCCTTTGTCACTCACAGAGATCGCCGGTAGGAGAGTTTCTTCAGTAATATTATGGGCAAATACCCATGTAGATGTGCTAAGCAAAAGTGCAGCCAAGGTTATTTTGTGCATCGTTATTGTCCTATTATTCAATTCGACTTTGTCGGCTATTTAAGCATAGAGGCTAAAAAAGAATAATACCTCATTGTTGATACATTTTTTTAACATATAGGGTGTAAGATAAAGTATTCACAGTCTCGACTTATCTTCTTTACTGTCAATAAGTGTAAAAATAGATAAGAAATTTAAATAAATGGAACCTAGTACTTATAATTAGGTCTTTAAATTTGGTATATAAAGATCGGTCTTTATGACTGATTAAATTCACAACTGAGCATGGGAGACTAACTGAAAGATGAAGATCTTCAATCGCTATAACCCAGAAAAAATTGCTCTCTACGTTAAGACGTTATTTCGTGGACGGTTTTATATCAAAGGAATGGGCGCATTTGAGTTCGATTACGGTAAAATTTTATTGCCGAAAATAAAAGATAAGCTGCATTTTAATGTGATGAGTGAAGTTAACCAGCAGGTGGTTTTACTCAAAGCTGAAATGGGCTAACTTTTATCTGATAGATAACTGAGTCTATATCTTGTGCTTTTACGATAAGACTCAGTTATTAATTTCAGTTTGTTACCAGTTGATTTAGGCTTTATGCTCTTCGTGCTCAAAAGGCACTTCTGACGTTGTTTGAGGAGCAGGTATTGCTTCTTGCAAAACCGGTTTTACTGGCGGAATATCATCAATTTTAGTGACAAGCAGTTGATCAATTTTATAGTTATCAATATCCACCACTTCAAATTTATAACCTGCAAACTTCACATAGTCAGTACGTTTGGGGATCTTACGCAAACGGAACATCATAAACCCTGCAATGGTTTCGTAATTGCTAGAATCCGGGAAATCATCAATATCTAATGCACGCATAACATCATCAATAGGTGTTCCACCTTCAACCAACCATGAATGCTCATCACGACTGACGATTTGCTCTTCTTGACCCGGGCCAATCAGATCGCCCATTAAAGTGGTCATCACGTCATTTAAGGTGATAACGCCCATCACCATCGCATATTCATTGAGAATAATGGCAAAATCTTCCCCTGAGGTTTTAAAGCTTTCTAGCATGTCAGATAAAGTTAAGGTATCCGGAATAATAAGGGCTTTACGGATATGCACACCTTCTTTGAGGTTGAGACTTTGCCCATTGATCACACGGTTGAGTAGCTCTTTTGAATCTACATAACCAATAATATGGTCAATATCCCCTTCACAAACTAAGAATTTAGAGTGGGGCTGAGTGGCAATTTTATGCTTAATATCTTCTTCTGTCTCTTCGCGATCAAAGTAGACAACATCTTCACGTGGTGTCATGGCTGATGGTACGGTACGTGATTCTAATTCAAAGACATTTTCAATTAATTCGTGCTCTTGTTTACGTAATACCCCCGCTACTGCACCGGCTTCGACAATCGCAAAGATATCATCAGATGTAATATCTTCATTTCTTACCATCGGGATTTTAAATAGTTTAAAGATAAGATCTGCCATGCCATTAAACAACCAAACTAAAGGGCGGAATAAGGCGAGACAAAAACGCATAGGATTAACAATTTTCAGTGCAATGACTTCTGGCTTGATCATGCCGATACGTTTAGGAGTTAAATCGGCAAGCAGAATAAACATCGATGTGACGATAATAAATGAACAGACCGATCCTAATTGTTGCGCGAGAGGTGCTTCTAAAAAGCGGGAAAAGAGATCTTTTAATGCGGGAGAAAAAGCAGATTCACCGACAATACCCGCCAAAATGGCAACGGCGTTAAGACCAATTTGTACCACGGTAAAAAACATACCGGGGGTTTCTTGCATTTTTAATACACGAGCGGCGTTGATATTTCCTTCGTCAACCAACTGTTTGAGTTTAATACGACGGGAGGCCGCCAGTGATATTTCAGACAGCGAAAAAAAGGCGCTAATGGCACACAGCAAAAGCACAATGAGTAAACTATTAAGCATATAAGGCTCACATCACCCAGAGTATTAAATCCAGAGGGTAATACTTGAGTGTTAATAATCGAAGATAAATCAATATATTGTGATAGACTATTTTATAAAAATAGACACAAAGATAGATAAGAGGGCGTAATTATATCATCGCCCTGCTATTTTCTGCTAGTGTTAGTTTGCCGGTGGAAAACAGATACCAATGCCACCAAGTCCACAATAACCTTGAGGGTTTTTAAATAGGTATTGCTGATGATAATCTTCAGCAAAATAGAAAGGTCCGGCAGGTTGTATTTCAGTGGTGATCTCTTTATGTGCCCCTTCACTATTGATAGCTTGTTGATAACGTTGTTTTGACTCAATAGCTTGTGCATATTGCTCTGGGGTTAGGGTATAAATGGCCGAGCGATATTGGCTACCAATATCATTACCTTGGCGCATACCTTGGGAAGGGTCATGATTCTCCCAAAAAATAGCCAATAATTGTTGATAGCTGATAAGGGTCGGATCAAATACCACACGAACGACCTCTGCATGACCGGTACGGCCTTGGCAAACTTGCTCATAGGTGGGATTTTCTGTTACACCACCGCTATAACCGGCACTTGTGCTATAAACACCGGGTTGTTGCCAAAATAGGCGTTCAACGCCCCAAAAGCAGCCCATGGCAAAATAAGCAATTTGCATATTTTCTGGGATCTCACGGATAGAATGCCCATTGACGGCATGATTAGCAGAAATTTCTAATGGCGTTGTGCTGCCGATTACGGCATGCTCAGGATGATAAGCTTTATGTTGCAAGGTAAACTCCAAATTTTATATTTGTAAACGCTGTACTATGGTAAAGGTTTAATATTGTTATAAACTAAATCTACAATAAAGCTTAAAACTATTTGTCGTCAATTACCGAATGATATAAATAATATTGAGGAGAAAACGTGCCGAGATACTCCGTTATCTACGTTCTCTGTCTGTCTTCTATAACGTCTTTTGCTTATGGGGCAAATTTACGTTTAAAAGTAGAAGGTTTAGAAGGGCAACTCGAAAAGAATGTACGAGTCCAGCTATCAAACATAACAACAGAAGAAGTTGCACCAGACGGGCGTTTTCGTGCGCGTGTTGAAAAGGCAATTAAAGAGGGCCTACGGCCTTTAGGTTATTATCAGCCAACGGTCACTTTCTCTTATCAAGAAAATACCCCTCCGACACGCCCTGTATTAACAGCAAAGGTTGAGCTTGGTATTCCCGTACTATTAAAAGGGGTCAATATTGTACTGGAAGGGGGAGCTAAAACAGATGAGCAATATGCCAAAGTGATTAAAGAAAACACCCCCCCTCTTGATAGTGTGTTAAATCATGCCGAATATGAAAAATTAAAAGGTTCGTTAACAGGGCTTGCTATTCGTCGTGGTTACTTTGATGCAGATATGGAAAAAAGCCAGCTCGGTGTCTCTTTAGATAATCACGCCTCTTATTGGGATTTTGTCTTTAATAGTGGTGAACGTTACCGTTTTGGTAAAGTGAATTATACTGGCTCACAAATTCGTGAAGACTACCTACAAAATATTGTGCCTTTTAAAGAAGGGGAATATTACTCTTCTGAAGATTTGGCAGAGTTTAATCGACGCTTAGCTGCCACAGGATGGTTTAATTCGGCGGTTGTCACACCTAATATCGCTAAAGCACGTAGTGAAGGCAATTATTTGCTACCAATGGATGCCGTTGTTACCCCTCGTTCACGTAACTATATGGAGCTAGGGGGCGGTTTTGCCACAGATGTCGGACCTCGATTAAATATGCAGTGGGATAAACCTTGGATAAATTCTAGGGGCCATAGCTTAACATCGAATATGAGTATTTCTAAGCCTGAGCAATCTATTGGTGCTAATTATAAAATTCCATTAAAAGTTAACCCATTAGAACAATATTATAGCATTCAAGGTGGCTATAAACGTACAGATTTAAATGATACTCGTTCGGATACCACCACACTGAACGTTTCTCGTAACTGGGATATGTCAACGGGATGGCAATACAGTATTAATACCCGCTGGAGTCTGAGCCACTTTACCCAAGGTGATGTGACCAATACAACCATGTTGCTTTATCCTGGTGCGAATGCAAGTCGCGTACGCCAACGGGGTGGCATGATGCCTTATTGGGGGGATAGCCAACGTTATTCAGTCGATTATTCCAATAAAATATGGGGATCTGATGTTGAATTTCTCGCCCTACAAGCTCAGCAAGTGTGGATACGCACGCCTTGGGAAGGCCACCGTTTTGTGGTCAGAGGGACGTTTGGCTGGATTGAAACGAATCAATTTGAGAAAGTGCCACCCGAATTACGTTTCTTTGCCGGTGGCGATAGAAGTATTAGGGGTTATAAATACCAAAGTATTTCACCGGAAGATAGCAAAGGTAAATTAACAGGGGCATCAAGAATGCTAACGGGATCTGTTGAATACCAATATAACGTAACTGGAAATTGGTGGGGAGCCGTATTTGTTGATAGTGGTGAAGCCGTTAACGATTTTACGAAAAGTGATTTTAAAACAGGTGCGGGTGCGGGGGTTCGTTGGGCATCTCCAGTCGGGCCTGTAAAGTTTGATTTAGCCGTTCCAGTCAATAGTGGTGAAGAGCGTAAATTACAGTTTTATATTGGGTTAGGAGCTGAGTTATGATGAAGTGGTTGAAAAGGATAACACTAACGCTACTTATCATCATTTTACTGGTTTTAGGTGCTCTTGCATGGATTTTAGGGACGCAATCAGGGCTACATTTTGCCATTAATAGTGCAGCTCGTTGGGTGCCAGGTTTAACCATTAATAGTGTTAATGGCGGTTGGCAAGATTTACGTTTAACGGGTGTTGAGTATCAAATGCCGGGTGTAGACGTCAATGTGGGGGAGTTATCATTAGGCTTAAATTTAAGCTGTTTGAAGGATAAACAACTGTGTGTTGAGGCCTTAGGCACACGTGATGTTATCGTCAATGTAGATACCAGTGCACTCCCTCCAGCACAAGAAACACCACCTTCTGAGCCTTTAACTGAGCTTAATGCTCCTTTACCTATCTATTTAAACTCTCTCTCATTAGCCAATACGCGTGTACAAATTGATGATATGGCCCTATCACTCAATGAGTTTACTACGGCAGCACAATGGGAAGGGCGTCAAGTTACCTTAAAACCGACAGTCATTAATGATTTGTTGGTGGCGTTACCGAAAACCCCCGAAGACGGTAGTGTTGCCGCCATGGCGCAAGATGTAAAAGAAGTTGCAGCAACGACGCCTCAAGCGGAGCCTAAAACACCGCAAGAGCAAGAGCAGGCACTAGCTGACACTATTAAGACAATTTTCGCCAAGCCTTTATTAGCGCAGTTACCCGAAATTATTATTCCTGTTGATATCAATGTGGAGGGGATAGAAGGTAAACAGTTACAAGTTAGTGGTGATACGCCTGTGACTATTAATCAACTCTCTTTTCAAGCCAATACGCAAGGTCAACAGGTTAATCTCACTAGGCTCAGTATTGATGCGCCAGAAGGCAAAGTCAGTTTAAACGGTCAAATTACACTGGATAAACAGTGGCCGGTTAATCTAGATATGCAAGCGATGCTTCGTGAGATGGCAGGATTGGAAGAGTTTAAAGATCAGCAAGCGACACTGTCCTTACAAGGTGCGATACTTGATGAGTTAAAACTCGCACTCTCTTTAACAGGAACTGTTACCGCAAGCCTTGATGCACAAGCTGAGCTCGCTAAAGCACATCTTCCACTAAAATTAACCTTAGAGAGCCAAAAAGTGCGCTGGCCTTTAACGGGAGATGTGCAGTATCAACTTAATGATACTCGACTACGTCTTAATGGGCAGACGGATAATTATGATCTTTCATTACGTTCTAATATTGAAGGACAAGAGATCCCGCCAGCCAAATTGACCCTAGACGCTAAAGGGAATGAAGAGAAAATAGCACTCACTCGTTTGCGTTTAGCTGCATTACAAGGTCATGCGGATATTACCGGTGTGGCAGATTGGAGTAAGGCGATTAGCTGGAATGCATTATTGACTATCTCTGGTATTAATACAGCTAAACAATATCCCGATATGCCAGCGAAATTAGATGGACGTATTGCTACAACGGGTAGCCTGTATGGAGGAAGTTGGCAACTGCGAGTGCCTGAAATTACCTTAGATGGTAATTTAAAAAATAATCTTATTAAGGCGCGAGGAAACGCCTATGGTAATGATTCGGGGCAATGGAATATTCCTCAATTAACCTTAATTCTAGGAAAAAATAATCTCGATATTGCGGGGCACTTAGGTGAGCAGTGGGCGCTTGATGCGAACATCAATGCTCCGGGGTTAAATGGTTTAGTGCCGGGGTTAGCGGGCGTTATTAAAGGGAAAGTGAATGTTCGCGGTGATATTAATAAGCCGAAAATTATTGCTGATATCAATGCGCAAGGGATCAAATGGCAAGATCAGCTCAGTGTTGGGTCAGTTGTCGTTAAAGGTGACATTCAGTCAGATGACGTGATCAGTGGCAAACTGGCAATTACGGCACGTCAGTTAAAACAGGCTGATTTGATTATTCGTCAATTAACGCTAGATGCGGCAGGGACAGAAAAACAGCATAAGCTTACCTTGAAAATGGATGGGGAACCCATATCGGGTGGCCTGACATTAGCCGGCTCGTTTGATAAAGAAAAACAGCAGTGGCAAGGCACACTTAACAATACCGCATTTGATACGCCTGTAGGCGAATGGCGTTTAAATAAAGCGATGGCGCTAAATTTATTAGCGGAAAAACAGCAAGTGACGATTGGTTCACATTGCTGGGTAAATCCTAATGCACAACTGTGTGTACCTAAAGAGATCACTGTAGGTGAGAGTGGTAGTGCGGCAATCACGTTAACACGCTTTGATTTAGCCATGATAAAACCATTCTTACCTCCTGAAACCGCGCTACGCGGTGTCTTTACGGGAGATGCTACGGCAACTTGGAATGCGAAAGGCGGATTACCTAAAGCGTCAGTTAACCTTAAAGGTCAGGGCGTTGGTGTAAAACAAAATGTCGATGGTACGGTATTACCTATTGATTTTGATGCAGTTACGTTAAATGCGGGTATCAATAATGGTAAAGCGACCTTGCAATGGTTGATTAGTATTGCCGGTAATGGTGACTTTAAAGGCCATGTCAATGTTGCTGATCTAGAAAAAACACGTCAATTATCAGGTACGGTTGATATTGATAATCTGACATTAGATCTGATTAAGCCTTTCTTGGGTAAAGGTGAAATAGCACAAGGTAGTGTAGGGGCACAGCTACGTTTAGGGGGGAATGCACAATCACCATTGCTATTTGGGCAGTTTGGTATTAACCAGTTAAAAGTAGTTGGTCACTGGATCCCATTTGACATCACCAAAGGGAATGTCGATATTCGCTTTAATGGTGCGACTTCTGATTTAAGCGGTAGAATCGAAACACCGGAAGGTTATTTAAATCTGACGGGGAATGCGGACTGGCGCAAACTAGATGAGTGGCGTGCCGTGGTGGCTGCGAATGGCAACAAACTGCGTGTGTCATTACCACCAATGGTTCGTATTGATGTTAACCCAGACTTAGTTTTTGAAGCTAATCCACATTTGCTTAAATTAGATGGTCGTATTGATATCCCTTGGGCTCGTATCGTGGTGCAGGAATTACCCGAGTCTGCGGTGTCGGCTTCCTCTGATGAAGTGATGTTGGATAAAGAATTACAACCTATAGCACCAAAGCAGACTTCTATACCTATTCAAAGTAATTTGGCGATTAATATTGGCGATGATGTCACATTAGATGCCTTTGGATTGAAAGCCAGATTAACAGGGGCATTAAAAGTTGCTCAAAGTAAGCAAGGGTTGGGATTAAATGGTCAAGTGGATATTCCTCGCGGGGAATTCAAAGCTTATGGACAAGATTTACAAGTACGTAAAGGGCAAATCTTGTTCTCAGGGCCGGTTGATCAGCCATACTTAAATATTGAAGCGATACGTAACCCTGATAATACGGCAGATAATGTCATTGCTGGGGTTAAAGTTACCGGGCTTGCGGATAAGCCGAAAGTGGAAATATTCTCTGAGCCGGCCAAAACACAACAAGAAGCATTATCCTACTTGTTAAGAGGGGAAGGATTAGCAAGTGGTGATTCTGATTCAGCACAAATGACAGCCATGCTAATAGGATTAGGTGTTGGACAAAGTGGACAACTCGTAGGACGTATTGGCGAAACCTTTGGTATTTCTGATTTAGCGTTAGATACACAAGGTGTAGGGGATAGTTCACAAGTTGTCGTCAGTGGTAAGATAACTGATGATTTACAAGTGAAGTATGGGATGGGTATATTTGATTCGCTAGCGACGTTAACATTACGTTATCGCTTGATGCCCAGGTTGTATTTACAAGCAGTGTCTGGTATGAATCAGGCAATAGATCTGCTTTATCAATTTGAGTTTTAATTTATATGCGAATTATTGTTTATGGAAGTTTACGGCGAAATCAGGGTAACCATCACTGGATGACCTACGCACAGCTATTAGGTGAGTATAAATTAGCGGGGTATAAACTCTATGATTTAGGGTTTTATCCTGCTGTGGTTGAAGGTGATGGTGAAATAGAATGTGAAGTTTATCGGATCACGCCTTCCATTTTGACGGAGCTTGATGAACTGAAAAAAAATGATCAAGATTACAAGCGCCAGTTGATATCAACACCTTATGGTAGTGCTTGGATCTATCTTTATCAAAAGCCAGTTGATGGGTTGCGAGAAATCAAAAGTGGAGATTGGCTAAAACGCCACGAAGAAGAGTAATAGGCTTACGAAAGCTGACTCAATAATGATTAAAAAAGCTCGATATATATCGAGCTTTTTTATTTTTACTAAAAGTAGTATTTATATTTTAAAATTTAAATAAATAATTATTACTTCGTTTTTTATCTAAATTGATATGAAAATAATTAATGGTAGAGCTGATTGACAGAAAAATAACTTCAGTGTTAAAACAGTTTTGCTTAAGAAGGAAAGAGATAACGACTTATTATTAAATAGCGAAATAAGGTAATTTATGGACAAATTAAACGATATTACTCAACTTTATAATAATCCACCAAAAGATGTAAAACATAATATAGTCAATCATCGTTTTACGGATATGATGCTACAAACTAAAACTGTTGCAACAGAAGCATTAGATAAATTAGCTTATCTTGCAGGTATTAAAAATGCACCTGCTGATGATAAGTATTTAAAATTAAACACCACTAGCTTAGATGCGTTACTAAAAAGTGCGAAGTCACTTGGTTATGATATCGAAGTCGTCAGTCTTTAATCAATAAGCAGCCGTAAGGCTGCTTTTTAAATGAAAGGAGGCAATAGTGAATAAGGATATTAATGAACTTAATAAAGATATTAATATTGTCGGATTACATTGGATTGAACGCTGGCGAGTGAATAATGGAAAACATCAGTCTTATGTTATTCCTTTCGCAACAACCTATCCTATTAATATTGTTTATCACGGTAAAAGCGAATTTAAATATGGGCAGTATGGCATTCATCTTGGCCAGCAAGATACACTCACCTTTTTAGGTGATAAAAAACAAAAGATACTGGCTAAATTTATTGATTGTCGTAAAAACTCACCGACATTTAAATCAGAATTAAGTTTGGAGATAACCCCATCATCCGCAAGAACACTTATTATTCCCCCAGGAGTTGCTCATACTTTTTCCCATCTAGAAAATGTTTTTACCTTAAATAGCTACTCTCTTTTTTTACCTACTATCGAGCAATTAGCAAGTGAAACATTAAATTGGTCACCTAATAATGATGTGATAAATCTGCCGGAAGATATCGATATTAATGAGATTGAAGGCTATGAGCCGATGACAGAAGAAGCTTCGGCGCTGGTCTACTATCGAGTTGCTGAGATACAACAGCAGTGGTTAAGCCAACATCGATTTTTACACTCTGAAACTCGTAAAATTCGCTTAGATAATGGCGATGAAATTAATGTAAGGTTGCGAGAGAAAATAGCCGATGTTCAAAAACAGTCATTACCTACATCCACTATTTTAGGTGTTGAATTTCGTGAAATGGCGACCCTGCATACGGGCAAAGAGAGTGGCATTGTTCCATTAACGCGACAATCCCCTATGTATCTAGTTGAACATGGTCAGGAGGCTTATGATTTCGACTCTTATGGATTACATTTAGGGCAAGAAGATCATTTAACTTTTTTAGGAAATACCTCGGGTAAAATCACTATTAAGCTGGTGGATATGCGTGAAGATTCGCCTACGCTATTTTATGAAGATGAAATGGTTTTTGATCCGGCACCCAATATTGAGTTAGTGATCCCCTGTGGTGTTGCCCATGCCTTATTTAATATGGCGAATATCATTACTGTGAATCGACCTGTTATCTATTTGGACGAAGAAAAAGAATATATTCCGGGTCATGACGTGATTGATTGGAAAATCGCTAATAAAAATTATCAAGCTTATCGTGTTAATAAAATAGCAGCAGATTTAACCTATTATCAATTTCTTGTTTCTAAACAACAAGCGTTAATGAAACATAAGCCCACCCATCATACCCCAAAATCAATTATTGTTTATGATGAAAATAATCAGCCTATTAAAGTATTAATTAAAGAAAAGGTGTAACCTCTATTATGCGTATTGTCTTTTTCTATATGCTTTTTTTGGTATTAAGTGCAGATGGTCTAATGGTTTTTTTGACACCTGTTATTGTTTATCAATTAACAACAAGCATTGAATATGCGGGATTGACATACGCTTTATGGTGGTTACCACGTATTTTTTTAATACCGCTTATTGGTCAATATATTGATGGTCTAGGTGTCCGTCCTGTTTCTGTTATTTCCGATAGCTGTAAAATTATCGGTTGTTTATTTTTATTAATAGTAGATTTTTCCTCTGATTTAGTTATTGCAATTAGTTTTGGATTAGTGGGTAGCTTAATTTCTATTGGTAATTCACAGACACTGATTTCATATGAAAAAATTATTGCCTTGATGAGTCGCCATAAAGAACATCATATTAATATAATGTCTCGAATGGATTTTTTGGGCATGATCATTGGCCCATTAATCGGTATGTTATTTATTGATTATGGTTACCATTATTTACTGATTATTCCCTGTCTATTTTATTTCATTAACGCCGTGTTCTTTTTGTTCTTTTACTTAGTGCCAAAACAGCGCCAATCTGCCACTCAGTTACATAGCCTAACAGAGACATTACAGGTGACGAAAAGGATAGTGGTGATTTTTACGTCTCCTATTTTGGTTTTTTCTATTTTAATTGCTATCGGCAATAATATGTTTGATGGATTAATTGAGTCGAGTGGGGCGGCGTTGATCGACCAATCGATGAATTTACCCATTAAATATTATGGCTTTATTGATATTTCTGCGGGGATCTGTGGCGTGATAGGAACTTATTTATATGGTTATCTAACCCATTATTTAAATCGAAAATTATTAATGTCTCTATCAATTTGTATCATCACAATAAGTTCTTTTCTATTGGTTATTTTTCAACATGATATCACGGCTTTTATTCTCTTTTATGCCCTATCCATTATTGGTAAGGTTTTTTCAGGGAATATTTTACGGATGTTAAGAATAGAAATTATTCCTGTGACACAATTAGCTAGCATTTCCTCACTGATTATTTTGTTTAATCAACTGATTTTGCCCATTGTTGGGGGATTGCTCTTTTTCTCTACAGGGAATATTTCGACAGTATATATATTGATGATAATCGCTATGGCGATCACCTTGGTGAGTGGCGTAATGCTTATTATGCGGTTAAACCATAAAAAAGAGATAATCATAAAATAAGCCCACATTTGAAGTGGGCTTATTTTTGCTAAGCAACCAATGGATTACTTAGCAACGCTAATTCTAATGACACAGAATTATTTTTTTGCGCGTTCAAAAGAAGACAGAATTTCAGCTTTAGCCGCTTCTACGCCTTCCCAACCATCAACTTTTACCCATTTACCAGATTCTAAATCTTTGTAATGTTCGAAGAAGTGTTTGATTTGAGCTTTTAATAATTCAGGTAGATCGTTCACATCTTTAATGTGATCGTATTCTTTACTTAGTTTAGTGTGTGGTACAGCAACCAGTTTTGCATCTTCACCTGATTCATCAGTCATTTTCAGTACGCCAACAGGACGGCAACGAATGACTGAACCTGGTTGTAATGGGTATGGAGTTGGAACCAGAACGTCTACTGGATCACCATCTAAAGATAATGTGTTGTTGATGTAACCGTAGTTGCATGGGTAGAACATCGCTGTTGACATAAAACGGTCAACGAACAGTGCACCACTTTCTTTATCAACTTCGTATTTGATTGGATCAGCATTGGCTGGAATTTCAATAACAACATAGATATCTTCTGGTAGTTCTTTACCAGCAGGAACATGATTCAGGCTCATAAAAAATTTCCTATGAAAAATTAATTTGACGTGGCTCGTAGTATAGCGAAAAGTTTTTAACAATACCCGTTTTTTGCCGTACAGGTTGCCTTTTGAGGTAAAAATAAGCAACAAATACACGAATTAGCTATTTTGGGAGATGAAAAAACCGGACGCGTTAATTAAGCCCGGTTTAACTATATCCTGACAAAAAGAAAATTTATTCTTCGTCTGGATATTGAGCCATAAATGCTTCTGCTTGTTCGACCATCGCTTTAGTACCCACAAAGAATGGCATGCGTTGGTGCAACTCTGTTGGTTTGATATCTAAAATACGATCTTTACCATTACTGGCTTTACCACCCGCTTGTTCCGCGAGGAATGCCATTGGGTTGCATTCATAAAGTAAGCGTAATTTACCATTTGGATGACTTGCCGTACTTGGGTAAATATAAATCCCCCCTTTGAGCAAGTTACGATGGAAATCCGCAACCAAAGAGCCAATATAGCGAGTTGTATAAGGACGGTTAGTTGCTGCATCCTGCTCTTGGCAATACTTGATGTATTTTTTTACCCCTAATGGGAATTTAATGTAGTTACCTTCATTGATTGAATACATATTTCCGGTAGGCGGAAAATGAACACTTTCGTGAGATAAACAGAAAACCCCTAAAGAAGGATCGTAAGTAAAGGCATGTACACCACAACCGGTAGTGTAAACCAACATAGTAGATGAGCCATAAACGACATAACCCGCAGCAACTTGGCGATTACCGGGTTGCAGGAAATCATCTAGTGTCACTGGTTGGCCAATAGGCGTAATACGGTGGTAAATAGAGAAAATAGTACCAACGGAAACGTTTACATCGATATTAGAAGAACCATCCAATGGATCCATTAATACCACATACTTGGCATTTTCCGCACGATCACCTTCAAAGATAACGATATCGTCTTCTTCTTCCGAACCGATCCCCGCAACTTCACCACGAGCTTTAAGTGCTGCTTTTAGTTTCTCATTCGCGTAAAGATCCAGTTTCATCTGGGCTTCACCTTGAACATTAGAAACACCGTTAGTGCCAAGAATATCGACTAACCCAGCTTTATTAATATCACGGTGAATAATTTTAGCCCCAAGCTTAATGGCTGACAGCAATGCCGTTAATTCGCCAGTTGCATGGGGAAAATCTTGTTGTTTCTCGACGATAAATTCGCCTAATGTTTTCATGACGTGGGTCCTGAATGTGAATGGATAAAATATAAAAAGGAAAAAAGTTTCCTTATTAGTGGCAAGTTTATCCAAAGAATCGCATGATTCAAAGGTTAATCCGTTTCTAATCTGCTTTTTGATGGTTAGAATAGTGACCAACTTCATGCTATTGGAAAGAAATTCATGCACATTCATATTCTTGGTATTTGTGGCACCTTTATGGGAAGTCTTGCCATCTTAGCTCGAGCGAAAGGGCATAAAGTAACTGGCTCTGATGCAAATGTTTATCCTCCAATGAGCACATTATTGGAAAATCAAGGCATTGAGCTAATCGAAGGTTATGATCCACAACAATTGGAACCTGCTCCTGACATGGTGATTATTGGCAATGCGATGACTCGAGGGAATCCTTGTGTTGAAGCGGTACTTGAAAAAGGATTGCCTTACACATCAGGGCCACAATGGTTACATGACTATATTTTGCCTGAGCGTTGGGTTTTGGCCGTTGCGGGTACCCATGGTAAAACGACTACGGCAGGTATGCTGGCTTGGATTTTAGAAGATTGTGGTTATCAACCTGGTTTTTTAATTGGTGGTGTGCCGGGTAACTTTCAAGTTTCAGCACAATTGGGGGAAAGCCCGTTTTTTGTTATTGAAGCTGATGAGTATGACAGTGCTTTCTTTGATAAACGTTCTAAATTTGTTCATTACTCGCCACGTACGCTTATCTTAAATAATCTGGAATTCGATCATGCGGATATTTTTGATGATTTAACGGCGATTCAAAAACAGTTTCATCATTTAGTCCGTATTGTGCCGGGCAGTGGCAAAATTATCATGCCTGATAACGATCTGAACTTAAAACAGACCATTGGTATGGGATGTTGGAGTGAGGAAGAGTACACCGGTGAGACGGGTGATTGGCAGGCGAAAAAGATCAGTAATGACAGTAGCCACTTTGCAGTGTTCCATAAAGGTGAGCAAGTCGGTGAGGTTTGTTGGGGACTTTCGGGTGAACACAATATGCAAAATGGCTTAATGGCCATTGTGGCAGCTCACCACGTTGGTGTATTACCGGTAGATGCATGCGCAGCACTCAATAAATTTATTAACGCCCGTCGTCGTTTAGAGTTACGGGGTGAAGTAAATCAAGTGAGTGTTTATGATGACTTTGCCCATCATCCTACGGCGATTTTAGCAACCCTTGAAGCGTTACGTAGTAAAGTTGGCGGAACAGCACGTATTATTGCGGTATTAGAACCTCGCTCTAATACGATGAAGATGGGGATCAGTAAAGATGATATCGCCCCGGCATTGGGACGTGCTGATGAAGTTTTCTTATTTCAGCCACCTAACATTCAATGGTTAGTCAGTGATATTGCCGAGAAGTGTGTACAGCCTGCTCGTTGGAGCACGGATATTGATACATTAGTGGAGATGGTTGCTAAAGAAGCTAAACCGGGTGATCATATTTTGATCATGAGCAATGGTGGCTTTGGTGGTATACATGAAAAACTCCTGGCGAAATTAGCCACACCAAAATCATCTGTGGATCAATATTAATTTAAATAAGTAAGCCACTGAAATTTCAGTGGCTTACTGTTTATGACCTATTTTCCTGAAGTCGCTATTTATAATTCCTGATCAAATAGGTTTAAAATCGCATCTCGTAGTTCTTCTGTTGAGAATCCTGGCGCGGGTGTAGAAAAAATAGTGTCATCACCAGCGATACTTCCGAGGATCCCTTCTGCTTTACCTAAAGAATCTAATAAACGTGCAATAAGCTGTGCGGCACCGGGGCTGGTTCTAATAACCACTACTGAGTGGTTATGGTCAATATCAAGTACCAAATTTTTCAATGGGCTACTTGCTGTTGGTACACCAAGTTCTGTTGGCAGGCAGTAAACCATTTCCATTTTGGCATTACGCGTTCTTACTGCGCCAAATTTTGTTAGCATACGAGAGATTTTAGACTGGTTAATATTATCAAAACCAGCTTCTTGTAATGCGGTTACAATCTCGCCTTGTGAACTGAATTTTTCTTCTTTCAGCAGGGCTTTAAATGCTTTAACCAAGTCTTCTTGCTTAGAAGGAGTGCGCATAGTTCACCTTTAGTGAGTTATCAATAACTCGCACATTATGCAGAGAAGTGAATTTTTATGCAACATTAGCTCCGTTAATCTTGTTTCTCTTCTTGGTTGATGTGTGTTTTTGTGTGTTAACTCAAAAAAGTTTTATTTCTCGATATTGAATGCGATAATCTTGATTAGGTAAATAATTTGTTAACTAAATGATAATCTTAAATGATTATGCAATATGAGATAGTTCGTTTAGCACTTAGCGATATTTATTGGAATTATTTCTCAAAAGAGTGCCCGCTATCTCATTAACAGATAAGCAATTTGTTTAGAATAACCGAAGTATTATTTTTTACTACAAATGCCTTATTATGCAATATAGCTGTTAAATAATTGTTTTCTTTACTAGGTGTGTTGCGTAATAGTGAGTATATCAAAGGCGTTCCACTATCTCGTAAACTAAGGAGTATCAGAATGAAAGTAGCAGTTCTCGGTGCAGCGGGTGGTATTGGTCAGGCACTGGCACTTCTTCTTAAAAATCAGCTTCCAGCTGGTAGTGAACTCTCTTTATATGATATCGCTCCGGTTACACCGGGTGTTGCAGCGGACTTAAGTCATATACCTACTCAAGTAAGGGTAAAAGGTTTTGCTGGCGAAGATCCTTCTCCTGCATTAAAAGATGCAGATGTTGTTTTAATTTCTGCCGGTGTTGCCCGTAAACCGGGTATGGATCGCTCTGATCTTTTCAATGTAAATGCAGGGATCGTGCGTAATCTTATTGAAAAAGTTGCACAAAACTGCCCTAAGGCGCTTATTGGTATCATTACTAATCCAGTCAATACTACGGTTGCTATCGCTGCTGAAGTACTGAAAAAAGCCGGTGTTTATGATAAAAAACGCCTATTTGGTGTGACAACACTGGATATTATCCGTGCGAATACTTTTGTTGCTGAATTAAAAGGCAAAGATCCACAAACAACGAATGTTCCGGTCATTGGTGGACACTCAGGTGTCACTATTCTTCCTTTGCTATCTCAAGTAGCCGGTGTGTCATTTACTGATGAAGAAGTTGCTGCATTAACAAAACGTATTCAAAATGCGGGAACTGAGGTTGTTGAAGCTAAAGCGGGTGGCGGATCAGCCACATTATCAATGGGACAAGCAGCTGCGCGCTTTGGTCTTTCATTGATCCGTGCTTTAAATGGCGAAAAAGATGTTATTGAGTGCACCTATACCGAAGGCGATGGTGAACATGCCCGTTTCTTTGCACAACCTGTTCGTTTAGGTAAGAATGGTGTTGAAGAATATCTACCAATCGGTCAATTAAGTGATTTTGAAAAACAATCTCTTAATGGCATGTTGGATGTATTGAAAAAAGATATAATTCTTGGCGAAGAATTTATTAATAAATAAAAAATAACCTTTTTGCTTTAAAATAATGTAAATTTAAATAAAAACCGCTGATAGTGTATCAGCGGTTTTTTTTATTAATTATAATATATGTAATTATTAGTTAATTATTGGTTTTGTCGCGTATCTTCCGTTCAAGTAATTCTCCTGTTTCAGGATGAAAATAACGACTGGGCCAAATTTCCGAAGGCGCTACACCTAGAAAGTCAGCAATGATTTTCTCACCTTTTGGCCAAGGGCGTGACAGTGCGTTAGCCAGTGTTGAAGAGCTTAAACCAGCTTGGCGAGAGATGGCTGCCAGTGTTGTGCCTCGTTTTCTGAGTGCGGCAATAATATCGGCAGGATGCCAATCAGATTTCCTTGAAATCATTTTTAATCCTTTTTCTATAAAATTAAATGCTGTGTTAGTGGTATAAATAACAGTTTATTAGAAATGCTTAAAAGCATTAAACTGATTATTTAGAAAATAAAATAACATTATTTTTCTAAAAATATTTCTGATTTTTTTCTTAATAATTTCTTTTTTGAAGTTGATAACAATTTTAGAGAAACGTAATGAAAAAAGAGTGGTATACGGCAATGGAATTGACGGGTATAGGTGGATTACCTAAATCACCACAAGGTGTAAATGCAAAAGCTAAACGTGAATCTTGGTTAAAACAAGAGAGAACTAATAAACAAGGAAATGGCGTTGAATATCATTACTCTTGTTTACCAGAAGAAACTTTAATTGCTCTGGAGCTTTATGAACCATTAGCACATTACAAACTAAATAAAGAGGAGCCACTCGTTATCTGGGTGAAAGCATTCCAACAACTTAATGATGGTGAACAAAAAACAGTAACAGAGCTGATCTTGCGGGATGGTATTAGAAGTTTTTTAGAAAAGATCGTCAAAGATTAAGCGACTTTAAAGAACGCGCTATTGCGTTATCCGCAACCGATATCTGACTAACCTCTTAGTTGAATGTGAGATGAGATCATGAAAAAAGAATGGTATACAGCAAAAGAATTAGTAGGGCTTGCAGGGTTACCTAATTCTCCACAAGGGGTCAATTTAATGGCACGCCGTGAAGGATGGGAAAATCGCCGTAAGCGTGGAGTACAAGGTAAAGCCGTTGAGTACTCGGTTAAAAGCCTCCCTGAAGAGGTGGTGAGTGTGTTAGCGGCGCATGAGCCTCCTGCAGAATATTTATCTAAGCGTCAGGATGCCTTTCTTATCTGGGTGGAAGCTTATTATCAGCTAACAAAATCAGAGCGTGAAAAAATCGTAAAATTTGTTTTACGAGAAGGTCTCGCTAAGTTAATTAGCTATATTGATGCTGACAATCAAGAAGAGATCGAACGAGAAAATGAAGAAGTGGTTCAAAAATTAAAAAGCCCCCCAGAGTCGACATAGTCGCTCTGACGGGCTTCTCATACTTTATGGGGTTTAGGTATGAAAATTACGATTGTCGTTGCACAGCAACGTGCGCAAGGCCAATTAATGCATCTTTGTAAGATGAATCAGGAATAATCGCTAACGCCTCAATGGCTTTATCGGCTTCTTCTTCCGCTTTTTGGCGGGTATATTCCAGTGAGCCACACTGTTTCATCGTTTTTAACACAGTGTCGAGTAAATGACGGCCGTTACCTTTTTCAATGGCTTGACGAATGAGTTGTGATTCTGTTTCGTTACCATGGTGCATGGCATGAAGTAAAGGCAAAGTAGGTTTACCTTCATCCAGATCGTCACCGGTATTTTTACCTAATTGGGTATTATCTGCATCATAATCCAGTAAATCGTCAATCAGCTGGAATGCGGTACCAAGATAACGACCATAATCTTGGAAAGCTTTCTCTTGCTCTGGAGTGGCTCCGCAGAGGATGGCTGACGCATGAGAGGCAGCTTCAAATAAACGAGCGGTTTTACTGTAGATAACTTGCATATAGTCATCTTCAGTAATGTCAGGATCGTTACAATTCATTAATTGTAATACTTCACCTTCAGCGATCACATTGGTTGCGCTAGACATCAGCTTTAGCACGCGCATGGAATCAAGATCCGTCATCATCTGAAAAGATCGTGTATAAATAAAGTCACCTACCAGCACGCTTGCAGCATTACCAAACACAGCATTAGCTGTTTGTTTGCCTCTACGCATATCGGATTCATCAACAACATCGTCGTGCAATAATGTTGCGGTATGAATAAATTCAATTAAAGCGGCGACAGAGATATGTTTGTCCCCTTGATAATCCAAAGCTCGGCCGGTCAGAACAGCGATCATTGGGCGGATCCTTTTACCACCACCGCTAATGATGTAGTAACCAAGCTGGTTTATCAAAGAAACATCTGAATTAAGCTGGTAAAGAATTGCGTCATTTACCGCAGCCATATCAGCGGATGTGAGTTTTATAATAGATTCTAAATTCATGTTTTTCGACTTTGGCTCGCCAATGAGCGCGTTATAATTAATAAAAAATGATCATGCCATAGATTTTACTCTCTTATAATTTAGATTGTACTTTAAAAATGGCTGAAATAAATATTGTGTAAAAAACTCTTTTTTTTGCTGGTTGTTTGCGATCTATACTTGTCATCGCGACTAAATTTGCGTAGAATTCGCGCCCTATGTGAATATTTTAATTGTGCACTCAAATTATACATATTGGGAGTGTGCGGAAAGCGGAGTTTATATGTACGCGGTTTTCCAAAGTGGTGGTAAACAACACCGAGTCAGCGAAGGTCAAACAATTCGCTTAGAAAAGCTTGAAGTAGCAACTGGCGAAACTATTGAGTTTGACACCGTCATGATGGTCGCTGATGGCGACAACATTCAAATTGGCGCTCCAATCCTTGAGGGCGTTAAAGTTAAAGCGGAAGTGGTTGCTCACGGTCGCGGCGAGAAAGTTAAAATTGTTAAGTTCCGTCGTCGTAAACACAGCCGTAAACAACAGGGCCACCGTCAGTGGTTTACTGATGTTAAAATCACTGGTATCGCTTAAGGTTTAGGAGAGCAGATTAATGGCACACAAAAAGGCTGGCGGCTCGACTCGTAACGGTCGCGATTCCGAAGCAAAACGTCTAGGTGTAAAACGTTTCGGTGGTGAAGCTGTATTAGCAGGTAGCATCATCGTTCGTCAACGTGGTACTAAGTTCCATGCAGGTACTAACGTTGGTTGTGGTCGTGACCACACCCTGTTTGCGTTAGCTGACGGAAAAGTTAAATTCGAAGTTAAAGGTCCAAACAATCGTAAATTTATCAGCATCGAAGCTGAATAATTACCGGTCCTTTAAACACCGAGTTAAAAGCCCTGCACAGTCTGTTGCGGGGCTTTTTATATTTAAAAAAGGCCATCTCTGGGTAATTTCGGCCATCCAGCACGTTAATGGCTATCATACGGAGTAAAATCATGAAATTTGTTGATGAGGCCAAGATCCTAATCGTCGCTGGCGACGGTGGTAACGGCTGTGTAAGCTTTCGTCGAGAAAAATATATCCCGAAAGGGGGACCAGACGGTGGTGATGGCGGTGATGGTGGTGATGTCTACATGGTTGCAGACGAAAACCTCAACACCCTTATCGATTACCGTTTTACTAAATCTTACCGCGCTGAGCGTGGTGAAAATGGCCAAAGCCGTGATTGTACGGGAAAACGTGGTCAAGATATTACTATTAATGTCCCTGTGGGGACGCGTGCCCGTGATCTTGCTACAGGTGAGATCATTGCTGACTTAACGGTACATGGTCAAAAACAAATGGTCGCTAAAGGTGGCTTCCATGGTTTAGGGAATACGCGTTTTAAATCATCAGTCAATCGTGCACCACGTCAACGCACAATGGGTACACCAGGTGAATCACGTGAAGTACTGTTAGAGCTGATGCTACTTGCGGATGTAGGTATGTTAGGTATGCCGAATGCCGGTAAATCTACCTTTATTCGAGCCGTCTCGGCAGCCAAACCCAAAGTGGCAGATTATCCATTTACTACACTAGTACCTAGCTTAGGTGTTGTGCGTATGGACAGCCATCAAAGCTTTGTAGTTGCGGATATACCGGGGCTGATCGAAGGGGCTGCTGATGGCGCGGGTCTTGGGATCCAGTTCCTGAAACATTTAGAACGTTGCCGTGTATTATTGCATTTGATCGACATCGATCCTATTGATGGTTCTGATCCCGTTGAAAATGCCAAAATCATTATTTCTGAATTAGAAAAATACAGCGATAAACTGGCACAAAAACCACGTTGGTTAGTTTTCAATAAAGTGGATCTGCTTGATGCCGATGAAGCAAAACAGAAAGCGCAAGCGATAGTTGAAGCGTTGGGTTGGGAAGGTGATTATTATATGATTGCTGCTATCAACCAAGAAGGGGTGAAAAAACTTTGTTGGGATATTATGGAATTCCTGAAAGTAACCCCACGTGAGCAAGATATTGCTACCGCTTTAGCCACTGAAGAAAAAGTTGATTTTATGTGGGATGACTACCATAAAGAACAACTTGAAAATCCTGACATTGAAGACGATGACGAAGATTGGGATGAAGAAGATGATGATGGTGTAGAGTTTATCTACCAACGTTAATCTCTCTTTTTATCGGTATTGTTGTCTCGGTATCGTATAGACATACAGATAGTGAGACATAAAAAACGCCTGAATTTTCAGGCGTTTTTACTTTCTAACAAATAATAGTGCTATCTATTGTTATAGATATCTTTATATAAATTCGTTTCAAAACGAACCAAATAGGCGCGTCCAGCATTGCGATTTTGTGTAGGGGGAGAGTAGGCAGAAATAAATTGTACAAATGCCACTTTCTGTCCATTGGCTGTGGTCATAAAGCCAGCTAGATTATACACTCCCTTGAGTGAACCTGTTTTAGCGGAAACTTTACCGTTGACGCCCGCTTCAGTAAAACCACCACGATATTGCAATGTACCATCATGACCGGCAAGAGGAAGCATACTGATAAAATTTAACTCACTATCATGTTGTCCGACATATTGTAATACTTGCATCATGGTTGCGGGGGCTATCAGGTTATGGCGGGAAAGCCCAGATTCATCCACCATAATTGTATTAGCTAAATCAATGCCCGCTTTTTGTTTTAAAATAGCACGAGTGGCATCCGCCCCTGAACGCCAAGTGCCAGCTACACCATAATATTCACGACCAATAGTTCTAAATACGGCATCTGCAATCATATTGTCAGACTCTTTTAACATCGTCGTCAATAAAGTGTGTAACGGTTTAGATTGTGTTTGTGCTAAAACAGTAACAGGGGCTTTAGGTTGGGAGCGGCGTTTGACATAACCGTCCAGCTCAATATCTGCACGTTGTAACTCTTCTTTTAGCAATATACCTGCCCAGTGCGCACCATCTTGAATGGAAAACATCAGCGGCATGGCTTCTTCACGTTTAGGAATGCAGCCTGTTATCACATAAGTATTTAAATCTCTCACCGTGACGTCTAATTCGCAAAAGCGGGTTCGTGTTGAGCCTTTTTCATAGGTTTCAACTTCGCTTAAAACCGTGACAGGATAAAAAGACGCTTTACGTATGGTGGCGATATCACCTTCTTTTTGACCACTTTGCAGTAAGACGGAAAAACAATTTTTATCTACAATAGCGGCACTTGGTGGGGCACTAAAGCATTGGGTCATATCATTCCAAACCCATCCCGGCGCTTTGTCATGGCTGGAGAAAGCAGAGGTATCAATTAATAAATTTCCCGTTATTTTTGTGACGCCGGATTGTTTTAATACGGCAACCATTGCTCGTAATTGCTGGCGAGTTAGCGTAGGATCACCACTAAAACGGAAAATTAAATCACCCTCTAGTTGATTGTTTTTTATCTTACCTTCCGTTTCCATTGTGGTGGTAAATTGATAATCGCCCCCTAATTGCAATAGGGCGGCTAAAGCTGTGACCACTTTTTGTGTGCTGGCTGGCAAAGATAATTGATTATCATTATAAGTTAGGTTAGGGGAGGATGCGCCAACAGTTTGGGTGATTAAACCGACTTGAGTGCCATCAGGCAAAAGTTCTATATATTTTTCAACAGGAATGGCGAGGGTTGAAAAGCTTAACAGACTCAAGGTATAAAATATTCCGCGGAATATAGGTAATAAGCGCATAATTTCTCTATCCGTAACTATAAGCTTAACGCTATAGTGTTGATTGCCAGAGGCTAATACTAAAGGGCAATGAGGGCAAAAGTAAACGGTAACACGTGTGATTATCTGATTATCAGAAAATATTACTTATCCTGTTTTTAAAACGAGAATAAGACGTGAAGCCATTGGCCTCTTGTGTTAGATTTAGTTTAGCTTTAGATAAGGGAGGTTTTTACTACTTCCCAACCAAAAGGGTAGAAAGTTACAATTATTTTCTATTCATCGAATATATAAAGGGACAGGCCCTCATTAAGGCTGCCTGTGTCTTTTTTTGTCTTGAGAAGAGTAAAGTAGAACCTTTTCTCTGTGTTGTTAGTATAAAAAATCAGGATGATACCTATTTTTTATTAGGAATAGTATTGAGGTATTAACACATGAATCAGATCCCTATGACAGTTCTCGGAGCAGAAAAATTACGCGAAGAACTGGAATATCTAAAAACTGTTCGTCGCCCAGAAATTACCGCGGCCATTGCTGAGGCACGGGAACATGGCGACTTAAAAGAAAACGCGGAATATCACGCAGCTCGTGAACAACAGGGTTTCTGTGAAGGCCGCATTCAAGAAATTGAAGCAAAATTATCAAATGCGCAAGTCATTGATATCACTAAAATGACGAATAATGGACGTATTATTTTTGGTGCCACGGTGACGTTACTCAATGTGGATACTGAAGAAGAGCAAAAATACCGCATTGTTGGTGATGATGAAGCAAACATTAAAGAAAACTTAATTTCAGTCAACTCACCGATTGCCCGTGGATTGATTGGTAAAGAGTTAGATGATGTGGTGGTCATTAACACCCCAGGCGGCCAAGTAGAGTATGAAGTTTTAAACGTAGAATATATTTAATTTGTAATTTTACGTTTCTATAGAAAACTAGAATGCTATCCTGTGGTAATATTAAAAAAGGCCTGAAAAGGCCTTTTTTGCCATAGAGTTAGTTATGGCATTTTTATATAAAGGTATAAGTTTTATTTCGGTAAAATAATTTTACGCGCTTCAGAAGGGCGATAAAGAACAACCATTTTTCCGATAACTTGTACATTCTGTGCACCGCTTTCACGCACAATCGCTGCCACGATCAAGTTTTTAACATCTCGATCTTCGCCTGCGATTTTGACTTTGATAAGCTCATGATGTGCCAGAGCGATTTCAATTTCTGCAAGAACGCCTTCAGTCAACCCGTTGTTACCGATCATAACGACAGGATTGAGATGATGAGCGAGCCCTTTCAGGTGTTGAATTTGTTTTTTGTTAAGAGTCATCATTAATTTTTGCTTAGTTGGGATTGAAAACGGTCTATTCTAACGCCATCTCTCATTTATCACCATAAAATGTCGTCAAGATGCGGTAAAATGAGTGAAGAAGTAAAATTTTTGATTGCTAAGTGTATGATAGTTGGAAAACGCAATGGCCAATAAAAAACGTTCGGCAAGCTCTAGCCGCTGGTTACAAGAACATTTTAGTGATAAATATGTTCAACAAGCAAAGAAAAAAGGGTTTCGCTCTCGAGCTTGGTTTAAATTGGAAGAAATTCAGCAAAGTGATAACATTTTCAAACCAGGTATGACCGTTGTCGATTTAGGTGCTGCTCCGGGTGGGTGGTCTCAATATGTCGTACAGCAGTTAGGAAATAAAGGTAGGATCATCGCATGTGACCTTTTACCTATGGATCCTATCGTTGGTGTCGATTTCCTTCAAGGCGATTTTCGTGATGAACTTGTATTGAAGGCATTGCTTGATAGAGTAGGTGATAATAAAGTCCAGGTTGTCATGTCTGACATGGCTCCAAACATGAGCGGAACACCCGCGGTCGATATTCCTCGATCCATGTATTTAGTAGAGTTAGCGCTTGATATGTGTCGTGATGTGCTGGCTCCCGGGGGAAGTTTTATTGTCAAAGTGTTTCAGGGAGAAGGCTTTGATGAGTACCTGGGGCAAATACGCTCCCTGTTTACGAAAGTGAAAGTTCGTAAACCAGACGCTTCGCGGTCTCGTTCTCGTGAGGTATATATTGTAGCCACAGGGCGTAAACTTTAGTACCCTAAAGCTATTTGTTAACACAGTTGTAATATGAGGTTAATCCCTTGAGTGACATGGCGAAAAACCTGATCCTCTGGTTAGTCATTGCAGTCGTATTGATGTCATTATTCCAGAGCTTCGGACCCAGCGATTCGAATAGTCGTAAGGTGGATTACTCTACCTTTATCAATGAGTTAACTAATAACCAGTTACGCGAGGTCAGCATAAGTGGTTATGATATTAATGTAACTAAAACAGATAACTCAAAGTACAGCACGTATATGCCTATGCGTGATGATAACCTGCTGACCACTTTAATGAACCGTAATGTAAAAGTGACCGGAGAACCCATTGAAGGTCAAAGCCTTCTAACACAAATTTTTGTGTCTTGGTTCCCAATGCTTTTACTGATTGGTCTTTGGATCTTCTTTATGCGCCAAATGCAAGGTGGTGGCGGTAAAGGTGCGATGTCTTTTGGTAAGAGTAAGGCTCGCATGTTGACAGAAGACCAAATCAAAACAACCTTTGCTGATGTTGCAGGTTGTGATGAGGCAAAAGAAGAAGTCAGCGAGCTAGTTGAGTATTTACGTGATCCGGGTCGTTTCCAGAAATTAGGTGGTAAAATTCCGAAAGGTATCCTAATGGTTGGTCCTCCGGGTACGGGTAAAACATTATTAGCAAAAGCGATTGCTGGTGAAGCAAAAGTACCTTTCTTTACTATTTCTGGTTCTGACTTCGTTGAAATGTTTGTCGGGGTCGGTGCTTCTCGTGTTCGTGATATGTTTGAACAGGCTAAAAAAGCAGCACCTTGTATCATCTTTATCGATGAAATCGATGCGGTTGGTCGTCAACGTGGTGCCGGTCTTGGCGGTGGTCATGATGAACGTGAACAAACGCTGAACCAAATGCTGGTCGAAATGGATGGTTTTGAAGGCAATGAAGGTATCATCGTGATTGCCGCAACTAACCGCCCTGACGTATTAGACCCTGCATTATTACGTCCAGGTCGTTTTGACCGTCAAGTCGTCGTAGGTTTACCAGATGTTCGTGGTCGTGAGCAAATTCTGAAAGTGCATATGCGCCGAGTGCCATTATCACCAGACGTTGATCCTGCGATCCTTGCTCGTGGTACTCCGGGTTTCTCCGGTGCTGACTTGGCAAACTTGGTTAATGAAGCTGCACTATTTGCCGCACGCGGTAACAAACGTGTTGTTTCAATGGTCGAGTTCGAAAAAGCAAAAGATAAGATCATGATGGGTGCTGAACGCCGTTCAATGGTTATGACCGAAGAACAAAAAGCATCAACGGCTTATCATGAAGCGGGACACGCCATTATTGGTCGTTTAGTGCCTGAACATGATCCGGTACACAAAGTGACGATTATCCCGCGTGGACGTGCATTAGGTGTGACTTTCTTCTTACCTGAAGGTGACCAAATCAGTGCCAGCCGTCAAAAACTGGAAAGCCAAATTTCAACACTTTATGGTGGTCGTTTAGCGGAAGAGATCATTTATGGGCCTGAACATGTTTCGACAGGGGCTTCTAATGATATCAAAGTGGCAACCAATATTGCGCGTAACATGGTGACACAGTGGGGCTTCTCTGAAAAATTAGGGCCATTACTGTATGCTGATGAAGACGGTGAGGTGTTCTTAGGTCGTTCAGTTGCTAAAGCGCAACATATGTCAGATGAAACGGCACGTACTATCGACGAAGAAATTAAAGCTATCATCGATCGTAACTATACCCGAGCTCGTCAAATCCTGATGGACAACCTAGATATTCTGCACTCAATGAAAGATGCATTAATGACTTATGAAACCATTGATGCACCTCAAATTGATGACTTAATGAATCGTCGTGAAGTTCGTCCACCGGCAGGTTGGGAAGGCAATAATGGCAATAGTGGTGCAAATACCGCTACAGCACAGCCGACACAAACACATGTGACGAATGAGCCAAATAATAAGTCAGGATCAGAGAGTGACACACCTTCTGATAACAATACTCATTAATCCTTATCGGGTTCTATATTGAGTAAGCTATAAATACAAACCCCAGGCTTTCTGGGGTTTTTTTATATAGGTATCAACGAAATGAAATTAATTGCCAGAGGAAGAGAGCTTAATTTATCTTCACCCCAAGTGATGGGCATTTTAAATGTGACGCCAGATTCATTTTCTGATGGCGGAACGCATAACTCTCTTAATGATGCTATTAACCACGCCGCTAAACTTATTGCTGAAGGGGCTTCTATCATCGATATCGGTGGTGAATCAACAAGGCCGGGTGCCAGTGATATTTCTGTCGATGAAGAGTTACATCGTGTTATTCCTGTGGTCGAAGCTATCCAGCAACGTTTTGATGTGTGGATTTCTGTTGATACATCCAAAGCACAAGTGATCACGGAGTCCGCTCAAGCGGGTGCCTCTATTATCAATGATATACGTTCACTTACCGAACCTGGAGCACTTCAGGCGGCTGCAAAAACGGGGTTACCTGTTTGTATTATGCATATGCAAGGTTTACCTAAAACAATGCAACATTCGCCGCAGTATAAGAATGTGATGATAGAAGTTGATGCTTTTCTGGCAGAGAATATTCAACGTTGTATTGATGCTGGTATCGAGAAAAATCAAATTATTCTTGATCCAGGCTTCGGCTTTGGTAAAAATTTAGCGCATAATTATCAATTATTAGCACATCTAAGTGATTTTCATCACTTTGGTTTACCGATACTCGCCGGAATGTCACGTAAATCAATGGTAGGACAGTTACTCAATGTTCCGCCACAAGAGCGTGTTGCTGGTAGTGTTGCTTGCGCAGTTATTGCTGCAATGCAAGGGGCACAAATTATTCGTGTACACGATGTTAAAGAGACTGTAGATGCGATGAAAGTCGTGCAGGCGACTCTTTCTGCAAAGGAAAATAATGAATGAGCGAACGTAAATACTTTGGAACAGACGGTATCCGTGGAAAAGTAGGTGACAGCCCTATTACACCTGATTTTGTATTAAAGCTAGGCTGGGCTGCAGGTAAAGTACTTGCACGTCACGGCTCACGTAAAATCATTATTGGTAAAGATACTCGTATTTCTGGTTATATGTTGGAATCGGCTCTAGAAGCAGGCCTTGCTGCTGCGGGATTATCCGCTTCATTTACAGGCCCGATGCCAACCCCCGCGGTCGCTTATTTAACCCGTACTTTCAGAGCAGAAGCTGGCATAGTGATTTCTGCTTCTCATAATCCCTATTATGATAATGGCATCAAATTCTTCTCCATTGATGGTACAAAACTACCTGATGAAGTAGAAGAAGCCATTGAAGCGGAAATGGAAAAACCGATCACTTGTGTAGAGTCCGCAGAATTAGGGCGTGCGAATCGCATTGTTGATGCCGCGGGCCGTTATATTGAATTTTGTAAAGGTACGTTCCCTAACGAAAATAATTTAAATGGGTTAAAAGTTGTTGTGGATTGTGCCCATGGTGCAACTTACCATATTGCGCCTAATGTTTTTCGTGAACTCGGGGCTGAGGTTATCACTATTGGTTGTGAGCCTACGGGCATCAATATCAATGACGAATGTGGTGCAACAGATGTACGCATGTTGCAAAAACGCGTGTTAGAAGAGGGTGCCGACGTTGGTTTAGCCTTTGATGGTGATGGTGACCGTATTATTATGGTTGATCATAAAGGCCTAAAAGTAGATGGTGACCAAATTCTCTATATCATTGCGCGAGAAGCGTTACGCCAAGGTCAACTACGTGGTGGTGCCGTCGGTACACTAATGAGTAATATGGGGTTAGAGATTGCCTTAAAACAGCTTGGTATTCCTTTTGTGAGAGCCAAAGTGGGTGACCGCTATGTGCTTGAGAAATTGCAAGAAAAAGGCTGGCGTTTAGGGGCGGAAAACTCGGGTCATATTATTTTACTTGATAAGACAACAACGGGTGATGGTATTGTTGCTGGTCTACAAGTATTAAGCGCAATGGTTCGTAACCATATGAGCTTGCATGATCTATGCAGTGGCATGAAATTATTACCACAAATTTTGGTGAATGTTCGTTTTACGGGAAATCACGATCCTCTACAATCCACAGAAGTTCAGCAAGTCGCAAAAGAAGTTGAGGCGGAGCTTGGTGGTAAGGGACGCGTTTTATTACGTAAATCAGGAACAGAACCATTAATTCGAGTGATGGTTGAAGGCGAAAATGAAGAGCAAGTCACAGCGATGGCGAATCGTATTGCTGGTGCAGTAAAACATGTTGGCTAATTGCTGTTTTTTTCTTCAATTAATCACTTTATAGTAAAATAACCTTGCTTGTCAGTTCAGGTTTGGTTAGTATTCACACCCGCTTAGTAAGGTCGTTGAACTAAAGCGGGTGAAGCAATCGAAGGTTATCGCATAGGCGATAAGTTCCATAGAATAGGTAACGCAAATGTATACAGCACTCATTGTTATTCTTATCATTGCAGCAACAGGGCTGGTTGGTCTGATCCTGTTACAGCAGGGTAAAGGTGCTGATATGGGCGCTTCTTTTGGTGCAGGTGCTTCCGGTACAGTATTTGGTTCAAGCGGTTCAGCAAATTTCATGACCCGTATGACCGCTGTTTTAGCAACAGTGTTTATTGTACTTTGCCTTATTTTAGGTAATTTAAGTGCCAATAAAACTGTTCGTGAAGACAGTAAGTGGATGTCTATCGAGCAGACTGCAGAAGAAGCGAAAAAAGCTGAGCAATTAGCAGCGCCTGTAGCACCAGCAAACACAGATATTCCGCAGTAAACTAAGTAATAGTTAAAAATGAGATTGTTTGGGGTTTTGGTTAAATAAACAGTCTCATTAAAGTGCCGAGGTGGTGAAATTGGTATACACGCTACCTTGAGGTGGTAGTGCCTACAAAACGGGCGTACGGGTTCAAGTCCGGTTATCTCGATTGGCAAGTTACAGGGTCCAGTTGCATAAAGCCCCGAATTTCGGGGTTTTTTGTTATCAGAGAATAGAATACTGGGCTATAAGCCCTTTTTTTATGCCTTGGGGGTGGGTTTGTCCACATTAGAGCAAAAATTAACAGCGATGGTTTCAGCACCAGTAGAAGCATTAGGCTTTGAATTTGTTGGTCTTGAGTTTATTCGTGGTCGAGTATCAACATTGCGTATCTATATTGATAGTGAAGAAGGTATCACTGTTGATGATTGTGCTGATGTTAGCCACCAGGTCAGTGCTGTGCTGGATGTTGAAGATCCAATTCAAACATTTTATAACCTTGAGATCTCATCTCCTGGTTTAGAAAGACCTTTATTCACTACAACGCATTATGAGCAATTTATCGGCGAAGAAGTCGCCGTTGTATTACGAATTGCGATGCAAAACCGCCGTAAATGGCAGGGCATTATTAAGTCTGTCGCTGGCGAAATGATCACGGTTACTGTGGATGGTAAAGACGAAGTGTTCGCACTGAGCAACATCCAGAAAGCTAACCTGGTACCCCACTTTTAAGTTTTGAAGAGGCAACTAGGATGAACAAAGAGATTCTGGCTGTTGTGGAAGCGGTCTCTAACGAAAAATCTCTTCCTCGTGAGAAGATTTTCGAAGCACTGGAAACTGCATTAGCGACAGCGACTAAGAAAAAATATGAGCAAGAGATTGATGTACGAGTTTGCATTGATCGTAAAACGGGGGATTTTGATACTTTCCGTCGTTGGCTTGTGGTTGAAGAAGTTACTCAGCCTACTCGTGAAATCACACTTGAAGCGGCTAAATACGAAGAGCCTGAAATTGAACTAGGCGGCTTCATTGAAGACCAAATTGAGTCTGTTACTTTCGACCGTATTACCACCCAGACCGCAAAACAAGTGATCGTACAAAAAGTACGTGAAGCTGAAAGAGCGATGGTTGTTGATCAATTCCGCGAACAATTAGGCGAAATTATCACGGGCGTTGTGAAAAAAGTAAACCGCGATAACATCACCCTAGATTTAGGAAATAACGCAGAAGCCGTTATCTTACGTGAAGATATGCTACCGCGTGAAAATTTCCGCCCAGGTGACCGTGTACGTGGTGTCTTATACGATGTTCGTACAGAAACTCGTGGTGCACAACTTTTCGTAACACGTTCTCGTCCTGAAATGCTGATCGAATTATTCCGCATTGAAGTACCTGAAATTGGCGAAGAGATCATTGAGATTAAAGCTGCAGCACGTGATCCAGGTTCTCGTGCCAAAATCGCTGTAAAAACCAACGATAAACGCATCGACCCTGTGGGTGCTTGTGTTGGTATGCGTGGTGCACGTGTACAAGCCGTTTCCAGTGAACTGGGCGGTGAACGAATTGATATTGTTCTGTGGGATGATAATCCTGCACAATTCGTGATTAATGCAATGGCTCCGGCAGATGTTGCTTCTATTGTTGTCGATGAAGACAAATGTACAATGGACGTCGCTGTTGAAAGCAGTAATCTTGCCCAAGCGATTGGCCGTAATGGTCAAAATGTTCGCTTAGCAGCACAATTACTGAAAAAACATCGCGGTGATGACAAATGGGAACTGAATGTCATGACTGCAGATGAACTGAATGCTAAGCATCAGGCAGAAGCAAACGCAGCCATTGAAATATTTACTAAGCATCTCGACATTGATGAAGACTTCGCAACTGTTTTAGTTGAAGAAGGTTTCTCTACCCTTGAAGAGTTAGTTTATGTGCCGATTGACGAACTGTTAGCTATCGACGGTCTTGATGAAGAAACAGTTGAAGCATTACGAGAAAGAGCAAAAGCGGCATTAACAACGATTGAACTAGCTCAAAAAGAAAGCCTAGGCGATAACCAGCCAGCTGAGGACTTATTAGCTCTCGAAGGCATGGAACGTTCTTTAGCATTTGATCTAGCTGCCCGTGGTATCTGCACACTGGAAGATCTTGCCGAACAGGGTATCGACGACCTAACTGATATTGACGGTTTAAATAGTGAGCGCGCAGGCGAGCTCATTATGGCTGCTCGTAATATCTGCTGGTTTGGGAATGATGCGTAACAACTGAGCAGGAAGGAACAGAATGACAGATGAAACAGTAAAATCACTTGCAGAAGAGATTCAGACACCGGTTGAACGTTTGGTACAGCAGTTTGCTGATGCCGGTATTAAGAAAACCGTCTCTGATTCTGTCTCCCAAAAAGAGAAAGAAACCTTGCTGGCTTGGTTGAACCGTGATAAAGAGTCAACCAGCCAACCAGAAAAATTAACGTTACAGCGCAAAGTGCGTAGTACGTTAAGTGTTCCTGGTACAGGTGGCAAAAATAAATCAGTAGCCATTGAAGTCCGCAAAAAACGCACTTATGTGAACCGTGATGCAGTTGAAAAAGCACAAGCGGCAGAGCAAGCTCAGCGTGAAGCGGAAGAAAAGGCGCGTCGCGAAGCAGAAGAAAAAGCACAGCGCGAAGCACAAGAGAAAGCACAGCGCGAAGCTGAAGAAAAAGCAAAACGTGAAGCTGAAGAAGCCAAGAAAAAGGCTGAAGAAAAGGCAAAACGTGAAGCTGAAGAAGCAAAACGTGAAGCAGCGGAATTAGCTAAGCGCGAAGCAGCGGAAAAAGACAAAGTGAAACAAAACGAGAAACCAAAAGCTGATAAGGCTGATCAGGAAAAAGCACGTCGCATAGCCGAACAGGCTGAACTGAAACGTAAAACAGAAGAAGCTCAGCGTCGTAAAGCTGAAGAAGAAGCTCGCATTGCAGCAGAAAAAGCGCGTCGCTTAGCGGAAGAAAATGCTGAAAAATGGACTTCAGATACGTCATCTGAAACAGAAGGCACTGACTATCATGTGACGACATCTCGCTATGCGCGTGATGCAGAAGATGAAAGTGATGCTGAGGTTGAAGGTGGCCGTGGCCGTGGTCGTGCAGCAAAAGCCCCTCGTCCAAAGAAAAATAACCGTCACTCTGAAAAAGCAGATCGTGAAGAAGCTCGCGCTGCTGGCCGTTCTAACAAGAAAGGCAAAGGACGTAAAAATAGCACATTACAGCAAGGCTTCAATAAGCCAGCAGCTGCCGTAAACCGTGATGTTGTCATTGGTGAGACTATTTCAGTTGCTGATTTAGCAAACAAAATGGCAGTGAAAGGTTCTGAAGTCATTAAAACAATGATGAAAATGGGTGCAATGGCAACCATCAATCAAGTTTTAGACCAAGAAACGGCACAACTGGTTGCGGAAGAAATGGGTCACAAAGTTATCTTACGTCGTGAAAACGAGTTAGAAGAACAAGTGATGAACGACCGTGATACTAGCGATGAAATGGCTGTATCTCGTGCGCCTGTTGTGACTATTATGGGTCACGTTGACCATGGTAAAACCTCTTTACTCGACTACATTCGCTCAACGAAAGTGGCTTCAGGTGAAGCAGGTGGTATTACTCAGCATATCGGTGCTTATCACGTTAAAACCGACAAAGGTGAAATTACCTTCCTAGATACTCCAGGTCACGCCGCATTTACTTCAATGCGTGCCCGTGGTGCTCAGGTAACGGATATCGTTGTTCTGGTTGTTGCTGCTGATGATGGTGTGATGCCACAAACTATCGAAGCTATCCAACACGCCAAAGCAGCAAATGTGCCTGTTGTTGTTGCCGTGAACAAAATTGATAAACCAGAAGCTGATCCTGATCGTGTTAAAACTGAGCTGTCTCAATATGGCATTCTGCCAGAAGATTGGGGTGGTGAGACTCAGTTTATCCATGTGTCAGCAAAACAAGGTTTAGGTATTGACGAGTTGCTGGATGCTATCTTATTACAAGCGGAAGTTCTTGAACTGAAAGCAGTAAAAGAGGGTATGGCAAGCGGTGTTGTTATCGAATCTTACCTCGATAAAGGCCGTGGTCCTGTTGCGACTATCCTTGTTCGTGAAGGTACTTTGAATAAAGGTGATATCGTTCTGTGTGGCTTTGAATACGGTCGTATTCGTGCAATGCGTAACGAATTAGGTAAAGAAGTACAATCTGCCGGCCCATCAATGCCTGTTGAGATTTTAGGTCTGTCTAATGTACCTTCTGCGGGTGATGAAGCAACCGTTGTTCGTGATGAGAAAAAAGCGCGTGAAGTTGCCTTATATCGTCAAGGTAAATTCCGTGAAGTGAAACTGGCTCGTCAACAGAAATCGAAACTGGAAAACATGTTTGCTAACATGGAAGAAGGTAAAGTTTCTGAACTGAACATCGTACTGAAAACGGATGTTCAAGGAACTTGTGAAGCCATCACTGATGCATTAGTTAAACTTTCTACAGATGAAGTTAAACTGAAAATTATCGGTTCTGGCGTGGGTGGTATCACTGAAACAGATGCGACTTTAGCGGCTGCTTCTGATGCTATCATTCTTGGTTTCAACGTTCGTGCTGATGCTTCTGCACGTCGTATTATCGAACAAGAAAGTGTTGATTTACGTTACTACTCCGTTATCTATAGCTTGATTGATGAAATTAAATCAGCAATGAGCGGTATGTTAGAGCCTGAATACAAACAAGAAATCATGGGTCTTGCTGAGGTTCGTGATGTATTTAAATCACCTAAATTCGGCGCTATCGCGGGTTGTATGGTGGTTGAAGGTAACATTAAACGTAACAATCCTATTCGCGTATTACGTGATAACGTGGTTATTTACGAAGGTGAGCTTGAATCACTGCGTCGCTTTAAAGATGACGTCAACGAAGTCCGTAATGGTATGGAATGTGGTATCGGTGTGAAAAACTACAACGATGTCCGTGTTGGCGATATGATTGAAGTGTTCCAAGTTATCGAAATTAAACGTTCTATCGATTAATCGAGTACGTCTGATTTAAACAGGAAGGGAGCTTAATGGCTCCCTTCTTATTCCTCTCTTTGTGCTATTCCCCCTTTATTCTTTTCTGTATTTTTCAATATAAGCGAAATAGATTGGCTTTCAGTAATTTATGTCATTAAAAGAACAGGGTAAGATAACGCTAAAGAGCAGATTTATTGCTAAAGAGAAAAAAAGCGTAAAGCGGTTGTGAAACGTGACTTTATGTATACTCTTTAGATATCATCGATTTTAAAATTGGATCAATAATGACAATAGAGTGATAACGACATTGTCAGGGAGAGATAAAATGGCAAGAGATTTTAGCCGTGCTCAGCGTGTTTCTCAGGAAATGCAAAAAGAAATCGCCATCATTTTACAGCGCGAAGTAAAAGATCCACGTATTGGAATGGCCACCGTATCCGGTGTTGAAATTTCACGTGATCTGGCTTACGCCAAAGTATTTGTCACCTTTTTAAACCTATCAGCAGGTGAAGAAAGCGATGAAGAAATGGTAGAAAATGGCTTAAAAGCCCTTAACGAAGCAGCAGGCTTTATTCGCTCTTTATTAGGTAAAGCGATGCGCTTACGTGTTGTTCCTGAGCTAACATTTGCTTATGACAATTCATTAGTTGAAGGTATGCGTATGTCTAACCTTGTGTCAAATGTTGTCAAAGATGATGAAAAACGCCGTCATCATAAAGAGGAAGAGTAATGGGGCGTCGTCGTAAAGGGCGTGAGATTAACGGCGTATTATTGCTTGATAAGCCTCAAGATATTTCATCGAATGACGCTTTGCAAAAAGTACGCCGCATGTTTAATGCAAGTAAAGCGGGGCATACCGGCGCTTTAGATCCTTTAGCGACAGGTATGCTTCCTATCTGTTTAGGTGAAGCGACAAAGTTTTCACAGTTTTTATTGGATTCAGATAAACGCTATCGAGTGATTGCCAAATTAGGTGAAAGAACAGATACCTCTGATGCTCATGGACAAGTGATCCAGCAACGACCGGTACAGTTTAACCAGCAAGCGCTCGATGCTGCGTTAGAGAGTTTTCGTGGTGAAACATTGCAAATTCCTTCAATGTATTCAGCCCTTAAGCATCAAGGTAAACCACTTTATGAATATGCAAGACAAGGTATTGAAGTTGAGCGAGAAGCAAGACCCATTACCGTGTATGAATTGCAATTTATTCGCTGGGAAGACGATGAATTAGAACTAGAAATTCATTGTTCTAAAGGTACTTATATTCGCACTATCATTGATGATCTGGGTGAGAAATTAAACTGTGGTGCCCATGTGATTTTCTTACGTCGTTTAGAAGTCGCAGATTATCCGAAAGAGCGTATGGTGACGCTTGAGCAATTGCGTGCAATCATTGATGATGCTCAGCAACAAGATGAGTCACCATTTCCTGCGTTAGATGCCTTATTATTGCCTATGGATACTGCGGTTGCACATTTCCCTGTGGTGCATTTAACCGCCATTATGGCGGGTTACTTAAAACTGGGGCAACCGGTTCGGGTAAATCACACCTTGGATGAAGGGGAATGGGTCAGAGTCACCGAAGGCGATGAGAAAAAATTTATTGGCCTTGCGATCATCAAAGATGGTCTAGTTGCACCGAAAAGATTAGTCGTGGATTATCACGCACTCAATAACCCTGAATAGCAATTCTTGCGCTAAGTGTGTTTGAAGCGTAGAATAATGCGGCTATCTGTTTAGGTGGCTGAGTTGGATAGCTGAATTAGAGATTGGCTATCTGAAAATTTTACTTTTATTGGAGTTTTATTATGTCTCTAAGTACTGAAGCGAAAGCAAAGATCGTTGCTGAATTCGGTCGTGATGCTAACGATACTGGCTCAAGCGAAGTTCAGATCGCACTGCTGACTGCAGAAATCAACCACCTGCAAGGTCACTTTTCAGAGCACAAAAAAGATCACCACAGCCGTCGTGGTCTGCTGCGTAAAGTTTCCAGCCGTCGTAATCTGCTGGACTACCTGAAACGTAAAGATGTAGCTCGTTATACTGCACTGATTGAACGTTTAGGTCTGCGTCGCTAATCAAGTGAGTTTCAGTGAAAAGGGGCCCGTAGGCCCCTTTTCTACTAGAAAGTGCTATTTTTAAGAAAGTGCTATTTCAAAAATGAGTCGTTATGTTTTAATGTGGTGATGGTTATTTAGTCTCTCTAGTTGCGACAATTCGCGCGGCTAATGAAAGTGTTTAAACGTGGTTAAGTTAAATATTTCCATTAGTCGCGAGGGGACGTAGCGGAGAAAAGATTATTCATCGTCGCTAAATATCATGCGACAATAAGATAAAGGATATTATTTTGCTGAATCCTACAGTTCGTAAATTTCAATACGGTCAACATACCGTTACGTTAGAAACGGGCATGATGGCTCGCCAAGCAACGGCTGCTGTAATGGTTGACATGGACGGCACTGCTGTTTTTGTTACCGTTGTTGCTAAGAAAAAAGTGAAAGAAGGACAAGACTTCTTCCCACTCACCGTTAACTATCAAGAGCGTTCATACGCAGCTGGCCGTATTCCAGGAAGTTTCTTCCGTCGTGAAGGTCGTCCTGGCGAAGGTGAAACTTTAATCGCGCGTCTTATCGACCGCCCTTTACGCCCACTATTCCCAGAAGGGTTCTTAAACGAAATCCAAGTAGTTGCGACTGTGGTTTCTGTTAATCCACAAGTTAACCCAGATATCGTTGCTATGATTGGTGCTTCTGCAGCACTGTCATTATCGGGTGTACCTTTCAATGGTCCTATCGGTGGTGCACGTGTTGGCTTTATTGATGGTCAATATGTGCTGAACCCAACCGTTGATGAACTGAAAATTAGTAAATTAGACTTAGTGGTTGCAGGTACTGCGGGTGCGGTACTGATGGTTGAATCAGAAGCTGATTTATTATCAGAAGAACAAATGTTAGGTGCAGTGGTATTTGGTCATGAACAACAACAAGTTGTGATTGAAAATATCAATGCATTAGTTGCCGAAGTCGGTAAAGAAAAATGGGATTGGGCACCAGAGCCTATTAACCAATCTTTACATGATCGTATTGCTCAATTAGCACAAACTCGTATTGGTGATGCGTATCGTATTACTGAAAAACAAGAGCGTTATGAGCAAATCGATGCTATTCGTGATGAAGTGATCAGCACATTATTAGCAGAAGATGAGTCTTTAGACGAAGGCGAAATCATTGAAATTTTCTCTGGTTTAGAGAAGAAAATTGTTCGTGCTCGTGTATTAGCGGGTGAACCTCGTATCGATGGCCGTGAAAAAGACATGGTACGTGCTTTAGATATTCGTACAGGTTTATTACCACGTACACATGGCTCTGCGCTATTTACTCGTGGCGAAACGCAAGCATTAGTAACAGCTACTTTAGGTACTGCACGTGATGCACAAACCATTGATGACATCATGGGTGAGCATACCGATACCTTCTTACTGCACTACAACTTCCCTCCATATTCTGTCGGTGAAACAGGTATGATGGGTTCGCCAAAACGTCGTGAGATTGGTCATGGTCGTTTAGCAAAACGTGGTGTATTAGCCGTTATGCCAACGATTGAAGAATTCCCATACACAGTACGTGTAGTGTCTGAAATTACAGAATCCAATGGTTCATCTTCAATGGCATCTGTTTGTGGTGCTTCTTTAGCACTGATGGATGCTGGTGTACCAATTAAAGAATCTGTTGCTGGTATTGCAATGGGTCTGGTAAAAGAAGGTGAAAACTTCGTTGTTCTTTCTGATATTTTAGGTGATGAAGACCATTTAGGTGATATGGACTTTAAAGTTGCGGGTAGCCGTAACGGAGTCAGTGCATTACAAATGGATATCAAAATCGAAGGTATCACTCGTGAAATTATGCAAGTTGCGTTAAATCAAGCGAAAAGCGCACGTCTGCATATTTTAGGGGTAATGGAAAGTGCAATTAGCCAGCCGCGTGCAGAAATTTCTGAGTTTGCACCACGTATTCACACTATCAAAATCAATGCTGATAAGATCAAAGATGTTATCGGTAAGGGTGGTTCGGTTATCCGTGCATTAACGGAAGAAACGGGGACCACTATCGAAATCGAAGATGATGGTACAGTGAAAATTGCGGCTACTAGTGGCGAACAAGCAAAACAAGCTATCGCTCGTATCGAAGAGATCACGGCAGAAGTCGAAGTTGGCCGTATCTATAACGGTAAAGTAACACGTATCGTTGATTTCGGTGCATTTGTTGCTATCGGTGGTGGTAAAGAAGGTCTGGTGCATATTTCTCAAATCGCAGACAAACGCGTTGAGAAAGTAAGTGATTACCTGACTATGGGTCAAGAAGTTCCAGTGAAAGTACTGGAAATTGACCGCCAAGGCCGTATCCGCTTAAGCATGAAAGAGGCTCAAGCAACCCAGCAGGAAGCAGCTGAAACTTCTTCTGAAGATCCTGCAAATTAATGATATTCTACTACCGATATCTAGACATAGGTATCGGTAGAGACTTATTATGATTGACAAGTAGGACGTCATAAAACGCTTTTTGTTGAAAGAGTCTGACTTTGGGAGTGAGAAATGAAAACATTTCTGCGCGGTTGTTCTATTGCTGTTTTCATCTTTATTTCCGGGTGCAGCACTAGTCCAGAATGGCGTAAGAATGCTATTTTTGCTACTCCACTACAGCCTTCTTTACAACAAGAAGTGATATTGGCTCGTATAGAACAAATTCTGGCGAGTCGTTCATTAACCGAAGATGAATATGCACAGCTTTTATATGAGCGTGGTGTGCTGTATGATAGTCTCGGTTTAAGAGCATTGGCGCGCAATGATTTTTCAATGGCGCTGTCAATGAGACCAGATATGCTAGAAATTTTTAATTTTCTAGGTATCTATTTTACGCAAGCAGCGAATTATGATGCTGCTTATGAAGCGTTTGATTCTGTTTTAGAGCTTGATCCAACTTACAATAATGCGCGTTTTAATCGTGGTATCGCTTTATACTATGGTGGCCGATTGAAATTGGCGCAGGATGATCTGCAGGCGTTTTATCAGGTCGATCCAAATGATCCCATTCGTTCGCTTTGGTTATATCTTGTTGAAAAAGAGATAGACTCTGATTCTGCTAAAAAACAGCTGAAACAGCGATACCTACAGGCGAATAAAACGGGACAATGGGGATGGAATATAGTTGAGTTTTATTTAGGTGACATTAGTGAAAAAACATTAATGGAAAGGCTAAATGAGACGTCAACCGATAACACTTCGCTCGCTGAGCATCTTAGTGAAACTAACTTCTATTTAGGTAAATATTACCTAAGTCTGGGGGACATGGATAGCGCTGAAGCGTTATTCAAGCTGACGGTTGCCAACAACGCACATAACTTTGTTGAGCACCGCTACGCATTGTTGGAATTAGCACTGTTAGGCCAACAAGAAGACCTAGCGGAATCGGACCAGCAATAGCTGACGAACATTTCTTTGATCAGTTTGAAAGCCATCATCTGCATAGGATGAGGGCTTGTTTGTTCGTTTAATAATATAATTTGAGCCAGTTCACATTTTAGATGATAAAGACCGACAAACCATGCGGTATGTTATGTCAACTGGCCGCCATAATGAATGAGGCACAGTGACATGACTACTGAAACCGATATGACTTTTGCTGATCTAGGTTTATCAGCACCTATTTTGACTGCACTGAATGATTTAGGCTACGAGAAGCCTTCTCCAATTCAGCAACAATGTATTCCTTTCCTTTTAGATGGCAATGATGTTCTAGGTATGGCACAAACCGGTAGTGGTAAAACCGCTGCGTTTAGCTTACCGTTATTACACAATCTAGATGAATCATTAAAAGCACCACAAATTTTAGTGTTAGCACCAACCCGTGAACTTGCGGTTCAGGTTGCCGAAGCCATTGAAGATTTTTCTAAACATTTACCAAAAGTGAATGTCGTTGCTCTGTATGGCGGTCAACGCTATGACGTTCAACTACGTGCATTACGCCAAGGGCCACAAGTTGTTGTGGGTACACCGGGTCGTTTATTAGATCACTTAAACCGTGGCACTTTAGATTTATCTAAACTAAAAGGTTTAGTATTAGATGAAGCTGATGAAATGTTACGTATGGGCTTTATTGAAGATGTTGAGAATATCTTAAGTAAGATCCCAGCAGAGCACCAGACCGCATTATTCTCTGCGACGATGCCAGAAGCTATCCGTCGTATTACACGCCGCTTTATGAATGATCCAAAAGAAGTACGTATTCAAAGCAGTGTAACTACACGCCCAGATATTAGCCAAAGCTATTGGATGACTTATGGTGCACGTAAAAATGAAGCATTAATCCGTTTCTTAGAAGCAGAAGATTTCGATGCAGCTATTATTTTCGTTCGTACAAAAAATGCGACCTTAGAAGTAGCAGAAACCTTAGAGCGTAATGGCTATAACAGTGCGGCATTGAATGGTGACATGAATCAGTCTCTGCGTGAGCAAACATTAGAGCGTCTGAAAAACGGCCGTTTAGATATCCTTATCGCAACGGATGTTGCTGCGCGTGGTCTGGATGTTGACCGTATCAGCTTGGTTGTCAACTATGATATCCCTATGGATTCAGAGTCTTATGTACACCGTATTGGCCGTACTGGCCGTGCTGGTCGTGCGGGTCGTGCAATTCTATTTGTTGATAATCGTGAGCGCCGTTTACTGCGCAATATCGAGCGCACGATGAAGATGTCTATTCCTGAAGTTGAGTTACCAAACGCAGAGCTGATTAGTCAGCGTCGTCAGGAAAAATTTGCTCAGCAAATCGCTCAACAGTTAGAAACAAGTAACCTTGACCAATATCGTGCATTGTTACCAAAATTAGCGCCACAAGGTGAAGAAGCGTTAGATATGGAAACATTGGCGGCGGTATTACTGAAAATGGCTCAAGGTGAGCGTGCACTTATTCTGCCACCTGATCCAGTACGTCGTCCTCGTCGTGAATTTAACGATCGTGACGATCGCCGTAACGATCGCGAACGTTCTCCACGTCGTGAGCGCCGTGATGCGGGTGAAATGGATCTTTATCGTATTGAAGTGGGTCGTGATGATGGGGTTGAGGTTCGTCATATTGTTGGTGCTATTGCCAACGAAGGCGATATCAGTAGCCGTTATATTGGTAATATCAAATTATATGGCTCTCACTCAACCATTGAGTTACCAAAAGGGATGCCAGGCGATTTATTAAGCCACTTCACTCGTACTCGCATTATGAATAAACCATTGAATATGCAGTTAGTGGGTGATGCACAACCTTACCGTGAGCGCCGTAATAGCAGCCGTCGTGATGGTCAGCCACAAGGTGGTCGTCGCTTTAGTAAAGGCGATCAACCACCACGCCGTGGTAATGGCGAGCGTGGTAACTTCCGTGGTCGCGGTAATAACGAAAATGCACCACGTCGCCGTAGTAGTACTCATAATCAATAAGAAACTTAAAGTTTATTCAATTTTAAGCTGAATTGATAAAAACCAGTCCATACAATGGACTGGTTTTTTTATAGTATGCTGAGCATGGTGTTTGGCGCCTTATATGCAGCCGTAAGTAGGGCGCTGTTAGAGGACGACAGGAGTGATCCCATCTCCTACTAGACAATAAGTAAATCTTATTATTATTTCTTGCTTAAATTTCTTAAATGCTTATAAATTGTTGCTGAGCTTATGCCTAATTCGGCGGATACTATTTTATGTGTTGCTGAAAATTCAAAAAGTCCACTTTCATTTAATTCTTTAATTATCTCTAAATTCTTGTATTTACTTGGAATATTTTTATTTCCGTAAACTCTCTTTTTAATTGGTTCTAGATGATTCTGTACAAGATTATTCACATCTTGTGAAAAATTTTCATGTTTTAAATTATTTGTATCAGTAAAACTATCTATTAATGCATTTAATGGCATATCGAGAGCAAAGTTCATACAAATCATACCAATAGGTGTACCTGCATTATTTACAATTAAAGTAGATGATGATTTAAATGGCCGAACACTTTTTGTATTGAAATAAACCTCCCACATTTGATCTGTTCGATTAAATTTTGAGAGTTTTTCTAAAGCAATATTTGTTACGGGGGCACCTAATCCACGACCAGTAACATGTCCATTAACTATGTGGATAACGGAATGGCGTAAATCCTCAAAACTATGTAGCACTATTTCACAATAATCACCGAGAAATTGCCCCAAATTATCGAGAAAAGGAATATAAGAGCGGAGTAGATGCCGATCTTCTTCAGTAATCTTTTGGTTTGTAGGAAGGTCCATAAGAAATTTTACCCATAATTACAGTTAAATAATTCTAACGTTAAAAGTTGTCGAAATCCATATTTAGTATACTCGGATAATACTGAGTAAAATATTTTTATACTAAGTTAAGTTTTATGATCCTAAGCACATACTTTATTTTCTTAATATGGCTAAATACGGGTATAGGAATTCGAGGAAGAAATTATGAAACTAGGTATTGAAACAGAGTCCTATCACCTATTTTTTCAGCAGGGTGTAATGGATGTTTTTGATTTTATAAATAAAGCAACTGAATTAGGGCTGGATGGGGTCGAATTAAATATCATTCCTGATGAAGGATTACACCCAGAATTTGGTGTGTTAACAAGTGATAGCCCTGAATATTTAGCAAAAGTACGTCAGGCAATTGAAGATAAAAATCTTTATTGTGAATTAGATACACGTTTTACAACACCAAAGGCATTAACAAAAGCAATTGATATCGCTCGAGGAATTGGTGCTGATGTGATACGTACTTATATGTTTCGTCGAGGACAATACAATCCGAAACAATACCCTAAAATTATTCAAGATATTAAGTCTATTGTTCCATTATTAAAAAAATATCGTATACGTCTTGCAATAGAAAATCATGAAGATGAAACGGCTGATGAAATCTTAAATATTGTAAAAGATATTGATTCTATTTGGGTTGGTGCACATTGTGATATTGGTAATGGCATGATGGCGTGGGAAGATCCTATAGTAACAGTGAGCAAATTAGCACCTTATACATATAGCACTCATTTTAAAGATCATATTGTTACACATGATGATGAAACACTGGTAATTACAGGAATGCCTCTTGGTGAAGGGAGTATTGATATCGATGAATGTTTTCGTTTATTAGTTGAACATTCGCCTGTAACACGTATTAACTTAGAAAACTGTTTTCCCTATACATCTCATTTTGCTAGAGATAAAGGAACGGGGGGAGTATTTGAATTAAGTGGAAGCTTTGAAGTTAAATCACCACCTTTTGATACGCAATTAATTAACCCCTTGGAATATTATTATCCAGCTAAAATTTCTCCTGTTGCATTAAAAACATTAATGGACGCACAAGAGCGTTGTGTACAAGTTTCTGTTAATAAATTAAAAGAACTAAGAAAAAAATATTGTTATTAATATATAAAAATAGTTATCAAATATTGGAGTGATCTCATGATTATTAATACTACATCAGCACCAGAAGCTATTGGTCCTTATTCACAAGCAATTAAAGTTGAAAATCATATTTATATTTCAGGTTGTTGCCCATTCAATACTCATGATGGTTCTGTTATGGGAAATGATATTGAAACACAAACATTAAAAGCTATGAATAATTTAAAAGCTATTATAGAAGCTGCCGGTGCATCAATGGATGATATTGTTAAAACGACTTGTTTTATTAAAGATATAAAAGATTTTCCTATTTTTAATAATATTTATTCTTCTTTTTTTACATCAGGAAAATACCCAGCTCGTTCATGTGTGGAAGTTTCTCGTCTACCTAAAGATGTTTTAATTGAAATAGAAGCTATCGCTTATAAAAAATAGGAAATATGATCATGAATAAATGGGGAAAATTATGTTTTCTTATTTTGGGTGGTGGGACTATATTCAAACTATCCAGCATGAAAGATGTATTTTATGTGCCAATGCAACAAGATTGGGGATTATCTAACACCCAAATTGGTTTTGGCTTTACTATTTATGCCATTATTCAAACAATCGGATTATTTTCATCATTGTATATTGCCGATCGTTTCTCTAAGAAAATTTTATTACCAGCGGGCTTAATTGGAGTAGGTTTATGTGGTGCTTATTTAAGCACATTGCCTCCTTTTACGGGTTATTTAATTGCATTTGGTGCAATGGCATTTTTCGGCGAGGTTGTTTATTGGCCTGTTTTACTAAAATCGGTACGTTTATTAGGAAATAAAGAAGAACAAGGACGTATGTTTGGTTTTCTAGAAGCTGGGCGAGGGGTTGTTGATGTTCTAGTAGCTTCGGGAGCTCTTTATATATTTGTTTTATTTGGTGAAGGTAAAACAGGTATGCAAGCAGGATTAATTTATTATACGCTTGCTACAATAATAGTAGGTATAATTACATATTTTATTGTGGATAATGACGATAAGAAGGAAACCTCCTCAGCAAGTGAAGCTAATCGCCAAGTTTTGGAAGGGATTAAAAATGTCGTAAAATGTCCTAACTTATGGTTAGCATCAATGAGTATCTTCTTTGTTTATTCTGCTTACTGTGGGTTAACTTATTTTATTCCTTTTTTAAAAGATATTTACGCACTACCAATAGCCCTTATCGGTGCCTATGGCATTATTAATCAATATGCACTAAAAATGATAGGTGGTCCATTAGGCGGATTTTTAGCTGACAAAGTTGCAAAATCGCCAACAATATATCTGAAATGGACATTTTTATTATCTGCGATTGCAATGGCTATTTTCATTATGTTGCCTCATGACTCAATGAATGTCTATTTAGGTATGACTGCAACATTAGGTTTCGGTGCAATCATTTTCTCGCAAAGAGCTATTTTCTTTGCACCAATGGATGAAATTGGAACACCAAGACAATATGCAGGTTCAGCGATGGCGTTTGGGTGTATTATTGGTTATATGCCTTCCATGTTTGCTTATGCTCTCTATGGGTCATTATTAGATAATTTTGAGGGCATTCAAGGATATAACTATGTATTTAGTATTATGGTCACTTTTAGTTTGCTTGGTTTTATTTGTGCAACCATATTAGCTAAGCGTATTAAAATGATAAATAACACTTTAAATATAGCTTAAAAATAGACACCGCTTAATTGTGATCTAGCAAACACCGCTTCATCGATTGGCATTAGCTAAATACGGCTATACCCAGTACAAGAAATGCACTTTAAGCGTTCTTCTGGTGGCGATAATAAATCAATATTTTGTTTATTGCCTTGGCGTAAACGACTTAATGTTTTGGCTAAACGCTCTTGCTCTAATGGATTAAGCAAATTGTTCAGGTAAATGGTGAGCGTGGTAACTTCTGTGGTCGCGGTAATAACGAAAATGCACCACGTCGCCGTAGTAGTGCTCATAATCAATAAGAATATAATTCACTCAGTATTCAATTGAGTTAATGATATAAATTGAAAAACCAGTCAACGAAAATTGGCTGGTTTTTTCTATATAAAGTAGAAATAAATAATTACTCAATTGGGTACATTTTATTGGCATATTCCAAGAGTGCATTATTGCTTTTGCGGATACATATAGATGCATTTATCCCACTTTTTTTACATTCTTTTAGTTTTAAACTTAATTCAAGAGAAAATAAAATGTAATCCCAACGTTTTATATATTCTTGATATTTTTGGCTCCCATTTTCAGCAATCCATTTTGCATATTCTTTGGCCTTGTTTAAATCTTGAGGAACACCTTTGTTACCATGCAAATAGATAGAAAAAAGATTTTCACAAGCAATAATCACTTTGTTTCCTTTTATTCGACATGCTTTGTCATAGTATTTAATTGCTTTGTTTATATCTTTTTCAACACCATAACCATTTTCAAAAATAACGGCTTGATAGAATAGAGCTGCTCCATGTTTAGGGTTCAATGCTAATGTTTTTTTTAAGAAATTACGTGATAATTCGCACTGGTTTTTATCACTTTCATGAGTAATTTTATATTTTAAATTAGTACAACCAACAAAGAAAATGGAAGCAATAAGATAGCTATCATTAGAATTGTTATTTTTTTTAGCCTTTTCAATAAGAGGATAAACAAGCTCTTTATTTTCAGGGTAAGGTGTAATCAAAGGTAATTGAGGATCATACTGCAACTCTAATTTGTTATATCCTGAGTTTAACATTTTCTCTGTGATAATAGGGTATTCATCTCCGATTGAGGAATTACTAATAATTAATAAACCAAAAAATAATATATTAAATATTTTCATTATATTATCTCAATAGATTTGGTGTTAATGAAACTGTACTTTCAATTGAATTTATAAATTGATTTATTGGGATGGACTCACTATTTCCTAAAGAAGAAAAACTAGCCATCTCATTGATAATATTGTTCATTAATTGTTGAGAAATTTTATTATTATCAGTATTAGGTTTTTGATGCAATAAAACATCAGTAATCAATGTGCTATTTCCATTATCCCAGTTTACAAAGGATTCTAATTGATGAAAATTATTATTTAAGTCATAGAAATGGCTTTTAGTTATATTAAGTTCTATATAATTAATACCAGCTTTATCTAGCGAATAGAGTTCATCTTTTTGTGTTATTCCATCTGAATTTTTCTCTTTCATAATGATCTCCTATATATAATATTTAAAAATTAATTTTACATTAGGCTAAAATTAAACTTTTAATTTGTCTACTTATAATTTTAATTACCATAATTAACTTTTTATTTAATAGTTAATTTAGTGGTTGTAATTAATTATTAAAAATAATATGTGAAGTTTTTAAATTTGATAGTACTAAATAAAAAGTATTATATAAATAAGTTGGTAATGGCTAAAAATGAAGTCATAATAAAATAATTTACAGTAAAGCCGAACAATGTTTAGGTATTAAACCGGTTTATACTCATTATATTTTCTAGAAAACAATATCAGCAGGTTTTTAATAAGTATTTAGACACTTATTTGTAAATGGTTAAATACTGATTTTATATAGAGTTATGATTTATTGATTAATTCAATCACCTCTGCATCCATAAGTGGTGTGAGTTTTGCACTAATAACGATTTTTTTGTATTTGTTATTCAACCCACCGGCAATGACTTCATTGAATAATCGAATTTCTACTTGGGATAATCCATCTTCGGTACGTTCTAAAGGATGAATTACCACATTTCTTTTTCGACAAAAAAAGGATAATGGGTTAATACCTATTTGAGTAAGTGCTGTTCGTATCGCTTCAATAGCAGGGTAAAAATCACCAATTAACATTCGGCTATGAGTAAAATGACGTTCTACAGAAAATTCTTTTTTGGTGTGAAGATCACGAACTTCGATGCGATTAATATAAACTTTAATATAAATGGGTTCCATCTAGCTCATTCCTTTTTACTAATTAAATTAAGCCAATCGCCTCTTTTAAGGGTTTAAGGTAACGTCGACTGACCGGAATTTGTTTATTATTATGTAAAATAAGTTCTGCTTGTCCATTATCACCAAATACAATTTCATTGACATAATCCATATTCACTAAATATTGACGATGGCAACGTACCAGCGGAGTGCGTGTTTCTAAAGTACGTAATGTAAGCTCAGTAAAACCTTCTTGCCCTTGATTATTGGTGACATAGACACCGCTTAATCGTGATGTAGCAAACACGGCTTCATCGATTGGCATTAGCCAAATACGGCTATGCCCAGTACAAGGAATGCACTTTAAGCGTTCTTCTGGTGGTGATAATAAATCAATATTTTGTTTATTGCCTTGGCGTAAACGACTTAATGTTTTGGCTAAACGCTCTTGCTCTAATGGTTTGAGCAAATAATCAAAAGCATGCTCTTCGAATGCTTGAATAGCATATTCTTCAAATGCGGTTAAAAAGACAATATAAGGGCGATGTTCAGGATCAAGCATTGAGACCATTTCTAAGCCAGTAATACGTGGCATTTGAATATCAAGAAAAACCACATCAGGTTTTTTACGATGTATTTCCCCTATCGCCTCAATAGCATTACTGCATTCACCAATAATATGAATATCTTTTTCTTCTTCGAGTAAACAACGTAAATTTTCACGAGCAAGCGGCTCATCATCAACGATTAATATATTCATTGTTATGCTGCGTTATCCATATTTTTTTCTAAGGGTAAACAGATTTTTATTTTGGTATAGTTATCAGGCTGACACTCCACAAGTACACCATATAGATCACCATAGCGTAATTTAATCCGCTTATCGACAAGTCTCATTCCTAAACCGAGCTGATGTGATGCGCCTTGCGAATGATAAAGCCCTGCATTATCACTAATTTCGATCACTATTAAGTGGTCTTCTTGATGCGCTCTAATTGTAATCTTTCCGATGCCTAATAACTGTGATGTTCCATGTTTAATTGCATTCTCAACCATAGGCTGAAGCGAAAATGCAGGAAGGCGTGCAGTGGCTAAATGTTCAGGTATCTGAATATCTATCTGTAAACTTTCTTGAAAGCGCGCTTTTTCAATTTGTAAATAAGCCGTGACGTGTTCAATTTCATCACTGAGTGTCACTATCGCTTCGGGTCTTTTTAAATTCTTACGGAAAAAAGCCGACAGAAATTGCACTAACTGTTTTGCTTGATCACTATCACGACGAATAACGGCTTGTAATGTATTTAATGCATTAAATAAAAAGTGGGGATTGACTTGTGCGTGTAGTAATTTAATTTCTGATTCTAATAGTGATTGTTTATTTCTTTCGTATTGTCCGGCAAGAATTTGTGCTGATAATAGACTGGCGATCCCTTCTCCTAAGGTTCTATTAATGGAGCTAAATAAGCGATTCTTTGCTTCATAGAGCTTTATGGTGCCAATAACGCGATTATTTTCTCCTCGTAAAGGAATAACCAGTGTCGAGCCTAATTTACAATGTGGAGAAAGGGTACATCGATAAGGTGTCTCATTGCCGTCCGCATACACGACTTCGTTATTATTAATGGCTTGTTTAGATTGTTCTGAGGAAATCGGTGTACCCGGCAAATGATGATCAGCGCCAATACCAATAAAAGCGAGTAGTTTATCTCTATCCGTAATGGCGACAGCACTGACTTTTAATTCTTGGTAGATAACTTTTGCAACACGAGTACTATTATCTTGGTTAAAGCCTTTACGTAAAATACCTTCAGTGCAAACCGCAATTTTTAATGCTTGAGCGGAGAAAGCACTGGTATATTTTTCAAAAATGGCACGTCTATCTTGTAATATCCTAATAAACATCGCAGCACCTATTGTATTTGCTACAATCATAGGAGCGGCAATATTTTTTACTAAAGAAAGTGCTTCATCAAAAGGACGAGCGAGTAATAAAATAATACTCATCTGTATTATTTCGGCAAAAAAGGTGACGGTAGCCGCTGTCCAAGGATTAAATATGCGGTGCATTTGTCCATGTTTTACATAATAACGATGAACTAATCCACCAATTAATCCTTCTGCGATAGTGGATACCATACAACTTAACGCTGTCATCCCGCCGAGGGAATAGCGGTGTAAGCCACCCGTGAAGCCAACGAGAAAGCCTACATACGGGCCACCTAATAATCCGCCTAATACGGAGCCAATAGCACGGGTATTAGCAATAGAGTCATTAATATGCAATCCAAAATAGGTGCCCATAATGCAGAAAATGGAGAAAATCACATAGCACATTAATTTATGTGGAAGTTTGATAGTCACTTGTAAAAGAGGCGTAAATAGCGGCGTTTTGCTGAGAAACCACGCAATAATGAGATAAACGCACATTTGCTGTAATAACAGCAAAATTAAATCAAATTCGTACATAAGTTGTGTGTACCATTTTCTGTGTTTATTTAATAAATTAAAAAAACGTAGATAAAATGAGGCTATTCGTGGAGTAATAAAATTTGGTATAAGAATAACTTAATCGTACTATCAAAGAAAATCTTCCTCTGAGTCAGTGATCTAGCGCACAAAATTCTTAAAGAAATAGCCAGTTATTGTGTAAGATAACGCTATCAGTGAGTGTTCTACTTCACTATTAAGGTCTAATCGTTATATGAAAAAAAGAGCCATCTATCTTATTTTATTAATGCTAATACTTATTGCATTAGCCGTTCTTTTCCGCGCGCATAATCAATATTTATTACTGCAAGGTGAAGTGGATGCACCTGAAGTTATTGTGGCCTCTAAAGCCAAAGGACGTGTTATAGAGCGTCATATTGAGCGGGGTGATGATGTTAAAGCGGGGCAATTGATGATCACCTTAGATAGCCCGGAACTCAATGCTCAAGTGGCTGCACTGTAAGCGGCAAAAGCCCAAGCTCAAGCTCAATTAGATCTCTCTATTCACGGTACAAGAGAAGAAAGCATTCGCAATTTACAAGCGATCTTATCTCAGGCGCAAGCACAAGCCACCAATGCAACGAAAGATTATCAGCGTCTTAGTGCGGTCGCCAATAAAGGTTATGTCTCTGCCAATGAGCTTGATAGTGCTCGTAGTCGTCGAGATGTTGCCGTGCAGCAAGCCAAAGCAGCACAAGCTGAATTAGATGAAGCGAAAAATGGTGATCGTATTGAATTACGTGAGAAATACCGAGCCGCACTACAACAAGCAGAGCAGCAATTAATTGAGCTGAAAGTTCAGCAACAAGATTTACAGGTAAAAGCTCCGGTTGACGGCGAAGTGGGGCCTATTCCTGCGGAAGTGGGTGAGCTTTTTAATGCCAATAGCCCATTAGCTACGTTAATTCGTCTCCCTGAAGCCTATTTTGTATATAACTTGCGTGAAGATATTTTAGCCGATATCCGCAAAGGCGATCGCATCACAATCACTGTTCCTGCGTTAGGCAATAAAGAAGTGGAAGCAGAAGTTCGCTATATTGCTCCTATGGGAGATTACGCAACGAAAAGAGCGACGCGTGCAACAGGAGATTTCGACTTAAAAACCTTTGAAGTTCGACTGTATCCAACGGCACAAATTGAAGGACTACGTCCTGGTATGAGCGCATTATGGCGTTGGGATAAGTAAGGGCGAATAATGAGAGTAAAGGCAGCTTGGCGTGGTTTTAATAGCGCATTCTCACGAGAAACCCATATGGCAGTGCGAAGCCCAGTGTTCCACTGGCTAAGCTGGCTGTTTCCATTAATGTTATTCACATTAATTAGTGCTAACTTTTCAGAAGGTACTTTGCTGAACTTGCCAGTTTCCGTTATCAATAATGATAATAGTCCACTATCAAAAACGTTGATCCGAGATTTAAATGCAGGCTCTCATGCAAAATTAAGTGCACTAGATACAAATCCGCGAACCGCCTTAGAGCAGCTAGGAAGTGCAAAAGATTACGCTATTTTAATGATCCCCCGCCATTTTGAAAAAGATGTATTAGCAGGTAAACAGCCGACAACCCGAATGTATTACAATGGGTTGTATTATGCTGCGGGTAGCTATGCTATACAGGATTTTAGCGGGTTAATTGCCGAGCTTAATGCTCAATATCGCACTGTTTTAGCGCAAGAGATGAATAAGCCAGTGCCGCCTTTAGCCAAAGTAACACTCTCTTATGACAGCCTGTTTAATGCCAGTGGTAGTTATATCTACTATCAACAATTTGCTGCAACCATTCATATGCTGCAACTCTTTGTTGTCACCTGCACGATTTACTCCTTATCACGGGGTAATATGCTATTAAACCTAAAACCTTTCACTTTTGCCCTAATAGGTAAATTAGCACCTTATACGCTGTTTTTCTTAACATTATTAATGGTTGAATTAGCGGCGTTAGTGCATTTTTCAGGGGCAAAAGTCAATGGTAATCCGCTTTATATGATATTGGTGGGGTTCTTTTATATCATCGCGGCACAAAGTATTGGCTTGTTGCTGTTTACATTTACCAATAGTGCGATAACCGCATACAGTATGATAGGTATGCTAGTGAGTATCGCCTTAGCTTTTTCAGGGATGGCAGTGCCTGAACTGTCGATGATATTACCTGCTCGAATTATTTCTAATCTAGAGCCGTTAACGCACGCCTTAAATGCTATGTTTGATATCTTCTTAAGAGAAGTTTCGTTACAAGGTATTCTTTATGTGTGCACACTTTTGTTGATTTATCCTTTTGCGATTGCGCTTTTAGTTCGCAAACGCATCTTTAAAAGATTGGAATTACAGGTAGGTGTCGTATGATGCAGATGTATTTCCAAACATTTAAGCGTGTTTTATTAGGCATGTTAGAAAAACCGATGTGGATGTTATTATTGGTTTCTCTTTGCATTATGAGTTTAGTCTACGCTAAACCTGTATTGTGGGATCTGCCTGTGGCGGTGATCAATCAAGATCATAGTCCCGCCAGTTATGCCCTTATCCGCTCATTAGATGCCACACCTAAATTAAGCTTAAAGGGATATGATAATTTAGATGAAGCTCGTCATGACATGATCATGCGTGAACTGTTTGCCATTATTATCATTCCAACAGATTTTGAAAAAAAACTGCTTAATGGCAAAAATGTTACCGTTCCTGTGTATGGGGATGCGACCAACCGCCTTGCTAGTGGACAAATTCAGCAAGAATTAATGCAGGCGTATCAGCAATTATTAGATAACTATAACGGCCGTATCTTACAAAATGCGGGTTTTAGTGCGACACAGTCAAAAATATTATTAAAACCGATCCAAAGTGAAACTATCGCCATGTATAACCCTGGGGTCAGTTTTGCCGCCATTATTTTCCCAGGCTTGTTAGTGATGTTATTGCAACACTCATTATTAATTGCTTGTGTACGAGTGAGTATCGCCGTCAGAGGAACGCCAAAAGGGAAGCCTCCGTTAGCGGTATATTTAGGCGCGCTATCTGCACTTATACCGATTTGGCTCTTTTTATCTTCGGTGTTCTTTGCACTATGGCCGTGGGTATTAGGCTATCGTCAAGAAGCACCACTTTATCAAATTTGGATGTTGACCTTCCCATTCTTATTAGCGGTATTAGGATTAGGTAAGTTGATCACCGAATGCTTGCGCAGTGTTGAGATGATTTACTTAACATTGGCATTTGTGACGACACCAGTATTCTATATTTCGGGAACTATTTGGCCATTACAAGCTATGCCGGATTGGGTATTGGCAATATCCTCTGCATTACCTTCTACATGGGCTGTAAATGCTATGGCCGGAATTAACCAGATGGGATTATCATTCCAAAGCATCCTAGGGGATATCGTGATGATGCTGGTTTTAGGCGTGATATATACCATTTTGGGGGTGTTAGTGGGTATGTTGCGCAATGGTGAGTTAAGGAAAATTACTCATCAATTTAAGCATTGGGCGAGACATTACCACCGTTCAAAGTAAATAATATCTGTAATATGCTAGGTAAATAGGACGGGATTACTGAAAAGTTATCCCGTCTTTTTTATTTTAGTGTAAATTTTCTATAATAGTCTATTAATAAAAAAATTTTGTTTAAATTATTTTACTTTTATGCAATCTCTATCTAAAGATATTATCTTAATAATAATAATGTTTTTAATAAGCTTAAATAATTAATGTTATTGCTATAATAATTGATGTGAACTATTTTAAGTGCTTTTCCTTATCTTAATATATAAAAAATAAATTAATTACTTTTTATATAAACATAAAAAACAAATAATTATATAAAAACTAGTAATGACACTTAATTAAAATAAACCAATCTTATTGTAATAAATTTAATTTAGAAGGGCTAAATAAAATAATCAAAATAAAACATTCAATTAAAG
>PPYF01171733.1_pt1 | contig 87641 bp, 73 predicted proteins | sample 1559871 | NCBI WGS metagenome assembly PPYF01 (sample SAMN08240021, study PRJNA423297) | Human gut metagenome, whole genome shotgun sequencing project.
CGCATCCTTCCGCACCTGTTCCATCTCGTCCAAAGCCTCCTGGGCCTCCCTGGCGGAATCCGCCGCGTCCTGGGCCGCCTTCTGGGTAACGGAACTCCCGCTCCACCTCAATTCCAGCGGGGAAATCACCTCATCCGGCAACCGTGCGAGAAGCGTTCTCTGCGCGGTCTGTTTGGCGGAATCTGCCAGGGAAGCCGCATGTTCGGACGAAATCGCCGTCATCGTCCCGTACAGCATCCGCTGCACCTCACCCGCACTATCCGTCGCATAAAGCTCATACTCGAACTCATCCGCTCGCAGCTCTGGAACCGTCAAATACAAGGCCCCCTTTTCCGACCCATGCTCCACGGGCAAATCCACCACGGTTCCCGTCATCCGTTCCGTGGCCCGGCCCATAAACGCGGCCCCGCTTAAATCGACTCCTTCCGTGGTTCCTGCCCGGAAAAACCGTATCGCCACTGTCTCCCGGAGGCCGGAACACACCGTGAAATCAAACCGTGTCCCCGTAAAATCAAGCATGCAGCCACCTTAGCCTGTATCGGGAACAGCAGCCTATATATAATTCCCTACATGGTCAGTCCGGCGGGCAAGATTCCTCTATTACTGATTCTTAACTGAACTCTTCACTGAACATTGATATTTGTAATATATTGATACTCTAAATTATCAATCCCACTCTCTCCGCCAAACTTCTTTTATGCCGGGCGCAAGCCATGCCTGTTTTCACGGAACAGAAAAAGGCAGGCGAATACGACGGCCGCCCCGGCATTCCCGGAACGGCCCTGAGTGCCTTATTGATCCTTCCTCCTGCCTAAGACTCCCCATTCAGTTCCCGGCGGATGTATTCCGCAGTGGGGGATTTTTTCCCGGCTATCTGCTCCGGCGTGCCTTCCGCCACGATGGTTCCTCCGGCATCGCCGGGTCCGGGGCCCATGTCGATGACGTAGTCCGCCTCCGCCATGATTTCCGTGTTATGTTCAATGACAACGACGGTGTTCCCCTGGTCCGCCAGACGGTGCAGCACGTCAATGAGCAGCCGCACATCCCGCGGATGCAGGCCGATGGAGGGTTCTTCAATCAGGTACAGGTCTCCGGGCAGCTCCCTGCCTTTCATCAGGGCGTTCCGGCTGACGCGCCGGCCCTTGATGAGTTCCGTCACCAGCTTGAGCCGCTGGGCTTCCCCGCCGGAAAGCGTGTTGGAGGCCTGCCCCAGCGTCAGATAACCCAGGCCGGTTTCCGACAGCAGTTTGAGGGGGTCCGAAATGCGGGGCTGGCTTTCAAAAAATTCCGCCGCTTCCGCAAAGTCCATCTGGAGCACGTCCGCAATGGTCTTCCCCTTGTACCTCACGGTCAGGGTGGCGGCGTTGTAGCGCTTGCCCCGGCAGGTCTCGCACGGCACATAGCAGGGGGGCAGGAAGTCCATTTCCAGCTTTTGCATGCCCGTGCCCTTGCAGGATTCACAGTTGCCCTGCCCCGTGTTGAAGGAGAAACGGCCGCGGTCAAAGCCCAGCCTGCGGGCATCCGCCGTCTGCGCGAACAGGGTCCGGATGTCGTCCAGGAAACCCACGTAGGTGGCCGGGGTGGAACGGGGCGTTTTGCCGATGGGGCTCTGGTCCACGCCGTACACCATGCGGATGGAGTCAAAGCCGGAAGAGGTTTTCCATAATTTTCTCTGCTCCCTCGTGAGCTTGTCGCCGATGGCCTGGCGCGCAGCCAGACGGATGGTTCCCGTCATCAGGGAAGTTTTCCCCGCTCCGGATACGCCGGTGAGCACCGTCAGCCTCCCCTTGGGAATGGCAACGTTCACCCCCTTCAGGTTGTGCAGGCAGCAGCCCTCCACGCGCAGCCACGCGGATTCATCCTTTTGGGACGGAATCCTGCGCCTTTTCCCGCGGTAGGGATGCCTGGGCTTATGGTGCAGGGCCGCGCCCGTGACGGAGTCCGGCATGGCGGCCAGTTCCTCAAAGGTGCCCTGGGCCATGATTCTGCCGCCATGAATGCCGGCTCCCGGCCCCATGTCCACAATATGGTCCGCGCGCCTCATGGTATCTTCATCATGTTCCACCACCAGCAGGGTGTTGCCCCGGCGTTTGAGTTCATCCAGCGTGCCCAGCAGCAATTCGTTGTCCCGCGGATGCAGGCCGATGGTCGGTTCATCCAGCACGTACAGCACGCCGCGGAGGTGGGAGCCCAGCTGGGAAGCCAGACGGATGCGCTGGGTCTCCCCGCCGGAGAGCGTCGTGGCGCTCCGGTCCAGGGAAAGGTAGCCCAGCCCCACCCGCTGGAGGAAGTTGAGGCGCTGCGTGATTTCCGCCACTACGTCACGGGCAATGAGCGCTTCCTCACGTTCAAATTGCCACCCTTTGACCAGTTCTGCGGCGGCCACGGCAGGCAGGGAGGCAATGTCACCGGGAGTCACTCCCTGAAGCCGCACGGCGCGAGCAAATTCATTCAACCGCACGCCCCGACAGGCAGGGCAGGTTGTTATTCCCTTGTCATCGTCCGCCTGCCGCGCCAGTTCCCTGTCATATTTCAGTTCAGCCTCCAGCAGGGATTGCGCCTGGTCTTCCTTTACTTTCCCCCTGCCGACGATTCCATGCCCGCGGCATACGGGGCACCACCCGCGCGGAGAGTTGAAGGAAAACGTGTACGGTTCCAGTTCCGGGAAAGATTGCCCGCAGGAGGCGCATGCCAGCCTGATGCCCATCAGTTCCGGACGGACGGAACCGGGCGGGAGCACCTGCAGGAACCCTTCCCCCATCTCCAGCGCGGCATGAACCGCCCCGGCAAGCTTTTCCGGCGGCCAGGAGGCCTCCGGCCGTGCAACGACCAGGTCCAGGTCATGGCTGGAATAGCGGTCCAGCGGCTGAAATCCGCTCAGGGGAACCAGTTTGCCGTCCACCCACATTTCCTCATATCCCTTTCCTTCCGCCCAGCGGGCCAGGTCGGCGTAATGCCCCTTGCGTCCCCTGACGAGGGGGGCCAGCAACGCGAGTCCGCCATGTTTTTTCAGCTCCCTCGCCACCAGCTCCACCACTTCCGATTCCGACCTTTTGCCCACCGGAACACCGCACTGCGGGCAGTAGGCCTGCCCCAGCTTGGCATACAGCAGACGCATGAATTGCCAGATTTCCGTGACGGTTCCCACGGTGGATTTGGTGCCCCCACGGGACATGTTCTGTTCAATCGCCACCGTGGGGGGCAATCCGGTCAGGCGGTCGATGTCCGGACTTTCCAGCTGTTCCGTGAATTGCCGGGCGTACGGGGACATGACGTCCATGAAACGCCGCTGCCCTTCCGCGAAAAAGATATCAAAAGCCAGGGAGCTCTTCCCGGAGCCGGAAAGCCCGGTCAGCACGGTCATTTCTCCGCGCGGCACGTCCAGGTCCACGTTTTTCAGGTTGTGGTGGCGCGCACCCCGCAGGGCCATCACGCCTTCCGGTATATCCATGTCTGCGGATTCCGGGACGACGGCGTCCGCAGGGTCGTAAACGGAAGGGTTGCCTTCCAGCACCTCCCTGAGGTATTTGCCCGTGTATCCCTTCCCGGCGGCTACAATTTCCTCCGGCGTGCCCGTGGCCACCACATGGCCGCCTCCGGCGCCGCCCTCCGGCCCCAGGTCAATCACGTAGTCCGCGGATTTGATGAACTCCGGGTTGTGTTCGATGACCAGCAGGGTATGCCCCTGCTCCACCAGTTCCCGAAACACGGCCAGCAAAACTTCAATGTCTGCAAAGTGAAGCCCCGTTCCCGGCTCGTCCAGAATCAGCATCTTGGAGCTGTTCGCGCCGGAACCTATCTGGTCCAGCAGGATTTTAGCCAGCTTCAGGCGCTGGTTTTCCCCGCCGGAAAGGGTATTCAGAGGCTGCCCCAGGGTCAGGTGCCCCAGCCCTACGCGCTGAAGCACGCCCAATTTGGAAGCGATGCGGGAGGCTTTGGCCCCTTTTTCCGCGCTGAAGCATTCCAGCGCAGCCGCTACCGTCATGCCGAGCACGTCCGCAATATTCCTGCCGTCACGGTACACGCTCAGCACTTCGCTCCCGTACCGGGAACCGTGGCACAGCGGACACTGAACGAAAATGTCGGAAAGAAACTGCATTTCCACTTTCTCACTCCCCATGCCCATGCAGCGCGGACACCGGCCGTCCCCACTGTTGAAAGAGAAAAAACCGGGCTTCATGCCGCGCGCGCGGGCCGTCTCCGTTTCCGCGAAGAGGGAGCGTATTTCTTCAAAAACTCCGGCATACACGGCAGGGGTGGAGCGCGGGGTGCGGACGATGGGGCTCTGGTCCACCATCACCACCTCATCCAGATATTCCCAGCCCTTGATAGACTTGACGCGGGCGGGTTCCTCCTCGCATACGGCTCCTTTCTCCACCAGCGCGTTCAGGTAAAGAACATCGTGGGCCAGGGTGCTTTTCCCGGACCCGCTGACGCCTGTCAAGCAAGTGAAAACGCCCAGGGGCACTTTCACGTCCAGTTTGCGCAGGTTATGGCGCGTGGCTCCGGATACGGTCAGAAACTGGCGCGGCTTTCGCCTCTTTTTGGGCACCGCGATGCGCCGCCTGCCGGAAAGAAAAGCCCCCGTCAGGGATTCCTCAATTTCTCCAATCCGGGCAGGCATCCCGGAATAAACAAGCCTTCCCCCTTCCCGTCCGGAACCGGGTCCCATATCCACCAGGCAGTCCGCGGCACGCATGACCGCTTCCTCATGCTCCACCACCACCAGGGTGTTCCCGCGCTTTTTAAGCCGGTTCATGGCGGAAATCAAACGGGACGTATCGCGGGGATGGAGCCCAACGGTAGGTTCATCCAGCACAAACAGCGTATCCGTCAGGGAAGCGCCCAGGCAGGTCGTCAGGCTCACGCGTTCAATTTCCCCTCCGGACAGAGACCGCGTGGAGCGGTCGGACGTCAGGTAGCCCAATCCCACTTCATTCAGATACTCCAGGCGGCTCCTGAGTTCCGCCACGGCATGTTTCAAGCCGGGGTCTTCATCCGCCCGCGGCGTCACGTACCTATCCACCCAGGCCAGTAGTTCATCCATGGGCATACTGGAAAGTTCCGGCATGCTTTTGCCGCCCACCTTGAATTGAAGGGCTTCCGGCCTCAGGCGCAAACCGTGGCAGGAGGGGCATTCCTGATATGTGCGGAAACGGCTCAGGTACACCCGCACGTGCATCTTATGCGTGCGGCTTTCCAGATATTTGAAAAATCCCGCAATGCCGTACCACAGCCCCTGTTCATACATTTCATCCGGGTCATCGCCGTCGCCGTACAGCAGCCAGTCCCGCTCCCATTGCTTCAAATCCTTCCACGGCACATCCAGACGGACTTTGCGGGCGTTTTTGCGCCAGCCGCGCATCAGGTCCCGCTTGCATTCGGAAAATACTTTTCCGTCCCCCTCAAAAATATGGATGGCCCCGTCCTGAACGCTGAGTTCCGGCTTGATGCACCGGTTGTAGTCAATCGTGATGACGCGCCCGTAGCCGCGGCATTCCGGGCACGCCCCCAGCGGGGAATTAAAAGAAAACAGGCCCGGCCGCGGTTCCATCAGCGGATGCCAGTCTCCGCGGAATTTCAAAGCGGACAACCAGACGCCGTCCACACGGGGAATCACATGGGCCACGCCGCCGCCCAGGCGCATGGCCGTCTCCAGAGCCTCCAGCCTGCGTTCCCTCTGGTCTTCCGACAGCCTCACGCGGTCCTGAACCACCAGCAGCGGTTCTCCTTCCTCCAGCGTCCAATCCTCATCCTCCAGCCGGAGGATCTCTCCATGCGCAAAAGCGCGCAAATACCCCTGTGCCACCAGATTCCTTTTCAACGAGGGAAGATCCACGGATTCGGGCCGCGCCACCTCCAGGCAAACCATCACTTCCGTTCCGGCAGGGAATTCCGCATGCAGCTTTTCATCAATGGTACCTGGCGTTTCCGGCTTGATTTCCCGCCCTGTTTCCGGGTCAATGCCCACGGCCAGACGGGCGAAAACAAACTTCCAGTAATCATTCAGCCCCGTCATGGTCCCCACCGTGGAGCGGGATGTCCTGACGGAGTTGCGCTGATGCAGGGCGATGGCCGGAAGAATATTCTCTACGGCGTCCACATCCGGCTTGTCCATGCGGTCCATGAACTGGCGCACGTACGGGGAAAAGGTTTCCATATAACGCCGCTGGCCTTCCGCATACAGCGTGTGCATGGCCAGACTTGTTTTCCCCGATCCGGAAGGTCCCGTCACCACCGTCAGCCGCCCCAGGGGAATGTCCACATCCACATTCTGCAAATTATGCTCACGGGCGCCGCGGATGCGGATGCGCCCATCCTCACAATGACTCATGGAGAAAGAATATCATCAATTTGGAATCATTCCAAGAGAAGCGCCTGTCATGAATCCGGGTTTCCAGAGGAGTCCGGCCAGGTCCAACCTTCCTATTACGTCATCATCAGCACAAATGGAGGGCCGTGCTTGCATTTCTCCCGGCAGCCGCTAGTATTTTTCGATTCTTAGACCGCTGAAAGCGACTCTACCTCGTCAATTTTCAACAAGACAAAGATGATTAAGTGGATTCTAACCAAGATTGTCGGCACCAAAAACCAGCGTGAAGTGCGCCGTCTGCGCCCCATTGTGGAACAAATCGTCTCCATTGAAGAATCATGGAACGGCAAGGGACAGGAATTCCTGCTTGAGAAAACGAGGGAATGGCAGGGGTACCTCCATCGCTTCCTCCCCATGGATCTGCCCCCCGTGCGCATTGTGGAAGCCGCACCCAGGGAAGAGCTGGAGGAAATAGCCGCCAAACTGAACGCCCGTTTTGAATCCCTGAAAAGCGAATTCGCTTCCCTCCCCGCGGTGGAAGCCACTCCCGCCTCCATTGAAGAAGGGAAAGCCGCCTGGAACAACATTACGCCCCAGTTTGACAAGCTGCGCGAACGCTACCTGAACCAGATACTGCCGGAGGCCTTCGCCGCCGTCAAACACGGCGCCCGCCTGCTCTGCGGGGAAGAACGCGATATCTGCGGTCAAAAACAGGTTTGGGACATGGTCCACTTTGACGTGCAGCTGCTGGGCGGCATTGCCCTGCACCGCGGCTACATTGCGGAAATGGCCACGGGGGAAGGGAAAACGCTTGTCGCCACCCTCCCCGTTTACCTGAATGCCCTGACCGGCATGGGTGTGCATGTGGTGACCGTGAACGATTATCTGGCGCGCCGCGACTCGGAATGGATGGGCATGCTCTTCCAGTTCCTGGGGCTGACTGTCGGTTGCATCCAGAGCATGATGCCCTCCCAGCTCCGCCGGGAGCAATACGCCTGCGACATCACTTACGGCACCAACGCCGAATTCGGCTTCGACTACCTGCGCGACAACGGCATGGCAACCTCCAAGTCCGAACAGGTGCAGCGCGGGCACTACTTCTCCATTGTGGACGAAGTGGACTCCATCCTTATTGACGAAGCCCGCACCCCCCTCATCATTTCCGGCCCTGCGGTCGTCACCCGGGAACAGCAGTACGATACCCTGCGCCCCGCCATTGAGCGCGTGGTGAAGGCCCAGACGGACCTTTGCAACGAACTGATGGCCCAGGCCCTGAAAGCCCAGGAAGAAGGCCGCACGGAAGAAGTGGGCCGCTGCCTGTTCAAGGTAAAAATGGGCCAGCCCCGCCACCGCGCCTTCCTGCGCGCCATGCAGGATCCCGAGCTGCGCCGCATCGTGGAAAAATATGAACTGACCCTTTACCAGGATACCCGCAAGAAGGAACTCTACAAGCTGAAGGAGGAAATGTTCTTCACCGTGGATGAAAAAACCCACGACGCCGACCTGATGGAAAAAGGCCGGGAAGTCATCTCCCCCGGCCATCCGGAAGATTTCGTGCTGCCGGATCTGGGAACCGCCTTTGCGGAAATGGACGAAGATCCGCGCCTGACGGAAAAAGACAAACTGCGCCGCAAAAATGAACTGACCAAACAGCTTGACGAAACGGGAGCGCGCCTGCACACCACCTCCCAGCTGCTGAAGGCCTACTGCATTTACGAAAAAGACGTGGAATACGTCGTCAAGGAAGGCAAGGTCATCATCATCGACCAGAATACGGGCCGTGAAATGCCGGGACGCCGCTGGAGCGACGGTCTGCACCAGGCGGTGGAAGCCAAGGAAGGCGTGGAAGTGGAGCGGGAAAACCAGACGTACGCGACCATCACCATCCAGAACTACTTCCGCCTGTACAAAAAACTGGCGGGCATGACCGGCACGGCGGAAACGGAAGCTGCGGAATTCCATGATATTTACAAGCTGGACGTTCTTCCCATCCCGACCAACCGCCCCTGCATCCGCAAGGATCAGAATGACCTCATCTTCAAATCCCGCCGTGAAAAATTCAATGCGGTGGTCAACAAAATCCAGGAACTTCACGACAAAGGCCAGCCCATCCTGATCGGCACGGCCAGCGTGGACGCCTCCGAAACGCTCTCCCGCATGCTCAAGAGGGCCAAAATCCCCCATGAAGTTCTGAACGCAAAAAACCACCAGCGCGAAGCGGAAATCGTGGCGCAGGCCGGCAAGCGCGGAGCCGTCACCGTCTCCACCAACATGGCGGGCCGCGGCACGGACATCAAACTGGGCGAAGGCGTAGCCGACCTCGGCGGCCTCTTCGTCCTGGGTACGGAACGCCATGAATCCCGCCGTATTGACCGCCAGCTGCGCGGCCGCTGCTCCCGCCAGGGGGACCCCGGCGCCTCACAGTTCTTCATCTCCTTTGAAGACGACCTGATGCGCAACTTCGGCGCGGCGGAACGCATGACCAAGATGATGGAACGCCTGGGCGTAGCCGACGGTGAAGCGCTGGAACACAGTTTCCTGAACAAATCCGTGGAATCCGCCCAGAAACGGGTGGAACAGCGCAACTACATGTGGCGCAAGCACGTGCTGGACTATGACGACGTAATGAACAAGCAGCGCGAAATCGTTTACGGATACCGGAATGAAGTGCTTTCCACGGAAAACCCGCGCGAAATGATTTACGATATTCTGGAAGAAGTAATCGCCACGCGCGCCCATGAATTCCTGGACCCGGATGCGGAAGGCGTCACCCACCCGGACGAATTGCTCGCCTGGATGAACGCCTCCTTCCCGCTGGGGCTCACGGCAGAGGCCGCCAAGCTGGAAGAACGGCCCATAGACGACACCATTGCCTTCCTCATTGACAAGGTCAAGTCCACTTATGAAGACAAGGCTTCCCGCGAACGCCCGGAATACCTGGACCACATGGAACGCCAGATCATCCTGGGGGCCATTGACAAAATGTGGCAGGAACACCTGTACAACATGGACTCCCTGCGGGAAGGCGTGCGCCTCCGCGCCCAGGGGCAGAAAGACCCCCTGGTGGAATACAAATCGGAAGCTTACGATCTCTTCATCACCCTGATGGAAAGCATCAAGAGCGAAGCCATCAGCAACCTCTTCAAGAGCACCACCAACCTGGACGCCTTTGAGGACTTCCTGGCCAGCCTGCCCCAGTTTGAATCTTCCGACGAAAACCAGGAAGGCGGAACCAGCCTGCCGGAAATCGGCTTTGACGGCATGCCTTCGGACCTGCTCTCCGCCCTGAGGGAACAAGTCTCCCGGGCACGTGAACAACAATCCGCCCGGCAGGCGGAACCGGAACAGGCCCCGGCCGTCATTTCCGACGCCACCACCATTGGGGAAGGTTACAAACCAGCCGTGGCGGAACCCAAACTGGTCATGCCCAAGCGCAAGGTCAGCGTCGTGCTCCGCAAGGAAGAAGCCCCCCAGGCGCCGGCAGAAACGCCGGTCCCCGGAGAAGGGGAAGAAATTGCCGTCACTCTGGACTCCCAGGACTTTGCGGAAACCATGGACAACCGGGATTCCGCGGATACCCGTACATTCTAAAAAAGCCGCGCATCACTTACAGGCCGGGGGAAACGGGAATGTCCGTTTGCCCCGGCCCCAAACTTCCGGTCCGCCTTGGCTACGCTCCCTCCCAACAAATCCGCCAATGTCCGTTCCGTGCTGGAGTATGTTCCGTACTTCAGGGATAAAATCTTTGCCGTGCACGTGGAACGCCCCCTGGTGGATTCCGGGGAATTGGTGGATGCCCTGCTGGACCTGGACGTACTGCAGGAAATAGGCGTCAGGCCCGTTCTGATTGTGGAAGGGGCGGACGCCTCCGCGCTGTACGAACACACGCGCGTCTGTGAAATGCGCTCCGCCCTGGTGGAAGCGCCATTGAAGGGCGGCCAGCTTGTCCGGGAAAGAGTCCGGGAAATTCTGGGGCGTCACCAAATTCCCGTGGTGGCTTCCGGCCGTTCCGGCTCCTTTGACCCGGAATCCGTCCATATGGCCTTCAGTCTGGGGGCCTCCAAATACATCGCCCTGCTCAATGACCACAAGGTTCCGTCCCTGGACGGACGCCCCATTGCCGCCATTCTGGAATCGGAAGTAGCGGAGCTGGCAGGAAACGTAACCCACCGCGAACTGCTTGACCAGGCAGCGGAAGCCTGCCGGGCGGGAATCCCCCGCGTGCATCTGCTGGACGGAAAAATGCGCGGCGTGCTGGTGGAGGAACTCTTCTCTGAAGAAGGCGTAGGAACCATGGTCCACACGGACTCCTACCGGGAAATACGCCCGCTGAAGGAAGAAGACATTCCGGAACTCCTCTCCATGATCGCCCGTTCCGTAGTGGACTCCAAATTGGTCAACCGGAACTATGAAGACATTGCCGCCAGAATGGACAGTTACTACGTGCTGACCCTGGACGACAGCATCGTGGGCTGCGTTGCCGTTTATCCCTACCCGGAGCACCATAGCGCAGAACTGGGCTGCCTGTACATCAAGCACCGCCATGAAGGCCGCGGCTATGGCCGCGCACTATGTGAATTTGCCAAAAGAAAAGCGGAGGAAATGGGAATGGAATTCATCTTCGCTCTCTCCCAAAGCGCCGTCCATTACTTCCGGGACCGCATGCATTACGCGGAATTTTCCCGCGACAGCCTGCCTCCGGAACGCCTGCGCACTCTGGAACTCAGCGGGCGCAAATCCGGGGTTTTCGGGTTAAGGCTGAAATAGTTTTCTATTTACCTATCTGCCCCGTTCCTGCTTATGGGCGGAATCCCCTGCACCAAATGGACGGGTAGCTATTCCCGTCTCTCGTTAAAGGGTATATAGTAAATTCGGGAAAGGTATTCCATTTCTCTTTTCCTCCTGAAATTTTCTGCCCGCCGAAAAAAATATCAGCAACAATAATTTGATAATAAAAATCTTATAAAATAACCACATAACTAAAAAAGAATTATGCGGATTTTTAATCCGTCCCCGGCTACGGCTTCTCCGAGCCTTTCGGGTTTAGCTGCTCTGATGATGCGCCGCAGCATCTAAAACCCATTTACCCCCCTCCGCCGCATTTCCAAAAACAATGCGGTTTTTTATTTTCCAGTACCTGTCCGGTATCGGAGCCTTCACTTCATGCGGCATCCTGAACGGCAAAATCCTGAGAAAAGAAAACGCAGCTTCTCACAAGCGGGATTCCAATCCAACATTCATATCCCCGTGTGGATATATGCACCGGAATAACAGTACTCCACGGTTTTCCAGAGCGGAAAGTGCCGGGGGGAGGCTTCCAATTGTCAATCAAGCTGTGCATCATTGTGCATGCTTTTTTGACCATATGATACCCTTTTTCACTGTTTTCTAGCATGATGTGCAATATATGCACTAAAAGTAACAAGCCCCTTAAACCGTTGGATTTAAGGGGCTTTGAAAATGGTAGCAGGGAGGTGATTTGAACACCCGACCAAAGGCTTATGAGGTCTTTTTCCTTCTACTCATTATCAATTAGTTATGCGTTTTACATTTTGTTAGTGCATTATAGTGCATAGTTCATAAATATGCTTTGTTTGTGGCAATGTTGGCAATGTATATACTACTACGCTATACGCGCGCACAAGCGCGCACGAGAAGCCTTATTTAGTCCTCTTACATTCCCATGATGGCATGATCCAGCCCTGAAAAAAGGGGGGGGAAGGAATCTCTTTGCCTGGGGGCGTTCCGCCCGGTGCTTGGGTGACTGGCGGGGGTATTTTTCTGAAAGTGGAACGGAGTTTTTACGGAACGCAACACCGCTATTATTAGCATGTTGTAATATAAAAATCCAGCGGAAAACGGAACAGACAGAAAGAGAAAGCGGGGAATAAGGAAAAGGAAAAATAGCATGCCAAGACGACCAACGGAAGACAGTTTGAAAGTGCGGGCTCTGGCGAAAGCTCACGGCAAAACGGAGCGCTGGGCCCGGAAACAGCGGGAAAAGAACACGCCCATGTGGCAAGAATTCTGTGAAGGGAAACAGGTGGCCAGCCCGGCAAAACGGGAAGACGCCCAGGAAAGAACGGATCTGGAAAAAGCAGAACTGATTTGCACGGAAGCCTGGGCCGCATGGCAAGGAATGAACGGATTGCTGAACGCGGCCCTGAAAGATCCCGGCAAGCAGGATATTATTCCGTCCCTGGCCCGCGCCACCAGGGAATCCCGGAAACAATGGGAAGATGCCACCAAGCACCGGGAAGCGCTATTGCGTGCGGCGGGATTATGGATCCCGGTGGAACGGGTCATGGCAATCCGCACACACTTGAAACCGCTTGGATCCGTCATTGAAAAGCTGGAAGTGAACATTGCGGGCCGCCTGTCTCCGGAAAACCGACATGAATTTTATCAAGCCTTTGAAACCGCCATGCCGGAATGGAACACGGGAATCCGAAAAATGGATGAATATATCACAAGCCTGTTGCCATGTTAGAAGATCTCCTATTTCAGCCACGGGGAAGTGTAGTGGAATGGGTAGAACGGGAATTGAGGCTGCCGCGGGAAACCTCCCCCAATGCGCCGGGCCCCGTGTCCCTGGATCGTCAGCCTTACATGCGGGAACCGCTGGAATGCCTACGTAATACCCGAATTGAACACTTGTATCTGGTTTGGGCAGCCCAAACCGGAAAAACAACGCTGGATCTCCTGGCCCTTGCCTATTTATTGGAACACGATCCCATGCCCTTGCTATGGGCCCTCCCATCCGATAATCTGGCCGCGCCCTTTTCCCGCAACCGCCTTCAGCCGTTTCTGAAAGCGAATCCCTGCCTGTCCCGGCATATCCTCCGGAATCCCGCATCTTTTGCCCCGCTGGAAATGACGCTGGACAATATGCCGATCTACATGACCGGCGTGACCAGCCCGGCCCGTCTGTCATCCCGGCCCATTGCTTACGTTATCCAGGACGAAGAAGCAAAATTTGAACATATCAACAAAAAGGAAGCGCATCCGTCCGCCCTGATCGAAGAACGTACAAAAGCCTTTCCCCGGCGGTTGATCATCCATAGCAGTACACCGAACGTTGAAGATGAACCCTACTGGCAGGGCTACAGCCTGACGGATTGCCGGGAATACTTCATGCCCTGTCCCCATTGCGGGATGTGGATCCGGTTTGAATTCAGCCGGACAACGCTGGTTTGGGACGGGGACAGCCTGGAAGAGATTGAAGCCAGCGCCCGCTATGTCTGCCCGGATTGTTCGCGGCCCATTTATGACGCACAAAAAATAGACATGATGCAGGCGGGAGAATGGAGGGCCACCAATGAAGCCGCGCATCCGTCCCGGCGCGGGTATCATTTGAATTCGCTTTATTCCCCTTTCGTCTCCTTTGGTCAGTTTGCCCGTAAATTCGTAGAAAGTTCCCGCGCCCTTCTGGCGCAAATGGAATTGCAGAACTTCCGGAATTCCTGGGAAGCCCTGCCTTACTCAAAATATCAGGTTAAAGTGAAAGATCAGGCTGTGGAAGCCCTGAAAACTTCCGCGTACCGTCGGGGAGAAATGCCCCCCGTGGAACCGCTGTACCTGGTGGCCGGCTATGATCCGGGGGAACTACAAACGCATTGGGTTGTTTGCGCTGTGTCAGCCGGCGGGGAATTATGGGTTATCGACTGGGGAACCATCCTAAGTTTCCGGACGGAGGGAGGCCGGAAAGGCGTTGCCGCCCATTTCTCCGGATTGCAGTATCAGGCCGGGGATCAGATCTTTCAGCCGGCGCTGGGATTAGTAGATTCCGGCTGGAGCGCGGAAGCGACCTATACGGAATGCGCCCTGATGCCCGGCCAGCTTTATCCAACAAAAGGATCCGCCGCGGGTTTTGGCGTCTGGAATCGCACGGATTTGAAAACGCATCCGGGCCTTGAACTGTACACCTATCAGGACCGGGCCGCAAAAATCGAACTATACGCCGAACGCATTGCACACGGACGCGGCCCTGGGCTGCACCTTCCGGGGAACGCGGATCCGGATCTGATCAGGGGATTGAGCGGGCAAGTACTAGAAGAGAAACCCGGCAGCCCCAGCCAATGGAAGAAAATTGCCGGAGACCACTATGGCGACTGCGTGAAGCTCTGCATGTTTTCCTGGTGGGTCCTGAAATCATCCGTCCCGGATCCCGAACCGGAAGAAGAGAGAGAAAGAGACGGCGGGGAATAAGGTATGAGCGGATTTTCTCAAGAAAGTTTAGATGCCCTGGCGGAGACTTACAGCCTCCAGGAACTCAAGGCCAAAAGAAAGGAAGTAGCGGACAAGCTACTTGAACTTGACATGATCACATCCGCCAGCGGGGGCGGCGGCAGTAGCTACAGCCGGCAACAACGCATGGATGCGGAAAGCCTACTGGCCGCCCTGAACATGGCGATCAAGGCGAAGACGGGGCAATCTCCGAATCCGGGACAAAGCGTTACTATTGTAGGATTTAGGAATACAGATTATTGACATGAAACGACGCAAGAGAAAATACAAGTTACGCATGAACAAGGCAGATTTGGGCTCCATGCCGGAGGCCCTGAACCAGCCCCGCACCCTACCCCCTCAAATGTTCGGAGGCATCCAGGGCGCCCTGCCCTGGGCTAACGGCATGTTGTACTGGCCCACGCTGGATGACGCCGCGGAAATGGATGATTATGACCGGGCCGCCGTCATGCGGGCCGCCCGTTACCTGTACAAAAATTCAGGAGTAATCCGGAAAGCAGTCCGGGACATTTGGCTATTGCAGGGCTGCCTGATGCCTATTCCTACGACGCAAGATCGGGACTGGAACCGGAAAGCCCGCGCGGCCTTTCTGGCGCGGGTGGCCAGCCCCGCCGCTTTTGACGTTACGGGAAAATTATCCTGGAAAACCATGCAGGCATGGGCCGAAAGGAAAACCAGCATTGACGGCGATTGCCTGTGCGTTCTGGCCCGCGGCCTGGACGGCGGGGGAATGGTGGCCTGGTACAGCGCGCCGAAGATAATCACCCCGCCGGGACTGGGTAAAGAAGACGGCTGGAACCAGGGAGTGAAAACAAACGCACAGGGGCGCCCGGTTGCTTATGGACTGGAAACGGCGCCGGGCCGCTGTATCGTCATCCCCGCCGGCTGTGCCATCCTGTACCAGCGGGATCCAGATCCGGCGGTTCCACGCGGGGAATCAGATCTAATCCACGCCATCCGGCACGGGGTGGATATTGCGGAAATACACGGCTTTACAAAAGCAAGCGTGAAACTGTCCGCCGCCGTGGGATTTGTCGAAACGAAAACGGAGGCAGACAAGGCCCCCGGAATGGCCGCCGCCATTGGGGGCAAAAAGAAACCGGGCTGTGACGAAAAGCCGGAAAATCCGGCGCAATCCTTTGAAGTCGTCACCGGCGGCGGGGCCCGTGTAGTCAGCCTTGCCCCAGGGCGGGATCTGAAAGCCATTTATGACCAGCGGCCATCCCCCAACGTAGCCGCCTTCATCCGCGATTTGCTTGCGGAAATCGCCTACGGCGTGGGACTGGACGCAGAAGTCCTCTATGACATCAACACGTTAGGAAGTGCGGCGGCCCGGCTGATCCTGTCAAAATTGCGGCGCTGGATCGACGAACGGAAAGACGCGCGGGAAGTGTACATGAACCGGATTTACCGGCATATAGTAGCGCTGGAAATGGAGGCGGGGCGCCTCCCCCGCTGTAAAGATCCCGCCTGGGAAAACGTGTCCTGGGTGGGTCAGCGTGATTTGACGATTGATTTAGGCCGTGAAGGGGGCCTGGCAATCAATCTGATCCGGGAAGGACTGGCGGACGCGGACCGCTGGACGCTCGCCACGGAGGGCATGACCGCGGAAAGCATTTTGGACCGCCGGGCGGATTTGTTGCGCCGGGCTCATGAAATTGCCGAATCCTCCGGCATCCCCATCACGGAACTTTTGCCTGGCGCCATCGGCTCCACACATGCGGCCCATGACGTTCACCCAGGCCCGCCTCCGGAAGACGATGAACCGGAAAATGCCGGCAACGGGGAAAAGAGCAAAAGAGACGGCGGGGAAAATATATAGGGAAACCTGTATCATATCATGAATAGAAAAAAAACATACCAGTTGCCCATGCTGACCATGCAAGCCGGAACCTCCGGCGCCGTGGCGGTAGTGGACGTTACCGGGGTTATTGGGTGGGATGACGCCCAATGCCTTGAATTTGCCGATAAGCTGAAAGCCGCCGCCAATCAGGGCGCGTCCAGCATCACCTTGCGCGTCAACTCGCCCGGCGGGAACGTTTTTTCCGCGTTGAGCATGTATGATGCCATCCGGTCATGCAAGATGCCTGTCCGGGCAGAAGTCCATGGCCTGGCCGCCAGCGCGGCAAGCCTGTTGTGCATGGCCGCCGATACGGTAGCCATGAGCGAAAGCGCTAAATTCATGGTGCATCAGCCCTATGCGGGCGTTTGGGGGAACCCGGATGAAATCATGAATTATGCGGCCATGCTGATCAAGGAACGGGAAAAAATGTTCGGCATTTACGGCGAAAAATGCGGGAAATCTTGGGAACAGGTCAGCAATGACCACAAGGCAAGCGTCTATTACAGCGCAGCGGAAGCCATAGCTTACGGCTTTGTGGATGAAGTCATCCATGACGACGAAAGCGCCGGAAACGGTGAGGATGATGAAGAAGAAGAAAACGCCGGAGACGAAGACGACGAATCCACATCCACTGCGGAAACCGGCAACAATGACGAAGAAAACGACGAAAGCCCTACAGGGGAAGAAGGGGAAGACGAAGACGAGGAAACCGCCCCGGCGGCAGGCATGACCGGAAGCCGCCTGAACCTGAAAAACGCCGCGGGGGCCATCTGCATGCGTATTTTTGGCCTTACGGGATCCGGGAAGAAGAAGGATCCCTTGAAAGCGCTGAAAACGCAGAACAGCCGCCTAGCCGCCATGAACAAGGGCCTGAAGGCCCAAGTGGCGAAGCTGAAAGCCGCCCAGGATCAACAGGCGTCAATCACGGAACAACTGGTGGAAAAACAGGTTACGGCCAGATTGGCGGCCCTGAATATTCCCGCTTCCGATCTACCGTCAGCCACGGAAACCGAAATGACCGCCCCGGCGCAAACGGTAGCCCTGCCCGCCAGCCGGGAAGAATTCATGGCCCTGTCCGTGGATGACCGCCTTGCCGTCACATCCGCCCATCCGGAGGCCGTGAAAAAATGGCTTTGAACGCGATTGAGATTCCTACGTCCCGGCCCGTCAGACCGGGGAATCAACCAAGAAAGAAATCATACGATGCCAACTCTTTACGGTACAACGCCGGAATTCGGGATCAAAAACAGCGAATCCGGGATCCTTGTCGAAAGCATGAATTTTGACGGGTCCATGGAGAAATACGAACAGAAGGATCATATGGGAAAAGTCATTGGTGTTTACATCATTGACGAAAAATTAGGCTTCAGCATGTCCGGCGCCCTCCCCCTGGGAGGGGATTATACGCTGACCATGGGAAGCACCCTTCTTTTGAACAATACCATTCCGCCCATTTGGAACAACACGCCAAAAGCCACAACGGTATTCATCGAGACTGTCAAGCGCAGCATGACCAACACGGGCCCCGTGAAACTGGACGTAAGTGGAACCGTTTATGCGTTCGGAAGCGCTTCTTCCGAAGAATAACAACATATTAACATTCAACTATTAGAAAACAAAAAAACATATGACTATCGCCAATAAAGGAAACAAGCCGTTTAATATGAAGGATCTGTTCCCGGTCACGAATTTGACCGATCAGAAGCCCAGCATGCACATGACGGAAAACACGAACAGCATTGCCGGCCTGGGCTGGAAAACTGTTGCAAGCAAAAGCCTTGCCGCGGTAAGCGAGGTTTTTGCCCCGCTGGATCGTTACACAACGGACTACACGGACGAAATTGTAACTTTTGGGCCTGGCCGGGCCGTCACGCTAACCATTGAAATTGCCAAGGAAGTAGGGGAAGCCCTCAAGAACACGAAAGATTGGAACGTTTCAGCCGTCGAAACGGAAGCCGTTGAAATTGAGTGCAACCGCTACAGCCGCCCGTTCCTGGTCACATCCTATGACATGGCCGCCGGAAGCCGCCTGGAAGGGAAGCTGAACAAGGCTATTGAAACCGTAGCCAAGGCCGTCCTGAAGGACTTGCATACGCAGATCAAGGCCGCCAAGCCGGAAGTAATTTCCGGCCTGACGCTGGAAAGCTTCACGCCGGAATACGTGGCAACCGTACTTTCCGGACTGATCATCCCGGAAGTGTCCGCCCTGACGGTAAATCCCACCTACCACGCCAAGCTGACGCCTTATAACGCGGACAGCCTGAAATTGGAAACCGGCGTGTACGGGATTGGCGGCATTTACAAGGCTACCGGCCTGGAAGCCCTGTCTGACGATAAAAAAACCATTGGATATATGGGGTATGAAAATGCCATCGGCATCATCAGCCGCCAGCCCTTGATCCCCACCGAAAACGGCGCCATTTTCGTTTCCGAACTGGGCAGCATCGGCGGCATCAAGCTTTACCTGAAACAATGGGTTGTGCCTGGGATGGAAGGTGTTATGCACTCCGTAGAAGCCGCCGTGGGAACCGTTGTGGCCCTGCCGGAAAATCTGCGGCTGTTGAGTACCGCCGCCGCGGCATCCGAATCCGCGTCCGAAAAAGCCTCCGGAGAAGAAGACCCTGCGGCATAACTGCCCCGGTATTTGCTGAACTATAACCTGGGCCGCCGTCGGAACCGTGCAAACGTCCGGGCGGCGGCCCTTTTCCCTATGCTATCATAAATGAGTGTACGCGAGTTATTAAAGGCCGGAGGGGATGACATGATCCGGGAATTGGGGGAACGTGTACGGCTGTTGCGTAAAGGCTCCGTGTATGCGGATTGTTACGCCGTTGTTTCCCCCGCCGCCGTGGGGTACACCGTAGAAATCGGAGGCGCGGAAAAACAGGTCACGGCACATTGCATGTTGAGAGCCCATGATCTTCCCCAGCGTCCGCATGCCGGAGACCGCCTCACCGTTTCCGCCCCGCTGGGGGATCAGCCAGTCATATATTATATTACCACGGTAACAAGCGGGAACTCAGATCCCATGATCCACATGGATCTTGCGTCATGAAAATCCGGACAGAATTCCACATGGCCGGATTCACCCGGCTTTGCCGGGAACTGGAAGCCGGCGCCCGTGAGGCGGCTCATGAAGCTGCCCTGGACTATGGCCGGATTTTCACGAAAGCGGCGATTGACTGGACGCCGCCTTCAGGCGGGGGGAAAAATGGATCCCGCGTCCAGGGAGCGGAAGCGAAAAACCGCCAGGAAACGCGGATCCGCTGGGATATTATGGGCTCTGAATTTGCCAAGCCCCGCTATTACCGTTCCCGCGGCCAACTTATGACTTATGACGACGGAGCGCACCATCTTTCCCCGTTCATGCTCGCCCGCCCTAAAGATCCCGTGCTGATTGTGGATCCGCGCACGCACTTGAAACGATTTGGGATGAAACGCGGCCGAAAGGGAATGAAGCTGGACTGGCACGGCCCGCGGGCCTGGACGACAAAACAGGCCCTGAACGCGGAATATAAACGGCGCCTGGCCCGCGTGGGACGCATGGCCGCCGGATGGATGGCCGGAGCGGTATTGAGCGGACGGAAAACCGGAATCCCCGCCTGGGTGAAACGCCACGGAACCGGCGGCGGGCGGGCCCGGCTGGTGAACCGCCGTGGAAAGTGGGAAATAATCATCACTAATTCCACAGCGTACCACCCCAACATGAACTTTATTATCAATCAATTACTTGATGAAGTGGTGAAAGCAAAAATACGGAAGCGCGATGAAAAAGTGAAATCATGGCTGTTGAAAAAGTCGCAGCGCACCATGAGGGGATAACCGGAAACATATCATGAAATCATGATACCTATTTTCAAAGCAGGCGATCCTTTAAGCGCAGGAAAATTCAATGCCCTGGGTGACAGCATCCGCCACCTGTCAGAAAACGTCAGCACCGCGGGGGAAATGATGGTTCCGCAGCACTTTGACGCCCTGCCCCAGCCGGAAATGGATTTTTCAGTTTTATACCGGAAGGACGACGCGGGGGCCTGGGGCTGGTGCTGCCACCAGGGCCGCGTGATTGTTAAAGGGAAAGAATATGTTGTTGGGGAAAAAGAATGGACCCTGATTGCGGGCGATACCTACACCGGGGGGATCAAGCTTGTTGTGACGCTGGATGATGCCGGGGAATTTTTTTCCGGCGTGGTCCAGGAAGGAACCGCCGCGGAAGGAAGTGGAACCTCCCTGGAATTTTCGTTGGCTACCATAGGGGAAGAACTGGTTTGGCAGCACGCCGGGGGGCCTGTTTATATTATCCGCCCGGACGAAATTGTCATTAAAGCCGGGAAAGGAATTCAGGCGGAGGAAGAAGAAGAAAACGGAGAAAACGGAAATAAAATAAAAACATGGAAAATCAGCGCCTTGATTGAGGACGCGAAAGAACCTTCCAGCGCGGACTGTTCTTTAATTTACAAGGAAAAGGAAGACGGCGGAGACGCTGATGGAGATCCTTATAAGCTCAAATTATTATGTTCTTCCGACGGCTCCGTCAACATTGAGGATAAAGAAGGGAAGCTGTCTTTATCCGCCCAAAAAGTGGAACCTGGGGATGGCCTGGAATGGAAAAAGGGCCAGGACCAGGACGGGAATGACATTGATACGCAGATTTTACAGATCAAGATTGATTCAACGGCGGTAGAATCCAAAACGCCGGGGGAAAATGGGAAATGGCCTCTGGCCTTGTCAGTTTCTCCGGAGGGTTTGGCCGGGGAACTTGATTTAACGGTAGATACCAGCGTCCATGATTTAGGTGGAGGCGCTAAGGTAGGCTTGTCCACGGAGGCGGGGGCTCTGTCCCTCATAGTCACTCCTGGGGGCACCGCGGAAGAATTGAGTTTTCGCACCCCTTTGCGGAAAAATGGGAAATATGTTGTGTTGGATTATGTCAAGGAGCCGCACACCTTGCCGGACGGAACAACGATTGCCTTGGGGTTATCAGGCACTCAGCTTGATCTAGTGGTAAATACGTCCAACACGACCGGCGGCGGGGACGGAGCCCTGATCAGCGATTCCTGGACGGCGTTGATTTGCGATAGCAATCACGCTATCCGCCTGCACCGGGATAAAAACGGAAAAATCTATATCCAGCAAGGGGTATGGATAACATCAAATATTTATGAACCAATAAATTAAATAAAATGAACTACGCAATATTTTTATATCAAGACGATCACCAATGCTTGAAAATATGCATGGAACAAATACGGAGAATAGACCAGGCCGCCCAATTTTATTTATTTGATGACGCGGCGAAGCCTTTATTCCCGGCACAAGTCCCCACGGGAAACGATATATCCTACAAAATCACCTATTTTGCCCGCGGGGGGAACCTGAACGGCCTGGAATGCGTGCGCGGCATGCTGGGGTGCATGCTGGACATACCGGGGGATGATCCGGTCATCAAGATTGACGCTGATACGCTGCTTATGGATCCGGCGGAAATCACGCGCAGCCTGAAAGACCGCGGGAAGGTGGCGGGGGGGATGCAATGCCGTGTGCCGCTTGCCTGGGCCGGCTGTTGCTACTGGATCACGCGTCCGGCCATCAAAGCCGCGCTGGAATTGCTGTCCCGGCGGGAATGGCCGGAACATGCCCGTCAGGAATATCCGGAAGACCAAACCATTTCAAAAATTCTGTTATACCTGTACGGATCCGCCGGGGTGGACGTGCTGGAATTCCGGGGCGGGCGGCGTCTGATTGGCGTGCGGACGTGTGATCCGCGCGATCTGGCGGAAATCGCCCGCCTGGCGCGCGGCGGCGTGTGCGCGGTGCATTGCGGGCAAATGGCGTTTTATCACCCCATTGTGGAGCGTGACGGAGGGACGATCCGGGAAGCGTGCGCGCGGATTATGGAAGCCGTGCTGGAAGGGAAGCTGAAAGAGAAAGAGGGGATATAGTTATATGCGTGAAATAACCAATACCACATCCATTCTTTCCGGCGATCTGCCCCAGGCGGAAGTGAACGGCCTGAAAGTCCGGCCTGTCAGCCTGTCAAGCATGGCTATGCTGGAACTCCTGAATAACTCCTGCCTTACACAACTGAACCGCCGCCGGGAAGGTCCATTGTTGGAAGACGGCGCGGAGCCTGCGGAAAATCCTCCGGAAAAAATGAGCATGTATGCCCTGGCGGAATTTGTCTGGATCCATGCGGCTCCGGAAGAAGACGTGGTGCGGCTGGTGGCCGGCGGCGGTTTTGACGATGCGGCAGCCATCCGCCGGGCCGTCCTGGCCTTTGCCGGAAAAGTGGGGTTTGGCGCGCTGGGGGAAATTGTGGCGGGCATGACGCGCGAAATGAATGCGATCATGTCTGCCCAGGCGGAGGGGATCAAGGATCCGGACGGGGCGCCCTCAAAAAACTAGCGGAGCCGGACGGGTGGGCGGGATTGATTATGATCATGGCCCGCGCGACCGGCTGGACGGAATACTATATCAAGCACATGCCGTTGAAAATCCTGCTCCAATACGTCCATGCGTGGCTGGTCCAGGAAGGCAATGCTACCCGCTGGGCCTATGCGGACCGGGCAAAACAACGTGCCATGCGTTCCCGGATTGCTGAAATCATCGAACAGGACAATTCATTTTTAGATACTTATGGCGATTGAGCAAGTACAGCGCAGTTATTGCGTAGTCAACAAAGGGAAAGGGGAGCCTGTCTCCGGGGGCTATACGGAAGAAACCTGGGAAGGAACCTGGGCTGAAATGTGCGCCTATGCGGACCGCCAATCAGCCGCCGGCGGGGATTTATGGAATATCACCGCCACCGTTACCCGGAAAGCCGGGGATTTTGCGGAATGCCGGGTGCGCCGCCAGGCCATGGACGGGAAGGAAGAGGAAGAATTTGAAATGCCGGGAAGTACCCGTGAAAGCCCGCAGTATTCCCTTTCCGTGACCTGCGTGCCGCAGCCCATTTTAACGCACAAACTTGCGGAAAGCTATTCCGGGGAAAAGCTGGACGCCCTGAAAAGGCTGGTGAACGGGGGTTGCATGGGGACCAAGATTGACATATCGAAAGACGGGCAGCCGGTCACACAAAAGACCATCAGAAGCATTCTTGCGGATGATAACAGTAAATTGATTGAAAAGATAAAAAAGGGCGTCACGAGCTTTTACAGCCCGCAAATTGTGTTGCAAGCCCGTTACAAAGTAACGGATCCCGGAACGATCAATTATCAGAAAGCCTGCACGATTGCCGCGCCGCCGGGGCCGTTTGAATCCCCCTCCGGAAAATTCAACTGGATGAGCATGGGGACATCCGTGGAAGGATCCGGGAAGGAATGGCAAGTGACGGATACCTACATGCTTTCCGGTCCGGACGGCTGGGACGAAGACATCTACGACAAATAAACCATGAATACCGAAATTGTTGCACAAATTATCGCAGAAGGGCTTCAGGAACGCCCGGAATTCGCCGGCGTCCCTGTCTGGGAACCAACGGACGGAGAGAAGGAAGGGGACAAGGCCCTAATGGTGAATGTAACTGGGTCGGATGAAATCATTTCCGGAAATTTCACCTACCAAATTTCCGGGGAAATCATGTACCGGCAACGGTATGCGGAAGCGGAGCCCGCCGCCCTGGTGCTGGACGTAACTGCCTTTTCCCGCGCCTGCGCGGAAGTCATGACTGCGCTTGCCGGGCGCCGAAACGGCCAGGACGCACCCGCCGCCTGGGTAGTCCTGGGAGCGTCATCATCCCCTGCGCTTGCCGGCACATCGGAAACGTTCATGGTTTATAAATGCAATTATGAATTATTCATTCAATTTTAACAAATTATCAATATTATGACGGATAAAAAAAACGAAGACGGCGGCGCCATCCTGACGCCGGAAGATTTTGACAGCACGCGCAACACGGAACTTGCCGCGTGCCTGATCACATTGGGGTTCCCGCTCCTGAACAACACGCCGGGCTTTTCCCGCGTGATTGGCGAGGGGATCGCCGGGCCCGGCGGGGCTGTCACCTGGTGGTTTGGGAAACGTAGCCGGGATGGGAAATACACCATGGGAGAAGTGCTTGCTCGCTGGGAGGACTGGGACTGGCTGAACGATCCGAACAACCTTGATCCTCTGGCCTATATCATCACAGGCTTTCATAACAAGCGGCGGCTGGTGGACGAAGTGAAAAAGCGGGAAGTCATGGTGCTTGTGCAATCCGGCGCCCGCCATGCCCTGTTTTCCAAAAACTGTTCCCGCTCCACCCTGGACCGGGTAGAGCGATTCATGGGATTTTAACCGTTTGAAGCAATGCCTGACGTAACTGTGACGCTGGGAGCGGATGCCGCTGAATTCAAGCAGGCATTGACGGAAATTCAGAAATCCGTGGATTCCCTGGTGAATTCCACCACGGCAAAAACGGCCCGGATTGGCCTTGCGTTTTCCGGTGTGAAAGACATGGTTTCCACGGCCTTTGCCGCGATTGACGGCACTGTTCAAAAGGCTTTTGATTTTGTCGCGCCGGCGGCGGCCATTCAGCGCGTGGAACGGGAATTGACGGGCCTGACGGGCAGCGCGGATGAAGCAAAGCGCATCCTTGAAACCATCAATGACTGGGCTCTGACCTCCCAATATACCCCCACGGAAATGTTCAAAAATGCCGCCCAGTTAATCCGCGGCGGCATTTCCGAAAGTTTTGCTCCTGATCTGGTTCGCCAGCTTGCCACCATTGCCCAGGGGGACCAAAGCAAAATGAATGCCCTGGTGGCCGCCATGGTCAAGGGTTCCGGGGGGCTGAAAGGGTTTAATTCCGAAATCATGGAGGCGTTCAACGCCGCCCAGGTGGATCTGATGGGAGCCATGGAAAAAACGTCCGGCCTGTCCGGCTATGCCCTCCAGGAGAAACTGAAAGAAGGGATTGGATTTGACGATGTGGCCGCCGCCATCCGGGAACTTGCCAAGGAAGGCGGCCCCCTGAAAGACGCGGAAAAGGAAGTGGGGGAAAGCTGGGAAGGGTTGCTGAAACGGGCGGAAAACGCCTGGGGCAACCTGCAGGAAAATTTTGGCGCCGGCTTGCTGGGACCGTTAAGCGCCCTTTTGGAACAAGTGGACGCCCGTCTGGTGGGATGGGGGGACGGCGCCGCGGAATGGGGGCAAAGAGCGGGGGATCTCCTGTTCCGGGCCGCTGATGCCGCCATGGCGTTAGGAGACGCGGCGGGGCCCGCCCTGGCCCTCATTGCGGACAACGCGGATCATGTCTCTATGGCTGTTCTTGGGATTGGGGCGGCGTTTCTCACGTCCCGTTCTCAAATGGTGGCCGCCATGGCGCAGACAAAAGGCAGCCTGACGTCCATGTCCTCCTGGGTATTGCTCGCCAAAGGCAGTTGGGCGGGGCTGTGGAATGCCATCCGGACGGGCGCCGCCACGGCGGCGGGCGTGGTCCGCGCCGCGGCGGCGGGAATCGCGTCATCCGTCCGCGCAGCCATGGTTGCCATCAAGGGCGCCATTATTTCAACGGGGGTAGGCTTGGCCGTGGTGGCGATTGGTGAAGGGATCTCTTACATTTATCGTCAGCTTTCCGGCGCGCCTGCAGTCCCCGCCGGCGCGGGAAATGACCAGGAAGCCCGCACCCGTGCGGGCGATCGCGTAAGGAAAGCACATTTTCTTGATAATGAGTGGAGAGCGTATGAAGAAGGCATAAAAAATGCCAATACGGAAACGGATGTGGACGCCGTAGGGAACAGGATTTTAAACAATTTGCGCCGCGCGGAAGAAGAACTGGAATATGTTGCTGAGACCGCCGGCGAAGAATCGGCGGAATGGAAGGATCAGGCCGCCGTGGTGGGGAGCCTGACGGATCTTTACACCCTTTATCAATCGTCCCGTGTGGAAACCCTGGCCCGGATCCGGGAACAGGCCGCCGCAGAAAAACGCCTGGCAGAACTCGCCAAGGAACGGGAAAAGGCGGAAAGGGAAGCAGAGCAGAACCGGAAGAAACTCCGGGAAATGGAAGCCTCCTGGATGAAAAGCGAATCTGACCGCGCCTATAAGAAAAAGAGCCTCCGGGAACGCGGGGAATGGCTGGACCAGGAAGCCCGCGGCATGGGCGCCGATCCGGGCATGTCCGGCATCACGTCCCGCATTGCCGAATTGTCCCGGCAAGAACCTACGGATGCCGTGATGAATCAAATTAAGGCCCTGGACGATTTGAGGAAAAAATATGCAGAACTTGCTGACGCCAAGAAGGATTATGAAAAAATGGAATCCGGGGCGCGCCGGAATCAGGAGTTAATGGCCGCGGAAATAGCGGGGCTTGATCAACGGGCGCAAAAGATCCGGGATGAAATAGCCCTGCGGGAAAAAACGAACAGCTACCAGTCCGCCGGCATGGATGAGAAGGACGCCGCCGAAATGGCCCGCCGCGACGTAGCGCTTGAACGGATCAAAACCAGGCAGGAATCCCTGGGAGACGGCCCCGGCCTGAATGACATTATCAAACAAAGCGGCGTTGAGTTCGGCAACGGCGGAAAGAGCCTGGGCCTGTCATCCTCGCTGCTGTCGGCAACGGAAAAGCAAACATTAACGTTGAAGGATATACAAAGAATTCTTGAAACCTGGAAGCCTGGCCAGATCGTCCTGGCCGAATAAGGGCAAAAGAGACGGTAGGGATATAGTTATATGCAAGACCCCGCATTATTCAATTTTTCCGCAACGGCCAACATTCCGGGGGCGCTGGTTTTAACGCTTGATCCGCCGCCGGAAGTGGATCTGGCCGGCTGCACGGTCCGCGCCGCCGTGGCTGTGTCCGGAACATGTGGCCGGCTGCTGGATTGCAGCGCCATCAATCCCGGAAACATCGTTACCATCAATTTTCCCGGACTTCCCGCCGGATGGGCTTTTTATGACGTGTTCCTGACCTTTCCCGGCGGCGCGGAAATGCCGCTCCTGAAGGGGGAAATAGATATTACCCCGCGGGTTACTCCGGCGGCGCCGCAACAACGGGCGGAATGGTACGTAACGGCCACCCTGCCCGGCGCGGAAACGGGCCGGGTGGAAATTATTTTGGGACAAGGCCCACAGGGGCCCCAGGGGCCACAAGGGGAAAAGGGAGATCCGGGAACCCTGGCGAATAATGATGGAGACGTGATCCTGGGGGGCCACCTGACCGCTACGGGAGGCACGTTTGACGGGGCTATAAACGCCAATGGCGGCATCAACATCCCGCTTGCCGTGGGGGCGGCAACGGATACGGCGGCAGTTAATCGCATGTATGCCGCAGGCATGGCCGGCGTGACGGACGTTTTTTCCCTTCATTTTTACCTTAATACGGCCAGCATTACAGCCACCGAGACGGCTCAAACTACCGTTCTTATTCCCGGCCAATACGCCCGGACAATCGTTCCCGCCAATACGCACAGCACCGTTGTTCACACGTTTGCAGGGCCTGCCGGGCAATGGAATTATTCCAGCTTTGCGGGGTTTGCCATTCCGTGGCAATTAACGTCCACGGGGAAAGTGACTGTGGGCTTGGGCCGGGGGGCAAAGACAGTACGGAAAGATTTGACGCTGGAATCGTACAGCATCATCCCCGGAAATGATCTGGCCTATAACACAGGGGAAATGCTGGATATTACGTTTGACAACGTGCGCGATACGGTCCGCGGCGGGTATGTCATCCGCGTCCGGGAAATCTACGCAGCCGAAACCACGCGGACGTGGAAGGTAAAGACCACAACCGGCTTTATTCCCTCAACCAATAACGAGCCAATCCCTTATATTGTCAACAAGGTTATTTATCATCAATATGCGCCGCGGTCTTACAATGCAGGGGATTATGGGGACGCCTATGGTGCATTGTTTTTGCTGACAGGCGGGGGAAGCAGTCAACAACTCTGGAAGATTGCCACGGTGCGCGGCGTCACCACCTTTGAGACGGGCACGGGATTTTCCACGCTTGTAACAGACATTCCGGGAATTTCCGGTGGATCTGTCAGCGTTTTTGTTGGGGCGGCGGAGCGCACCAATTACCAGCCGGGGAATATTAACCCGGTTTATTATGGCCTGGAAGCGATAGCTGAAAATGCCATTGAGACAGAAGAAACGGCGGATTTTGTGGACATTAACATCCCCTTGTAATCATGAGTAACGCAGAAATACAGATACATTTTCCCCGGCCCGGCGAATGGGGAGAATTTACCTTGACGCCCATTTATCAGGACAAGGGCGGTTATAGACCTCCGGCGCGCTATACGCAGGACGAGATTCCAGCCGACCAAGCCCCGGCCATGGCCGCCGTAGTTGCTGCGCTGGTGGGACTGGGGGAGGATTGGCAGGCCGTAAAGGTGTGGGCGCGGCTGAAAGAGTTTTTCGTAGCGGATAACCCTATGCGGACTTTGGAAACCGTGGAACTGACCGTTGAGGCCGTCCATGCGGAGACCAAAGGCCGCCGGATGTTCACAGCCCGTGACTACCCCGAATTTACGGTTGCTTCCCCCGCCGCCGTGGATTTTTTCAAATACTTCACCAAACATAAATAACATGAATATCAATAAACAAGACATAGAAAAGGCCCTACAGGCGGCATCCGCCCGTTGGGGGAATTGGGTTAAGTACGTGATTGCCGCCATTATCGGCGCGGCGGCCGCAGCCGGTTACGTCACCGTCACCGGATGCGGGCATTCCGTGAACGTCACCCCGAACCGTACGGAGGTATGCAAGGACGGCTCCTGCCTGGTGCTGGAACCGGGGCATATCTCCTATAGTCAAGCACAATCGGAAACGGACGTGCCGCCCGTCGTGCAGGTAATTCCCTCCAAGAAATAAGGCCATGTGCAAACCTCTCAAGGAATATCTGGGAGTGATCCGCGATTATACGCGTGAGATCGTCACCTTCGGCGGTTTTGTGATAGCCGTGTTCATCTACCTGGATTTCCGCGAGGTGGTGAAGGAACAGGCTACCAACGCGGCCCCGCCGTGGCATTACGCCTGCGCTGTCATGAAATTTGGTCCGCGGTCCAGGCCGCCGTGAATGTGACGCCTGACGGTATCCCTGGCCCTGCCACGGCCCGCGGCATTGCCGCCGCCCTGAACATTGCCTGCCCCCGGTCCTGGCCTTCCCAGGCAACCGTCCGGGCCGGCCTTTCCATTTTTGGCCGGAGCGGGGATGAAAGCAACCTTGTTTCTATTGTCCCCCCTTATCCTTTATATTATGAGGGGCGGCCCGTGAAAACGATCCGCGTGCATCAGGCGATTGCCCAGGACGTTCAGGCGGCCCTGGCGGAAGTCCTGGCCGCGTATGGCCTGGACCGGATCCGCGCGCTCCACCTGGATCAGTATGGCGGATCCTACAATGACCGCAGCACGGCGGGCGGCAAAAGCAAGAGCATGCACGCCTGGGGAATTGCCCTGGACTTTGACCCGGAACGGAACAGTTATTCCTGCAAGGCCCCCCATGCCGGGCTTTCCCGCCCGGAATGTGAAGAGTGGTGGCAGATTTGGGAAGCCCATGGAGCCGTTTCCCTGGGCCGTGAACGGAATTATGACTGGATGCACCTTCAGTTTGCCCGGCTGTAAATGCCGGTGCTGTGAATACCGGCAAAAAGAAAGGCGCCCTCACAAACGGGGGCGCCTTTTGTTATTTGGTTAAAACGGCTTCTGGATTCCGTTCCAGGATCTCCAGGAGTTTAGCGGCGGCTCCTGATGGGGTACGTTCACCGCTTTCCCATTTTTTCAGGGTAGATATGGAGGTTCCCAGGAGTGCGGCAAATTCTTTCTGGCCCATGTCCAGGGATTGCCGCAGTTTGGCAACCTTGTTTTTTGCAATCCAATTCCGCCGGGATCCCGGAACAACCACCCGGATCCCCCTGGCGGGAAGATCATCCCCCAGCGTATCCAGTAAAGCTTCTTCCGCCTGATCCAGTTCGGCATTGACTTCTTCCACGGTTTGACCGCTTACGCAGGGATAAGGGGTAAGCTCCGGGAGTTTCCCCAGATATTTCCCGTCCTCGTCGGACCAGTAAATGATTCTCGTGTAGTGTTCTTTTGTTTTCATCATATGTTCTTTCTAATTTTTTGTCAGGGATGAGAGTGGAGGAAGGGTTATTCACCCTTCCTTTGTTTTTTGGCTTGCTCTGTCAGGCGTTTCACGGCTTTTTCCTGGTAGTGGTCGGCATCGTCCCCCAGTTGTCCGCTAAGGACCCATGACAGGGAACCCAGCTTGAACACCCGGTGGGAGCCTTTACCGGGGAATTCTTTGAAACCCGCTTTCAGAAGGTCTTGCCTCAACTCTCGTTTCTTCCTTGGCATGAGTACAGATTAGTACATTGTGTTCCTTTTATCAAGAAAAAAAAGAACACTATGTGAACTTTTTTTATTTTCATCGTAAAAAAGGCCCCGACTGATGGAACAGCCGGGGCCGATTGTTTAGAAAGTGAACATGTGATGTTCGGCAATCAATACGCCTTTACTGTGCCCTTTCTTCCGGATTTGTCAAGCAGGCGCTTGTCATGCAAAACTAACGGCGGCGGGTTATCTGGTCAGAACGGCTGTATTTTCCCGGCAAACACCTTCATGCCCTGTTCAGCTACTTTCCCATAGATTCAGAACTTTTTTCTGCATCTATGATAGCAAAAATAGCATGCCCCCAGTTAGAACCTAATCCGATACTTTTTTCAAATATTCTCTTATTTTTTTCACATTCTTCACCAAAAATCAATTCGGGATGCATATGAAAATATCCATCTTTCCTTAATTTTTCTTCTATCTTATGTTGTAGTTTATCAGAAGAAATTTGCCCCATAATTTGAAGTAAAAATTTTTGTCTATCAGAAAAATTATCCATAATAGTCATAAAATATAAATATTTCTCTTTTTCGTTTAAAAAATCAATTTCATCAACATAATGAGTCAAAAAGTAAAATTTATTTGACCAGGCAAGCAAATCATTACCATTACACTCAAATGATCGCCACTTCTTATTTATCTCATTTCTTTCGGTTAGGTTGTTCGAAAGCAGAGATTTAGATAGATCAGGGTATCGAATGATTTTTAAGCAATCTCTAACATTATCTATTATTTCATTAAAAATATCAACTCCAGAATTTCCATTTATACGTACATTTTTGCTTAAATAATTCAGATATTCTAGTTGTTTGAAAAAGAAACTCTCAAACTGCTGAATTCTCATTAATCTGTTTTGGGCTTCAAATTCATTTGCCTGGCGCTTCTGCTCCTCACATTGTCTTTTCATTTCCTCCCTCTGCAATTTCAGTTCTTCACGCTGTAGAGCCAAGTCCTTTCTTTGTAAGAGAATCGTGACAATAAGGCCTATGAACGCAAGAGCGGTAAAAAAAGTATTAAGAATGTTGAATGCATTTCCAACTTCATCAAGATCTTTTAATGAACAATCTGCCCATATATAAAAGATAACAAACAGCAATAAAATGATGATGAAGATATAGCGTAGAGTTTTATTCCTCTTACATGTACGGATGAATCGCATCCATACCGCTTGTTCGTCCCTGGATGCCGCTCTTGCCCGCTTAAAAGAATGTAAGTCCGTACGCATATTGCTTTCGTGATAGCATGCTTTTTCTGTCTTTGTCCAGATATTCGTGAAAAATAAAAGGGCAGTTCCTTTCTTGATTCAATTTTGAAAAATTAATTTCTTGAAACAAATCATACTTTCTTATCCTTCAACTTTTTCAATTCTGCATACGCATTACCATCAGTTAATTTTCTATATCTTCTTAAAGCATTTTCTAACCCATTAGCATATTCTATCTGCATATATGTTTCAGTATTTATCTTACAAAATTTATCCTTAATTTGATCAATATTCGCTTCAGATTGTTTTTTATCAATTCTCAAATCGGCAACTTGACTATATATTGCATTATAATAATGCGTAACCTTATCATCCAAAGACTGTTGTATTTTCTTCTTTATATAAAGCTGCTGTTCTCGAACACGTTGTGCTACTTTAAAGAAATAATCAATTCTTTCAAAAGCCTCCGATGATAGAAGACCAGCCATTAGGTAATAATATTTATCCCATTGATTCTCCTCATATATTAAATTAGAATAATGAATAGGTCTTTCTTGAATAGCTCCATTTATTAAACCTTCTGAAAACAGATACTCAATATTTTTTTCTATATCTTTTATTTGAAGGGCAAGAATAGTTGCGGCTTTAGATATATCCTTTATTTTACTATCGTAATATATCCACCATGTAATAAAGGCGGCTAAAAGTAAGATAGTATTCTGAATAAAATCGAAATTAAAAAAGTATGACAAAATCAGACAACTAAAGGAAACCAAAATTATAAATAATAATTTCATGACGACTCTTTGATACATTTTCTCTCTTATTATATACACAAACAAAATTTATAATTATATAAAATTATAATTAAAATAAAACAATTAATTCATTTTCAGCATTTGTTGCGTAGCTTTCCTGAATGCCTTTTCCTCATTTTCATAAAGAAGGAATTTGAGGGCAGGTACTCTTTCTCCATCCATTTCAACATGTCCGTTTGGAATCGCTTTTATTTTTAACAACGTGTCTTTTGTGATGCCCTTTTTCGGAATTCCTAAAACAATATATTTGACGCTTGTGTGTTCATGGACGCAATTTCCATCATAATAAGAATAAGGATGTACCAGGATTCCATTTTTATAAGTTCCATATACGGCCAGCTGATAATATTCAGAACGGTTTAATTCATTCAAGAAACCACGCAATTTTTCCTTTGTCTGTTCTTTTTCTGCAGCCTGTTTTTTCTTTTTTTCCAATGCTTTCTCTTTCAGAGCTTCCATCTTAGCCGTTTCCCTGGAAATCGTTTCCGGAGTGATGCCAAGCGCAGCTTGATGTTCCGGAGCCAGTTTTGATATAGGAATGCTTTTCGTTCCCTCGTCATGACTGATTTTTGCCGTCAGGCCGCCTTTATAGGAAACAGTAGCGTTCTTGTAAGTGTCATTACCGATAGTCAATGTTGGAATAGTCACATTTCCTGCACCGGCGGGAAGAACCAGACAGGACGCTATCAGTACAGAAAACAGATCTTTTATCATGCGTTCGTGATAGCATAATATGCCGTTTTCTGTCCAGAAATAACATTTTTCTGTGGTTTTTGGTTGCCAATAGAAAAGAAGACCGTTAATGAAAAATAGTTATGATTACGGTGACTTTGCCATTTGATGAAAATGATCCCATGTATGCGCGGAATTGCGGGAGCCGGAAAACGGATGTCTATTTATTTGAGATCGCCGGGTATGCGCTAGCCTGTGACATGGGCGGCGTTTCTCCTGATGCGGAACATATTCCTGATACCATGAAGGGATTGACGCGCGTCAGAAAAGAAGAAGGAGCATCAAACGTATTATTTGCCCTGAAGGAAGGGAAAACCGCACGGGAAATTGGGGAGCTTGCTCTTGACATGATCAAGAAGCGGAATGACATTGAGACGGAAACGGAATATTTATTCTATTACAACCATTTATGGGTAAACATGCTTCGGAATTTCTTCGTTTTCGCTGGTGAAGAAAGCGCAACACGGGAAAACATGTCCTATTTAGCGCAATTTTTACCGGACGAAAAATTTGCATGGTACCCTTTCAACGCAATGCGGCGCATGTTCACCGCGTATTTTGAGAATGAAGGAAACCGTTTGCGGCTTCTGCTTTTTCTTAGATCCCTGTGCCGTGGGAGTGTGCTCGCGCTTTCTTCTTACCATGTGGAAAAACAGCTTCAGGGAAATTATGAAGAAGAAAATTTCCCGGCCTTCAGGCGTACATGGTGCCAATTTACGGGCAAGTCATCAACAGGGCCGCGAAAGAACCTTGAAAAGATTGTGGAGATGTTGGGCGGCGGGGTTGTCGGGAAAGGTGCCCGTCCTGATTTGCTGATCTGGTGTGAAGAAGGGTCTCCTTCTTACAAATATGATAAGATTGGCGGGAAACTTGCTCATGCCTTTGAACCCGATTCAGGCACGCTTGTCATTCCAGAAGAAGTTTTCTGGAAGGAAGCAGAAAAGGAAACAGGAAAGACTAAGGAACAGATTCTGGAAGAGGTTAAGGGATAACTAAAAATTTGAAAAGGCCGGCTTCTTTCCCTGATGCCGGCCTTTTTTATGCCCAGATTCAAAAGCGGTCATGCGTTGTCGTCTGGCTCTTGGGGGCGCGGCATGGGTGGGGTAGAATCCACGACGGATTGAAGAAGGTTGCGGATATACCTTTCCGCGGCGGCATAGTCATTTTGGTCAATGTCCGGAGGAAGAAGGGCGTTCCATTCCTCCGGCGTCAACCGGACAGAAAATGTAATAATATCATCATAATTAACTTTTTTAGTTTTGATGGTCTGATGAGGGGTCATCAAATTCTGTATATACGCAAGCTTCGCTTTTGGTATTGGTATAGGTGAATTTGGCGCCAGCCAGTTATTTACGGTGTGGATGCTGACAAATAATTGATCAGCCAACCATTTTCGATCCTTTTTGATGCTTTTTAGCCAATTTTTGATGTCCGAGACAGATAAATCCATACCCATTGATTACTAAAATAGGTATTCCATGTCAACGCGGGAAGTTGATTTTGCTAAAAATAGCAATTTCCGATTGACGCATTATTACTTTTTTAGTAAATCGTTTTCCAGCCATGAATAATAAACTTACAAAAAATAGTGAGATCACAATAACTGTCCCGGCACTAACGTTTGGAACTCTCGCCATTCAGGCCGCGCAGGCGGGCATAGATATTTCCACGTTGCTAACTAGGGAAGCATTAGCCCGGCAAGGGCGGAATAATGTCCCGGCGGCAGCATTGCCCCCTGTTCCGGCCCCTGTGCCCGTAACATGTCCGGCGCCGGCAATGTTCCCTACTCCTTCCCCCGTAGTGGTCAACGGCGCGGATCCTGACCTGAATTTGAGATAAACAACCGATTAGAATCATGAAAACAAATACAGCATTCAATCCGGACACCCCTGGAGGTGGACGGAACATCAAGATCGCGGACGACATCATCAAAAACGTCATCAACACGGCGCGGGAACTGGTGGAAGGTCTGCCACGTGTGCAGCTGGAAGCGTTGGCCGGGTCGCTGGTTACGGAAATTCTTCTGGCCCAGGGCCTGGGATGCTCTGAAATCCCCCTGAAGAATCTGGAACAAATGATGGGGATGGCCGGAGTTTGTACGAAATGTGAAATGCACTAAAAAGCCATGGAAAAAGAAAAACTTGAAAGCGTGGTGGCCGTGGGGAACGTGCAAACGGCAGGGGATCAGATCAAATATCTGCCCCGCTTTTGCCGCCTGTATGATTTGCCCAAAACGCCGGGCCTGTTCCTGCCGGACAGCGCCCCCAGCAAAGAAACGCTGCGGAGCTGGCGCAACAACGGAACGCTGGTCATGGTGAAAATAGGATCGTCCCTGTTTGTGGATCTCCACATGACCTTGAAAAAGAATAAAATAAAACTCGGAGTGCTTAACAGTTAGCATTTTTTTATGAGCAACAAATATGCCGCATGGTATTTGCGCGTGCAGGTGAAGGATCTGGAACAGCTTCCCTTTCATCCGCCGGCGGAAAATGAGGCGGGGGAAGGCTTGCCCGCTGATTTTCCGCGTGAGGAATTCACGGAGGATCAGCTTGTGCTGCTGGATGAATACTACCACGCCAAGCGGGAAGACGTGGTAAAACAGTTTTTCCGGCTGCTGCGCGTCCATCCCGGCAGCATGGATTTGACCCTGTGGCATCTGGCGCTTAATGCCGGCATCCTGGTCAAGCTGCTTGGGATAGGGGATCCCCGCTCGTTTACCTGGCGGGAACTATGTGACCGTTTGGGCGTGGGGGAAGATGTGCTTTACAGGCACAAAAAAGAAATCCTGCGTCTTATTGATGAAATAAAGAAATAACCGTTCATATTTTATGAAAACATATATCAAAGAACGCCCCATCCCCTTTTCTTCGGATATGGTGCGGGCGCTGCTGCAAGGCTGGAAAACACAGACCAGCCGCACGCGGGGCTTAGAACGTTTCAATGGGTGGCCGGACTGGAAAATCCCCCTGGGGGAAGATGCCTGGGAACTATGTCATTTCACGGAAGAAGAGCCGGGAATCTGGCGCGCCGTTTTCCAGGATCCGCGCGGGGAATGCCCGCCTGGGCTGGATCCTGTAGTGAAATGCCCTTATGGGAAGCCGGGGGAACGGCTCTGGGTTCGGGAACCCTGGCTGGACAGATCTGTCTTGCGGCGGCGTCAGGCCATGTTCCTTCCCCGTTGCGCCTCCCGGATTCTGCTGGAAATAACTGATATTGAGGTCAGGAAACTAAAATCCATCACCGCCGAAGAAGCCCGTGCGGAAGGAATTGAAGCCATTTTTTACGATGAAGAAACGTCCGCTACCGGCTGGAAAAACTATCTGGAACCGGAAAGCATGTGCATCCGCGCCAGAGATTCTTTTTTCACGCTGTGGGATCGTCTGCACGGCGCCGGGGAAGCGGAAAAGGATCCCTGGGTGTGGATGATCAAATTTAAGGTATTGGAAGTTAAAACTAAATGATTAAGTGAATGAGCTACATCTTTTCGCGGGCGCTGGTGGAGGAATTCTTGGAAGCGAACTGCTCGGAATCCGAACCATCTGCGCTGTTGAACTCGAACCCTACCCCGCAAGCGTACTGCTCGCCCGCCAGAATGACGGCCTACTCCCGTCTTTCCCGATATGGGATGACGTATGCACCTTTGACGGACGACCGTGGCGCGGCCTTGTTGACGTGGTATCGGGAGGCTTTCCGTGCCAGGACATTTCAGCTGCGGGAAAAGGCGCCGGCATTGACGGCGCCCGCTCCGGGCTCTGGCGGGAAATGCACCGAATTATCAATGAGGTACGACCGAAATTCGCATTCTTGGAAAACTCACCTTTGCTTGTGGGCAGAGGACTTGCCAGAGTCCTCGGTGATCTTGCCGAAATCGGGTACGATGCGGAATGGCTTGTGCTGGGAGCGGACGACGTGGGAGCCCCACACATCCGGAAACGCATCTGGATACTTGCACATGATCCCCACGCCAACGGCTTGCAACGCCCCAAACAAGGGGAGCCATTCACGGGGCCCCAAGTCATTGATGGATGTAGCCTCCACAGGCTGGATGCCGGGGATGATGTGGCCGACCGCAACAACGCGAGGTCTCGACGGGGGGACGAGTTCCCGGAAAGCCTTGCTGAAAAAAGGCGTATGGATTGGAACTCCAACCGCTTCCGGGAAGAAGCGGAGCGAGAAGTTTCGGGAGGGGGACAAGCTGCCCAATCCACAAGAGTTTGTAGAGATATTTCCAAGCCCCCTTGCCTCGGATCACAAGAGACGTGGCCCGAACAGCAGGCAACAGGGATTGTCAGAATTTGTCCGGATGTTTCCTACTCCCCAAGCCAGGGATTGGAAAGACAGCGGCTTCAGCCAAGGCAATCGAAAATCCCCGAACCTGGGAACGATCGCCTCCATGTACCCTACCCCGCGGACAAAAGGCATGTGCGGGGGGACGGGGAGTTTCCAGAAAATGAAAGACTTGGAAGCCAAGGGGATTATCACGCCGGACGAGCGGAGACAAATGACTGCGGGGAATGGTGGTCAGCTGAACCCGACGTGGGTCGAGTGGCTCATGGGGTGGCCGCTAGAGTGGACCGCCTTAAAGCCATTGGGAACGGACAAGTACCGGCTGTGGCGGCAACTGCATTCCTGATTCTATTCAGCAGATTTCAAGATGGAAAAGAATTTACCCTGTAAAAAAAATGAATCCTGAAAATGAATTTGAAATACGCATCTATGGTTCTGTTTTCAAAAACGACCCTTATGTGACAATGCTTGTTTCCTATGAGGTTGCAAAAGACCTGATTGAAAAAGTGGATATAAACGCCGGGAAAAATGAAATTCTTTATTTCAGAAAAAATGAAAACCAAGCGTGGGTTGCTCTAAATATGAAATATTTTCAAAGTTATATATGCGACGGGAAAACAATTAACTTATTTTTTTCATAAGTCATTGAATAAAAAAATGAAAGCCGTAATGCGATATTTAGGAGGAAAAAACCGATACGCGCGGGAAATCATTGAACACTTCCCGCCGCATTGCTGTTATCTTGAACCGTGCGGCGGATCCGCCGGCGTCCTGCTGAATAAGCCTCTTTCCGCGGTGGAAATTTATAATGACCTGGACGGAGAAGTGGTAAATTTTTTCCGAGTGTTGAGGCACGGGAAGGCCGGGAAACTTATTGACGCTATCCGCCTGACGCCTTACAGCCGGGAAGAACTGAACCATGCCCGTCCAGTCAAGGATCCCGTGGAGCGTGCCCGCCGTTTTTTGGTGCGCTCCTGGTTCGGCATTGCCAATGACGCATTCCGGGACGCTTCATCCGGCTTCCGGGTGAGCCGGAACCGTCAACCCACGGTGGCCGCTGACTGGAAAAACCTTCCGGAAACGCTGGAAAAGGCCGTTGAACGGCTCCGGAACGTGTACATTGAACAACGGGACGCCCTGGAACTGATCAAACTGCATGACGGCCCGGAAACCCTGCATTTCATAGATCCGCCCTACCTGAAAAGCACGCGCACCCGTGAAGGATCCTACACTCACGAATTCACCGATACACAACACCAAGACCTGTTGCGGCTGGTTCTGGATTGCCGGGGGAAAGTGGTGTTGTGCGGGTACGACAACGCACTTTATAACAGCGCCCTTTCCGGCTGGTGCAAGGTCAGCTACGGAGCCCGCGCCGGCATGGGGAAAAAACGGGTGGAATGCCTGTGGATGAACTATCCTGACCAACTTTCACTTTTTAATTTTCACGCATGAAATCACACAAGGAACTTGCCGAAGAAATTTTAGGCTATCCAATCGGGGAAGACGGGTGCGCCCCCTGCCCCGGCGCCGCGCTGCATACAACGCAAAGCGGGCCGCGGGATTGGCGGATCTGGTTTGACGGCGAAGGAAAACCGCATGAATATTGCTTCCATCAATCCTGCCAGAGCGCCCGCGACGACTTCATGAGAGTGCTTTACCGGGCTATCAGCGCGGAAGAACGCGGGGCCCGCAGCACCCGCAAGGCCACCCCCAAATACCAGCGGCCCCTGCCCCCGGCGCCCCAGGCGCGAAAGGTAAAAGCGGAAGAATTGAATGAAGATCTGGCCCTTGCTCTGGCGGGCCGGGTGGAGGAAGAAATCACCTTTGACTGGCTGAGGGATCATAGCCCGGTAGAGATCCCCGGCAATCCCCGCGCCTGGGGGGAACTGCTGCTGAATGAACTTTATCCCGCCGGCGCGCGGATCCTGGTATTCACGGCCTTTGCCTCCCAGGGGCAATATATGTATATCGTGAAGGATGGCGTTTACAAGCTGGGGCGGAAACCCGGCGTGGAGCCCGTGAAAGCCCCGCGCCTGCCTGCCGGCGGGGATGCCGGCGTCTGGTACTTAACGGCGCCCGTGACGGGCAAATGGGAGCCCAACCCCGGCAAGCGGGATGCCATGGGAAATTTGATGCCGGGGCGGCGGCATGCGGCCTGCTGCACGTCCTTTCCCTTCCTGGTCCTGGAAAGCGACGTTCTAACCGTGGACGTATGGCTGAAAATTCTGGTGCAGCTTGCGGATCCGATTGTGGCCGTTTACACCAGCGGCGGGAAATCCGTCCATGCCCTGGTGAAAATTTCCGCCGCCACTCCGGAAGAATTCAACGCCATCAAGTCAGAATACGTCTTGCGGCTGTCCGCCGTGGGAGCGGACGCCGCGGCCATGACGCCTGTGCGGCTGTCCCGCCTGCCCGGCTGCATGAGGCACGGAGCCACCGGGGAAAACGGAACCTATTTCAAGTATGACCAACCGCGCCTGCAGGAATTGCTTTATCTGAACCCCGGCGCGATCCACGGCGTTCCCATCCTGACCATGCCCGCGCGGCAACCGAGAAAGGCAGCAAGATCATGAGTGATTTGACCACCGCGCAAATATTAGGTGCGGCCCCCGTAATGGTGGATGGACGCCCCAATATCCGCACCAACCAGCAAGTGAGCCTGATCGCCCAGGCGGTAGCGGACAACCTGCCAAGCGGCGCCCTGTACCGGTATCATGACGAGTATGTGACCATCAGCACCATCAAAAGCACCAACCAGGACGGGGAGACAACAACGGAACTTGAAAAAAGGCCCATGGATCCCCGGCGTTTTACAACGTGGATTGAACAATACATGACTTTTTCCGCCGGCCCGGAAGATCCGGTGGAAAGCATGGGGAAAAATATGGCGGAATTGATTCTGGCGAGTGATTATCTACGGTCAGCCGTTCCGGAAATTGCGGAAATCATGCCCGTGCGCCTGCCCGCTTGGGGCGTGGGGCCCAAGGGAGAACGCTTCCTGCGGATCCTGCCCGCCGGCTATGATCCGGCCACGCGCATCTACAGCGCGGAAACCGTGGCATGGGACGCCAACAAGGTTTGGCCGGTGGCCGCAGTTCTCCGGGCCATGAATAAGGCCCTGGCATCCTTCCCATGGGCGGAAAAAGCCGCCGGGCCTATCACGCATATCCGTTCCGCATCCTGCTTCATGGCGTATATGCTGGGGCAGTTCTGCCGCCACCTGATCGGGCGACAACCCATGATCCTGATCATAGGCAACCAGCCGGGGACGGGTAAAACGCTGCTTGCCAAATTTGCGCTGGGGCCCATTTATGGAGTGCCGAACGCCACGCCTTTTCCCAAGGATGACGCCGCCCTGCAAAAGCTGTTGTTTACCAAGCTTATTTCCGGGGCGCCGTATGTCCTCATTGATGACCTGATCAATTTAAGTAGCACGACCCTGAACCAGTATGCCACCAGCGAGGCGATTTCTGATCGCGTCCTGGGAGGCAATAAGGAGTTTTGCGGGGTCAACCGCATGCAGATTGTCAGCACGGGGAACAATTTGACGGTAACGTCGGATATTGAGCGCCGCAGCTTGATTATTGACTTGTTTGACGTGTGCAAGTCCGTTGAAAAAAACATTGCCAATCCATTAACGGAAAAAGTATTCAGCCGCCCGCAATGGCGCCGGGAAATGCTTATGGCCTTGTGGTCCCTGGTCTGGCATTGGAATGAACAGGGCTGTCCGTCCGTGTGTTCCGCATCCGCCATGCCGTCCTTTGAAGGATTTTCGGAAGTAGTGGGGTCCATCGTCATGACGGCGGGCTTTATTTCCCCCTTTACCAAACGCCCGGCCACCACGGACGGCGGGGACGTGCGAGGGAATGCCCTGGAACGGCTGCTGGTAGCCCTTGCGGACAAGATACAGCCGGCAACGCCGGAAGCGCCCCATACGCAGCTGACGCACCTGTACACGGTGGAGGATGTCATGGGCGTGGCCGGCGCGCTGGGGCTGGTGGACATTATTTGCAGCGGCAAAAACCAGAACCAGAGCATGGGGCATCAACTGCGGAAGCTCAAGGGGCGGCAATTTGTAGATAGTTCCGGACGCGTCTTTACCTTTGGCCGGAGGGAAGACGCCGTGTCTTCACAATATAATGTAGTCATTCTTTCCGAACCGCGCATGTAAGCCGGCTTATTCAAGGGAGATCCCCCTTCCGGGATCTCCCTTTTTTTGTCCCGTCAAGCCGTGTGGCCGGCTGTTTCGCCGCCGGTGGCCAGATATTCCGGCGTCAGGGACCAGTAACGCGCGGCGGATTCTTTGGTCAGCCCGCGCATATTAAGGTAGCGTGTTTTCAATAAGTCGGTTCCGACATGGCCCATATCATGGCTTAACTGGTTCAGGTCATGCCCGGCTTTCATGGAGTAGGAGGCGAAAGAATGCCGCAGGCAATCATGCGGCCAGGGATTTTCCGGAGAATAGCCGGCGCGGGTGCGGAGGGCAAACAGGCGCGTTTTCAGATCCCGCGGATTGATGACGGGATCATCCGGACCCGCGTTGTGTGGCCGGCACGCCAGGATCCACTCCTTCAGCACGGGCTGAATGGTCACATGGCGGGCGCCGCCGGTCTTGGAATGTCTGGCCCGGACAGAAACAACGCCATCCTCCAGGGATATATCCGCCCATGTCAGCCGGGTAAGTTCCCAGGGACGGATGCCGGCAAACGCCCCCAGGGCGACATACAAACGTAAATCCGTCGTGTCCTGGGCCGCCACGCGGCGCCGATAAACCGGCTCCGTCCTGTCTATCTCCTGGGGCGGGGAGCATGCCCGGAACAAGGCGGTCAGCTGGTCAGGCGTCAACGCTATTATTTCCGCTTCCTGAACGGGCAACTTGTCTATGGGATCCACGGGATTTTTAATAATCCAGCCCCGCTTGATGGCAAAGTTAAACAGGGTGGCAAGCTCGCGTTTCAGGTTGTTCCAGCTTGTGGGGTGGCCGGCGTGGCATGTGTCCAGGGCATCCCGGATCATGGCCGGCGTAATGGCCGCGCATGGTCTGGCCACCAGATCCGGGCAAAGACGTTCCAGGCGCCCCAGGCGCGTTTTCCGGGACAGCACCGTCACGCGGCTGTTGTGCGCTTTCGCCGTGCTGGCCGTGCTGGCAAGATCCCGGAGGGATGGGGACATATCCGCATCCGGCGGCGCCACCCCGCGCCCCAGTTCCACTAATGTTCCCAGCTTTGCCACCGAGCCGGCGCGCTTCACAAGAGCCACGTAATGAGTGGCGGCCTCTAAAGGCGTTACCCCGATTTCTGACAGTATTTCATCAACCGTGTTCCACTTATAAGCATCAAGATCAATCGTTTTTCCGTTTACCGTTCCAAAACGTTTCAAATTGCGTATCTGTTCCGCAATATACCCTTCCGCTTCCCCCTTTGTGGCGAAATATTTCGAGGTCTGTTTCCCCGTGTGGGATATACGCTCCGGGATGACAACCCGCCACGGTTTTCCAGGGCGGGAAGTGCTGGGGCGAGGCTTCCAATCGTCAATCAAGCTGTGCATAATTGTGCATGCTTTTTTGACTACATTATACCCTTTTTCACTGTTTTCTAGCATGAAATGTAAACTATGCTCTAAAAGTAATAAGCCCCTTAAACCGTTGGATTTAAGGGGCTTTGAAGATGGTAGCAGGGAGGTGATTTGAACACCCGACCAAAGGCTTATGAGTCCTCTGCTCTACCACTGAGCTACCCTGCCGTTAAGTGGTTGATGCCGTAAGGCGGGGAAATATTTAACCCGGATCGGAAAGAATGTCCAGATTTTTTTATGGATCAGGAGCATTTTATCACGGCAACCCGCCTTCCCCTCCAGGGAAATCATTACGGATGAAGCATTTTTCACTCAACCGTTTCATACAGCCTGTGTCCCATGCCGTTTCCTGCATGCGGGCATTTACGGCACAGGACATTATGATGCCTTCTGTCCCATGCCATTGCCGCAGCAGGACAGGAAATAGAGGCCCATAAAGATTTTCGGGTCCACCACTTTTCCCTGTCCCATCTGCTCCATCAGCCAGTCATGCACCTGAGGAAGAGGAATGCGGTGCACAGTAATATTTTCGTGGGCCACACCGCCTCCTGCCGATATTTGATGCAGGTCTTCCGCCAGATAGAAGGATACCATTTCCGTAGTCAATCCTGGGGAAGAAGGCCCCGCAAAAAGATACGTCCAGGAGTCCGCCCGGTATCCGGTTTCCTCTTCCAGTTCACGCCGGGCGGATTGCAGCGTGCTTTCCTCCCCTTCATCCCCGGAAATGCCTGCAGGCAACCCTATGGTCCGGGCATGCAGGGGAACGCGGTATTCTTCCACCAGCAGCAGTTCTCCTTCTTTCGTCACGGCCACGATCATGACAGCTCCGCTGGCATTAACCCGGCGCACGTATTCCCACCTCCCCTCTTTCAGAAGTTCCAGAAATTTCCCCCGGCAGAGAGACAGGCATGCTTCCCCTAGCTGTTCCATTTGTTCCATGATGCAGCCACGTTAGGTTTCCGGACGGCCGTTGTCAACCATGCGGACCGCCTCCCTCCTGCATCTTCCCGGGCAGTTCCGTTCCGGTCCCTGTAAGTGGTTGATTTCCGGCGGCGTAATCATGCACTTTTCGTCACCCAGGCCAGTAACAAAACAACAACACATTGATGATGAGTAATCAACAATGTCATACAGAAAATATACTCAGGAGGACTAAATTATCGGAGGAAGCAAGAACAAAATATTTTTTCATGTGGAACCCCCGTGGAACGTAGAGCCGCAGAACGATGACTCGCGCTGTTTCAAAAAGATATTTTTTCCTCAGACGCAAATCAGTAATTTGGCGCTCCCGTCAACCGGGGTGTTGAGCTGAAAGCGGATGAGTTCGCCTTCTCCACCCCGATGGACGCCACGAGCTGTCACGGCTGCGGATGAACCTGATCCGGTTCCATCCGCGGGCGGCCTCGTAGCGGGACGGAACGCCTTACGGCTATTTCTAACCAGCAACATCTTTTATTTCCAATAACAATGACGCCGCCATCAGAACTGTCAGCCACCTGGTCCAAAATCACGGGAGCCTTGCAAACAATCATGTCCCCGGAGGTTTATGGATTGTGGTTTCCCAAGTTTTCCCTGCTGGAGGATTCAGGGAAGGCGCTGACGCTGGTATGCGACGATCCTATGGCCGCCCTCTGGGTGGAAAACAGCTATACGCCGGAGCTGAAGCAGGCCGCCATGCTGGCTCTGGGCACGGAACGCCAGATCAAGTTCGTCTGCACGGATGAAGTGGCTTCCATGCCCGCTGCAGAAGGCCAGCCGCAAAAAGCTTCTTCCCGGGCCAAAACGCCGCAGGCGGCGGATTCCCCGGCCGCACCGGTCAAAAAACAGCGTACACCGGCCGCTAGGGCATGCTTGAATGACTTATATACGTTCGATTCGTTCGTGGTGTATGAGGACAGCCGTTTTGCGTACCAGGCCGGACTGTCCGTCGCCCAGTCGGAACGGGCCCTGTTCAATCCACTTTTCCTGTACGGGAAATCCGGCGTTGGCAAAACCCATCTGCTCCAGGCCATTGGCCATGAGGTGCTCCATCAAGATTCATCCACAAATGTGGTGTACGTCACGGGCGAACAGTTCGCCAATGAATTTATTGACGCTTCCCGAACCCAGAACGGACAAAGCTTCACCAAACTGCGCCGCAAGTACCGCAAGGCAGACGTCCTGCTGGTGGACGACGTGCAATTTATCTCCGGCAAGGAAAAAACGGTGGAAGAATTCCTGCATACGTTTGACGAACTGTTCCATGCCCACAAAACCATCGTGATTTGCGCGGATGCCGCCGCATGCGATATTTCCAATCTGGACCCCCGGCTGGCGGCGCGTCTGGAATCAGGCCTTACGGTAGAATTGAACCTTCCGGACGACAATGCACGGCTGGAGATCCTGCGCAGCAAGCGCGACCGGGCCGGCATGAACGTATCCGACGAAATTCTGGAGTTTCTGGCCAGCCGCATCCAGAAGAGCGTGCGCCGCCTGGAAGGAGCACTGCTCCGTGTAGCCACCTTTACTTCCCTGTCCGGAGACATGCCTGACATCGCCAAAATTGAGCAGCTTTTACGCGACATCCTGCGGGAAGAAACAAGCCGCATCCTGACCGTGGATTCCATCCAGAAGCGCGTGGCGGATTTTTACGAACTCAAGGTCAGCGACCTGACCGGCAAGCGCCGCCCCAACAGCATCGCCTTTCCGCGCCAGATCGCCATGTACTTGAGCCGCCGCCTGACGGAACGCTCCCTGAAGGATATCGGCCAGGCGTTCGGCGGCCGGGATCACGGCACCGTCATCCATGCGAACAAGCTGGTCGCCTCCCGTATGGAAGAGGATGTGCGCGTGAGGGACATCGTCCAGAGGCTGGAAGAGGAGTTGAGGGATTGATTTTCCTTCCCTCCAGCCCTGCTGGAAAAGCATGGTCCCGTTGAATGCCCATGGCTTTTCAAGCGGAAGAAGCGCTTCCGCGGCGCAGGGGAGAATAAGCTTGAGGCGAAAGCGGTTTGGATTAGAATCACCCTGTTCCCATTGATTCCATGATCCACGCCGACCAGCTTTCCAAAGAGTTTGGCCGCTTTCAAGCGGTAAAGAACGCCTCCTTCCAGATTGAAAAGGGGGAAATCGTAGGGTTCCTGGGGCCGAACGGCGCAGGCAAGACCACGACTTTGCGCATGCTGACCGGCTATCTGCCCCCCACTTCCGGCACAGCCACGATTGCCGGGTTCGACATTGTGAAAAATCCCCTGGAGGCTCGCAAACATCTGGGCTACCTGCCGGAACACGTGCCCCTTTACGACGACCAGCGCGTCACGGAATACCTGAAATTCCGCGCCAGGCTTAAAGGCATCTCTTCCAGGCAGATCTGGCCTGCCGTCTCCAAGGTTGTAGAGCAATGCGGCCTGGATCCCGTGCGCCGCAAGATGATCCGCACCCTTTCCAAAGGCTACCGCCAGCGCGTAGGCCTGGCGGACGCCCTGCTGGGGGAACCGGACCTGCTGATCCTTGACGAACCTACCAACGGTCTTGACCCCAACCAGATACGCCAGATACGCGAACTGATCAAAGGTCTGGCGGCCAACCATACCATTATTCTTTCCACCCACATTCTCAGTGAGGTGGAAATGATTTGCAACAAGGTCATCATCATTGACCAGGGAACTATCAAGGCAGCGGATACCCCCTCCAACCTGACGGCCAATCTACGGGCAGCCGGCAAGATTACTCTGGAATTCCGGGGAGACCTGGCCCTGATTACGCGGAAACTGGAAAACCTGGAACATGTGAAGAAGGTCATCCATGAAGGAACGGACGCCGACGGCTGGCATACGCTGACCGTACGCGCGGAGGCCGGGACGGATACCCGTGAAAAAGCTGCGCGCCTCCTTGCGGAACAGGGCTGCCCCCTGCGCCATATTTACCGCCACACCCCCACGCTGGAAGAAGTGTTCGTGGAAATGACCCGTAAAGATTAACCCCCCCTTTTTCCATCCCCGCCTATCCACCACCGCCCATTTCCCTTTTCTCCCCATGTCTCCAGTACTTACCATTTTCAGAAAAGAACTCAGAAGCTACGTAATGACTCCGTACGGATGGGTTATCCTGGCTTTCGTCATGGCCCTTCAGAGCGTCTCCCTGTCCGGCACGCTGAAGGCTTTTCAACTGGCCCCGCAGAAGGAAGGCATCCTGTTCTTCATCCTGCATTCTCCCATGTTCTGGTTTTACTTCCTGTTCATCTTCCCTCTGCTCACCATGCGTTCCCTGGCGGAGGAGGAAAAGACGGGAACACTGGAATCCCTGCTCACCACGCCCATCAAGACATGGCAGGTGGTTCTGGGAAAATACTTCTCCGCATACGCCTTTTACATCATCCTGTGGCTGCCCATGCTTCTCTATCCCATCCTGGCGGACTGGTCCAACCTGATTGTGCAGTGGATTTACGGATATGACGCGGGCATGGTTCTGCCTTACCGCCTGGCGGACTGGGCCGGGGCATACGCCATTCTGCTGCTGGTCGGCGCCTGGTTCACGGCCATCGGCATTTTCGCCTCCTCCATGACGGGCAGCCAGATTATTTCCGGCATCATCACCATCGGCCTGCTGGTCCTGATTTTCTTCATGGGTCTGATTCCCGTGGTGTGGGGGGAATTCCCCGCAGCGGGGATTTTCCACTACATGTCCTGCTCGGAACATCTGGACCGCTTTTCCGCCGGTCTGGTTGACACGCGCCCCGTCGTGTTTTACCTGACCATGACAGTCCTGACGCTGGCCGTCACCATCCGCATCATTGACCACCGCCGCTGGAAACACTGACTCATCCCGCCTTCACCACTTTTCATTTTTATCTATGAGCGAAACACCAGACACCCCCGCCGCGGCAGCAGAAGCCTCCCAGCCCGCCGCCCGCAAGGTCAAACGCCCCTGGATGACCTGGATCAAGCTTTTCCTGCTGTTCCTTATCGTCGTATGCCTGAATTACGTAGGCTGCCACGAGTATTACCGCCGGGACCTGACGGAAGACCAGCGTTATGAAATTTCCCGTCAGAGCATCAACATGCTCCAGTCTCCGGAAATCCAGAAGCGCAAAACCCCCGTCAAAATCACGTTCGCTTTCCTGCGCACCACGCAGAACTACACCCGCATGCGTTCTCTGCTTGAGGAGTACGAACGTTATTCCAACGGCAAGGTGAAGGTGGAGTATGTGGATCCCCTCCGCCAGCCGAACAAGGCCCGTGAAATCTCCAATATTTACGGAATTGAATTCAAGAAGAACCTGGTCATCATTGATGCCCGGGAAGATACGGAAAAAGCGCTCAAGACGTTTGAAGGCACCCAGGCGGACGCCGCCCACGTGCGCATCCTGCCCGGAGACGCCTTCGTAGTATACGCACCCGGGCCGGACGGCAAAAGCATGAAGGCAGTGGCGCTCCAGATTGAAGACATGATGACTGCCGGCATTTACGGAGCGGCCAACGGCGAACCTCGTAAAATTTATATCGCGGCGGATAAGAGCAACTTCAACGAGTCCCTGAGCAACAACCAGGAAGAAAGCATTTTCACGACGCTGGGCAAAATCTGCCGTTCCGTCAACCTGCAGCTTGTTCCCATCCGCATGAGCGGTCTGGAAGAAATTCCGGAAGACGCCGCAGGATTCATGATTATCGGTTCCAAATATGATCTGTCCCCGCAGGAGGCGGAAGTGCTCCAGCGGTACTGGGCGCGCCCGAACGCCGCCATTCTGATCATGCTGGAACCCCAGAATGACACACCCAAACAGCTTTACCGCTTTCTCCGCGAACAGGGGCTACGGCCCCAGAATGACCGCGTGATGCTCCGCAACAGGGGCAACCGTTCCGTTTTTGAAATTAACTCCATTTTCGCCCCCTCCCTGAATTGCACCCGTGAATTCTGGAATTCCAGCACCGGACTGGAAGGGGAGAGCATCTCCCTCATTCTGGATTCCGACAATGCGGCCATGGAACAGAAGCGCATTACGCCATACCCCCTCCTGGTCACAACGGGGGATTATTACGGAGAAACCAAATACAACCAGTTCCCTGCCCAGTTCGACGCAAGGGAAGATAATCCGGGCCCTCTGATGATCGGCGCGGCCCTCATCCGGGGGAATGCCGGGGACGTGAACCAGAACAAGACTACCGGGCGCCTGGTTCTGCTTGGCAATACGGACCTGCTCCAGCCCCGGCAAATCAAACCGGAACAGAGGGATTTCATGCGTACGCTGATCGGCTGGATGACGGACCGTGAAGAATTGCGCGGCCTCGGCTCCCGCCATGACCTGACCGTCAAGCTGAATCTGGACCGCAACGCCCTGGGCGTTTTGGAACTCCTGACGAATATCGGACTCCCCCTGCTGGCGCTGCTGATCGCCCTGATTATCTGGAACACGCGCCGTCATTAACTCCACCCACGCCCATTACCGGAAGCACATGCGCACATTCCGTTTTATTCTTCTCATCCTCATCACCCTCGCTTCTGTCGGAGCAGCGGTGCTCCTCATGATTGACGGCAATCTGTCCCGCATCATCGGGCGCACCGCTTTCAGTTCCGGAGAACGGCTTTTCCCGTACACCCGGGAAGAAATGAACGAGGTTTCCTGGATGCGCATCAATTGCGTGGGAGATGTCGCGGAATTCCGCCGCAAACCCAACGGCGTCTGGTGGTGCGAAAAGCCCTGGAACGACCGTATGGATCCTCGCGCGGCGGCGGCCATTCTCCAGTACACGTACTCCACCAGCATCGTGGATGCATTGCCCCTGCACAAGATTGATTCCGCATCCCTGAAGGAATTCGGCGTGAAAACCACTCCCGTTACCATCACTCTCAAGGAAATGAGCGACGACGGAAAGCGTTCCTCCACTGTGGCGCGCTATACGCTGGGTTCCCCGGCGCCCTGGCTGGTGGACGATCCGGAGAACAAGACCACGGATGACACCACCTATATGCAGACGGATTTTTACGGCCGGGACACCCGCATTCTGGTGGGCACCGGCAACATCCTCCCTCTGTTCAAATCCGGCATCCGCCAGCTTCGGGACCACCGTCCCCTGCTCCTGCATCCGGCCATGCCCGCCTCCATTGAAATCAACAACCGGGGCCAGCGCATCGCCCTGGAGCGCAAGACTCCTGGCTCCCCCTGGAAAATTACGTATCCCCTCTCCCTGGATACGGACCCGGCCATGATGGATGTGCTGCTGGGCACGCTCCAGAAGCTGACCGCCGTGCGCGTGTACAACCCGGAGGAAACGAGCGTGCCGGATATGACGGATGATCAAATCACCTCCGTCTCCATCAGGAATTTCACAGGCCGCCTTTCAGGGGACGGCAAATCCCTGCAAATGGAGGAACAGCCCGTCACGCTCCGAATTTATCCTCCCTCGGACAACGGAAGCCTGTCCGAACTGGTCAAAGCCACCGTTTCCGACCGTAAGGCCGTCTTTGAATTGGCGCAAACGACGGAAACCAACAAGGAAGTTCCCGGCGTACGCAATATTCCGCTGGATCTGGGCCTTCTGCGTTCCAAGCAATTGACGGACATCGGGGATTACAAGATTACCGGCCTTTCCATCCGTAAAAGTTTTCAGGATTACCCTACCATCGCCCGCTTCATTCAGGGGGATGAGAAAAAAGGCATCAAGCCCACCTGGCTGTACACGGCAGAGGGCGCCCGTTACCAGGAAGCTAATCCGGAGCATCTCATTTCCCTGCTGAAAACCGTTAAACAGGGAAAAGTGGCCGGCTTCGCTTCGGACAAAGTTACGGACCTTTCCGTGTACGGGCTGGATAATCCCAGAATGACGCTCACCATGTCCCTTCTGCCCAAGCCCGGTGAAGAGCCACGCCCCCCCGTGACGGTGTTTTTCTCCAAGGGTGCGGACGGTTCCTGGTATGCCCGCCAGGCCGGAAAACCCACCGTCGCCATACTGGACAACGCCTACATGAAGGATTTGCTGACGGATGCACTGGCCTGGAAAAAAAAGAGGCTTTTTTCCTTCAGCAGGTTTGACCTCAGAGAAATGCACCTGGAACGCATCGGTTCCGGAGGCCCCCTGGTTCTGAAATTCGACCGTCTGGACGATTCTTGGACAGCCTCCAAAGACGGGAAGGATGAAACCTTGAATATCAACCCGAACCGCGCCAACCGCTATCTGGATGAACTGGAAAAAATGGAGGTAAGCGCCTGGCTCCCCTATACGGACGCCACAGCGCATGAAGCCCTGAAAAATCCCGTTTTCCGCCTGAAACTCATCCTCCAGTCTTACAAGGAGGCGGCCCCCGTGCAGGCCCAATCCGGTTCCAGCGACATTACCTTTGCCCCGGAACCGGAAACGGAGGACAAAGTCATCACGCTGGAAATCGCCCCGGCGGGAGAGGCCGGATACAGCAGATTTTATTACGGCAGAGTAAATACAACCCCGAATTATTTTATTCTGAACATGGACGCCGTACGTCTGCTCGGCGCCAGCCTTTCGGAAGACAACTAACCACTCCTCCCGCATGAGCAAGATTGAGCTGCACACCGCCATCTCTTTTCTGGACGGAATCCTCTCCGTGAATTCCATTCCGGACGCCCCCCGCGCCCTGAACGGCCTTCAACTGGAAAACGGGGGCACCGTTTCCAAGGTGGCCGCCGCCGTGGATGGCTCAGAAAAGGCCATTCATGCGGCCTTGGAAACAGGTGCGGACCTGCTCCTTCTTCACCACGGCATTTTCTGGCAGCCCATGCAGCCCATTACCGGCATCGCCTACCGGAAGCTGAAAGCCGCCATGGACGGGAACCTGGCGATTTACGCCGCCCACCTTCCTCTGGACGTCCACCCCGCATACGGCAACAATGCCCTGCTGGCGAAGGCCTGCGGCCTCCGGCCATGTTCCCATGATGGGCTGGACTACCACGGCGTTTCCCTCGGTACGCACGGAGAATTTCCAGGTACATGCGCGGAATTGGAGCAAAAACTGGAAACCGTCCTCGGCGCGCCCGTGCAGGCCTTCTGGAAAGATTCCCCGGAGGCTCCGGCCGGAGATGTCTTCATCTGTACCGGAGGCGCGGGAGACGATCTTGCCCAGGCAGCGGCCCTCGGCTGCCGCACCTACGTGACCGGGGAAGGCTCCCACTGGAACATCCCCCTGGCCCAGGAACTGGGCGTCAATCTGGTCTTCGGCGGCCACTACTTTACGGAGACGTTCGGCGTAAAGGCCCTGGGGCTCCTTCTCAAGGATGTTTACGGGCTGGATTATACCTTTATTGACCTGCCTCCCTCCGCCTACAGCCATTGACCAAACGCCACGGAACATGAATCTGACTACGGACGACGCCGACGGGAAAATCCGCCTGGATCAATACCTTGCCGCCCACCTTCCGGAGCTTTCCCGCTCCAGGATCCAGAGCCTGATCAAAAGCGGGGACGTGTTGGTCAACGGCTCTCCCGCCAAGCCTAAAAACCCCGTCTCCCGCGGTGATTCCATCACCGTCCGCATTCCGGAACCGGAACCGGCGGAAGCCCAGCCTCAGGATATCCCCCTGGACATCCTGTATGAAGATGAAGACGTGGTAGTCATCAACAAGGAAAGCGGCATGGTCGTGCATCCCGCGGCCGGCAACCCGGACGGCACCATCGTAAACGCCCTGCTCCACCACTGCGGGGACCTCTCCGGCATCGGCGGAGTGGAACGCCCGGGCATCGTCCACCGCCTGGACAAGGACACCTCCGGCTGCCTGGTCATCGCAAAAAATGACGGCGCCCACCAGTCCCTGACGGCGCAGTTCGCGGCCCGAAGCACGGAAAAGCGTTATCTGGCCGTCATCCAGGGTATTCCTTCCCAAAGTTCCGGCACGGTCTTCACCCATATCGGCCGCCATCCCGTCAATCGCCTGAAAATGGCAGTAGTCAATCCCGGTTCCGGGAAAGCCGCCATTACGGACTACGATTTGCTCTGCGCAGACCCGTCCACGGACTCCTCCCTGGTTCTGTGCACGCTGCACACGGGCAGAACCCACCAGATACGCGTGCACATGCTCCATCTGGGCCATCCGCTCATCGGGGATCCCATTTACGCCAAACCCGCCCGGCAAAAGGCAAAACCCGGCAGGCTCATGCTCCACGCGTGGCGGCTGGGCTTCGACCACCCGCGCACGGGAAAGCGCATGGATTTCGAAGCGCCCGTCCCGCCGGAATACACGCCGTGGCTCCAGCTCTTCCCCAACGGGCTTTACGGGGCCATCCCGGAGCCGCGCCCGGTACAGGAAGACGGGGGACGGAACTAAACCTCCCCGCCATTTCCCGGCAACGGAAGCCGCTTCAACGGACAGAATACGGGAAAGCGCCATATTCAAATCCCAGAGCCGGCCCGGCCTTCGTCAGCAATCCGCCGTCATCCGGCGCCCCCCTCCTTGCGGACAAAGATGCGGCAACAGACCCGCCGTTCACCTTCTTACGCCCCCTTTCCGGCAGGAGCGTCCACGGTCACAGTCAGCCGGGAACAATACTCTTTTCATCAATCAAGGAGAAATGAACCTGCCCGGCATCTTCCGCGCATGCAAGAAGAATCCGCGGCGGAGACCTCCCCTTTAATCTTGATTTGCCCCCCCGGAACCGCTACCCTGACACGGCTTTAACCACACAGCTTTCACAGAGACATGGAGACCACGCACCACGGGGAGGACGCCTCTCCGGACAATCCCCCCAGGCAGCAAAAAAGCGGAAACACGGATGAACAGACCATCGCCCTGACAAAGGCGCGTCTGGCCATTGACGAGGTGGACGCCCGGATTGTAGAGCTGTTAAAAAAACGCGCCGAATGGGTGCATGAAGTCGGCCGCATTAAAAAGGAAAAAAATTCCCCCATCTTCGTTCCCGAACGGGAAACGGCCCTGCTCAACAAATTGAACCGCCTGAATGCGGGCGTGCTGCCGGAAGCCTCCCTCCAGGCTATTTACCGTGAAATCATTTCCTGCTCCTTCTTTCTGGAAGGCGGCCTGACCATTGCCTACCTGGGCCCCAAAGGAACCTGGAGCCACCAGGCGGCCCTCAAGCAGTTCGGAAAAAGCTGCGAACTCATTCCGTGCCAGAGCTTCAAGGACGTATTTGACATGGTGGACCGGGGGAAGGCCCAGTACGGCGTAGTTCCCGTGGAAAACTCTTCGGAAGGTTCCGTCACCGCCGTGATGGATCTTTTCGTCACCTCTCCCCTCAAAATCTGCGCCCAAATCAATCTGAACATCCGCAACAGCCTGATGGCGGATATTCCGCGGGAACACATCCGCATCCTGTATTCCCACCCCCAGGTTCTCGGCCAGACGCGGAACTGGATCCAGCGGCATTTCCCAAACGCGGAACTCGTGGAAACGTCCTCCACCACGAAAGCCAGCATTCTTGCCAAGGAGAACGCCGCCATGGGCGCGGCATCCCTCGGCTGTCCGCTGGCCGCGGAATTGTTCGGCCTGAACATCCTGGAAGAAGACGTGCAGGACCAGTCCTGCAACACCACCCGTTTTGCCGTCATCGGACGCCAGGAAACGCAGCCCAGCGGCAGGGACCGCACCTCCCTGCTCATCCGCATCCAGCATAAACCCGGCACCCTGGCGGAAGTAGTCAACTGCTTCCAGCGGCACAACAATAACCTGATACGCATTGAATCCCGCCCGTCCAAAGTCATCAACTGGGAATACGTCTTTTACATAGATGCCGCCGGCCACATTCAGGAATCCCCCTTACGGGAAACCCTTCCGGAGCTGGAGCAGCACTGCTCCATGCTGAAGATTCTGGGCAGCTACGCGGATACGGACGTCATTTAAGCAGGTTCAGCCTTCCCCCCCCAGCCTCACACCATTCTGAACAACCATGAACATAGCCACGATTGCCGCCCTGGCCGTCACTCTGGGACTTCCCGCCCCGGCCCAGCAGTCCGCCACTAAAATCATTACGGAAAACGGACAGCCTGCGCTGGCCCTGGACGAACAGTTCGCAGCCCGGCTGCGCGACGGCGGAATGAAGCAGGGCTCCCCGGCCACCGTTCCCCCGGAATTTTCGGCAGCAGTGCCCGGCCTCCCCCTCCCTGCGGATGCCAACCATGCCGCTGTCAGGGAAACGGCGGGGGAACGCAACCGGCGCATGGAATGGTGGAGGGATGCCAAATTCGGCATGTTCATCCATTACGGCCTGTATTCCGGATTGGCCGGGGAATGGAAAGGCAGGCCCGGAGGTTCCGAATGGATTCAAAAAAACGTGGAAGTGGATACGGATACCTACGCCGCGGAAGCTCTGCCCCTGTTCAAGCCCAGGGAAGGCCTGACGGAAGAATGGGCCCAGCTCGCCCGGGATGCGGGCTGCCAATATGTAGTGCTCACCAGCAAGCACCATGAAGGCTTCGGCCTGTTCGACAGCGCCTTGACGGATTACGACGCCAAAAGCGCCGTGAACCGGGATATCATCCGCGAATATGTGGACTCCTGCCGCAAGCGCGGCCTGAAAGTGGGCCTCTACCACTCCGTCATTGACTGGCATCACCCGTCCTATGACAACACCATCTGCCCGGACCTCTGCTACCCTGCGGGACAGGCGGCAATGCTTAACAGGAAAAACATTCCCCGCGACCACGCCGCCTACCAGAAATACCTGCACGCCCAGGTCCGGGAGCTGATGACCCGTTACGCGCCCATCGACATCATGTGGTGGGATTACTCCCAGGGAGCCATGGAGGGGGCCAAAGGCTGGAAGGCGCCGGAACTGATGGACATGGTGCGCTCCATCAATCCCGGCGTCATCATGAACAACCGCCTGTACGCTTATTCCGGCCTGAACAAAAACCAGGCCGGCACGCTGGACCTGCGCTGCGGGGACTATATTACCCCGGAACGCTTCATCCCCCGGCGCGGATATCCCGGCGTGGACTGGGAATCCTGCATGACGGTAAGCGACAAATGGGGCTACAACCGCTACGACACCAACATCAAATCTCCGGAAACCATCATTGAAAAACTGGTGGAATGCGTTACCAAGGGAGGCAATCTTCTGCTGAACGTCAATCCCATGGCGGACGGCACCATTCCGGAAAAAGTGGCCGCCACCATGCGCGGCGTAGGCCGATGGCTCAACATCAACGGTGAAGCCGTGTACGGAACACGGGCATTCATGCAGCTGGACCAGCCTGCCACCATCAATCGGCAGGGGGATATCTTCGTCTTCCTGATTCCCCCGCCGGACAAGGGGCCGGCCCAGCCGCCCAGTGAAGGAACCATGAAAGAATTGACGGCGGGAGCGGAACACGCCCGCATGCAGCCGCTGGATGCCACCGGCTACGAAAATGACGGGGGAACAGCCGTCACCCTGCCCGCCGGCTATTCCAAAGCATTGCTTCTGGGGGACAACACCGCCCTTCCCGTCGTCAACGGAACGGTCCTGTTCAAGGCTCATGAACATTCCAAAACTCCCTGTTCCGTCATCAAACTGAGCAAATAGCCATTTTCCCCACTCATTTTTCCTATGGAGGAAGACCTTTTTTCCCTGGCAGCCGGCAAACAGCCTTCACAGCAGGCTACAAATGAAACGGCACCCCGGGCCGGGGAGGCGCGGGAAAATGCCGGCACCGACCAACCCGGAAACGCGGAGGCCCCCGCTCACCGCCGCATAGGCTATTTGCGTTCCGAACTGCGCCGCCACAACCGTCTGTATTACGAACAGGCGGAACCGGAGATTTCCGACGCGGAATATGACGCCCTGTTCCTGGAGCTGGAAAAATTGGAAAAAGCCCATCCCGAACTGTCGGATCCGGACTCCCCCACGCGCCGCGTAGGCGGCGCCCCTCTCCAGGGCTTCAACCAGATCAGACATGCGGTGCCCATGTTGTCTATTGACGACATTTTTGAGCAGCGGGACGCCCCCGTACCGGATGAAGAACTGGCGGAATTCTACCATAAGCTGTCCAGGGCGCTGCAAACGGAGAACGTGCCCGTCTCCGTGGAGCCCAAAATTGACGGAGTGGCCCTTTCCATCATGTACCGCAACGGGAAGCTGGCTTATGCGGCCACGCGCGGAGACGGAGACGTGGGGGACGACGTAACGGCCAACGTCCGCACCATCCGCAGCGTCCCCCTCACCCTCCCTCCCGGCGCGCCGCCCGTGCTGGAAGTGCGCGGGGAAGTCTTCATGCCCAATGAAGCCTTTGCCAAACTGAATGAAGAACGGGACGCCGACGGGCTCCCCGCATTCGCCAACCCGCGCAACGCCACCGCCGGAACCCTCAAGCAGCTGGACCCCCGGCAGGTGGCCGCCCGGCCGCTGGCCTTCCTGGCCCACGGATTGGGCGCGTATGAAGGCCCGGAACTCAGGGACGCAAAAGACTTCTGGAACATGCTCCGCCGTTGCGGCATCCCCTGCAATGAGCCGGTGTATTACACGGACAGCCTGGAATCCACCCGCCAGGCCGTGCGGGATATTGACAGGCTCCGCCATACGCTCCCCTACGGCACGGACGGAGCCGTTATTAAAATCAGCTCCACGGCTACGCGGGAAGCGCTGGGAGCTACGGCTCGCGCGCCCCGCTGGGCGGCGGCGTATAAATTCCCCCCGGAACAGAAGGAAACCACCCTGCTGAATATTGTCGTGCAGGTAGGACGCACCGGGGTGCTGACACCTGTGGCGGAATTGCAGCCTGTGCTGCTGTCCGGTTCTACGGTAGCGCGGGCCACCCTCCACAACCAGGATGAAATCGACCGGAAGGACGTTCGCATAGGCGATACGGTGCTGGTGGAAAAGGCGGGGGAAATCATCCCGGCCGTTCTGAAAGTGAACCTTTCCAAACGCCCGCAGGACGCCAGGCCCTACAGCATCCTGGAAGCCACGAAAGGTCTGTGCCCCGCCTGTGGCAACCCCATCATGAAGGAAGAAGGGAAAGTAGCCTGGCGCTGCACCAACTTCACCTGCCCAGCGCAGGCCGTCACGGGCATCACCCATTTCTGTTCCCGGTCCGCTCTGGATGTGGAAAGCATCGGCTCTTCCGTGGCGGAAGCGCTGAGAAGCTCCGGACTGGCGTCCTCCGCGCTGGACCTTTTCTCCCTGATGCCGGACCAGCTCGCCAACCTGAACCTGGGCACGCCGGAAGAACCGCGCCGTTACGGGGAGAAGAATGCCCGGAAAGCTCTGGACGCCCTGCAAAACGCGCGCGGGCTTCCTCTGGAGCGCTGGCTCATCGCCTTCGGCATTCCCCTGGTGGGGGAAGTTGTCGCCAAGGCGCTGGCGGACACGCATCCCGACCTGAAGCATGTGGCGGATTCTCCCTACCTCCGGGACATCGTCCGCCTGGATGAACTGGTGGAACAGGCCGCCAAAACCAACCCCAACACCCGCGAAAACAAAAAGGCGGTGAAGGAAGGCGCGCTTTCCGCAGAGGCGGTACAGGAACGCCACCAGGAACTGATGGAGGAAATCGACCGCCTGACCGCTTCCTATCTGGCAACGGGCTACCTGCGTAAAAATACGGCCAAATTCAGCTATGGCTCCGAAATCGGCGTGGCGGCGGCCAAATCCCTCCGGAGCTTTTTCGCCTCCGCAGCAGGGAACCATACCATGGACGTCCTGCACGGACTGGGCATCAATCCCCAATCCCAATCTTACCGGGCCAGCCTTCTCGAAATCCCGGCGGGCTCCCTGTCCGGCCAAACCTTCGTCATCACAGGAACGCTCAGCCATCCGCGGGATTACTTTGAACAGCTTATCGCCTCTCACGGGGGAAAAGCCACCGGAGCCATCTCCAAATCCACCTCCTGCCTCCTGGCAGGCAGCGGAGGAGGCTCCAAGCGGGACAAGGCCCTCAAACTGGGCGTGCCCGTCATTTCCGAGGAAGACTTCTACAAAATGATCGGAAATTAATTGCCGCAAAACAACGGAAACGGGAAGCAGGAACTGAAACGCACGCATCATGCGCCCGGCTGCCCGTATCTTCGTATTCCCTTCGCTTTTTTCCGTGCGCCGTTTTCCGGAAATTTCATTCCTGAATCCAGCAAAAAAGCTTGCTACGGGCAGCCATCTGTCCCCTAATAAACCGGTATGCTGAACCTGCCCAATGCCATTACCCTGACGCGTATTGCCCTGGTAGTCGTCTTTACGGCAGCAGTCAGCGTCGCGGACCGGTATTCCTGGGGATACCTGGCCGCGCTGGTCACGTTCATTCTGGCTGCCTGCACGGACTGGCTGGACGGCTACCTGGCCCGCCGCCTGAATCAGGTCACCACCTTCGGCAAGCTGATTGACCCCCTGGCGGATAAAATAGCCGTCTCCGCCGCCTTCATTTACCTGACGGGCGAAGGGCTCTGCCCCGCCTGGATTACCATTCTCATCATCAGCAGGGAATTCCTGGTCACCGGACTGCGCCAGATTGCGCAGGATCATGGCGTCATCATCCCTGCGGGAACGTCCGGCAAATGGAAAACCGCCTTTCAGCTGGCTTTCTGCATCGCCTGCCTGCTGGCCCTGACATGGACGCATACGCCGGAATACCTGCCTTCCATCACGGACCGGCTGGCCGCGCTCTGCCTGTGGCACGGTTCCGGCGCTTCCAACTTGCTGTACCAGGTTACACTGTGGGGTTCCGTCATCCTGACCGTTTATTCCGGAGCCGTTTACTGCGCGGGCGCCCGCAAATTCCTGCAGCGTTGAAAATTGCCTTTTCCCCCATCCGTCCAGGAGACAGAGGCAACATTGTTCATTCTCCGGGACATTTCATATACCGGGAGCATGATTTCATTCCGCCGGGTTCCTGTATGAAAGAATGCATGCGGAATCTTCCGCTGTCGCCCTTCCTGCACATGCTGAAGCCTTGGAACGTTCAAGCTGTCCATCCTCTCTTCCGGAAGATGAACGCCTCCACGGCTCTCAAGTCGCCTTACCTGTCCTTGACATTGCGTTCCGCAAAAACATTTAAAGGATCATCATGTTTGCCCGAAGGTTTGGCATTAATATAATGCCCCCTCTTTTCCACGCCATCCCACAGCGTTTCCAAATCCATAAGAAAGCCGTTCCTATCGTATCTCCCCAAAGCAACAGCTATGCTGTATACTGAATTAAAAACAAGCCTGTCATTATTTCTCGGATAAGCAAAAACATCTTTAGACCCCCTGTTTTTGGGAACTGTGGCAAAAAACAGGAATGAGCCTTCTTCGGAATTTCTGATTGTTATTTTTCCATTTTCATCAACCAAAATTTTTAAAGTATAGAAAATTCCTTTCTTCGTATCGTGAGCACATAAATGCAGCCATTCCTCTCTATTCATTCTGTCTATGACGAACCTGCCGTCATCAGATGAATTCACGCAAGCTTCCAACCGGTACAAATAATCGTTGCTGTCTTCCGTATACCAAGCTTTATAGTTTTCAGCATTGCGCTTTTTCTTATTAATCAGAATACCGAATTCCACCATCTTTTCCTTATTTTTTGCATACAGAGTATCTTGCTGTTTAAGTCGGATAAGATCTCCTTCTATGACAAAATTTATTTTCTGATCCACCCATTCCCAACGAGGTTCATTACCATAGGAAGGAGTAAATAAATGTTTTCCCGTAAAAAGATTTACGCGCTCAGAAATTCGTTTTTTCCTACCGTGAACGCTTTTTAAATATTTCATATTGAACAAACCATCTTCTTTAATAAAATCTTTCGGATACCCGAATTCATATTTTTTCATTTCTTCATAAAGAGCATCAATCAGATTCTGGTAATATTCCACACCTTCTTCTCCATCAAGGCGTTTTTGTTTCGCTTCAGCAAGAAATCCGACAAATGGATGCTCCTTGCCATTCCTGCCGGAATCCGGAAAGCCAGCTTCCCCGCTCCGTTTTTCCTCCCGCGTCAGATGCTCCAATAACCGCTGATCAGCTTCTGAAAGTTTTTCCAGTAAAATGGTTTTTATTTTTCCACCATTTGCAAGCAACCGGATTTTGTTGCCATCTCTTCCCTCATACGCTGCCTTTAATTGATGGCCTGTCACCGCCGTCCAAATCCGGGGTTTGCTCAAATCCATCCCCTCTTCCGGCTGAAGCCCCGCAAAAAGAGGGCTGCCGCAACATACGGACAACACGACAAGAAAAATGCCAATTCCATTCTTTACTTTTGTTTTAAGGGACATAACTAATTCAACATCGTCTATTCAAAGGAAAATATACGGATGAGGAATCCGCTGATTGGGACATGCGGCCTCTAACATGTCAGCCGGCTCCCTGATGCAGATAAAACCTGTACCGGAACAGGAAAAGAGACTCTTGGGTATTCCCCCCTAAATTGTCCGCCAGAAATTAATCAGTCATTCATATTCAGAATTTAGGGTTGACGGCGGATTCCTCACCCGCTTCATCCGGTAATTTATTCATATTCAATTTCTATAAAAAAATCATGACAAGAACTGTTTTTAAAGCGGAGATACGGAACACTAACAGAACAAACGTTTTTATTTTCCTTGACAGGAGATTTTCGCCGTGCTTTGATAAAGCCGTTCCCGCCGAATGGTGTTTGGTTGTTGATTGTTGATAGTCATTTGCGGTTGGCGGAATACGGGCGTCTCCGTATTGATCTTTTCAGTATCGCTCCTGCGGGCTTTTTTGTTCCGTTATTGCCGTGATTCCGTCAGTTCATTGCAGCCGAGGCGCATTCACAGACACATCCACAGACATGGTATCAACTACATTCAGGGAGCTTGGCTTGTCGGCTCCCATTCTCCGCCAACTGGAGAATCTGGAGTACAAGACCCCCACTCCCATCCAGGCAGCCTGCATCCCCCTGTTGCTGCAGAACAAGGACCTGATGGGGCTGGCGCAAACCGGAACCGGAAAAACGGCCGCGTTCGCCCTGCCCCTTATTCAACAGCTTTCAGAACGTTCCGGAAAGCCGCCGGGCCGCCGGGTAAGGGCGCTTATTCTGAGTCCCACCCGGGAACTGGCTGCGCAAATTCATGAAAATATCCGCGCCTACGCCAGAGGGCTGCATCTGTCCACCGCCGTCATTTTCGGAGGCGTGGGGTATGCTTCCCAGTTCAAGGAACTGGCCGGAGGCCTGGATATTCTGGTAGCCACGCCCGGCAGACTGATCGACCATCTGGAACGCCGGACCGTCAGTCTGGACGGCGTGGAAACCCTGATTCTGGATGAGGCGGACCATATGCTGGATATGGGATTCGCCCCGGCCCTGAAAAAAATCGTCTCCAAAATCCCGAGGAAACGCCACACGCAGATGTTTTCCGCCACCATGCCGGACAATATCCGGCAACTGGCCCAGACCCTGCTTCAGAAACCGGAAACGGTGAGAGTCTCCCCTCCCTCCTCCACGGCGGACAGGGTAGAACAGTTCCTTTGCATGGTCGGCTCCCAGTCGGAAAAAAGGCTCCTTACCCTGGAACTGCTGAAACAGCAGGAGCTCCCTGGCCGCACGCTTATCTTTACCCGGACCAGGCATGGAGCAGACCGCCTGGCCTCCTTCCTGTCCGGAAAGGATTATCCGGCTTCCGCCATTCACGGGGACAAAAGCCAGGGCAGGCGCGAACGCATGCTCCGTGAATTCCGTTCCGGGGAAACGCCTGTCCTCGTCGCCACGGACATCGCCGCCCGCGGCATTGACGTAAAAGACGTACGGCTTGTCATCAACTATGATTTGCCGGAAGAACCGGAGGTCTATGTGCACCGCATCGGCCGCACGGCGCGTGCCGGAGCCGCCGGACAAGCCATCGCTCTCTGTTCCCCGGAGGAAATCAGGAAAGCCAGGAACGTGCACAAGCTGTTGGAACGCCTCCTTCCCGTGCACGCTTCCAGCGCCTCCGTCCCGGCTGAATTGCGCGCGGTCCCAGAAGCGCGCAGGAAAAGTAGCAGCTCCATGCAGGAAAAACGTTCCGCTCCCCGCAGGAAGCCGCGGAAAGGGTACGGAAGGAACGGCAGCCGTGCGGAAGCATGATTTTAATCATTCAAAAAACTTTTGAACGGAATTGAAGTCAACGCGGTCTCACTTGCTGCAAACGGTTCTCCTAATCGTTCCAGTCGGGAAGCTTCAACCGGAGTTTCAATCATGAAAATAACCTCGTTCATCATCAGGACACTATGCGCGGGCACCGTCGGTTCCCTCGCCTGCCAGGCCGCCATGCAGGCTTACGCGGATGACGTTCCCTCCACTTTCGTGGAAGGAAATTATTCCCCGGAAGTAGCCCGCTACGTGCAGAGCATCGCAGGCGTGGCGCTGGCCTCGGGCATTCATGATTATGACGAAAACGCCACCAGCAGTTATCAGGTTTTGGCTCAGGTCCTTAACAGCGGCAATGTAACGGAATTGCCGGAAGATCTGAAACGGGCCATTGGAATGCTGATCGGCTACGTCCCCGACCCGAATGAAATCATCCAGCCGATCATGTCCAGAAAACAGATTGAGAGGATGAAAAAGATGGCGGACCGCATCAAGAACCTGATGGAGGAAAAATACGGAGTGGACCTGGAAGACTGCACGAACATCATGAAGCGCACTCTGGCCCCGTCCTTCCCGGACATCCTCCGCTCCTGCGGCATGGAAGGCACCCAGCTGCCCGCCACCACCGCTTTCCGCCCCAGGCTGGGCAAGGCTCTGAATGAAGCCTATGCCAGGCTTGCGGCGCCAAAACTTCCCGCCGCCGGCATGGCGCAATAACCGGACCATCTACGGATGATCGGGGAGATGATCCCGATTCCACGGCACGCGGCCCCCTGCCAGGGTCCCCTGAATAGAAGCCGCAGGAAACGGAATGATCTTCCCCGTCGCCGGGAACGGAAACGGCAGCCAAGCGCCGGCGGCAACAAACAACACCCTCCGGATGTCCTCCGATGCAGGGCCGATCCTTCGGAACGCGGAGCGGCGATACGCTCGCTCCCCTGTTTTATTCCCAAGCAACGGCATGCAACATCGGCACAACCGGATGATGCCCTTACAGGCCCCGTCCTTCCCGCGCTGCTGCAGGACTGGGGCTTTTTTCATGTCCGGGATTTTCAAAAGGCGGCGGCATTCCCTCCTGATTCCTTCCAGGAATCAGGGATATTCCGTTTTTACAGAGGAATGCATTTTTTTCACCATCTGTGAAAGAAAGATTCTCAAACCTCAGTATCTATGGCAAACTGGGGATTCAAATCCTTTATATAATTACCATCCATGGATAATTCATCATCACGCCGTCGTTTCCTTCAGACCCTGGGCCTGGCCACTGGCGCCCTGGCTGCCGGTTCCTTTGCCAACGCCCAGGAAGTAGCCCCCCTGGCTCCCAAGAAAATCACCATTCCGGACCCGAATAACATCGGCCCCATGACCACGTGGCCCCCGCGCAAGCCCGGCGCCATCTACATGGGCGGCTTCAGGGCTCCCAAGCTGGACAAGGTGCGTGTGGCCTTTGTCGGCGTGGGTGAACGCGGTTCCATGCACGTGGGCCAGATGGCCGTTATAGAAGGTGCGGAAATTGTCGGCATTTGCGACCTGTATGAAGACTGGGCCAAGCGCAGTGCGGACGTCGTGGAAAAGAAGACGGGCAAGCGCCCCCCCATTTTCACGAAAGGACCGGAAGACTACAAGCGCATGATGAAGGAAGTCAAGCCGGACGCCGTCATCGTCTGCCCCAGCTGGGAATGGCACTGCCGTGTTACCTGCGACGTGATGAAGATGGGCGCCCACGCCTTTGTGGAAGTGCCTATGGCCGTCTCCATCAAGGAACTCTGGGAAATCGTGGATACCTCCGAAGAAACCAGGAAGCACTGCATGATGATGGAAAACGTCAACTACGGACGTGAGGAACTCATGTACCTGAACATGGTACGCCAGGGCGTCATTGGCGACCTGCTGTACGGAGAAGCCGCCTACATCCATGAACTGCGCGGACAGATGAAGCAGGTGGAACGCGGCACCGGTTCCTGGAGAACCTATCACTACGCCAAGCGCAACGGCAACGTGTATCCCACGCACGGCCTCGGCCCCATTGCCCAGTACATGAATCTGGCCCGCAAGGACGACTGCTTCGGCAGGCTCGTCTCCTTCTCCAGCCCGGCCCTGGGCCGCGCCGCGTATGCCAAGAAAAATTTCCCGGCGGACCACAAGTGGAACAAGCTGGACTTTGCCTGCGGCGATATGAATACTTCCATCATCAAGACCACCATGGGCCGCACCGTCCTGGTGGAATGGGATGAAACCAGTCCGCGCCCCTACTCCCGCCTGAATCTCATCCAGGGCACCCAGGGCACCCTGGCCGGCTTCCCGACCCGCGTAGCCGGGGAAAAGCTGGGCAACGGAAATTATCATGAATGGATTGAAGGCAAAGAAAAACTGGCCCCCATTTTTGAAAAGTACGATCACCCGCTCTGGAAGAGAATCGGGCCGCTGGCCCTGAAGATGGGCGGTCACGGCGGCATGGACTTCGTGATGCTCTTCCGCATCATCGAATGCCTCCGCAATGGCGAACCGATGGACCAGAACGTTTATGAAGGAGCCTTCTGGTCCTCCGTCTCCGAGCTTTCCGAATACTCCGTGGCCCAGGGCGGCATGCCCCAGGTGTTCCCGGACTTCACCCGCGGAGACTGGAAAACGACTGCTCCGCTGGGCATCGTCCAGTAACAGCCGGCAATCTTCCCCGGCCCGAAGCTTTTGCGCCTCCATGGCGTGTTTCCGGGCCGGGGCAAATGCCTCCTCTTCCAAAAACAGGCCCAGCTTGCAGGCGGCCTGTTTTTTATTGCTCCAATGACACCCTGTTCCGGAAGTTGAAAGGCTCCGCAGGCACTCCACTTGCCGGGGAAAGCTCCCGGATGACGCCAAAAAGCGGAACTCCATGAAATTTTCCTTCTGCGCGGAACCGTATTTAGGCAAGAAAAAAATCCTGCAGAAAAACGCCGTTCCCCTTACATCGCACACGCCTTCATGCTTTCCTATTGTACCAATATTCATCCCGCAGAATCCTGGGCGGAAACCAGGGAGGCTCTTTTCACCTGCGTTCCCCGCATCAGGCAGGAACTCGCGGCGATGGACTCCCCTCTGAAGGATCTCCCCCTGGGCATCGGCCTGCGCCTGTCCGCCAGGGCGGCAGCGGAGCTTCTGGCAACGCCGCACGCCGCGGAAACCCTGAAATCATGGCTGGAAGACCAGGGCGCGCGCGTAGAAACCCTTAACGGGTTCCCTTACGGAAATTTCCACGGGCAGCGCGTGAAAGAACGCGTTTTCCAGCCGGACTGGACTACACCGGAACGTTTTGAATACACCTGCAACCTGTTCCGCATTCTGGCACTCATTGGTGACGAACAGGCTGACAGGCTGACCGTCAGCACGCTCCCTGCCTCGCACAGCTGGTTTCATGCGGATGAAGAACGCATCTTCTCCCGGCTGGACGCCATGAGCGGATTCCTGGATGTGCTGGGCAGGCAGACCGGCCGACTGATGCAGCTGGGGCTGGAACCGGAACCCTTCGGCCATTTTCACGATACGGATGGAGCCATCCGTTTTTTCAACGGCCTTCGCAACCGTTCCCGCCGTCCCGAACTTATCGAACGTCACCTGGGGCTGACATACGATACCTGCCATTTCGCCATTCTCCGGGAAGAACCGGAATTCACCCTCTCCGCCTGGGAGGAAAACAACATCGCCCTCTGCAAAGTGCAATTTTCCAACGCCCTGGAATGCCGCATATGCGGGGAGGAAGACCTGGAACGCCTCCGGCAGTTTGACGACGGCGTTTATTTCCATCAGACCAGCATCCTCCACCGGGAAGGCGCCATGCTTTTCCCGGACCTGCCCAATGCCCTGGCCTATGGACGGGACTATGCAGAGGAAATACGGGATTCCCAATGGCGCATTCATTACCACATTCCCCTGTACGCTTCACCGGAACCACCCTTGAAAAGCACGGAAGACTTCATCCTGAAAACGCATAATTTCCTCCGGGGCCGCAAAGGCCCGCAACCGCACCTGGAGGTGGAAACCTATACCTGGAGCGTCCTGCCAGACCACATGAAGATCCCCCTGGCAGCCCAGATTGCCCGTGAACTGCATTATATTGAAACCCTGTAAAGCCATGATGCCCCGCATGCATCCCTCCGCCGTCCTGTCTTCCGGATTCCTGCTGCTGTCCACCGGTCTTTCCTCCTGCACATTTCTTCCCATGTTTTCCTCCGGAGGGCAGGAAACGCCGCGGACCCTGGGCGCACGCATGGAAAAACACACGGAAGTCCTGCAAAAAGACATCGGGGAAAGAAACGCCAGCCAGCCCAAATCCATGGACGCCGCCGCCAAATACATCGCCGGGAATTTCTCGGACATGGGGTACGCCGTCACCATGCAGCCCGTATCCGGAGGAAACGTGAAAAAAGGAGCGGCCATTTACAACATCCTGGTTTACAAGCCCGGCCTGTATTCCAACAATCAAAGCATCGTCGTGGGAGCCAATTATGATTCCAGCGGACAGCGCAACAACGGCAGCGGAACGGCCCTGCTGCTGGAGACGGCGAGAGGCCTGAAAGACATCCCCACCAATCACAATATCTATTTTGTCGCATACGCGAACGGAGCGGAGCCCGCAGGGAAATCCATCTCTTCCGGAGCCTGCGTGCATGCCAGCACCCTAAGCGGCAGCATTGGAGCAACCAACATCCTGGGCATGATCAATCTGGAACCCCAGAAGCTGGATGCCGGAGGGGAACGAAAACAGCCGGGCCCGGAATCCTACCGGGAAGCCGTTCTGTTCACGACCACCCCGCACGGCAAGAAATTTGCTGGCCAGTGCGCCGCCCCCTTCGCCAAATCCTGGGAGCAGGCGCCCGCTACCTTCCACCGGGAACCTTCCGCCCTCACAGGCAATGACCGCCATTATGCGGTCCTGGGCATTCCCACGGTCTCCTGCCGGTGCAAGTATCCCGTCACGGATGCCCGTACGGAAGAGTATGTGCAGGCGCTGACGGACATGATCCACCAGGTAGCGGACAACGACGCGCCCGAACCGGCAAAAAACGCCGGCCAGGGCGAGAAAGCATCCTGACGTTTCCCTCTCTCCCCGTTACCGGGACAGCTTTCTCCTTCCGTGGCCGCCGCCCAGCATCAGCACAGGCATGAAGGAAAGGGCCACCAGCGCAATAACCATAGGCATCCAATTGTCGGAATACCTCTGCATCAGGAACGAAGTCAGGGAAGGGCCGGCCAGCGTGCCCAGGGAATAACTCAACAGCAGAAGCTGATTCATGGTCACCAGTTCATCCCGGGAAGCTTCCTCGCATCCCCAGGCCATGGCAACAGGGTACAGGGAAAATCCGGCCAGCCCCAGAGCAATCAGGGAGGGAGCCATCAGCCCCCCCTTCAGCATCAGCCCGGCACAGGCCGCCGCCACCAGCAGGGACTGGCATTTCATGACGAAAGCGCGGCCGTACCTGTCCGCCAGCCGCCCCATGGGCCACTGCCCCAGAATGGCAGCGGCAATCAGCAGGGCCATCCAGTATCCCACGGAAGAGTGGTCCATTCCCTGGTGCTTCAGGAACAGGGGCATCAGGCAATAAATAGTACCCAATACCACGCCGGAAATCACACATCCCACAACACCCAGAAAGACGCTGCGGCGTCTCAGCAGTGTCCGAATCTCTATATGGGAGGAGGATGAAACCTGTCCATTGCCCGGCTCCAGACGCGCAAACATCAGCGGAACCATGCCCGCCACTGATAAAATGCAGACTTCCGTCACAATCAGGGGCATATCGCTGGGGAACCAGCCCAGAAGCAACTGCCCCAGCACCGTACCCAGATAATAAACCACCATGTAGGAAGCCAGCAGAATGCCGCGGGTTTGCAGCGTTCCGGCCCTCAGCAGGGCGCTTTCCACCACCACCCAGACCAGGGCGCAGCTGATCCCCGCCAGCAGCCGGAGGCCGCTCCAGGCCGGAACGCCGGGAAACACAGGCAGCAGAACGGTGGACACTGCGCATAAAAGGCATGCATATTGGTAACTTCCTTTGAACCCGGCCCGGCGAATCACGCCGCCAGCCAGCAGCGTTCCGGCCAGGTTCCCGAGAAAAAAGAAAGCCCCCACCAGCCCTGCCTCCCAGGTGGCGGCATCAAATTGCTCCATCCACAGGGGAACAACCGTATTCAACACGGCAAACGCCACTGTCTGGAAAAGAAGCCCCGCCAGCAGCAGGGCAATAGGCCAGGTAAATGTACGCATCACGATAAAGCGGGGACTATAGCACCAAAGCCGCATCAGTCAACCGCCTCTTCCGTCGGAAAGAAAAACAAAAAAAGCTCCCCATTAACAAAAGACACAATACATTGATTGTTAAATTATTAATAAACAATTCAAAATATAGGGAACTGTCATATTCCCCGGCGCAGGGAAGCGGGCAGTATCTTCATCTGCTCCCGATATTTGGCCACCGTCCTGCGGGCGATGTTCACCCCTTTTTCCCGCAGCGCGGCCGCCAGCCCGGCGTCACTGAGGGGTTTGGAAGAATCTTCCTCCGCAATCAGCCGCCGCATCAGCTCCTGGACGGCGCCGGCAGCCACGGCTCCGGAAGCCGCCCCGTCCGGGGAAACGCCGCCTTCAGACGGAACTCCCGCACTGAAAAAGGATCTCAGCTCTTTCATCCCCCACCTGCACAACAGGTACTTGTCCCGGCACGCCCGGGAAACCGTGGAAACATGAACCCCCATCTCCTCCGCCACTTCTTCCATGCCCATGGCCTTCAGGCGGGACGGACCGGACCTGAAAAAATCCTCCTGCCTCCTCACGATGACACGGGCCAGGCGCAAAACGGTCTCCTGCCTCATATCCAAAGCCCGCAACAGCTCCTGTCCCTCCCGGAACGCCCTGCGGAGATATTGCCTCAGCTCCCGGCTTCCGGAACCCTCAGCCATTAACTCCATATACCGTTCATTCATGGACAGGCGCGGAAGATACTCGGAAGTGAGGATAACCTCCAGCACGCCGGAAGGCCCTTCCTCCACAATAACATCAGGCAGCAGATGAGGATTGCCGCCGGGGGCGTAGGCCCCCCCTGGATCAGGAGTCAGGCTCCTAATCACCTCCAGAGCCTCCGCCACGGCCCCCGGTTCCACGTCCAGCAGGCGTGCGGCTTCCTCATACTTGTGCGCCGCCAGTTCCCGCCAGCAGCGCTTGACCAGGCGGAAAGCAAGCGAACGCTTCAAACCGCGCTGTTCAAGCTGGATCAGCAGAGAATCCCTTAAATCCGCCGCCCCCACTCCGGGCGGGTCCATTTCCCTCAGCGCAGCCAGAGCTTCCTCCATGTCCCGCATGCTGAAACACCCCTGCTCTTCCAGCTCCTGCGGAGACTCCGTCAGAAACCCGCGTTCGTCCAAAGCGTCAATCAGCAGGAACAGGGCGTCCCGGGCGCGGCCCGTCAATGCGGAATGCTGCGCCTGGTCCATCAAATGGGTTTTCAGGGATTCCGGAGCCACGACGGATTCATACATGAAATCACGGCGGGCGGCCGCGTCCCCAGACAGGCGGCCTTCCGCCGTAAACTCGTTCCACCCGTCCTCCCGCTCATTCCAGGCATCCCCGTCCGGACCGTCTTCCAGTGCTTCCGGGGAAGCGTCCGGCAACTCCTCAAGCATGGGATTGGTTTCCAGCGCCTGGCGTATAATCTGCCTTAATTCCAAAGCGGAAGCCTGAAGAATCTGCATCCCCGTCTGCATGGACTGGGAAACGGCCATCTGGCGCGTCATTCCATGCTGCAGGGATACCTCACTCATACCGCCCACAAGCTACACCACCCCCCGGAATCTGGCAAGGGGGAACACCCTGCCGGAAAAGCTGCCCGCACACCGCAACAGCAAAAAAAGGCCACCACTTTCATGTGGCGTTTTTGGAAAACGTTCATATAATAAATGCCAATGAAGATTTTGCACATACTTGCTTTCTCCCTGCTGGCCTCCCTTCTCTCAACGGCTGCGCCGTCCCCTCTGACTCCGCTGCCACGGGAACAGCCCCAATGGTGGAGGAAGCAATATGAACAGCAGGTGGAACAAATAAAAAACAACCCCTGCGGCGTCCTTTTCCTGGGAGATTCCATTACGGACTACTGGAAAAGGGAAGGAAAACCAATATGGGAAAAGGCGTTCTCCCCCTATCATCCCTGCAATTTCGGCATTTCCGGGGACCAAACCACCAACCTGATTTACCGCATCACGGATTCCGGCATCCCGGCCCAAACGGACCCCAAACTCTGCATCGTCATGATCGGCACCAACAATACCGGTCATTTCAAAGGAGGGGAAGCCCCGGAAAAAACGGCCATGGGAATTCTGGGTGCCGTTGAACACCTGCTGGTCAGGTTCCCGGACACCCACGTCCTCCTGCTAGGCATTTTCCCGCGCGGCACAGGTCCCCAGGACAAGCTGCGCCAGCACAACGACCGCATCAACGCCATTCTGGCCCAGTGCAAGCTACCCCGCACCACTTACGCCAACATCAACAGGCGCTTTCTGGACTCCTCCGGCAAACTGCTCCCCGGCATCAGCAGGGACAACCTGCACTTTACGGAAAAAGGCTACGCCATCTGGGCGGACGCCGTGCTGCCCTATATCAAAAAATACTGCAAATAGCTTTCTTTCCCATCCTCAACGCATGACTGTCGGAATGCCCCCTTCCGCCAGTCATGCGTACGGTTCGGGAACATATTTGTCAATCAATGATGAAGCTTACGCAGCAAGAACTGTCCAGCCTTCATTCTTGAAACTGCAGTCATGGAGCCTGAAAAGCACCGCTCATGTCCATCAATTCATTTTTCCCGGCGGCTCCGCCTTGAATGCTTATGAGTAACGTCCGGACTTTGGGGAGCCCTCTTTAATAAACGGTTAAGATATAAAAGCAGTACGGTGCATGGAAAGTATTTACCGCCAAGCCCGCAAAAAGCTGCATGGATGCCAGGGCTCTCGTCTGAAAATTTTGCGCAGAACCGAAGTTGCAGTTTACCTGAAATAAATATATTATAATGAGACAATATATCATAGACGCTTTTACCGACAAAGTTTTTCATGGAAATCCCGCGGCGATTTGCATTTTAGAACAATGGCCGTCCGAGGAATTGATGTTAAATATGGCCGTTGAAAACAATCTTTCAGAAACGGCCTTTGCTGTCAAAAAGGGGGGGAGCTATCATCTGCGGTGGTTCACCCCCGGTGGAGAGATTAACTTATGCGGTCATGCGACATTAGCCTGTGCCTATGTTATTTTGAACTTCCATGAAAAAGAAGCGGCAAAAGTTGTTTTTCAAACTTTAAGCGGTGATTTGGCGGTAGAACGGCATGGTGATCTTTATGAAATGGATTTCCCCGCCTATGAATTAAAATCAGTTCCCGTAACGGAGCAAATGATCGACGCTATCGGCGCTACCCCCAGAGAAGCGTATATGGGGCGTGACCTTTTATGCGTGTTTGACGATGTAAAAATAATCGAAAATCTCAATCCGGATCTATCAAAAGTTCATGCCCTGAACGGTCTTTTGCTCCATGTAACCGCAAAAGGTGCGGAAACTGACTGCGTTTCCCGTACCTTTGCCCCCAAATGCGGAGTGCCGGAGGATGCCGTTTGTGGTTCCGGTCATTGTCACATTATACCTTACTGGGCGAACAGATTGGGAAAAGACGACATCATAGCTTATCAGGCTTCCAAACGCGGTGGAACACTTTATTGCCGCATGGATGGAGCACGGGTAAAATTAGCAGGAAAAGCAGCCTTATATTCCATTGCCGAAACACAATCAAGATGAAGCGTCAATAGGTTAAGAACATATGCCGGGCGACGGAAAAAAACGTCGTTCGACAGAAATTATACATGCCCAATGACACAAACGGCGGTTTTGAACAATCAAGGCCGCCGTTCTTCTATTCCCTAAAAAATAATGCAACTATGCTTTCAAACATGGCGGCCAACGGGAATAACTGCCATGAAGCACAAAGCATGCCGACAAATTCCGACGAGGTCTATATTAAAAAACACATCCGCCGCAGAATATCATATCCCCAAACGTGAATCATACCATGTAGCAAAAGTGAATATTTTTTCAAACTTCCATCCGGTATGCTTGTGTCTTTACGGGTGTGTTTTTATAGGAAATACAACAAAAAATCATGAAACAACCAAATCCCCCGGCCGGAAGCAGGAATCCAGCCGACCCGCCTGTGCCGCATTTGGAATCAGGAAAAAGCGCAAGGAACAAAAAAATTGCTTTTTCCCGGGGATATCCTAGAGTGCCTCTCCGCAATGAGCATGCCGCTTGCCGACTTGATCTTCCTGGCTTTTGCCCTCTCCGTGGACGCTTTCGTCGTAGCGTTCTCCTACGGCCTGCTCATTAAGCAAAAGCGTTTGAGCAACGGAATCAAGCTCTCCCTGTCCACCGGGGCCGGTCAATTCCTGATGCCCGTGCTGGGTTTTCTGCTTACAGGCTCCGTGCACCGGTATATTGCGGCCTGGGACCACTGGCTGGGCTTCGCCGTGTTCACCTTCCTCGGGGTCAACGTCCTCCGCGAAGGCTGGAATCACCGCAACGAAGAAGAGGATATGCCCCACGTCACCAGCCTGACGCTTCCTACCCTTATGGCTGTGGGAATCGCCACCAGCATCGACGCGCTGGTAGCGGGCGTCAGCATTTACCTTTCATCCGCCCAGTGTGGAACCGACCCCACCCTCCATGCGGTGCTTCTTCCCGCCGCCGCCATCGGCTTCACCACCTTCCTATGCACGGCGGCCGGCTTTTTCCTGACCAGACGGCTGCACCGCTTTCCGACTTTTCATCTGGAAGCGGGAGCCGGGCTCATCCTCATCGGCCTGGGCGTCAAAATGCTCTGTGACCATTTGTGCTGAAATATGCCGCGAAGGATGATAAAAACGTCCTTCCGGCATCGTAATAAGTCGAAAAACGCACTGGTCCCCTCCCCCCTCTTTCTGCTATTATCAAGTAATCCCTTCCACATGAATATTTCACATCTTCTTCTCTGCACTTCCCTGCTCGCGGCGCCCGTCTGCACGGCGCAGGGCCCGACGGAAACTGAAACGAAAACGCCGGCCTCCTCCAGCCGCCTGCCGGCGCCCCTGGCACAAAAAATTGCCTCCGGAGACTTTGATGGCCTGCAGACGGAACTGCGCTCCACCCTCCTGAAGGCTGGAGAACAAACGAAATCCGAACAGAAACTGCTCCAGAACAAGCAGTACCGCCATTTTCTGGACATTCACGAACTCCTGCGCGTCACGGGACCGGACAAAGTGAAAGCCGTTTTCTCCAAAAGCGCGCAAGATGCCGCTTTCATCAAAACCTTTCTACAGGACCCGGCGTGGATGGAGCTTTACCTTGGAGCAGGCCTGATTCCGGAAAATTCACCGGAAGGCCTTCAAATCCTCTCCGACATCTGGAAAGCGGACGGCAAGAGCCCGGATTTCCGGAATTACCAATCCCTGGCCACCGGGCTGGCCTCTGTCTTTTCCACCGGCCCCATGGCGGGAAGGCTCAAAACCAACTCCGCCAACAGCAATCCGGTGCGCCGCTACCGGATTTTCAAAAAACTGCATCAGGAAAACAGGCTGCATCCGGGATTCATCAAACTGCGCCCATGGGAAATGCGCTTCGTCGTGGGAAGTCCCTGGGACGATAAATCCTACGAATGGAGCAATGAACACGTCAACCTCCCCTGGCGGCGGTACACGGCCGCCTGCTGGGCCGCTCCCTATACGGGCCACAATTTCTTTGGCGATACCATTCAGGGGCCCCTTTTCTACGTGCCGTGGAGGGATCTTAACACGACCGCGGAAAACACGCAGATCATCGGCGGCGTCTGCGGCGGCCTCTCCTACTTCGGCACCATGGCGGCCCAGGCCCACGGCATCCCCGCTTATCCGGTAGGACAACCGGGCCACTGCGCGTACGCGGTGCGCGTGAAGCGGGGGGAATGGAAAGGCGGCTTCGGCGGACCAGACGGAGGCATGCACAACCATATCTTCGGCTCCCAGGCTCCTACTTCCTACCTGCTGATGGAAAATGTCTTTGCTGATAACGATAAGGCGGACCAGGCCTACCTGTGGGCCGCCCAGGCCCGGCTGGACGAGGCTTCCGGCAACAAGGACAAGGCCATCCAGGCATGGGAGGAAGCGCTCAGGCAAACACCGCTGCACCCGTTCTTCCGCACGGAACTTCAACGCCTGCTGATGGAAAAGGAAGGCATGCAGCCTGTCGACTGGTACGTTTACGCCAAGGACGCCCTTTCCCACTATCAGGGCAACGGCTTTGCCGCATTCGACATCCTCAAGGACGTACAGAATAAATTCCTGATGGATATTCCGCCCGCGGACCGGATTGCCTGGTTCCGGGACCTGCATGAAGCCATCGCCACCACTCCCACATCATGGGCGGTGAAATTCCAGCCCGTGCTGGACTCCCAATCCGCCTTCCTGGCAAATCCGCAGGAAAAAGCGGCCTATCTGGAAACAGTCCTATCCACCCACCTGAAAACGGGGGACGGCACCAACTTTGGCCAGGCGTTGGAATGGGGCGTGAAAAACTTTGTGGAAAACGGACAGGCGGACGTGTTCTCCAACGCATTCGCCAAGGTAGCCCAGCAAACGGGAAAAACCGGGACCTCCGGGAAAGCCCCCGACCCCAAAAAGCTGAAGGAAGCCTACGGCAAAGCCATCTATGCCACGGAAACGGCCCGCTCCATTCCGGCCTTCCAGGCCTTGAGCCAAGCGGCGGCCTCTTTCTCCGGCGCCAATGCGACGAACAATACGGTCAAGGCGTCCATTCCGCAGGGCTGGAAACTGGTGCCCGCAGACGGCATGGTCCGGTGCTCCACCACGAGCCAGTGGGACAGCCCCTGGGACCATATCAACCTGCTGCGTCCCTGCGGCGGAGCCCAGCATACGGATAAGGAAGCCAATCCGAACGTCATTGTAGAACTGAAAAACGGAGTGAACCTGGCCGGGCTGGTAGTCACCAAGCGCGACGGCAATGAAAACCGGATGAAGAAAATGGAGGTCTCCACGTCCACAGACGGAGCCACCTGGTTCCCCCTGGCCGCCACGGAAAACATGCCCAAGGAATGGGTCATCACCGCACCGGAAGGCACCAAAGCCAAGTGGATCAAGGTGGAAGCCAAAAACGCACAGCCGGAATTCATGCACCTGCGCCATATCCTCGTTTACGAAAAATAAATTCTCCATTAACGCCATGCTTCATCACATCAATCCCGTTTCCGGCCTGCTGGCCGCAGCCCTCTTCCTGTCCGCCCCTGTTCAGGCGGCCCTCCCCGCTTACAGTGCCGTGAAAGACGAGGCGAAAACCGTCAATAAATACATGATCGTCGTATGGGCCGGCACGGACTGGTCTCCAAAATCACGTGAAATCACCCGCGCTGTGGAACACCTGGCCAAGAACTCCCCGGAACCCGTGCTCTGGTGTATCCAGGACGAGCGTGAGGAAATGACGGAAGAAGAGCAGAAACTGCCCAAGCCCCCGGGGGAAATCTGGAACATCCCCGCCATTCAGGTGGTCTCCCCCACCGGAAACATGGTATTCCTGTCGGAAGGCGTCTCCAGGGAAACATTGCCAGCCGTCATGAAGCAGGCAATGGAAGCCGTAAAACAGCAAAACAAGGCCAATGCCCTGTGGGAAAAAGCCGCCGCTTCATCCGGAACGGCCGCGGCCCTTCTTTACGGAGAAGGGCTTCAGCAGCTTCCTCCTTATGTGGCCTCTGCCAGAAAGGATATTCTGGAAAAAATCAAGAAGGCGGATCCGGAAGACATCAAGGGAGTGCACTTCAAATACACGTTCAGGCATCTGCCCTACATCGAAAAAGTGCAGAGAATGGTGAATGATTCCGCCAAAGACGGCGGACCAAAGGATTACAAAACCGCCCATGCCTATGTAAACAAACAGCTCAAAACCCCCGGCCTGACTCCCCTTCAAAAACAACAGGTCATGGCGGCCAGGTTCTGGCTCTACCGCAATGAAGGGAAAAAGGACCAGGCGCTGAAGACCCTGACGGACATCGCCAGGATATCCCCTAAAACCCTCATGGGAATAGGAGCCCAGAACTACTACCGCTACCTGACGGAACCCGTCACCCTGAAAAGTCCTCACTTCACAGGCTACGACCTGCGTCCGGAACTGACGCCTACCCGCGTCAACGTCAGCAGCATGCTTGACGGCCCCGGAAACTACAAAATTACCTTCAAGATGAACAGCGGCGGCTGCAATATCCGCAACCCCCGCTTCATGAAGGGCAACCGCGTAGTCAGCGAACTGCCCAAGGACCGGCAGGACAAAAACGGGCGCGAATTCATCCTGCGCCTCTCCGGTTCCGAAAAGCCGGACTTGGTTTTCGACTGCCAGGGCCACGGATGGTTCGATGCGGACTGCGACATCATCGTGACCAAGGAATCCTGATTCCTGCCGGCAAACGAACAAAACCGCCATTCACAACCTTCACGAAGGCAGGACATTCCCAAGGAATTTCCTGCCTTTTTTCCAATGGGAGAAGAATTTCCAGCCAGCGCCCAAGCGGAAGCATCCCTCTCTCCCTGCTTCTTGCCGGCCAAGGCCGAACAACATTCCCGGCAGATTCAAAGGAGCAATCAGGGAAACCTTCTTCTCATTCCCGCGTTTTCAAGGGAGAATTACCCCTTCTTCCCGCCTTCCCCGGCATTCTCCGCCAGTTGACGGCGGTATTCCATGCGTTCCCTGATCCTCAGTTCCAGCCCGTTTCCGGTGGGGGTGTAATACACGCGGCCTTCCGGGAGGTAGGCCTGGGGTACGTAATGTTCCGGATAGTCGTGGGAATAAAGGTATTCCAGCCTGGCGGCATCCGCGCCTCCGGCGGCAGCCAGCTTCTTGCGCGTTGGCGTCCGCAGGTGTTCCGGCACTGCCAGCGTTTTCCCATTGCGCACGTCATCCATGGCGGCATTGATGCCCACGTAGGCGGAATTGCTCTTGGGGGCCGTCGCCAGGTAAACCGCAGCATGCGCCAGAGGAATGCGAGCTTCCGGCATGCCGACCATTTCCGCCGCGCGCGCCGCGTCCAAAGCTACGCGCAGGGCGTTGGAATCCGCCAGCCCTACATCCTCCGACGCGGCGATGACCAGCCTTCTTCCTATAAAGCGGATATCCTCCCCGGCTTCCAGCATCATCCCCAGCCAATACAGGGCGGCGTCCGGGTCAGAACCGCGCATGGATTTGATGAAAGCGGAAATCGTATCGTAATGGGAATCCCCCAGACGATCGTACCTGATAGCCTTGCGCTGGATGGATTCCTCCGCTACGGAGATGTCCACATGAATGACGCCGTCTTTCCCCGCAGGAGTGGACAGAACAGCCACTTCCAGAGCCGTGAGCGCCTTCCTGGCGTCTCCGTCCGCTTTGGCGGCCAAATGGTTCAGGGCTTCCGCCTCCATATCCACGCGGGATGCGCCCAGCCCGCGCACCTCATCCGCCAGGGCGCGCTTCAGCAGGGCGGCCAGCTCCTCCTCCGGCACCGGCTCCAGCGGAAAAACCTGGGAACGGGACAGGAGGGGGGAGTTAATCGCAAAATAGGGGTTTTCCGTGGTCGCCCCAATAAACCTGACCGTACCTTTTTCCAGATGGGGAAGCAGAACATCCTGTTGAGCCTTGTTGAACCGGTGCAGCTCATCCACGAAAAGAACGGTTTTCCGCCCGTGCATGCTCATCCTCATCTGCGCCTGGGCTATTTTTTCCCGGATGTCCGCTACATTGGATTCCACGCCGTTGAGCATCATGAAATGGGCATTCGTCGTCCGGGCGATGACGGCGGCCAGAGTAGTCTTTCCGCACCCGGGAGGCCCGTAGAAAATCAGGGACGTAAACCGGTCCGTCTCAATTGCCCGTCTCAGCAGCTTACCCGGAGCCAGCAGATGCTTCTGCCCGGCCACTTCATCCAGGGTGCGCGGGCGCATGCGCGCGGCCAGCGGCATGGCGGAAGTGTCCGCCCCGGGCTCAAAGCCTTCCCGCGCTTCCGCTTCCTGTAAACTGAACAAATCCATCGGAAACACTTTACCCGGTTGAAAGGCTGGAGAAAAGGCCAATCCCCGGAATCCTGAAAGTTTGGCGGAAGCGACACCGTTCCCCCCCTCAGGACGGAAAATGCACCTTTATCCAAACATGGACCAGCAGGACAGCATGAAAACCATGCTGACAGGAGCCAAAATGCTGAACAGCAGCCCCGCAACAGCCAATCCCCTGCGGTTTACCTCCCAGTAATGAAGGGAGGCGATCAGCATCCAGATGGGAATCACAACCATGTGGATGAGACCCAGAAGCCCCCAGCCCGCCAGCACCAGCAAAAAGAGCCATGACTGCGAGCCGTCCGCATTATTGCTCGGCATGACAAGGCCAAAGAAGCGGTACACAAGCAAAAAGAAGACGAATATGGCAAAAGGTATCCATCCCCAGCGGGCTTCCTCCTTCCGGCGGGCCATGGCCAATTCAAAACAGGGATCTTTAAACGCAGGCAATTGCTTGGCAGAAGAATCTCTGAAGAAATACATATCGCCCGAAGTCTCTATTATTACGCCTTTCTTCCGTCAATAACATTCAATGCCAGCCCGGATTTTTTCCGCAGAAAATTTTCCCCTCTAACAAATACGGAATATCGGCTTCCGCCCATTACCTTATTGTCAAACCAAAGGGCTTTGAAAATTCATGAAACACTCTTGATTATAAATAATTTTCCCCTTTTTCGGATACTTGCTCTTCGTCTTTTCCCATGATAAAAAAGTCTTTTTGCATCATCCGAATTTCAACACCCGTTCAATTTGTCATACACAGCCCCAGTTTCCCATAAAAAAGACTGCCTCCGCTACAGGAGCGGAGGCAGTCCAGGGGTAATATAAAACCGGAAATTACAGAAGGTTACCTGCCCAGAATGCCCTTGAAGTATTCCAGCGTCGTCGCCAGGCCTTCCGGCAAAGTATGCCTGGGCTGCCATCCGGCATTGCGGAGCTTGTCCGCACAGGCGCGGGAATGCTTGACGTCTCCCGGACGTTCCGGGGCATGAAGCACCTTGGAGGAAGACCCGGCAGCCTTGATGATGTTCTGCGCCAGCTCTTCAATGGTGATCTGGCCGCCGTAACCGGCATTGAACACGCCGGTGACTTCCGGGTGTTCCGCCACAAAGGTGAGGGCTCCTACAATGTCTTTCACATAAATGAAATCGCGCGTCTGGGAGCCGTCCCCATACACGGTGATGTCTTCTCCTTTGACAGCTTTTTCAATGAAAATGGGCACGGCCGCGGCATAGGCGCCCTTGGGGTCCTGCCGGGGGCCGAAGACATTGAAGAAGCGCACGGCTGCCGTATTGATTTTTCCTTCCGCCCGGAACATGTTGAGGTAGTATTCCCCATCCAGCTTGGTAATGGCATAGGGACTCTTGGGTTCCGGGTACATGGTTTCCAGTTTGGGCACCGTGGGATTGTCTCCGTAAATGGCGGCGGAAGACGCCAGCACGATTTTTTTGACTCCGGCGGCGGAAGCTTCCTCCAGCACGTTCAGCAAACCGTTGACGTTGATGTCGATGCATTCGCTGATCTTGCTCATGGATTCCGGCACGGAGACGAGCGCGGCCATGTGGAAAATATAGTCCACTCCCTGCACCGCCTGGCGCACCAGCTCCCGGTCGCAGATGGAACCTTCGATGAACGTGTGCCTGAGCCCTTCCAGGTTCCTGAGATAGCCCGTGCGCAGGTTGTCCAGCACACGGATTTCCTCCGCCTTATCCTGATAGTGTTCCACAATGTGGGAACCGATGAATCCGGCGCCGCCGGTTACGAGAATCTTCATGTTTTTCCGATGTTGGTAGATATTGGTTAATAGCGGTCCACAATGGCCTTCATTTCATCCATCTGCGCCTCAATGGATTCTACCAGGGCCATCTGCGTGCGGCAACGGTCCAGGTTGTGTTCCGGACGGTGGATTTTAAAATACACGTCACCGGACAGGTAGTCCGTCAGGAAGCGGATGCCGCATTCCATCGTGAGCAATTTGCCGGAGAACGGCAGCAGGCTCTTTTCCAGAGGCGTCAGGAAACTCTTGGCGGAACTCAGGTAACCCTGAACCAAAGCCTCAAACATGAACATGCGCATCGTGACCTTGGAGACGTCCTTTTCATCTTCCGCGGCGGGCGACGTGGCCGTCCGGATCATGTCGCCGAAGTCGTAAATGGCGGAACCGGGCATCGTGGTATCCAGGTCAATCACGCAAATGCCTTCTCCGGTTACATCGTCCAGCATCACATTGTTCAGCTTGGTATCATTGTGCGTACAGCGCAGGGGCAATTCCCCGGATTTCAGGTAATCCACCACCAGATGGCAGTCCGACTCACGGGAAAGGTACCAGTCTATTTCCTTCTGCACTTCCTTCACGCGCCCCAGGGGGTCGGACTGGATGGCCTCTTTCAGAGCCGCCAGGCGGGAAGTGGTATTGTGGAAATTGGGAATGGTCTCAAACAGGGGCTCTCCGGGCAGGTCTGCCGTAAGCTTCTGGAATTCGCCGAAGGCACGCGCCGCTTCCTGGCACTGCTTGGTAGTTTCAATCTGGTCATACGTGCGTGCGCGTTCAATGAACGGGTACACGCGCCAGCAGTTGCCGTCCGAATCCAGGGCGTACGGCTTGCCGTCCACGGAGGGAACCAGCGTGAGAGTGCGGCGGTAAGCTTCCGGGCACTGTTCCTCCTTCAGGCGCTTCAGGGCGTGGTCCGTCACGCGTTTTACGTTCTCCATCAGAGGGATGGGCTGCTTGAACACGTTATGGTTCACGCGCTGGAGGATGTAGCGGATGCGCTGTCCCGCCTGATCCACCCAGATGCAGTAGGTGTCATTGATGTGGCCGCTGCCGTAGGAATAACCGTGGACAAAATCGCCGCGGAGATCGAACAGGGTTGATACAGCCTTGAGATCGTGCATAGGGAAAAAGGCTTAGTTGAGCTTTTCAGGGTATACGCCCTGCTGGATAAGTTTGTTGATGCCTTCCACAACCATGGGCTTGTCCCCCGGATAGGTCATGCCGAACCAGGAGGAAGAAGTGGGAAGAACGGCGCAATCCGCCCGGTCCGCATGAATCAGGGCGTCCACCACGGTGGGAATAAAGCATTCGCTCTTGGGTTCCTGGCCGTGTTCTTTCAGGAAGTCAATGAAATGATCCTCCGTCAGTTCGATGAAGGAGGGGGAGAACAGCCAGAAATTCATGGAAACCAGTTCTGCGGGATCCACCGGCAGGCGTTCGCCCTTCAGGTTGTTGCCGCGCACTACGCCGTCTTCGTCAGCCTGGATTTTCACGAATTCCTCCACGCCATCCAGAAGGCCGCCCTTGATGGAGCAAATGCCGCGGTTCACGTCCCCGTTGTCGGAGAGGGTGTTCTTCAGCGGATAGCCGATCATGCCGTAATGGGCCTTGCCGGGTTCATCCGTAGTGGAGGTCAGGAACTTGGCGGCCTGCACAAAAGCGTCCGCACCGTAAAAGTCATCCGCATTCACTACGGCAAAGGGTTCCTTCACCACGTGGCGGGCGGCACGCAGGGCGTGGGCGGTGCCCCAGGGCTTTTCCCGGCCTTCCGGCACGGAGAAGCCTTCCGGCAGGTCGTCCAGGGACTGGAAAGCGTAATCCACCTCAATCTTGCCGGCAAAACGGCTGCCGACCTTTTCCTTGAAAATATCTTCAAAGTCACGGCGGATAATGAATACCACTTTTCCGAAACCGGCCCGGATGGCATCATAAACAGAGTAGTCAAGAACTACTTCCCCGTTGGGGCCCATCGGGTCAAGTTGCTTGAGACCGCCGTAACGGCTGCCCATGCCAGCTGCTAAAACAAGAAGTGTAGGCTTCATCATACGCAGGCCATTATGACCAAGCCTCCCCGTTTGGCAACAGGAAAATGCCGGAAAACCGGAGAAATCCGCCCGTTAAAAAACGCAAGAGCACCAAAGCCCCAGCACTACTTTTTTGAAATCGTCCCGCCCGTAGCCGCAATACCACCCCAGGAAAGGCTCCACCCGCAGACCGCCGGAAACGGCCCACAGCGCCCCCGTGCGCACCATCAGCTCTTTCAAGCCGTTCCTCCCCAGATAATCGTGGGCAAAACCCAGGGAAACCGTATTCACCATGGCGACGGATTCGCACAGCAGGGGCTGCCAGGTAACGCCCCACTGGGAATATGCACCCTCCTGTCCGGAATCATACAGGAAGGAACCGCGGAAAGACCAGGAAGGGGTGGGATTCCATTTAAGGGACAGGCCCGGCTCCGCCCCGTTCTTCAGGGGACAGGAATCGTACCACTGCCCGTTGACAAAAAGCCCGGCCGTGCATTCGTCCGCCAGATAATACTGGACTTCCCCGTGTAAAGTGGCCTGACTGAAATGGCGGCCCTGCCAGTTGCGGATGGCGAAAAGTTCCCCGCTCACCGCCCAGGAATCAGACAGGGAGGCTCCGCCGGAAATCTGGCCCTCCGTGGAATCAGCCCCCATCTTTTCCCCCCGGTGGACATAGTATGAACGGTAGCCGCCAAGCATCTCCCCGCCCATGCGGATGGGGGAACGGCCGTCCACCTCCGTCAGGGGCGGCGGCCCGTCATACCCCAGGACGGCCTGCACGGCACAGCACAGGATGATGGAAAACAGCCTCATGAAAGACTTTTAACACAATTCGCTGCGCCGCTCCAACGCCAAAACGGTGCATGCACATTCTCCGGGCTTGGCAAAACGGGAATCTGCCCTTACCCTCTCGCGCATGGTTCATTTCACCCTGTTCGGGATACCTGTTTACATCCGCCCCAGCTTCTGGGTGGTGCTGGCCATTTTCGGCGGCGCCCTCAGCATCAGCAGTGTGGAAGATCTCATTTATCCGGCCCTGTTCGTCATTGCCGGCTTCGTCGCCATCCTATCCCATGAAATGGGGCACGCGCTGGTGGGCCGCAAGCTGGGCGGCGGCCAGCAGACGATTGTTCTGGAACTCTTCGGCGGCCTGACAAGCAGCCATGGCATGCAACTGACGCGCGGAGGGCGGGCCCTCATGATTCTGGCAGGCCCCATGATGACCCTGCTGCTGGGCATCATCAGCCTGTGGCTCACCTGGAACATCGTCGCTCCTGTCATGACCTCTTACAACCTGAACTTCTGGGACCTGGCCATCAGCCCCTTCACAGCAGCGCTCATCTCCCCCAAGCTGTACATTCTCTCCTGCCTCATCATGATTGGAGAATGGTGGACTATCCTGAATCTGCTGCCCATCTACCCCCTGGACGGCGGCCAGCTGATCGCCCAGTACATCCGCTCCCCCAGGAAAGTATTCATGACCGGCTTCATCACGGCCATCCTCATCGGACTGCTCAGTTTCCAGCTCTTCCACGGCTACTTTATCCCCATCTTCATGGCCCTCTTCGCCTACAGCAATTACCGGGAATACAAAAACGCCCCCTTTTAATATTATTCCGAGTTTCCTTCGCGGGCCCTGCCCGTTCTATTCAACAAACCATCCAATATGTCTCAGCAAACCGCAATCACCCCTACCCGCGCCCAGGATTTCCCCGAGTGGTACCAGCAAGTCATCAAGGCCGCCGACATGGCGGAAAATTCCGAGGTCCGCGGCTGCATGGTCATCAAGCCATGGGGCTACGCCATTTGGGAACTCATTCAAAAGGACCTGGACCAGCGCTTCAAGGACACCGGCCATACGAACGCCTATTTCCCCCTCCTGATTCCTATCTCCTATCTGGAAAAGGAAGCGGAGCATGCCGAAGGCTTCGCCACGGAATGCGCCGTAGTCACCCACCACAGGCTGGAAGCGCAAAAGGATGAAGCCACCGGCAAGACACGCATGATTCCCACCGGGGAGCTTACGGAACCCTTCGTCATCCGGCCCACCTCGGAAACCGTCATCGGCGCGGCTTTCGCCCGCTGGACCTCCAGTTACCGGGACCTGCCCCTCAAAGTCAACCAATGGTGCAACGTGATGCGCTGGGAAATGAGGCCCCGAATCTTCCTGCGCACGGCGGAATTCCTGTGGCAGGAAGGGCATACGGCCCATGAAACCCGCGAGGAAGCCATTGAGGAAACCCTCACCATGCACAAGGTTTATGAAGAATTCCAGCGGGACGTGCTCGCCATCCCCACCATTCCAGGGGAAAAGACGGAGGCGGAACGCTTCCCCGGCGCGGAACAAACCTACACGGTGGAAGCCATGGTGCAGGACCGCAAGGCCATCCAGGCAGGGACCTCCCACTTCCTGGGGCAGAATTTCTCCAAGTCCCAGAACATCTGCTTCGCCGGAAGGGACAACACCCAGCAATTCGCATGGACAAGCTCCTGGGGCGTTTCCACCCGCATGATCGGAGCGCTCATCATGATGCACTCCGACGACGACGGACTCGTCTGCCCGCCCCGCGTCGCTCCCCAGCAAATCGTCATCATTCCCGTCACGCCCAAGGAAGAAAGCCGCCAGGCCATTCTGGACCACTGCGAGGAACTGGCGCGCACCCTCCGCACCAAAACCTTCCACGGCCAGCCGCTGCGCGTGCTGGTGGACAGGCGCGACCTGGGCGGCGGCGCCAAGAAATGGGAATGGGTGAAAAAAGGCGTGCCCGTGCGTCTGGAAATAGGCCCCCGGGACCTGGAAAAAGGTTCCGTCTGCCTTCAGCGGCGCGACCGGCCCGCCAATGAAAAATCCTTCGTCCCGGAAACGGAACTGATCGATACCGCTGCGGATATTCTCCAAAGCATCCAGGACACCCTGCTTCAGCGGGCCATTGCCTTCCGGGACTCCCATATCCGCCCCGCCTCCACTCTGCGGGAATTGGAAGAAAACTTCTCCGGAGAGGGAGATGCAGACTGGCTCCAGGTGCCGTGGGACGGGTCTCCGGAAGAAGAAGAAGAACTGGCTAAACGGCTGCGCATTTCCATCCGCTGCATCCCGCTCGGCGAGCTGGGCCGCGGCGAGCCGGCACCCTGCATCCTCACCGGACGCATGACGAAACGCCGTGTTCTCTGGGCCAGAAGCTACTGAACCCTGACACCCCCTTTCAACGGGATTGTTCCAAGACAGGCAAAACGGGCCTTTTCGGAACAATCCCGTTTTTTACGCCTCTCCACTTTCCCCAAAAACGGCATGAACAAGAAACGGAGCGGCATACCCCACAGGGCAGAATTCTCCCCTCTCCTGCCCCATACGCCGGCAACAACGCACACATGTCGGCAAAACAGGATTTTTCTCTAAAAAAATCTTGCCAAGGCAGAAAAACCTTATATACTCTTGGCACACGGACGCCGTAAGGCTCCAATCGTTCCAAGCGGATGTAGCTCAGGGGTAGAGCGCAACCTTGCCAAGGTTGATGTCGTGGGTTCGAATCCCATCATCCGCTCCAAATGGAAATGTTGTCGAAAGGCGGCCTCCGTCAACATTGCAGACGTTGCCGGTTATCACAGGCGCATCCTGTATTATTGCTTAATGATTCAGTATTTATCCTCCGGGACACAGGCGGACTTAATGATCACCGTATCAAGAACCTGACGCCATCTGTCATACGCGGAATGATATAACGCAAATCAGGTTTCCTCATTTAAGCATTCGAATATTCGCTGAAGAATCAGCGACAGTTTCATTCCTGCCACGTTCTATTCTCTCTTGACGGCCAGACTGACCATAAGAAGCGTATTCGTGCAAAGCACACTGTCCTGAACGATTCCCCAGATAGAGCGTTCGTGTTCTTGAACGTGTCGTGTGTATAGTACAACTCTTTCATATGGGTTTCCGTCTCATCGTAGACAGAAAAGCGAATGTTTTTGTCGAATAGCGTTACACAAACTATAGGAAACAGGATCAATGATGGCACATGCTTAAAATAATCTTATAACGCTTCGTTCATCAACTGCCGCAGAAAGTCGGTCGGCAACGATGAGAATCTGGCTCCCTCCATCAAGAATTAGAAAAAGATAAGACAAGCAGAGCAATTCCCGTAGAAATAGGGAACATAATTCCGCATTTATCTAATAGAAAAGTCTCCATGGAAAATATATTTTTTCGCAACAAACCCTGTAAGGCTCTTCTTTTGATTCAGGGGGAATTTTGATTTGCACTTCGATACGGCAGCCTTTCACGAGGTCAGGGTTGTTTAACAGATACTCCTCGACTTCCGGAGGAATCCGGGCATTCGTTCCGTCTTCGACAACGAACCAGATCTCACAAGTTTTACCTCTCCAGGAAGCTCCATCGCCTGTTAATTTCATTCCATGCCGGGCAAATATCTTATGGAGTTCCAAATCCTTTTTCACTGTTTTCAACAGAGTTACACTCCT
>PPYF01660245.1_pt1 | contig 87503 bp, 74 predicted proteins | sample 1559871 | NCBI WGS metagenome assembly PPYF01 (sample SAMN08240021, study PRJNA423297) | Human gut metagenome, whole genome shotgun sequencing project.
GAAAATCATCAGATCACGGCGGTGGATATGCACAGGGAAAATCTTGACGGGGAGACGCTTGTGCATTACCCGGTTGTGAAAGGGGAACATATTTTGTGGCAGAATTAAAAGTGTGGGGACATATGGAAAAAAGTTATGGATTAAGTCCCGGAGAAATATGGTAATGGGACATATGGTAAAAAAGTTATGAATTAAGTCCCGGAGAAATATGGTGGTGGGACATATAGAAAATTTCTTTGCGTTTATGTCCTGTTTAATAGAACAAATGGGACATAAGAAGGAAGTTTTACGCCATATGTCCCAGAGCCAAAGGAAAGGGGGACATAAAAGGGATGTTTTACACCATATGTCCCGAAGTCAAAAGAAAGAGGGACGTAAGAAGAAAGTTTTACGCCATATGTCCCGGAGCTCAAAGGAAGGGGATGTAAGAAGAAAATTTTAAGATATATGTCCCGAAGTCAAAGAGAAGAGGGACATAAGAAGAAAGTTTTACGCCATATGTCTCAGAGCAAAAGGGAAGAGGGACATATAGAAAAAAAAGTTATGAATTAAGTCCCGGAGAAATGATGTGGTGGGACATATAGAAAATTTCTTTGCGTTTATGTCCTGTTCAATAGAACAAATGGGACATAAGAAGGAAGTTTTACGCCATATGTCCCAGAGCAAAAGAGAAGGGGGACATAAAAGGGAAGTTTTACGTCATATGTCCCGAAGTCAAAAGAAAGAGGGACGTAAGAAGAAAGTTTTACGCCATATGTCCCGGAGTCAAAAGAAAGAGGGACATGAGAAGGAAGATTTAAGTTATATGTCCTGAAGTCAAAGAGAAGAGGGACATAAGAATGGAGCTTTAAACTATATGTCCCAGAGCCAAAGAGAAGAGGGACATAACACAATATGTCCACACAAAAGAGGAGAAGGAAATTTTAAAATGAAATATATTCCGTTAATCATAATATTACTTCTGATTCTGGCAATTTTGGTTTTGATTTTTTACGGAGTGTACCGTGTGAAACGTTTTTCCAGACAATTGTTTGGCACAGATGATATTTTGCAGGGCGTAAAAAAAGCGCAGGAAGATCTGTCAACAACACCGCGTTCGGTATCGGCAATGACAAGAATTGCCCTGCCGCAGATCGTTTCCGATTTTCCGGATTTTGAGTACAATGAAATGAAGCAGCGTGCAGAAAATGCCCTGATGCAGTATTTCGAGGCAGTAACGGCACAGGATGTAACAATTTTACAGGAAGGAAATGAAGATTTGAAAGAACAGCTTCGTTCGCAGATTCGCGCATTGGTCTCACAGGAAAAATGGGAACATTTTACGCAGGTAAAGATTCATCAGACGGAGATCGCCCGGTATCGGAAAGAAGCTGGCCGTTGCATCGTGACATTCCAGTCGGCGGTGGAAAGTTTTCATTATGTGACAGATGCAGCACATGCCGTGGTGCGGGGATCGGATCATATCTTAGAGCAGAGCCGCTATAATGTTGATCTGGTTTATATTCAAAATCGTGACCTTGCCAAAGGAAATACCGATGGAGCGCTTGGAGTCACATGTCCGAATTGTGGAGCACCGATCACGAATCTCGGAGCTAAATTCTGTGAGTATTGTGGCGCCGGTGTTGTGGAGTTAAATGTACACGCATGGTCTTTTGAAAATATTGAGGAAGCATAAATTTATTTGCAGGCATAAGCAGAATTCTTTTTTGTATGCTTGCGTTTACTGTGATATTGTGTTAAAGTACATATTGTTCTGAATATAAGAACCATAGAGTGATGACAGGGGTCACACGAAGGGGTACACCACCGCGGGTGTAGCTTTCTTCGTGTGGCCTTTTTTGTTGCAATATAAAAAGGAGGTCTTACATGGTACATATCAACGGAAAAGATATAGATGCGGCAGGGCAGTCTCTGGCGGCATATTTAAAGGCAAATGATTATGAGATGGGAACATTTGTTGTGGAATGCAACGAGGAGATCATCCATAAAGAGGATTATGAAAACTATATGCTAAAGGATGGCGATATCATAGAAATTGTCCAGTTTATGGGGGGTGGCTGCGGTACATCTCTGATGTATCGCTCCATAATGTAGCGTTGGCCCATTTGCGAAGCAAATTTTTCATGGGCCGATGTTCCCGTTGGTACATCTCTGATGTATCGCTTCCATAGTGAAAAATTACAGTAAAAAACATAACACAGAAAAGAGGAAGAACAATGAACAAAGACACATTTACATTAGGAGGAAAAGAATTCTCCTCGCGTTTTATTTTAGGATCAGGAAAATATTCCATGGAGCTGATCAAGGCTGCCGTTGAAAACGCCGGAGCACAGATTATTACATTAGCAGTGCGCCGCACCAACACAAAGAAAAAAGAAAACATTCTGGACTTTATCCCGGACAACGTAACATTGCTTCCAAACACTTCAGGTGCAAGAGATGCAAAAGAAGCAGTCCGCATTGCGCGCATGGCAAGAGAACTTGGATGCGGAGATTTCGTAAAGGTTGAGATTATGAAAGACAGTAAATATCTGCTGCCGGATAATGTGGAGACCGTAAAGGCAACCGAAATGCTGGCAAAAGAAGGATTTGTGGTGCTTCCATACATGTATCCGGATCTGTATACCGCACGTGATCTGGTCAATGCCGGAGCCGCAGCTGTTATGCCATTGGCGTCTCCGATCGGTTCTAATAAAGGTCTGGCAACGAAAGAATTTATCCAGATTCTGATTGATGAGATTGATCTGCCGGTAATTGTGGATGCCGGAATCGGAAGACCTTCCCAGGCATGCGAGGCAATGGAGATGGGAGCTGCCGCAGTTATGGCAAATACCGCAATTGCAACAGCCGGAGATGTCCCGGCCATGGCGGGTGCATTCAAGGCAGCCATTGAAGCTGGAAGAAGTGCATATCTGTCGGGACTGGGCCGTGTACTTGAGCGTGGCGCTTCCGCAAGTGATCCACTGACCGGATTTTTGAGAGACTAGGGGGCGAAATCATGGCTGAAAATCAATTTTTTATTGACTCCGATAAGTTAAGCGAAGCTGCACTGGAGCGCAAACATAAACTGGAAACCGATCCGTCGAGCAGAACGAACCATATGGAATATATGCCGGGGATGGAACAGATCGATCCAACCATAAGAAATAAAGTCCTTTCCGAGATGGACAGTTACGATTACAACAAATATACGGCAAGAGATGTGCAGAATGCATTAGAGCATGAAACCTGTAGCGTTGAGGATTTTAAAGCATTGCTTTCGCCAGCCGCAGAGCCGTTTTTGGAGCACATGGCACAGCGTGCAAAGATCGAGACAGGCAAGCATTTCGGAAATACGGTGTATCTGTTCACACCGCTTTACATTGCAAACTACTGCGAGAATTACTGTGTGTACTGCGGATTTAACTGCTACAACGACATTCATCGTAAGAAACTGACTTTTGAGGAAATCGAGCATGAGATGAAAGTCATTGCAGACTCCGGCATTGAGGAAATCCTGATGCTGACCGGAGAAAGCCGTGCGCAGAGTGATGTCGAGTATATCGGGGAAGCCTGCAGGCTGGCAAAAAAATATTTCCGCAATATCGGTCTGGAAATTTATCCGGTCAACAGCGATGAATACCGGTATCTGCACGAATGCGGCGCTGATTACGTGACGGTATTCCAGGAAACCTATGACAATGTCAAATACGAAACCCTGCATCTGATGGGGCATAAGCGTGTATTCCCATACCGTTTTGAGGCACAGGAGCGTGCGCTGATGGGAGGCATGCGTGGTGTCGGATTTTCCGCATTGCTTGGACTTTCTGATTTCCACAAAGATGCACTGGCTTCGGCACTGCACATTTATTATCTGCAGCGCAAGTATCCGTATGCAGAGTATTCCCTGTCCTGTCCGCGTCTGCGCCCAATCATAAACAACGACAAGATCAATCCGCTTGACGTGCACGAAAAGCAGTTGTGCCAGATTCTGTGTGCATATCGTATTTTCCTGCCGTATGTCGGTATCACCGTTTCTTCCCGCGAGCAGAAACATTTCCGTGACGGCATCGTAAAGATTGCAGCGACAAAGGTATCTGCGGGAGTGTCTACCGGAATCGGAGATCATGAGAGCAAGTATACCGGAAAGGATAGCGGAGAATCCGGAGATGAGCAGTTTGAAATCTCGGATGGAAGAAGCTTTGACCAGATGTATAACGATATGGAAAGCGAAGGTCTGCAGCCGGTATTAAATGACTATGTCTATGTATAGAAAAATCTGCGTGACCAACCGTGCGCTGGCAGAACGTCCTTTTTTAGAACAGTTAGCGTGTGTGCTTGCCACAAAACCGTATGCGATGATCCTGCGGGAAAAAGACCTCACGGAAGAGGGATACGAAGAACTTGCGGGAAAAGTAAAAAAATTGTGTGAAAACACGGACACCAGGCTGATTCTGCACAGTTTCCCGGATGCTGCAATGCATCTGGGGTGTACGGCCATTCATATGCCACTGCATCGGTTTACAGAGATGCCGGAAGAACAAAAGCAAAAATTTCTGGTGCGCGGTGTCTCCGTACATTCGGTGGAGGATGCGCGCCTGGCAGAACAATGCGGGGCAACCTATCTGACAGCAGGGCATGTGTTTGTGACTGATTGTAAAAAAGGACTGGCACCGAGAGGACTTGATTTTTTGCATGAGGTGTGCAGCTCTGTGAAAATTCCGGTATACGCAATTGGCGGAATCAACGACAAAAATACGGCATCCTGTATCAGGGAGGGAGCAGCAGGTGTGTGTGTCATGTCCGGGTATATGAGGATGCGTTAAAAGAATACAGGTTCTCTGTTTCGGACAAGGGGAATTCGGAATACGGTAGTGTCAAACCAGACCTGTTCCCCAATTACATCTACAGGCATATAATCCTGTCCGGTTACAATTTTAAACATGTCTTCCGATGATAATCTGCACAGTGAGCGAAAAGGTGCGGTTATGTCGATCTAACAAATTCACATCCAGTTTTTTAATCTGCTGTGAAACAGCAGATTGTGAAACATGGAATTGTTCCGCTGCTTCGTAGAAATTCCCATTTGCAATCATGTTTTCAAAGATTGAATCTGTTCTATACTTTCTTATTGTAAAAATATATATTATTTTATGTTGAATTTTAGAAAAGAAAAGACAATAATAAAAAAGAGATTGTGTGTAAGTGGTTAATTCGATATATGAGGTGTAGAACCGTGATTTATAATGATTTTGTCAAATAAATATAGTAATGATAGGAAAGACAACTTTCTGAACAAAATGATGGAGGTATGGATTGTGAATAAGAAAAAAATAACCATATTGGCATGTACTCTTTTTATGGTGATGAGTCTGGGAGCTTGTGGAAAAGCAAAAGAAGATGAGTTCACCGTAACACAGCAGGAAAGCGAGTCTGTAGATTCAGAAATAAACAATGATGAAAACACAGAGAGTGAGGATTCACAAATAAACAAAGATGAAAATACAGAGAGTAAGGATTCTGGGATAAAAAAGAGGAAGACACAGATACAGAGAATTCATCCATAAAACAGCCGCAAAGCAGTATGCAGAAGGTTGAAGGTACAGAAGAGAAATTGACATCAGACAAACTGTTGGATTTATTTGTCAATGGATCAATAGATGCAGTTGATTCCAAAGATATGACGTCAAAGTATAGTATCGCTGATTTTCATATTGGTTCTGGAGAAAAGAATTCATATTCGATTGGAGAGAAAATGGATCTTGACAATGATGGAGAAAATGAGCTGATAATTAGAGGTACTTATGGTGGGGTATACTTCGATGCTCGTGACAATAAGGTGTATGCCTTTGCCAGGGGAGATGGTGATGCAAATATACTTTCATATACTTATTACAATGGAGAAATTTGGATTTTGTACAGTAATAGTGTGAATGAGGGGGCTGAAAGTTATCATATGGAAAAATACGAGGGAGCTGACAAGTTAGTTGCGAAAATGAATTTTAGTGAAAAATTTGCTGATGCAAATAATCCGAATGCTGGAAAGAAATATGTATTGAATGGAAAAGAAATTTCCAGTGATGAATATGCCGCATTTGCCAGTAAAATCTTTGCGGCTGAAGAAAGTACAGACTGAAAATCTGATTTTGGGTATTCATTTTTTATTACTAAAAAAGTGTAAAATTTTCGATGAAAAAACCATCGTAACGTGTTATACTGGCAGAAGCATGAGGATAAAGGTCAGGAAACATGAAAGAAGAGGTTACCAGTCAATAAAAATGAGTAACATACTGGAAAAACAGTTTTTAAAACAAAGAAATGATTTTGAAAAATCCTGTGTGGAGAGAGATAAAAAATACCACTTTCCGCAAGGAGTGATTTTTGAAACGGATATCGCATATGCAAAGGATAAAAACAAAGCGCACCGTCTGGACAGATATCGTCCAAAAGGGAAAGAAGCGCAGATACTTCCGGTGATTATCAATGTCCATGGGGGAGGGCTGCTTCTCGGAAATAAGGAATTTAACAAGTATTTTTGTGCGCTGCTCAGTAAGAAGGGATTTCTGGTGTACAGCATGGAGTACCGGCTCATCCCGGACTGTACATTTTTTGATCAGCTGCGTGACATCTTTCTTGCAATGGATTTTGTAAAGGAACATGCTGCAGCAGACGGAGGAGATCTGTCGCATGTCTATCTTGTCGGGGACAGTGGCGGGGCCTGTCTGGCCACTTATGCAAATGCAATACAGAACAGCAAAAAAATTGCAAAGGCAGCGGGCATAAAACCGTCTGAGCTTAAGGTGCATGCACTTGGTCTCATCAGCGGGATGTTTTATACGACAAAGTTTGATAAGATCGGTCTGTTTCTTCCGAAATATCTGTATGGAAAACAGTACAGGAAAGCACCATTTGCGGCTTATGTAAATCCGGAAAATCCGGAGCTGCTTTATGCGCTTGCACCGGCATGGCTGGTGACAAGCCATAACGATCATCTGAGAAATTACACGATCCGTTTTGAGAAGGCGCTGACAGCTGCAAAGAAAGAGCATGAGATTGTTGATTTTCCGAAAAACAAAAAACTGACGCATGCATTTTCTGTGTTTGAACCGTTTCTTCCGGAGAGTCATGCCGTTATTGATATGCTTACGGAATATCTCAGAAAATTTTGACATCGGAGTGGAAAAAACGGAATCAGATTTAGATAACAGAACAGGGAGATTGCAGCGAATGCTGCATTCCCCCTGTTTTTAGCTGATCATATCCAAAAACATCTGATGGATCTTCCGGTCGCTGTCGAGTTCTGGATGGAAAGCAATTGCGACCTGATTTCCATAGCGTACACCGACGATATGGTCATCGACTACTGAGAGAATCTCCACACCGTCCGATACACTCTCTACATAAGGGGCGCGGATAAAAGACATTGGAACCAGTCCGAGATCTTTAAATTCTGCCTTCGTATGGAAACTGCCGAGCTGGCGGCCGTAGGCATTTCTTTTTACCTGCATCGGGATTGTGCCAAAATGTTCCGGGGAGCCTAAAAGGATCAACCCGGCGCAGGTGCCAAGCACCGGCATTCCATCAGCGATCTGTTTTTTCAGGGGATCAAACATTTTAAGTTCCCGGAGAAGTTTTCCCTGTACAGTGCTTTCCCCGCCCGGCAGGATCAGTCCGTCATACGGCTGGTCTAAGTCTGCCGCCTGACGCAGTTCCACGGTCTTTACCCCAAGTTCTTCCAATACATGTTCATGTTCGATAAATGCACCCTGCAGGGCAAGTACTGCAACAGTCATGTTTATTTCCCTCTTTCTGCCATCAGTAAGGCGATTTCCTGTTCGTTGATTCCGACCATGGCTTCTCCAAGCCCGGCAGATAATTCTGCGATCAGTTTTGCATCGGTATAGTTTGTGACGGCTTTTACGATAGCAGCTGCACGCTTGGCAGGATTGCCGGATTTAAAGATTCCGGAACCGACAAAGACACCTTCTGCTCCGAGCTGCATCATTAAAGCAGCATCTGCAGGGGTAGCGACACCGCCGGCAGCAAAGTTAACCACCGGAAGTTTTCCGTTATTATGGACATAGACAACCAGATCATACGGTACCTGTAATTCTTTTGCTGCTTCGAAAAGTTCATCTTCCCGCAGGCTGACAACTTTTGCAATCTGGCTGTTGATCTTTCGCATGTGGCGGACGGCCTGTACGACATCACCGGTACCTGGTTCCCCTTTGGTACGGATCATGGATGCACCTTCACTGATACGACGGAGTGCTTCACCGAGATCTTTGGCACCGCAGACAAACGGAACCTTGAACTGGTGCTTATCGATATGGTAGACGTCATCGGCAGGAGAGAGCACTTCACTCTCGTCGATATAGTCGATCTCGATAGCCTCTAAAAGCTGTGCCTCTACAAAATGACCGATCCGGCACTTGGCCATAACCGGGATGGATACGGCTTCCTGAATGCCGCGGATCATCTGAGGATCGCTCATGCGGGACACACCACCGGCGGCACGGATATCTGCCGGAATCCGTTCGAGTGCCATGACGGCGCATGCGCCGGCTTCTTCTGCAATTTTTGCCTGTTCTGGTGTGGTGACGTCCATAATTACGCCACCTTTTAACATCTGTGCAAGGTTTTTATTTAATTCATACTGTTCTGCTGTGCTCATCGGTATTCTTCTCCTTTTTTGTTAAAATTTGTTTTATGCCGGTCATTATAGAACTTGATTGGATATATGAAAATAACCAAAATAAATATTTATTATAAGACCAGAACGACAAAACAACGTTTAATGATATAAAATCACATGATGTAGTAATAAAAACCACATAATATAGTAGACATGCGATGACAAATGGTGTAATATGATGTGTGACATAAAAGGAGTAGAAAACGGAGGCGGGATGAAGCTGAAACAGCGCACGATTTATTATCAGGATGAACTGCATGACGAGTTTGCCGGAGATCATATTAAAGCAAAACATATTGGACAGGATTACCGGTATATCCGGGTGCGTCCGTTGGAACGTATGCTGCACGGATTCTGGTATGGCATAGTTGCAATTCCGCTTGCACGTCTTTACATGAAACTGCATTTTTCACATAAAATAATAAACAAAGAAGTGTTAAAGCAGGCCGGAAACAGTGGATTTTATCTGTATGGGAATCATACACATTTTCTGGCGGATGCGCTGATACCAACGCTGGTAAATCATCCGCGGGAAACGGCGGTGATCGTGCATCCGAACAATGTTTCCATGCCGATGCTGGGGCGGATTACACCATATCTTGGGGCACTTCCGCTGCCGGATGACAGAGGTGCCATGAAACATTTTCTGGAGGCATTGACCTGGCATACCGATTGTGGAGATTGTATTATGATCTATCCGGAAGCACATATCTGGCCGTTTTATACCGGAATACGGCCGTTTCCTGATACATCATTCCGCTATCCGGTGCAGCAGAAACTTCCGGTTTTCTGTCTGACCAATACTTATCAGCGCAGGGGAAAGTCTCACATTCCGCAGATCGTAACGTATCTGGATGGGCCATTTTATCCGGATGCAGAATTGCCTGCAAAACTGCAAAAAACGCAGCTGAGGGATCAGGTGTATGAAGCCATGGGAAAACGGGCGCAAAACAGCAATATGGAAATGATCCGTTATATAAAAAAAGACACTGACAGGGAGAAATCATTCATATGAGAAATATTCTTTTTTGTGGAAACAGTAAAGTATTTGATGGTGTGCTTACATGCATGTTGTCTGTTTTAAAAAGAACACATGCAACAGATCCGTTCTGTTTTTATATTTTCACAATGGACATGACGCGGATCAGACCGGAATATACGCCGATCAGCGAAGATATGACAAATTTTCTGGAGCGCGTTGCAAAAAAATTTCATCCGCAGAACCGGGTGATTTCGGTGGATGTAACAGTATTATATGAGCGTTATTTCGGAGGATGTCCGAATGAAAGTGCTTATTGTTCGCCATATACACTTTTGCGCCTGCTGGCAGATCTGGTGCCGGGAATGCCGGATAAACTGTTGTATCTGGATGCGGATATTCTGTTTCAGAGAGATATCCGCCTGCTGTATGACAAGGATGTGTCACACGTGGAATATGCCGCGGCAAGGGATCATTATGGCAAGTATCTGATCTCCCCGGATTATATTAATGCGGGGGTATTACTGCTTAATATGAAAAATATCAGAAGAACCGGTCTGTTTATGAAAGCACGAAAGCTGCTTCAGACAAAAAAACTCATTTTTGCGGATCAAAGCGCGATTATTCGCAGTACGCGTGCGAAAATGCTGCTCCCGCAGAAATTTAATGATCAGAAATTTTTACATAAACATACCGTTGTGAGACATTTTTCCAGGCGGCTGTTTTATCTGCCGTATCCGCATACGGACAACATCAAACAATGGGAGGTAGAACGGGTGCATACGGTATTTCATTACCATGCATTTGATGACATTTTAAAAGAGTATCTGTATTTAAAACATATTTACGAAAAAAGGAAACACATATAAATTGCTGCATCCGGATGAAACGGATGCAGGGGAGGAGAAGGATCATGAAAGAGAAAATGAATAAAATACCGGTGTTTTACGCATGTGATGATAATTTTGTGAAATACACGATGGTTTCACTGCAGTCGATGATGGATCATGCATCAAAAGAGGCACAGTATGAAATTCATGTACTTCATACCAATATTTCGGAAGAAATGCAAAAGAAGATGCATGCTATGGAGAATGCAAATTTTTCTGTGCAGTTTGATCATGTGACGGAATATTTACATTCCGTACAGGAGAAACTTCCGCTTCGGGATTATTATTCCAAAACAACATATTTTCGCCTGTTTATCGCGGAAATGTTTCCAGAAATAGACAAAGCCATTTATATCGACAGCGATACGGTTGTGCTGGGGGATATTGCACAACTGTATGCTTATGATCTTGGAGATGCTTATGTGGGAGCGTGCAAGGAGCAGGTGATGATCCAGGAAGATGTATATGGCACTTATGTGGAGAAGGTGCTTGGGGTGGAACGCGACAATTATTTCAATGCGGGGATGCTGGTCATCAATTGTGAACAGTTTCGTAAAAATCACGTGTTAGAGCAGTTTATGGAACTTCTCCCGATGTACAATTTTGTGGTCACTCAGGATGAAGATTATCTGAATCTGATCTGTCACAACAAGGTGTGCTGGCTGCCCCAGAAGTGGAATGTGGAAGTGTTCGGCCAGATCCCGTGCAGAGAAGAAGAAATCTGTGTGCTGCATTATATTATGGTCTCGAAGCCGTGGCATTACAGTGACTGCCGCCTGCAGGAATATTTCTGGGAGAGCGCAGAAAAGACCAGTGTGTATGCCGAGATCCGTCAGGTGCTTGAGAGTTATACGGATGAAGAAAGAAAGCGGGATGCCGTATCCTGTGACAGCCTGATGCAGACGGCAAAGGATGAGATCGCAAAGGAAAATAATTACCTGAATCTGGTGAAAGCAGGAAAATTAAAATCCAAAGACCGTCTGGAAGTTCTGGAAAAAATTGCTTTGTACGAAAGAGAAGGCCGTTTTGGGGAAGATGTGGAGGAAGATCCACCGACGCGGCAGCTTCAGCCGTCAGAGATTGATTATCTGCGTAAGAAACTGAAAAGCCGCATCAAGACCAATCTGACCTACAAGGTGGCACGGTCATTTTTGAATAAGATTATTGAGAATAAACAACTGATCATAAAGGATGTCGTTGGAATTGAATATATGGATGCACTGACTTCCGGTGCGGTGATCACCTGTAATCATTTTAATGCATTTGACAGCTTTGCCATGCAGATTGCCTATGAAAAATCAAGACAGTGCAAAAAACGCCGGCTTTACCGTGTGATCCGGGAAGGAAATTATACGAATTTTCCGGGCTTTTACGGAATGCTCATGCGAAACTGTTACACGTTTCCACTGAGTTCCAACCGCGATACGATGAAGAAATTTTTAAGTTCCATGGATACTGTGCTGCAGCACGGAGATTTCATGCTGGTCTATCCGGAGCAGAGTATGTGGTGGAATTACCGCAAGCCAAAACCATTAAAGAAAGGCGCCTATACATTTGCCGCCAAAAACCATGTGCCGGTGCTGCCTTGCTTTATCACCATGGAAGACAGCGACATCCTCGGCGATGATGGTTTTTATGTGCAGGAATACACGATACACATTGCAGAGCCGATTTATCCGGACCCACAGAAAACACAGGCAGAAAATGTGGATGCGATGCGCAGGAAAAATGCTGCTGTATGGAAACAGATTTACGAAGAGTTTTACGGAATTCCCCTGGTATATGATACTGCGGAAGCAGTGCAGTATGTGGGAAAACCGACCAATATCGCATAAGAACAGATACCAGACCGCCGGAGGATGCCTCCGGCGGTTTTTTACTGTCTGCGGAACTGTGCGGGTGTCATGCCGGTAAGTTTTTTAAACATCACGATAAAATGGCTGGAATCTGTATAACCGACATCGTGTGCGATCTCCTGAATTTTGCGGTCACGGCGCATAAGCAGCAGTTCTTTTGCCTTGGTGATCCGGTAACTGGTCAGATATTCATAGACCGAGCACCCAAGATAGCGCACAAACAGGCGAGACAAATACTGGGGGGATACATAGACGTTGCGGCAGAGCTGTTCGGCGGTCAGATCCTCCATGTAGTGTGTTTCCATCAGCCGAAGCACGGGCTGGACGTATTTTTCCCACGCCGGATCGCTGGTGTTGGCGTGGAAAAATCCATTGGAAAACTGCAGCAGCAGTGCATAACAGTCACAGGAGAGCTGGTGGAGATTGTTCGGTTCGGTTTCAAAATGTGTCACAGCTTTATCAATCTGATCTCTGATTTCCAGTGCCGTTTCTTTTTCGGTGAAGAGGATGCGCTCGTTGCCAAATATTTGTGAAAGCTGCGCTTCTAATGTACCTCCGAAGGTGGCAAAACAGGTCATCCAGGCTCCCTGATCCGCAGTCCGGTAAGCATGTGGGACATGCGGTGTGATCAGAATTCCGTGACCTTCAGGAAGGAGTAGTTCGTTTCCGTCAATGGTTAAGATCCCGCAGCCCTGTTCGGTCTGCAGATAATGGTACTGTGGATAGCCCTGCGGGCGGTGGAGGGGTTCCTGCATCCAGTGGTTTCCGACCGAATCAAACTGGAACGGTTCCCGGTTTAAGGTATTGCTGAAATAGATAGGCATGGTTTTCCCCTTTTTAACGATAGTGCATCAGGCAATTGTCTGATATTTTTATTGGTATCATAGCATAAAACAATGCAAAAGAAAATAGTTTCAAAATGTTATAAAAACTGGTTTATCCTGTTATACAATTTTTTGCTGTGATGATATATGATTGAGAAAAATAAGGATGGGACAAAAAAGTTATAAGATATTCAGAATCTTTTATTTTGTCCGTTCATTTTACAGACTGTGCAAGTATGAAAAAACAGGAGGAAAACTATGAGCACGCATTTTAAGAGAATCCTCTACGGAGGAGATTACAACCCGAATCAGTGGACGAAGGATATCTGGCAGGAAGATATGCGCATTTTTAAGGATGCACACATCAATACCGCGACAATCAATGTATTTTCATGGGCAAAGATCCAGCCATCGGAGCATGAATATAATTTTGATGAGCTTGACGAGATCGTGGATATGCTTTCGAAAGAAAATTACGATATCGTATTTGCCACGTCCACGGCAGCCCTTCCGGGATGGATGGTGCGTAAATATCCGGAAGTGATGTTTACCGATTATGAAGGAAGACAGCACAAATTTGGCGGCCGTCACAATGCCTGCCCGAATTCTTTTGTGTTTAAACATTATGCGCGTGAACTGGCATATAAACTGGCAGAGCGCTATGCAGACAATCCACATGTGACCTGCTGGCATGTCAGCAACGAATATGGAAACGAGTGTTTCTGTGAGAACTGTCAGAAGGCATTCCGTGTGTGGCTGAAAGATAAGTATAAGACAATTGATGCATTAAACAGGGCCTGGAATATGGAATTCTGGGGACATACCGTTTATGACTGGGATGATGTGGTACCGCCAAATGCGTTAAGTGACGGAATCGGAAGTGAAAAGACTGCTTTTGCAGGTATTTCCATTGATTATCGCAGATTTTATTCGGACAGCCAGTTAGCGTGCTTCAAGATGGAGCGCGATGCTATAAAGAGTGTGAAACCGGATGCATTTGTTACCACAAATCTGATGGGAACGTTTAAAGGACTTGATTATTTCAAATGGGCAAAGGAGATGGATGTTGTATCCTGGGATAATTATCCTTCCTATGATACGCCGTGGAGCAGCATTGCCATGACACACGATCTGATGCGCGGTTTAAAAGATGAGCCGTTTATGCTGATGGAGCAGACACCAAGCCAGCAGAACTGGCAGAAATACAATTCCCTGAAACGTCCGGGGCAGATGCGGGCACAAAGTTATCAGACACTGGCACATGGGGCAGACACGATCCAGTTCTTCCAGCTTCGCAGAAGTGTGGGTGGATGTGAGAAATTCCATGGTGCAGTGATCGCTCATGTGGGAAATGAAAATACCCGTGTATTCCGTGAAGTGGCCCAACTTGGCGCGGAGCTGGAAAGCTTTGGAGACCGTACTTTGGGATCACGCAATGAAGCGGAAGTCGGACTGATTTTCGACTGGGATAATTACTGGGCATTGGAGTACACCAGCGGTCCGTCCGAGGATTTAAAATATGTGGATCAGATTCATCAGTACTATCAGTATTTTTACAAAAAGAATATTGGTGTGGATATGATTCCTGTGGATGCGGATTTTTCAAAATACAAGATTGTTGTGGCACCGGTGCTTTATATGGTAAAGGATGGTATGAAAGAAGCGCTGGAGAATTTTGTGAAAAATGGTGGTATTCTGATTACTACGTTTATGAGCGGAATTGTCGGACAGTCGGATAATGTATATCTGGGCGGTTATCCGGGACCGCTCCGCGAGATGGCGGGGGTATGGGTTGAGGAGATTGATGCCCTTGCACCGGAACAGAAAAATAAGGCAAAGTTTGCAGACGGCAGTACAGCAGCATGCGGTCTTCTGTGTGATCTGATGCATTTAGAGGGTGCGAAAGAACTTGCCTTTTATGAGGAAGATTTCTATGCGGGAATGCCGGCAGCATCGAAGAATACATACGGAAAAGGTACCACATATTATATTGCAACCCAGTTTGAGGAAGAAGGGCTTGCAAAGATTTTGGATCAGGCAGTCCAGGAGGCCGGAGTTTCATCCGTTATCCCGGAAGAAACCGGACTTGAAGTTGTCACACGCGTCAGTGATACCACGCGATTTTATTTTGTCATGAACTTTACGGATGAGGAGCAGATTCTGCCGGAGAGTCTGACCGGAAAGAAAGACATGATCAGCCAAAAGATGACAGAACACGGAATGAAATTGAAAAAATGGGATGTCCTTTTACTGGAAGAACATCTGTAAACAAAAGACAGCGCCGGAATCCGGGAAAGTGGATCCGGCGCTGAAGTTTATGTTGAACATACCGCTCGCGCGCGAAAGTGTGCGACAAGCGCACACTTTATTTTTTGTGATACGTGGATAAATACATTTTTTCAGGAACGGGCATAGGAAGTGCCCAGAGACAGAATCTGAAGGCGTTTCCTGAAATCTTCGGCATTTTCAAAATGTCCCTGTAAGATGTCTTCTTTTTTCACAATGATGTCCTGTATCGTTTTATCCGTCAGGTGGAAAAAGTTATCAGAAAAAATAACATCTGCATCGTCAAAATCCAAAGCGACAAACGGAGCAAAGCAGTCACTGGAAATGTGCAGGATAAAAGCATCATTCGTTTCTTCTGCTTCCGTGGATATAACCGGGTTTTTAAGATTTAAATATTTATACGGCACAAGTGTTTCCACATCCTTTAACACTTTTTGATCTTTTGTATGTATCACTGCTTCCAAAAATACATCGTCTTTTTGATCTTCCCAGGAACAGATATCGACAACTGCTGTTTCGATAGCGGAAAAGGCCGGGGAGTTCCCTTTGGTTTCGTATGTTTCCAGCACATTCCCTGACAGGTCACGAATGGACAGGGTGAGAGAATACTCTGTGGTTTCGAAGGATTCGTTGGAAAAATATACGTGGCACCTGTGATCTTCCAGCGTCATACTGACCGCGTGTGGGGCATAAAATTTCAAAGCCATGTAATGCAGGGCTTTCCATCTGCCAAAATAATCAATGCTGGACCAGGAAGGTGCCGGCCAGTCATCGTTGATCTGCCAGTAGAGGGTTCCCATACAGCGGCCGCGGTTTCGGCGCCAGTGGTCCACACCGTATTTGATGGCCATACCCTGTAATACCTGACTGGCATACAGGAGATGTGTCAGATCTTTTGGATAACGCAGATTTTCGGACAGATAGTAGAGCATCTTACCGTTTGCCGCATCATTTTTCTGATGGCTTTCCATGACACGGGAGAAAATATTGCGGTCATCTTCCAAAGTAAAACTGTTGACGGTCTTTGCACATGGGAAAGACTGAAAACCGAATTCGGAGCAGAAACGGAAAAAATATTTGCGGTAGTCGGTAAATGGTTTCTGTCCATGCCAGACATCCCAGTAGTGGGTATCTCCGCGGTTTGCATCATCCGGATTGTCAAAACAGCCGCCGGATGACGGGGAAGAATGCCAGTAAAAGGTTTCACCGTCTGCCTCCTGTACGGCTTTCGGGAGGACTTCTTCAAACAATCTGATATAATCGGCACGAAGATAAGGAGTTTCTTTCTGGAAATCGCCCCAGTGATCCCAGGCAGATTCAATTTCGTTGTTGCCGCACCATAAACCAAGGCTGGCGTGGTGGCGCAGACGGCGCACATTATCATAGGTCTCCTGCCTGCAGTTTTCGGCAAACGCGTCCGTTACATCGTAGGCATTGCAGGCATACATCAGATCCTGCCATACGATCAGCCCTTTTTCATCACAGAGATCATAAAAAGCATCGGAAGGATAGTAACCGCCACCCCATACACGGACGCAGTTAAAGTGTGCCCTGCGGCAGCTTTCCAGAATATAATCCAGCTTCTTTTCAGTAATTCTTGTGTACAGACAGTCATCCGGAATATAGTTTCCCCCGCGGGTAAAAATTTTAACACCATTGACACAGAAGGCGAATTCATTTCCCCATTCGTCTTTTTCCTGGCTGATCGTTAATGTGCGCAGACCGATCCGTCTGGTGATAGATTCCAGGCTTGTTCCGTCCTCATCCAGTAAAGTGATCCTGACGATATAAAGAGGCTGATCGCCATAGTCATTCGGCCACCAGAGTTTTGGATTTTCGATCACAAAATCCACCGCTGCTACACCGTCTGCATTTGTTTTACACAGTTTCGTCTGCAGCGGTTTGTCTGCACCGTCTTCTGAGAGTTCCACGCAAAGTTTTTGTCCCGGAACGGATTCGGAAAGTGTTATGGATGTCTGGACGGAAACGTTTTTGGCATGCTGCTGATGGATGCGGATGTCTTCGATTCTGGCATGGGAATATCCCTGCAAATAAATGTCCCGGAAAATTCCGGCATCGATGGTCTGTGGACCCCAGTCCCAGCCAAACATGGAGTGTGCTTTGCGCAAAAGCTGGTTTCCTTTCATGGAGCCGCACGGAATATAATTGATTTTTTTATGGGCTTCATAAGGATAATCTTCGATAAAACGCAGCACAGAACGAAAAACAATCTGAATTTCGTTTTTTCCGGGGTGCAGAAGTTTCTTTGCCTGGAATTTCCAGGTACGATGCATGTTATCTGTTTTTGCAAGGAATGTGCCGTTGATGCTGATTTCCGCAAGTGTGTCAAGTCCTTCACACACCAGAACAATATGTTGTTGGACCAAGAGTTCTTCATCGACATCAAACGTCCGGGTGAAAACATAATCCTTCCAGAACAATGCGCGTGTAGCATCCTCATTGGTACGGTAAAATGGATCTTTTATTTTTCCGGCGGCAAGAAGCCCGGAAAGTACAGTGCCGGGAATCTGCATATCTACAGATTCTAAAGAACGGTGTCCGGCAGAAAGCTGCCAGGTTCCGTTTAAAGTACAGGTTTGCATGTTATATCTCCCCTCTTGGTAATCTTTTCATTATTTTCTTGATTTTATCACAGAACAGTTCATACAACATCGATCTATCTTGCAAATTGTTATGCATTCTTTTGATTTTGCAAAATCCTTAAAGTTTTCTTAACCAGGCATGAACAGTTGAAGGGACAGTGGAAATTTTATTCGGGATTGTGTATACTGAAACTATCCTGACAATTGCAGATGTTCAGAAAAGAGGAAAATACTATGAAGAAAAGATTATACAAGAGCAGTACAGACAAAAAGGTTTGTGGAGTATGTGGCGGAATCGCAAACTATTTTGATGTAGATCCGACCGTAATTCGTCTGATCTGGGTGATCTTTACACTTGCGGGTGGCAGTGGACTGATTGCATACATCATTGCAGCCATTATCATGCCGGATGAAATGTAACATAAAATGATAGAAAGCCGAAAGGAGAATTAATAAATATATGTGGGCTTACGAAAGTGTTTTTTATCAGATTTATCCGCTTGGGTTCTGCGGAGCACCATTTGAAAATGACGGTGTGCTGGAACATAGAATTGAAAAAGTAAATGACTGGATTCCTCATATTAAAAAATTAGGAGCCGATGCCATTTATTTTTCTCCGGTATTTGAGTCGGACACACATGGATACAATACCAGAGATTATACAAAGATTGATACCCGCCTGGGTACAAATGAGGATTTCGCAAATGTATGTAACAACCTGCACAAAGAAGGAATCCGCGTGGTACTTGACGGTGTATTCAACCATGTGGGAAGAGGGTTCTGGGCATTTGAGGATGTCTTGAAAAACCGGGAGCAGTCCCCTTATGTGAACTGGTTCGGACGCATTGCCTTTGACGGAAATTCCAACTACAATGACGGCTTATGGTATGAGGGCTGGGAAGGAAACTATGATCTGGTCAAACTGAACCTGCGCAATGAAGAGGTGATCCAGCATATCTTTTCTGCCATCAAAGGATGGGTAGACGAATTTGATATTGACGGACTGCGGCTGGACGTGGCATATTGTCTGGATCATGATTTTGTGCGCAGACTGCGCAGTTTCTGTAATGAATTAAAACCGGACTTTTTCCTTGTCGGAGAGACACTGCATGGGGATTATAATCAGCTGATGAACGATGAAATGCTGCATTCGGTGACGAACTATGAGTGTTACAAGGGATTGTATTCCAGCTTTAACTGCATGAACATGTTTGAGATCAATCATTCACTGCTTCGTCAGTTCGGACCGGAAAACTGGACGTTATATAAGGGAAAACACCTGTTGTCTTTCGTGGATAATCATGATGTGACCCGTGTGGCTTCCATTCTGACCAATAAAAATCATCTGCCGCTGATTTACGCGCTTGCTTTTGGGATGCCGGGAATCCCATGCGTATATTACGGAAGTGAGTGGGGCGCAGAAGGACGCAAAGAAGATGGAGATCCGGCACTTCGTCCAGCGTTTGAGAAACCGGAGTGGAATGATCTGACAGAGTGGATTTCCAAACTGGCAGAGGCAAAGAAACAGTCCAAAGCACTGCAGTATGGAAACTTTATATCTAAAGTTCTGACCAATGGACAGTGCGTGTTTGAAAGAGAATGGGAAGGGGAACGCGTCTACGTTGCGGTCAATGCGGCAGACAGTCCGTTTTATGCAGGATTTGATGCCGGAGCAGCGGAAGCCACCGACCTGATCACCGGAGAAAAAATTGCATTGAATGGTGGATTTGAGATTCCGGGATATCGTGCGTTTTTCCTGCGGGTGTAATATGGTAGCGGATTTTGAATTAAAGAAGCTGGTAAAGCCATTGCAGGACTGGTTTGATGGGCATGCCCGCGTACTCCCATGGAGAGATGATCCGAAGGCATATAAAGTATGGATTTCTGAGATCATGTTACAGCAGACAAGGGTAGAAGCCGTTAAACCTTACTTTGCACAGTTTATGGAGGCGCTTCCCGATGTGGAGGCGCTTGCCGCGTGTCCGGAGGATCGTTATCTGAAACTGTGGGAAGGACTTGGTTACTACAACCGTGTCCGGAATCTGCATGCCGCAGCGGAACAGATTATGGAGCAGTATGGCGGGACAATTCCGGATACGGTGGAAGAACTGCTTCGCCTGAAAGGCATCGGAAGCTATACGGCAGGAGCGATAGCTTCGATTGCCTATAACCGGCCGGTTCCGGCGGTGGACGGGAATGTGCTGCGGGTGATTTCCCGTGTGTGCGCAGATGATTCGGATATCATGAAGCAGTCGGTCCGCAGTGCGATGGAGCGCAGCCTGCAGGCGATGATGGAAACGGAAGTAACGAATGGTCTGATTCCGCGCAAATTTAACCAGGCACTGATGGAGTTAGGCGCAATGGTGTGTGTGCCGAATGGGGCACCGCATTGTCCGGGATGTCCATGGTATGGATTCTGTGAGGCACGTCTGCAGGATAAAATTGACACGATTCCGGTGAAAACCAGAGCAAAAGCGCGCAGAATCGAGGAGCGCACGGTGTTTGTTATCCGGGACGGAGAACATGTGGCATTGCGCAAGCGGCCGGCGAAGGGGCTTTTAGCAGGCTTGTATGAACTTCCGAATGTTTTGGGTATCTTAGAGCAGCAGGAGGCTTTGGAATATGTGAAAAACCAGGGGTTTTCACCGATACGGATACAGGCACTTGTACCGGCCAGACACATTTTTTCCCATGTGGAGTGGCATATGCATGCCTATGTGGTTCTCGTAGAAGAAACTACGGCACCAAAAGAAAATATTTTATTTACTGAGGCACAGAAAGCAGTGGAAAACTATGCAGTTCCCAGTGCTTTTTCCGCGTATTGGAATGCCATTAAGATGGAAATCAAAGAGTAAGCAAAAGAGCTGTCCGGACAGGACAGCTCTTTTTATGTGTTATGAGAAAAAATTAATCTCTAAAAAAGGGAGGACCTCGCGCCTTGCGGTGCGAGGATTATGAAAAAGAAAAAGTTTATTTCTTAGGTATGACTAAAGTATAGTTTGCAATTATGACGCCGGTGTGTGGAGTTTATGAGAGATTTGTAAATAAATTATGAACAAAAATAACAATGGAAAAAGATTAAGCAAATGTTAAGATAATATCTCTCGACTGTTTATAAATTCTCATTTATAATAGGTCTATCAATTATTTTTTCAGCAGGTTTGTACGAAGGGAAAACATATGAAATTATTAACATTTACAATACCGTGTTACAATTCACAGGATTATATGCGTCACTGCATTGAATCGATTCTTCCGGGAGGGGAAGATGTGGAGATTCTGATTGTGGATGACGGATCAAAGGATGATACCGCTGCGATTGCAGATGAATATGCCGAAAAATATCCAACGATTGTAAAAGCAATTCATCAGGAGAACGGGGGACATGGAGAAGCTGTGAATGCGGGAATCCGCAATGCAACCGGTTTATATTTTAAGGTAGTGGACAGTGATGACTGGGTAGACTGGAACGCTTATCAGGCGATTCTTGCAAAGCTTAGGGAGATTGCAGGGGGAAGTGTGGCACTTGATATGCTTCTGGCAAATTATGTATATGAGAAGGAAGGGGCAAAACACAAGCGGGTCATGCGTCAGACCGGTTTTCCGAAAGATCAGATCTTTACCTGGAGTGATGTGCGGCATTTTTATAAAGGACATTACATACTGATGCATTCCGTGATCTACCGTACAAAACTTCTCCGGGAATGTGGACTTGAACTGCCGAAACATACTTTTTATGTGGATAACATTTATGTATATAAGCCATTGCCGCATGTGCGGACGATGTATTATATGGATGTGGATTTTTACCGTTATTTTATCGGAAGAGAGGATCAGTCCGTCAATGAGAAGGTGATGATCAGCCGGATTGACCAGCAGATCCGTGTGAATAAGATCATGATTGACGATGTGGATCTGAATAAAGTGTCCAATTATAAATGTCGGCATTATATGATAAACTATCTGGAAATTATCACGGTTGTCACGACGGTTATGCTGCTGCGTTCCGGTACAGAAGAAAACCTTGAGAAAAAGCGTGAATTGTGGCGATATATCAAAAACAAGGATATCGGCCTGTTTCACCGCCTGCGCAGAGGCATTATGGGACAGACCATGAATCTGCCGGGAAGAAGCGGAAGAAAAATTTCGGTTGCGGCATATCGTCTGTCGCAAAAAGTGGTTGGATTTAATTAAAAAAGTTTACTGTCTTGTCACCTGTAAAGATATGTGCTATACTGCATGTCAAACACTATTGAAATATACATACAGAAGGTGGCAAAAATGAAAACAGATATTCTGATCGTGGGAAGTGGATGTTCCGGTTTATACTGTGCATTAAATCTTCCGCGGGAGAAACAGATTACAATTATTACAAAGTCAGATGTTAAGAGCAGTGATTCTTACCTTGCACAGGGAGGAATCTGTATGCTTAAGGATGACAGTGATTATGACAGTTATTTTGAGGATACGATGAAAGCGGGACATTATGAAAATGACCGGGAATCCGTATCGATTATGATCCGTTCGTCACAGGATGTGATTCATGACCTGATCGGATTTGGCGTGGATTTTGCCCATGACGAGAATGGCAATCTTGCATTTACCAGAGAGGGAGCACATTCGGACAAGCGTATCCTTTTTCATGAGGATATTACAGGAGAAGAAATTACAAGCAAGCTGCTTGCAGCTGCCCGCAAGTGTCCGAATATTACCATATTGGAAAATACCAGGATGGTAGATATTGTGACGAAGGATAACTGCTGTTACGGAGCCGTAATCCGCAGGGAGGACGGTACAATTGAAACGGTGGAAGCGGAGCATACCGTCTGGGCATGTGGAGGAATCGGAGGATTATATCGTCATTCGACCAATTTCCGTCATCTGACCGGAGATGCCCTTGCACTTTCCATCAAACATGGAATCCGTTTGAAAGATGTGAATTATGTACAGATTCATCCGACCACATTCTATTCGCCGGACGAAGAGGAACGCAGTTTTCTGATTTCGGAATCTGTCCGCGGAGAAGGGGCAAAGCTTTATGACAAGAATAAGAAACGGTTTGTCAATGAGCTGCTGCCGCGTGATCTGCTGGCAGAAGAAATTTATAAGCAGATGGCAAAAGATGGAACAGATCATGTATGGGAAGATCTGCGTACCATTCCAAGAGAAGAATTGATGGAACATTTCCCGAATATTGTGGAACATTGCCGTGAAATGGGGTATGATGTAACCAAAGAATGCATTCCTGTGGTACCGGCACAGCATTATTTCATGGGTGGGGTATGGGTAGATCACGAAAGCCATACGTCCATGGAACGTCTGTATGCTGTGGGAGAGACGGCATGTAACGGAGTACACGGAAAAAACCGTCTGGCAAGTAATTCCCTGCTGGAAAGCCTTGTATTTGCAAAACGGGCGGCAAAGCAGATGAGTGAGCAGAAGGAAAAGATTTCCACAGCACCGGAACTGTTTGCGGCAATTGACCGGAGTATCTATGCGGATGCCGCAGCACTGGCGAGCCGGTATCATGAATATGTACGGGAAGCGATTATCGCGGCAGATGCAAAGATGCAGCAGGTACAGGATGCAAGGACAAAAGCAACGGTTGCATTTCGCAAGCAGTGTGCACAGGTCGGATAAAATAAAATAAGAAAATCAGGAGAAAAAGATGTACGATCAGGTAACTTTAAAATTAAATGTAGATCCATGGATTCTCAGTGCTTTAAAAGAAGATATCACAAGTGAGGATGTCTCCACAAACAGTGTCATGCCTCATCCACAGGCAGGAGAAGTGGATCTTATCTGCAAAGAAGATGGCATTATATGCGGGCTGCAGGTATTCGAGAGAGTGTTTACCCTTCTCGATGAAAAGACAACAGTTGAATTTTTGGTGCAGGATGGAGCAGAAGTTCATAAGGGACAGCTTATGGCAAAAGTGCATGGCGATATTCGGACCCTTTTATGCGGAGAGCGTACCGCACTGAATTATCTGCAGCGTATGAGCGGAATTGCAACCTACACACATTCCGTGGCAGAATTATTAAAAGGAACCGGAATCAAACTTCTGGATACCAGAAAGACAACACCAAACAATCGTATTTTTGAAAAATATGCAGTAAGAATCGGTGGTGGAAATAACCACAGATATAATCTTTCCGACGGGGTATTGCTGAAAGATAATCATATCGGAGCTGCAGGCGGAGTAAAAGAAGCGATTGCTGCTGCAAAGGAGTATGCACCGTTTGTCCGTAAGATTGAGGTAGAAGTAGAAAATCTGGATATGGTAAAGGAAGCTGTGGAGGCAGGTGCGGATATTATCATGCTGGATAATATGGACACCGATGCGCTGAAAGAAGCCATCGCCTATATTGACGGACGGGCAGAGATTGAAGTTTCCGGAAATGTGACGAAAGAAAATATTGCAAGACTGACCGGGCTTGGCGTAGATTATGTTTCCAGCGGAGCACTGACACATTCGGCTCCGATTCTGGATATTTCTTTGAAAAATCTGCATCCGGTAGAAAATTAAAGAAGGTGGGATTCCAGAAATGAGCGGGGAAGAAAGGCGTGGAAAAATTATACAGGCACTAAAAAACAGTGACAAAGCAGTTTCTGCCACGACACTGGCAAAAGAATTTGACGTGAGCAGACAGGTCATTGTGCAGGATGTTGCACTTCTTCGGGCAAATGGAAAAAATATATTTTCGACCAACCGGGGGTATCTGATACAGGAAGATGAGGAGACAACCCGTGTATTTAAGGTACAGCATGAAGATGATGAGGTTGAAAAAGAGCTGACAACGATTGTGGATCTCGGAGGAACCGTTGAGGATGTATTTGTATATCATAAGGTATACGGAGTGCTTCGGGCAGAGATGAATATCAAATCCCGTATGGATATCCGCAATTATATGGAGGAGATCCGTTCCGGGAAATCCAGTCTGCTGAAAAATGTTACTTCCGGATATCATTATCATACGGTCCGGGCGGAACGCGTGGAAATTCTGGATATGATTCAGGAGGAATTGCAGAAGAAGGGGCTCCTTGCAAAACTACAGGACTATGAACCTGTTGATTTTTGGGGACAGAATAATTATAATGAGTAAATGACTACTATTGTGATTATTAATAAGAAGTCAGAGAAAGAATAAAAAGGAGAAGGATGGAATGAGCGACGAGTTTACAACAAACGAAAACGGTTCCGGAACACCGGAGGAAACAAACTTTCAGGATTATACGGCACCGGAAAATGAGATCGTACAGAATGAAACATCACAGATGACGCAGGAACAGCCGGAGACTTCTTATGGAGCAACATCGGCAGAGGAAAATCCGCAGCCGGACAATACGGCATATGCGTATGGACAGACTGCGTATCAGCAGGCATATCAGAGTGAACAGTCACAGCCGAATGCATATCAGCAGGCATATTACGGACAGACACAGGCAAAGGGAACAGGAACCGGATTTGGAATTGCCTCACTGGTTCTTGGAATTTTATCTGTTTTTACATTTGCATGCTGCATTAATTATATTCTGGCAGTGCTTGCGATTATTTTCGGTATTGTGCAGATTGTAAAGAACGAGAAAAAGGGGCTGGCGATCGGTGGAATTATTACAGCAGTGATTTCAATTGTTCTTGGGATTGCCGTTTCGCTTTATGCTGTGAATATTGCGGAAAAAATGCAGGACCCGGACAGTCCGTTTTATCAGTATTTTGAAGAGTATGAGCAGAAACTGGAAGAAGGAAAGAGTTCTTTCTAGCCGGGAGTTATAAAAAGGAGAACCTGTTTTACAGGTTCTCCTTTATTCGTATATCGATGTCTGTGTAGTGGAATTCTTCGCAGGAGATGCCCTCAATCAGATAACGGGAGAGCAATTCTACCGGAAGGTATCCCTGCTTGTATGGCTGCTGGCAGATGGTAGCAGTGATAATGCCATCATCGAGCAGTTTTTTTGTGGAAGGAACACAGTCGTAAGTAAAGATACGCATGGCATCGATCCGGCCGCTTTCGACTGCGGCACGGCATCCGCCTGCTACACCGCCGGCTGCAAAATACAGCACATTGATTTCGGGGTGTGAAGCCAGCATTTCTTTGACTTTTTCATAACTTTCATTATCATCATCATGATTTTCTATTGTTTCCACGATATGAATACGTTCGCCCTTTTCGGAAAGCGTTGAAGTGAAACCCTCGATACGATCGGAGTGACAGAGTACATGTGACGAACCGGTTACAATACCAATATGAATTTCCCCGAATGTCATCAGAGAAACCAGTCCGGCAGCAGTCTGTCCGGACAGGCGGTAATTACTTCCGACATATGCGATCCTGCGGGACAGAATATCGGTGTTTACGGTAATGACCGGAATGTTCATTTCTGTGAGGCGGTCGATTTCTGCGGCAATATATAAAGAATTGAATGGTGCGATAACTAATCCGTTGATGCCTTCCGCAAGCAGTGCTTCCATGGTATTAAACTGTTCGGTCTCATCAAATGGAACCTGACGGATAAGAACGGTGAAATTATAGGCAGATAATTCTTTTGCCTTGGCATTTACGCCTTCAAGGACTTCACTGAAAAAAGGATTGGAATCGGGAAATAAAATAACACCGATTTTCAGATTCTTTTTCTGTGCAGCAAGCATCAGTCCTGCTTTGTTGGGTTTATAGTTTAATTTTTCTGCAATTTCACGTACACGGGCTGCAGTATTGGCATTGACGGAACCGCGGTTGTTCAGTACACGGTCAACCGTACCGCGTGAAACACCTGCCAGTTCAGCAATCTGTTTTATAGTGGCCATGTCGTTCCCCCTTGTTGAATTTTTCCTTACAAGGGTAGCATTGATAAGGTAAAATGTCAATTGAAATACAGAAAATGTGTGCGTGCACGACGAGAGTGGGGAAAGTTACTGTACGCTTTCCACAAAATAAGTGCAACCGGTTTGGAAGAAATCACGAAAAAGAGAAAAAATTTCGGAAAACAGTTGAAAATATCAGCGCATCGTTGTAGGATATGAGTAGAACGTGCACGAGCACAAAATTAACATTTCAGAATTGAGGGTTATCATGAATTACATAGGAATTGATCTGGGAACTTCTGCTGTTAAACTTCTTTTGATGGAGGGCAGTGGAAAAATTTTAAAGATCGTCAGTCGTGAATATCCAATCTGTTTTCCAAAACCGGGATGGTCGGAGCAGAATCCGTATGACTGGTTTACACAGTCAATGGATGGACTGAAGGAATTGCTGGATGGTACAGACAGGAGTCTGGTTGCCGGCATCAGCTTTGGCGGACAGATGCATGGACTTGTAGCACTGGACGATAAGGATGAAGTGATTCGTCCGGCAATTCTCTGGAACGACGGAAGGACGACAAAAGAGTGCGATTATTTAAATCAGGTAATTGGGAAGGAACGTCTTTCTGCATACACAGCCAATATTTCATTTACCGGATTTACTGCGCCGAAAGTACTCTGGATGAAAAACAATGAACCGGAGAATTTTGCAAAGATTCATAAAATTATGCTGCCAAAGGATTATCTGGCATTTCGCCTGAGCGGCAATTACAGTACGGATGTATCGGATGCGTCCGGAACACTGTTCTTTGATGTAAAGAATCGCTGCTGGTCAGAAGAAATGTGTGAGATCTGCAGTATTAAAACAAGCTGGCTTCCAAAAGTATACGAAAGTTATGAGGAAGTTGGAACGCTGCTTCCGGAACTGGCGAAGGAACTCGGCGTATCGGATCAGGTAAAAATTGTAGCCGGAGCCGGAGACAATGCGGCAGCAGCTGTGGGAACCGGAACCGTTGGAGATGGTGCATGTAATATTTCTTTAGGAACGAGCGGAACCGTATTTATTTCTTCCGATAAATTCGGAGTGGACGAAAATAATGCACTGCATTCGTTCGACCATGCGGATGGAAGTTATCATCTGATGGGCTGCATGCTTTCCGCAGCATCCTGTAATAAATGGTGGATGGATGATATTATCGGCACAAAGGATTATGGCGCAGAACAGGAAAATATTACGAAGCTTGGAGAAAACCATGTATTTTTCCTCCCATATCTGATGGGGGAGCGGTCTCCGCACAATGATCCGAATGCAAGAGGTACTTTTATCGGTATGACCATGGATACTACCAGAGCGGATATGACACAGGCGGTACTCGAAGGTGTGGCATTTGCCTTAAGAGATTCTTTTGAGGTGGCACGTTCACTCGGCATTCATATTGCCCGTACCCGTATTTGCGGTGGAGGAGCAAAGAGTCCGCTATGGAAGAAGATTGTGGCAAATGTGCTCAATATTCCGGTAGATATTCCAGAAAATGAACAGGGACCGTCAATGGGTGGCGCAATGCTTGCAGCAGTAGCTTGTGGAGAATACCCGACCGTCCGCGATGCAGCAGAGGCAATTGTAAAACTGACCGATACGGTAGAACCGGAACCGGAGCTTGCAGCAAAATATGAAGAGCGTTATCAGAAGTTCCGTAAGATTTATCCGGCATGCAGGGATCTGTTTTTGGAACTTGCAAAATAAAATCATATCATCGTATCTAACAAAAAATTAAAATGATTACATACAACAAGGAGGCAAAATCATGATTAATATTCCAGAAGTAAAAGTAGGTATCGTTGCAGTCAGCCGTGACTGTTTCCCGGAGTCTCTTTCCGTAAACCGCAGAAAGGCGCTGATCAAAGCATATACAGACAAGTATCATGCAAAGGATATTTATGAGTGTCCGGTCTGCATCGTAGAGAGTGAAATTCATATGGAGCAGGCGCTGGCAGATATTAAAGCAGCAGGATGCAATGCGCTGTGTGTATACCTTGGAAACTTCGGACCGGAAATTTCCGAGACTATGCTTGCAAAATATTTTGATGGACCAAAGATGTTTGTTGCAGCAGCAGAGGAGTCCCAGAACAATCTGGTTCAGGGACGTGGAGATGCATACTGCGGTATGTTAAATGCAAGTTACAACTTAAAACTTCGCAATGTCGGTGCTTACATTCCGGAATATCCGGTTGGAGATGCAGAGGATTGCGCAGATATGATTCACGACTTTTTACCGATTGCAAGAGCTGTAGAAGGACTTGCAAACTTAAAAATCATTTCCTTTGGACCAAGACCAATGAATTTCCTTGCATGCAATGCTCCAATCCAGCAGCTTTATAATCTGGGTGTGGAAATTGAGGAAAATTCAGAGCTGGATCTGTTTGAGGCATTCAACAACCACGCAGGAGATCAGCGTATTCCGGAGGTTGTTGCAGATATGAAAGCAGAACTCGGTGAGGGAAACAAAAAGCCGGAGATTTTAGAGAAACTTGCACAGTATGAACTGACATTGCTTGACTGGATTGAGGCGCACAAAGGTTCCCGTAAATATGTTGCAATTGCAGGAAAATGCTGGCCGGCATTCCAGACACAGTTTGGATTTGTTCCGTGCTATGTCAACAGTCGTCTGACCGGAAGAGGCATTCCGGTATCCTGCGAGGTTGATATTTACGGCGCACTGAGTGAGTTTATCGGTACCTGCGTGAGCGAGGATGCTGTCACACTGCTCGACATCAATAACTCCGTTCCGAAGGATATGTACAAAGAGTCGATCGAGGGCAAGTTTGACTATACACATAAAGATACATTTATGGGATTCCATTGTGGCAATACCTGCTCAAAGAAGCTGGCATCCTGTGAGATGAAAAACCAGATGATCATGGCAAGAAGCCTTCCTGTCGAAGTAACAAACGGTACCCTTGAGGGAGATATTGCACCGGGCGATATCACATTCTACCGCCTGCAGTCCACTTCCGACAATAAGCTGCGCGCGTATGTGGCACAGGGAGAAGTCCTTCCGGTTGCAACCCGTTCGTTCGGAAGCATTGGCGTATTTGCCATTCATGAGATGGGACGTTTCTACCGTCACGTTCTGATCGAGAAGAATTATCCGCATCACGGAGCGGTTGCATTCGGACATTACGGAAAGGCTCTGTTTGAGGTATTTAAGTATATTGGGGTTCCGATGGAGGACATCAATTACAACCAGCCGGCATCTCTGCCTTATCCGACGGAGAATCCGTTCGCATAAAGAAAAATAATATGGGAATAAGCACCAGCTTGGACCTGTAGATGTCTGCAGGTTAAGCTGGTGCTTTTTAAATGGGAGTTTCATCCCAAAGATACCCAGTGAAACAGGAAAACTAAAATCATTTGGCAGGTAATTCATCCGGCAGCAATACAGAAAATGACAACAGTACAAAGTAAAAATTCAGATTTTCAAAAAAAGAAAAAGTATGGTATTATAAAACCGGCATCACGGATGCCGGTTCTATAATAAAAATCTGAGGTGATTGTACAATGAAACAGGAAAATTATATACGTGGCATGATAATGATCATTTTGTCGGCATTCTTTTTTGCGTGTATGAATGTGAGTGTGCGGCTGGCGGGAGATCTGTCGTCCGTACAGAAAAGTTTTTTTCGGAATCTGGTAGCTGCATTTTTTGCGGCAATTATTCTTATCAAAAATCATACAGCACCTAAGGTGGAAAAAACACAGTGGGGTTCACTGTTTTTACGCTGTGCATTTGGGACACTTGGAATTCTTTGTAATTTCTACGCGATTGATCACCTGCTGGTGGCAGATGCTTCTATTTTAAATAAATTATCTCCCTTTTTTGCAATTATTTTTTCCTTCCTGTTATTAAAAGAAAAGATAAAACCAGCTCAGGCAATGTGCGTTATACTGGCATTTGTCGGCTGTTTGTTTGTGGTAAAACCGGGGTTTGAAAATGCACATCTGATCCCTGCGCTTATTGGCGTATGCGGAGGACTGGGTGCAGGAATCGCATATACAATGGTGCGGAAGATGGGTACACACGGAGTAAAGGGACCGGTCATTGTGTTTTATTTTTCCTGCTTTTCCTGTATTATTGTGATACCGTGGATCGTATTTCATTATCAGCCGATGTCACTGCGGCAGTTGTTGACGCTGCTTCTTGCGGGACTTTTTGCAGCGGGAGGACAGTTTACGATCACCGCAGCATATACCTATGCACCCGCTGGAAAAATTTCTATTTTTGATTATTCACAGATTATTTTTGCAACATTACTTGGATTTCTTTTATTCGCGGAGATTCCGGATCGATACAGTCTGATAGGATATGGATTGATCATTCTGGCTTCACTGGGAAATTTTCTGTATAACTGGAAACACAAAGATTAAAGGAGTATTCACATGTCGATTATTTCATTTCGGTGTCATACAACCATTCATCTGGCACCATTGGTAAATCAGGAAACCATTCATCAGGATATGGATAGGGGACAGCAGCTTATGTCAAGGATCAATCAGGGAATCCTTAGGGAGATAAAGCCCAAAAACCCACTGGTTGAATGGTATTACTGGAAGGACAAACACACAGTTTCGGATGTCACAGAGCATAGTTTGTTTAAGATGGCGCAGGGGATGCTGTCCCCCGTGGAAAATGATAATTACCGGTTGGAAGAGATCGAAGAATTAAATAATGCATGGGCCGTTTATGATAAAAAACTGAACACATTTTTTGCGTTTGACCCGGCAATTACGACATTGCAAAAAGATGAGAAGCGAAACCGTGTGCTGGTGGTCTGTGAAGACAAGGAACGCGGGCTGATTGATGTTATTGAAGCGGGAGCTCTGCTGCTTGAGTGTCTGCGTGCATTTACAGGGATAGAAGAACTTTGCTTTCTTCCGGTCAACCCGGACTACTATATATGGACAGGAATGGTGACAGGGATTGACGGATTGAAGATGCGCAGTAATGGATATGCCGGTACCTGGCTGCTTCTGCAGAGTGAAAGCCAGGTGAAGAAATTGCGGATGCTTGCAACAATTTACAGTATGGATTACCCGGATCTGGTAGATTCGGTTGAACTGGCACGCAGACTGGCAAAGGAGGAAGCCGCAGGGCAGTGCATCCGAAGCAGGCATGGGATCGTGCTGTTTACGGAAGAGGGACTTGTGTATATGGATGGAACAAATCCGGACAATGACTGGGAACTGAAGTATCCAATTTATGAGAATGACTGTTATTATGAGATGTTGAGATTTGCTTACCGGAAACAGGTATCCGGGGAACTGGAAAATTACTGTGCATGGAAAGCCTGGCTGAACAGGAATTTTACTTGACATCTGAAAGAATCATTACTATACTTAAAACCAAAGGTGAAAAACGAAGACGAAGACAGTAACTGTGATAGGAAAGTCAAAGAGAGTTGGAACAGGTGAGAGCCAATACGAGTAATATGACAGTGAAAATCACTTCCGAGTTGCGGATCGAAATCCCAGGAGAGTAGAGTTCGACGTATTTCCAGCGTTATGGGAACGAAGTATGCAAATCCTTTTTGAATACGGGATTTAAGTACATGGTAATCAGGTGGTATAACGTGACCCCGCGTCCTAATTACTGGACGTGGGGATTTTTTATTTCAGAATCATAAATGCAGGAGGAAAATATGTACAACAAAGTAGATACCAATATGAACTTTGTCGATCGCGAAAAAGAAACGGAAAAATTCTGGCGCGAAAATGATATCTTCAAAAAATCCATGGAGAACCGTAAGGAAGGCGAGACTTACACATTTTATGACGGACCGCCTACGGCAAACGGAAAACCACATATCGGACATGTAGAGACACGTACCATCAAGGATATGATTCCGAGATTCCAGACCATGAAAGGAAAGTACGTTCCACGGAAAGCCGGATGGGATACCCACGGTCTTCCGGTAGAAATCGAAGTGGAGAAACTTCTTGGACTGGATGGAAAGGATCAGATCGAAGCATATGGTCTTGAGCCATTCATCAAAAAGTGTAAAGAATCCGTCTGGAAATACAAGGGTATGTGGGAAGATTTCTCAAATACCGTAGGTTTCTGGGCCGATATGGACAATCCATACGTTACCTATGATGACAATTTCATTGAATCCGAGTGGTGGGCATTAAAAGAGATCTGGAACAAAGGACTTCTCTACAAGGGATTCAAGATCGTGCCTTACTGTCCTCGGTGTGGGACTCCGCTTTCCGCACAGGAAGTTGCACAGGGATATAAATTAGTAAAAGAAAAATCTGCAGTTGTCCGTTTTAAGGTTGCCGGAGAGGATGCGTATTTTCTGGCATGGACCACAACTCCGTGGACACTGCCAAGTAACGTGGCACTTTGTGTAAACCCGAATGATACCTATATCAAGGTAAAAGCAGTAGATGGTTATACGTATTATCTGGCAGAGGCACTGGCAGACAAGGTGCTTTCTCCACTTCTTTCCAAAGAGGATAAAGAGGCAGGAAAGAAAGCCTACGAAGTGCTTGAAACCTACAAGGGACAGGATCTTGAACGTAAAGAATATGAGCCTCTTTATGCCTGTGCAAAGGAACTGGCAGATAAGCAGGGCAAGAAAGGCTTCTTTGTGACCTGCGATACTTATGTCACGATGTCCGATGGTACTGGAATCGTTCATATCGCACCTGCATTTGGTGAGGATGATGCCAATGTCGGAAGAAACTACGACCTTCCGTTTGTACAGTTCGTAAATGGAAAAGGAGAACTGACTGAGGAGACACCGTTTGCCGGTATGTGGGTAAAGGATGCCGATCCGGAAGTATTAAAGGATTTAAGTGCCAGAAAGCAGCTGTTTGATGCTCCGAAGTTTGAACATGAGTATCCACACTGCTGGAGATGTGACAAGCCTCTGATTTATTATGCAAGAGAGTCCTGGTACATCAAAGAGACTGCAGTAAAGGATGATCTGATCCGCAATAACAACACTGTTAACTGGATTCCGGAATCCATCGGTTCCGGACGTTTCGGAAACTGGCTGGAAAACATTCAGGACTGGGCAATTTCCCGTAACCGTTACTGGGGTACTCCACTTAACATCTGGGAGTGTGCGTGCGGACACAGAGAATGTATCGGAAGCCGCGCTGAATTAGCAGAAAAAGCCGGTGATCCAAAGGCAGCAGAGGTAGAACTTCACAGACCATATATTGATGCGGTGACGATCAAGTGTCCGGAGTGTGGCAAGGATATGCACCGTGTACCGGAAGTATTGGATTGCTGGTTTGATTCCGGAGCTATGCCGTTTGCACAGCATCACTATCCATTTGAAAATAAAGAAGTATTTGAGCAGCAGTTCCCGGCCAAATTTATCTCAGAGGCAGTTGATCAGACCAGAGGATGGTTCCATTCTCTTATGGCAGAATCGACACTGCTTTTCAACAAAGCACCTTATGAGAACGTCATCGTGCTCGGACATGTACAGGATGAAAACGGACAGAAGATGTCCAAGTCCAAGGGAAATGCCGTAGATCCGTTTGATGCCCTGCAGACATACGGCGCAGACGCTATCCGCTGGTATTTCTATACGGCATCCGCACCATGGATTCCAAAGAGATTCTCCGGCAAGCTTGTGCTTGAGGGCCAGCGTAAGTTTATGGGAACGCTCTGGAATACCTATGCGTTCTTCGTACTTTATGCAAATATTGACCAGTTTGACGCTACAAAATACAAGCTGGAGTATGACAAATTATCGGTTATGGATAAGTGGCTGCTTTCTAAGCTCAATTCTGCAGTAGCTGGTGTGGATGAAAGTCTTTCTAATTATAAGATTCCGGAAGCTGCAAAATATCTGCAGGAGTTTGTCGATGATATGAGTAACTGGTATGTCCGCCGCTCCCGTGAGCGTTTCTGGGCAAAAGGCATGGAGCAGGATAAGATCAATGCTTATATGACATTGTATACCGCACTTGTTACAATCAGCAAAGCGGCAGCACCGATGATTCCATTTATGACAGAAGATATTTATCGCAATCTGGTATGTTCCATTGATCCGTCTGCACCGGAAAGTATTCACCTGTGTGACTTCCCGACGGTGGATGAGAAGATGATCGACAAGGATCTGGAAACTGCAATGGATGAGGTATTAAAGATCGTTGTTATGGGACGTGCGTGCCGGAACAGTGCCAATATCAAAAACCGTCAGCCGATTGGTCAGATGTATGTCAAGGCACCGGAAGCACTGGGTGATTTTTATAAAGAGATTATTGCCGATGAGTTGAATGTCAAAAATGTGGCATTTACCGATGATGTTTCTTCTTATACAGATTATCAGTTCAAGCCGCAGCTTCGTACGGTTGGTCCGAAATATGGTAAGTATTTAAAACAGATTCAGGCTGCCCTGTCAGAACTTGACGGAAATGCTGCAATGAAAGAATTAAAAGAGAACGGATGTCTGAAACTTGACAGTGTAAGTTCCGAGGTTGTATTATTGGAGGAGGATCTTCTGATTACCATGACACAGGCCGAAGGCTTTGTGACCGAGGGGGATAACAATGTGACAGTTGTTATGGATACAAGACTGACACCGGAATTGATCGAAGAAGGTTTTGTACGTGAACTGATCAGTAAGATTCAGACCATGCGTAAAGAGGCTGGTTTTGAAGTTATGGATCATATTGCTGTTTCCTATACAGCAGACGAGAAGGTTACTGGTATTTTCAATAAATACGGAGAAAAGATCCAGACAGAGGTACTTGCAAATGCTATCACTGCAGGCACACTTGCCGGATATCAGAAAGAATGGAGCATTAACGGTGAGAAGGTTACGCTGGCAGTGGAAAAACAATAGTGTCACGCAAACCAAGCACAGAGGAGGACTTTTGATGCGAGACAAAGTGTTTAGTAAAAAGGAGTTTATTGCTTCCGTGACAGAAAATGTCAAGACGATGTATCGTAAGACATTGAAAGAAGCGACACAGCAGGAGATTTATCAGGCTGTTTCACTGGCTGTCAAGGATGTTGTCATGGATGAATGGATGGCAACACAGCAGGTCATTGAAAAAGATGACCCTAAGATATTGTATTATATGTCCATGGAGTTTCTGATGGGCAGGGCACTGGGAAATAATCTGATTAATCTGGGGGCTTATGGGGAAGTAAAAGAAGCACTTGAAGAGATTGGACTGGATTTAAGTGTCATTGAAGACCAGGAGCCGGATCCGGCTCTTGGAAATGGCGGACTTGGCCGGCTGGCAGCATGTTTTATGGATTCTCTTGCTACTCTGGGCTATGCCGCATATGGATGTGGAATCCGTTACCGCTACGGTATGTTCAAGCAGCAGATTATTGATGGATTTCAGGTCGAAGTACCGGATAACTGGTTAAAGGATGGATATCCGTTTGAACTTCGCAGACCGGAATACTGCTACGAGATCAAGTTTGGTGGTCATGTGGAAGAAACCGCAGGGGAGGACGGAAATCTGCACTTTGAGCAGGTAGGGTATCAGTCTGTTCTTGCAATTCCTTATGATATGCCGATCGTTGGCTACGGCAACCATGTGGTAGATTCCCTGATGATCTGGGATGCACAGCCGAAGGAAGAGTTTTCACTGGATTCCTTTGACCGTGGAGATTACGATCAGGCAGTGGAGCAGGAAAATCTTGCCCGCAACCTGGTAGAGGTGCTGTATCCGAACGACAATCACGTAAAAGGAAAGGAACTGCGCTTAAAACAGCAGTATTTCTTTGTTTCCGCAAGTATCCAGCGTGCGCTGGAGCGTTTTAAGAAACATCACAATGATCTGCATGATCTGCCAAAGAAGGTAACGTTCCAGATGAATGATACCCATCCGACGGTTGCTGTTGCAGAATTGATGCGAATCCTTCTGGATGAGGAAGGCATGTCATGGGATGAGGCATGGGAGATCACAACACACTGTGTAGCTTATACCAACCATACCATCATGGCAGAGGCACTTGAAAAGTGGCCGATCGACATCTTCCAGAGACTGCTTCCGCGAGTATATCAGATCGTGGATGAGATCAACCGCCGTTTTGTAGAAGAGATCCGTGCAAAATATCCGGATAATGAGGAGAAAGTGCGCAAGATGGCAATTCTCTACGACGGACAGGTGAAGATGGCAAATCTTGCAATTGTTGCCGGATATTCTGTCAACGGTGTGGCAAGACTGCATACAGAGATTCTTGAGAAGCAGGAACTTCGTGATTTCTATGAACTGTTTCCAGAGAAATTTAACAATAAAACCAACGGTATCACACAGAGACGTTTCCTTGCACATGGAAATCCACTGCTTGCAGACTGGGTAACAAAGCATGTCGGAAAAGACTGGATCACAAGTCTTGCGAAGGTCGAGGATCTGACAAAATATGCAACCGATCCGAAAGCACAGCAGGAATTTCTGGAGATCAAAAAGCAGAATAAGATCCGTCTGGCAAAATATATCAAGGAGCACAATGGTATCGAAGTCGATCCGAATTCTATCTTTGATGTACAGGTTAAGAGACTGCATGAGTATAAGAGACAGCTTATGAATATCCTGCATGTGATGTATCTGTACAACCAGATCAAGGCAAATCCGGGCATGGATTTCTATCCGAGAACTTTTATCTTCGGAGCAAAGGCTGCAGCCGGATATCGTACGGCAAAGAAGACCATCAAGCTGATTAACACTGTTGCGGATGTAATCAATAATGATCCATCCATCAACGGAAAGATCAAGGTTGTGTTCATTGAGGACTACCGTGTATCCATTGCAGAGTGGATTTTTGCGGCAGCAGATGTCAGCGAACAGATTTCCACAGCAAGTAAAGAGGCATCCGGAACCGGAAACATGAAGTTTATGTTAAATGGTGCGATTACACTTGGAACCATGGACGGAGCGAATGTTGAGATGTACGAGGAAGTCGGTGCAGACAATATCTTTATCTTTGGTATGAGCGCAGATGAGGTTATCGCACATGAGCAGCATCATGATTACAACCCATATGATATCTACAACAACGATGAGGATATCAGGAAAGTTGTCAACCAGCTGGTAGACGGAACATACTCCCACAATGACCGTGAATTGTTCCGTGAACTGTACAACTCACTGTTAAACCCACAGCAGGGACAGGTGGCAGACCGCTACTTTATCCTTGCAGATTTCCGTGCATATGCAAATGCACAGAAGAAGATCGGTGCTTATTACACCAACAAGAGCGCGTGGGCAAAGTCTGCAATTTTAAATATTGCGCACAGTGGTAAATTCTCTTCTGACAGAACCATTCAGGAATATGTCGATGATATCTGGAAACTTGATAAGATTGAAGTGAATACGGAAGGCTGCTAATCGCTTGGATGGCAGTGGCAGAAAAGGCGGGAAACCCGATGGGGATCCCGCCTTTTTTAGTCTGCGAATCTTCTATATGGAAGATTTTTTAGAACGTGTCAATATTTTCTGCATTTTTACTCATACAAAAACAATACAAATGTATTGAAATACAAATGATTTGACATTATAATAGAGAAAATAAATGGAAGCGAGGTAGTGAATATGGCTAGTACAATTCAGGTCAGAGTAGAAGACGAGTTAAAGCGTAAATCAGATGCTCTATTTAAGGATTTGGGTACAGATACAACAACAGCAATCAGAATGTTTTTAACACAGGCTGTTGCCACAAATGGATTTCCTTTTGAAATAAAAAGACAGATAGAATCAAATCCATATGCACCGATGTTGGAGAAAGAGATGCTTGCAAAATTGAAAAAGTCCAGGGAAGAGGGATTGTTCAGGGATGCAGATCATGTGATTTCTGATATGAGGTCAAAGTATGGATTATAAGATCGTTTTGATGAAGCATGCGGAGGAAGATCTTGATAGATTTATTGCGTATCTTTTGTTTGAAAAGAAAAGTGAGCAGGCTGCAAGAAATTTATTAAATGACTTTGAAGCAACAAAAACAAGTCTGTCAAATGTTGCCGGGAGTCTGAAACTTTGTGATAATCTAAAACTAAAAGAATTAGGATATCGAAGAATCAATTTTTTATCCCATCGATATTTTATGCTTTATCGTATTGAAAACGATACGGTTTATGTGGATAATATTTTTCATGAATTGCAAGACTGCGAAAATAAAATGAATTAAATACAATATCCGGTGGGCTTTGTCTTCTTTCAGGAAAGAAATGTATGCAGTTCCTTCAGACGTGCATTAAAATCAGAAATCCCCAGATCATACAATTCCTGTTCCAACTTTTCATCGCGTGCGTAAGTACTCATTTTTAACTCTTTCGAAGGAGCAAAGACGAGGGCTTCCCCGGCGGTTTCGTGTTTTTTAACATCGGCAATATTCTGGCGGTACATCAGATGCCGGTTGTCGAGGGCTTTTATGGTCTGTGGATATTTGCGCAGGGCATGCCGGTAAATGTGCCGGAAGCCTTCCGGCTGCTTTACAAAACTGCGGGGTTTGCTTAAGATTACAACCACACGGTCACATCCCTTGACAAACGCGCGCTCAATCGGAACGGAATCCGATAATCCACCATCAAAATACGTCTCATTATGGAAAGAAATCGGACGGCACATAACGGGCAGGGCACAGCTTGCCATGATGGCACGGTAGTCATCCTGTTTCATATCATCTTTGGTAAAATACACCGGTTTTCCGGTTGCAGCATCGGTTGCAACAAGCTCGAACTCGGCAGGATTTTCCACGATGGCAGGATAATCGATCGGGTCAGCTCCATCGGAGTTAGTCAGTGTCTGATAAATATACTGAAGACCGAAAAACTGTCCGGTGCGCAGCAGATTTTTGACGCCCATATAACCAGGTTCGTTCAGATGGTCTACATAAAAACGAAGATTGCGCCCGCGTTGTCCGGCGAGATAGCTTGCTGTGTTTGCAGATCCGGCCGATACGCCGATGCAGTAATCAAATGTAATGTGTTCATCTAAAAAACGGTCGAGAATGCCTGCACTGTAGGCACATTTCATACCGCCGCCTTCTACTACAAGTCCTGTCTTCATGTCTGGGATACTCCTTTTGCCTGAAATTAGCATTATTGTAGCACTTTTTTTCTTTTTGTCAAATTTTTAACAATATGTGTTTGTTTTTCCGCAACCGTTTAAGTGGTGCCGGGATATTTGGATAAAAGTGATTGGCTGACAATTCCTTAGAATGGGACAGTCCGGAAGGCAGAGATATTGGATTTTTTGATATGAGATATGATTTGACGAATGGGGAGATTGAGGAAGGTATGGGATAATATTTAAAAATGATAATATCCTTTCGTGAAGAAAGTTTCATAAAAGTTAAGAAAGTTTTCGATAAAGTTGTGGAATTTGTTTCTCATGGAAGTTCATCTCCTTTCTGTTTACGCTGTCATTATAAAACACAAAAGGGGATATTACTTGCCAAAATAAAAAAATAATTGGACAAAAATTGCAAAAAGCAGAGATACCGCTTCTCTGCTTTTTGCATTTTTCTTATATGTTTTTACGATATTCAGAAGGTGACAGTCCTTTTGCCTTTTGAAAAATCCGGCTGAAATATAGTGGATTATCATAACCAACAATTTGTGCGATCTCATTGATATTGTATTGTGTATTTTGAAGCAATGCTTCGGCATTATATATTCTTTTTTGCAGAATGAATTGCTTTGGCGTGATTCCGGCATATAATCTGAAATTACGGATAAACCAACTGGCACTGACATGATTTTGTTCGGCATAGTCATCAATGCTGATTGGTTCATTGTAATGCTCACTGAAATAAGAAATTGCTTTGTCTATTTCCTCAGCAGCATGGGAGTTCACTGTGTTGACAGAAAATTTAAAGTGGCGCTGTAGTTTTATAAAAATTTGTCTTAAATACATTTCAAGCATTTCAGGATAGCTATCCTGACACATTTGTAATTCTTTTATCATGGCACGGAAAAGATACTGATATTCCGAACCGGAACCACAGTGGAACACCCTTTTATCATTTGTCAATCCATAGGAACGGAGCAGATTGGTGACATTGTTTCCTGTAAAATGAACCCAGTAAACTTCCACCTGGTCTTTGGCATAGTATTCATATTTCTGGGGTTCTCTTGGGCGGTATAAAACCATATGACCAGCATGAACAATCGTTTCTTCCTCATCGTTGTCAAAATGAAAATGAGCTTTCCCAGCAGCAATAAAGATCAACTGAAAATCAACTCTGCCACGTGGTCTCCAGGTGGGAAGTTTAGGGTGCATATATAACTTGTAAGTCCCGCACATGGTTACGACAAGTGGCTTGGATTTATCTTTTCTGTCAATTGTTGAGTTATTCAGATATGCATTATTGGTATACATTTGAGACCCCCATATGATAATTGAAAAATGTTCATGAAATAATAATCTGAAATACATAAATTTCTGTTTGACTCATGATACAATTTTATCATTTTATGCATGTCTTGTCCATTTAGATTTTAAACGTTTGAAATAATGGTATTTTTTGTATAAATTAACGTGCTGGAAAATGAAAGTCAATAAATGTACATGTCAAAAATAACAAAAGAAAGGAATAAAGAAAATGGTTTTTGTTAATTATACTGTTTTGTGCATGTTTTGTGTAATTTATGATATGGTTTTTTGACATCAGTTTTTATATACTATCTATAACAAAGTTGTGGGAACAAAAATAAGGATCATCGAAAGGAGCAGTTTCACATGGAAGAAAAGAAATACCTGAAATGGTATAACAAGGTGGGGTATGGAACCGGAGATCTGGCAGGAAATGTCGTGTATGCATTTCTTTCCTCATTTGTAATGTTGTATCTGACAAATACGGTAGGGTTAAATCCGGGAGTTGTCGGAACCTTGATCATGGTATCAAAATTATTCGACGGTGTCAGTGATATGTTTTTTGGTACATTGATTGACAAAACAAAGAGCAGACTTGGAAAAGCAAGACCGTGGATGCTTTATGCATATTTTGGCTGTGCGGTAACGCTTGTGGCGAACTTTGCAATACCGGAAAGTCTTGGAAAAACAGCACAGTATGCATGGTTTTTTCTTGCATATACTTTGCTGAATGCAGTATTTTTTACTGCAAACAATATTGCCTATGCATCACTGGTTACGTTTTGTACAAAAAATAGCAAAGAACGGGTAGAAATGGGGTCGTTCCGTTTTATTTTTGCGTTTTTAACAAGTCTGATCATTCAATCTATCACCGTTCAGTTTGTAAGAATGGCAGGCGGTGGAGCTGCTGCATGGAGAACCGTAGCAATCATATACGCAGTAATCGGACTGATTGTAAACACAATTTCCGTATTCTCAATCAAAGAACTTCCGGAGGAAGAATTAAAGGCAGGCAGAGAACAGACAGAAGAAAAATATGGTTTGATTGAAGCCGCAAAACTTTTATTTTCCAATAAATATTATCTTATGATTTGTGTTACTTATATTTGTCAGCAGATCTATTCTGCTATGTTAAATATGGGTATTTACTATATGATTTATGTTTTGAAAAATGAAAATTTATATTCGGTCTTTTCCTGGGCAATTAATATCCCTGTCATCATTGCAATGTGTATTACACCTATGCTTGTGGAAAAGATGAAGGGATTATATCGAATGAATCTTGCAGGATACATTCTTGGAACAGCCGGCCGTGTCGGCGTTATTTTTGCAGGCTATATGGGAAGTGTTCCGCTGATGCTTGCTTTTACCGCAATCGCAGCACTTGGAATGGCACCATGGCAGGGAGATATGGGAGCTGTTGTGGCAAGCTGTTCAGAATACACATACCTGACAAAACATAAACACATTGATGGAACCATGTATTCCTGTACATCCTTTGGAACCAAAATCGGGGGTGGAATCGGAGTTGCCCTCTGCGGATGGCTGCTTGATGCAAGCGGATTTGTCAAGGAAGCGGCCGTGCAGCCTGCATCCTGCATGAATATGCTTCACATTATGTATTTATGGATTCCAATGATCCTGTCATTAGTCATTACATTTATTATGTCAGAAATGAATGTGGAAGCAGCGAACCGGCGACTTAGAGAACAGATGGAGGAGTGTTGACGTGGAATATAGTGGAATGAAAGAAGATGAACGTCTGGTTTCGGTTACACCGAGTCAACGGCAGATTGCTTATCAGAATATGGAATATTTTTGTTTTATTCACTTTACAGTTAATACATTTACCGGAAGTGAGTGGGGATTGGGAGATGAACCGGAATCCATTTTCAATCCAAAAGAATTAGATGCCCGCCAATGGGCAAAAACAGCTGCAGAAGGTGGGATGAAAGGACTGATCCTTACCTGCAAGCATCATGATGGTTTTTGCCTCTGGCCGAGCAGGTATACGGAACACAGCATTAAAAATTCACCATACAAAAATGGAAAAGGTGATATTGTCCGCGAAACAGCAGAGGCATGTAAGGAATTTGGTCTGAAATTTGGCGTCTACCTTTCGCCATGGGATAGAAATAATGAAGCTTATGGAAAAGGTAAGGAGTATGATGACTACTATGTAAATCAGCTTACAGAACTGTTGACAAACTATGGAGATATCTTTGTGATCTGGCTGGATGGTGCATGTGGAGAAGGAAGCAATGGAAAAAAACAGATTTACGACTGGAAGCGATATTATGAAGTGATGCGTAAGCTCCAGCCGGATGCTGTAATTTCAATTTCAGGTCCGGATATCCGATGGTGTGGAAATGAAGCCGGGCAGGTACGTCCGAGTGAATGGAGTGTTGTAGCTGCTGATATGACAGATCCGGCAATTACAGCACAACTCAGTCAGCAGGAAGATAATGAAGAATTTCGTAACCGTCCATTAGATGAAACACAGACAGACCTTGGAAGCCGTGAATGTCTGCGTTCCGAAAAAAATCTGGCTTACTATCCGGCAGAAACGGATGTCTCTATTCGTCCGGGATGGTTTTACCATGAAGAGGAAGATGACAAGGTGCGTTCCTTTGAAAATCTGAAAGAGATTTACTTGTCCTCTGTAGGTGGAAACACGACACTTTTGTTAAATCTTCCACCAATGAAAAATGGAAAGCTTCACCCGACGGATGTGCAAAATGTGAAACTGCTTGGAGAATTTATAAAAGATACTTTTAACGATAATCTGGCAGATATTGCAGAACTCCAGACGATTCCGGAAAAGGATATACATGGAAATAGTGGGGATGTACTTAGAACAGATCATTATGACAGGGTATTCGAAAACGCGGCCGGAAACAGGGAATTGACGATACAGATGCGCTGGAAAGAAAAAAATATGTTATCATATCTGGTGTTGAAGGAAGCAATCCCATATAGCCAGAGGGTAGAAAAGTTCTCTGTATGGTATGCTGCTGCGGAAGGAAAAAAGGAAAAGCTGACCGAAGCAACAACCATAGGGTATAAAAAGATTGTTGATTTACAGGGAATTGAGACAGATTTGCTTGAAATTCGTATTGAGGATGCAAGGGTCGCCCCTGTCCTATCCTTTGTTGGGGTATATAAATAATAGGATAATTACGGGATACAGCCCATGAAATAATATGATTGTATGGGGTGTATGGAAAGAGAGGGAAAATATGAACGCTGATATGAAATGGCTGGACAATCCGGAAGTGTTTAAGGTAAATCAATTGGAATCGCATAGTGATCATTGTTATTATCTGGATTATTCAGACATGAAAAAAGAAAAAAATCCATTATTACAGTCATTAAATGGTCAATGGGAGTTTGCTTACAGCAAAAATGTGATGGAAAGACCTGTTGATTTTTATAAGGAAACATTTGATGCATCAGGATTTGATAAAATTATGGTTCCAGGACATATCGAACTGGCTGGATATGATAAAATCCGTTACATCAACACGATGTATCCGTGGGAAGGAAAAGAGTACCACAGAGGAGCCTATAGCATGGAGGCAACCGGAGCAGAAGAAGGAATGTTTTCAGAGGCACAGTACAATCCGGTAGGCTCTTATATCAAATACTTTGATTTGGACAGGAGTATGTGTGGAAAAAGAATCCATATCTGCTTCGAAGGTGTAGAAGAAGCTATGTATCTGTGGCTGAATGGTCAGTTTATAGGGTATGCCGAAGACAGCTTTACACCTTCTGAGTTTGATCTGACACCATATATTAAGGAAAAAGGAAATGTACTGGCAGTGCAGGTACATAAGATGAGCACAGCGGCATTTTTGGAGGATCAGGACTTTTTCAGATTTTTTGGAATTTTCAGAAATGTTACGTTGAAGGCATTACCGGATGTTCATCTGGAGGATGTATGGTTTAAACCTGTGTTAAATCAGGATAATGTAAGCGGAAGGGTATCGACTAGCATGAAGGTATCTGCACCTGACAGTCAGCATGTAACTGCATGCTTTATTTTACAAGACAGGGAAGAAAATGTATTAGTAGAGAAATCCATACAGTTAACGAAAGAAAACGGCCATATGGAAGGCACGATTTGTGTTGATTTGGAAAATGTCAAACTGTGGGATAATCATAATCCATATTTATATCATGCTTATGTTGAGCTTAAAGCAGAGGATGGTTCTCTGGCAGAGGTAATTCCTTATGATATCGGTTTCAGAAGAATAGAGATTATAGATAAAGTAATTTATCTGAATGGAAAACGACTTGTTATCACAGGAGTAAACCGTCATGAGTGGAATGCAAAAACAGGAAGATGCATTGGTGTGGAAGATATGAAAGCAGACATATCCTGTATGCTCAGGAACAATATTAATTCTGTTCGTACCTGCCATTATCCTGACCAGATACCATGGTACTATATGTGCGACAATGCAGGTATTTATGTGATGGCAGAAACAAATCTGGAAAGCCATGGTTCATTCCAGAAGCTGGGGGCAATCGAGCCATCGTGTAATGTACCGGGGTCTTTTCCACAGTGGAGAGATGCTGTGCTTGATCGTGCAAAAAACAATTTTGAAACTTTTAAAAATCATACGTCCATCCTTTTCTGGTCATTAGGAAATGAATCCTATGCAGGAGACGACATTGAGGCAATGAATGTTTATTTTGCTGAAAAGCAGGATGGAAGACTGGTTCATTATGAAAGCTCTTATTATAATAGGGCATATGAGGATACTATTTCTGATTTAGAGACAAGAATGTATGCAAAACCGGAGGATGTAGAGGAATACCTGAATAATAGTCCGAAGAAACCATATATTTTATGTGAATTCATGCATGATATGGGAAATTCCATGGGAGGACTTGGTTCTTATATGAAGCTGATTGACAAATATGATAGGTATCATGGCGGATTTATATGGGATTTTATTGATCAGGCAATTATGGTAAAAGATCCGGTGACAGGAAGAGATGTTTTACGCTATGGTGGAGATTTTGATGATAAACCGGCAGACTATGAATTTTCAGCAAATGGAATCGTATTTGCTGACAGGAAAGAGAAACCGGCAATGCAGGAAGTGAGGTATTACTATGGCTTATACAGATAAATTAAGAGTGGTCTATGGTGACTATACACTTGGTGTACATGGGGAGGGATTTGATTATATTTTTTCTTATGCACAGGGTGGACTGGAATCTATCGTTAAAAATGGATATGAGTGGCTGTACCGTTGTCCAAAACCTACTTTCTGGAGAGCATTAACAGATAATGACAGGGGAAGCAGGTTTCACATTAAAAGCGGAAGCTGGCTTTCCGCAGATATGTTCATTGACTGTAAGGGAATAAAGGTCATCATGGATGGCAAGGAGCAGACCCCATATGCCCCTGATAATAACAGCTATGGTGGTGATGTTTATGCGGATGAAATTGTCGTAACATACACATACGAGACCATAACCACTCCGGAGACAACGGTTCTTGTAAGCTATACCGTTGATGTATCTGGAAAGATTCGCGTGGATGTACATTATGATGGGGTACAGGGACTTCCAGAATTACCTGTATTTGGAATGAGATTTATCATGCCAACACTGGCAGACAAATATTTATATAAGGGACTCTCAGGGGAAACATATCCTGACAGAAAAGCGGGGGCAAAAGAAGGAATCTATGAGATTGAAGACCTGAGTCTTACACAATATCTTGTTCCGCAGGAATGTGGTATGAGAATGGATACAGAGTGGCTTGAGATTACAAGACATACGGCTCTTGATAACAGCCGGACAGACAGTTCATCACAGATACTGCGCATTGAAAAGAATGGCGAAAAATTTGCATTTTCCTGTCTGCCTTATACAGCATCTGAGATTGAAAATGCCCTTCACCACGAAGAACTGCCACCGGCAAGAAGAACCGTTTTATGTGTATATGGTGCAGTAAGAGGTGTTGGAGGTATTGACAGCTGGGGAACTGATGTGGAAGAGGAATATCGTATCAGTGCGGAAGATGATATAGATTATTCATTTACCATATGCTGATTGCGGTTATCGTTATGGGAATGTGTGTATCGGTGTTATAGCCGGAGGTGAAGTTGGTGTGATAACGATATTGATGGTGATTTTGCTGGGACCTACCGTGGATTTGGTCGGACGAATAATGAAAACAAGAAGGGGAGTGGAGAAACAGGGAGTATAAATAAAAGGAGTTGCTTGTAAGTGCAATTGGTATATGAAAACAGAAATACAGGAGTATCCGCGGAGTGGAAGAAGCCAGTACATGTGCCGCCGCATCTACATGAGGCAATAGAAGTAGTGTATGTAACGGATGGAGAAATAGAACTTGGAGTGGGACAGGAATTGTTCCATATGGATGAAGGGGATTTTGCAGTTGTGTTTCCAAATGTAATACATCATTATCAGGTGTTTGGGGAAAAAGAAAACAAGGTAATATTCCTGTACCTTGAACCAACACTGTTTCCTTCCTATTACAGGGAATTGCAGATATACAGCCCAAAGAATCCGGTTGTAAAAAAAGAGCAGGTGCATCCGGATGTGGTAAATGCCATAAAATATCTGACCGGAATAACAGAGGGGGATCCCCGGATGATACAGGCATATGCACAGATGATCCTTGCACATGTTTTCACAACAATGCCAATGATGGATAAAAGTGCGGTAGGGAGTGATGACCTGATTTATAATGCGGTAGAATACGTGGCCAAAAATTTTAGGGAAAACATCAGCCTTGAAAAAATGGCATATGAATTGTGTGTAAGTAAATATGTGTTGTCAAGAATGTTCGCAAAAACCTTTCACTGTAATTTTAGTAAATATGTGAATGGAGTCCGGTTAAATTATGCAGTTGCGGCACTGGAAAACACAATGGATTCCATTACAAATATATGTCTTGATTGTGGATTTGAAAGTCAAAGAACTTTTAACCGCGTGTTTAAGGAAAGATATAAAATCACACCTAGAGAATATCGAAAAAGGATAATTATGTAAAGCGATGTAATACTGCCGGTATTGGGGCGGTGATGACAATAATAGTTATGAATGGCATCCGGAATTAGAAAAAGTTGTGGTGTTTCCTGAGAAAGAGAAAACTTGTCATAACAGCCGAAAATCGATATAATAGTTACACATGTGGGATACCACAATGAACGAAAAAGGCGAGGAAACAATCATGGCATTTGTACATCTGCATACACATACGGAATATTCATTACTCGATGGTTCCAACAAAATAAAAGAATATGTAAGCCGTGTGAAAGAACTGGGGATGAACAGTGCCGCGATCACTGACCATGGCAATATGTATGGTGTGGTGGAATTTTACAAGACGGCAAAGGCAGCAGATATTAATCCGGTGATTGGCTGTGAGATCTATGTGGCACCGAATTCCCGGTTTGACCGCGAGACCAGCCATGGCGAGGACCGGTATTACCATCTGATCCTGCTTGCGGAAAACAATACAGGCTATGCAAACCTTATGAAGATCGTCTCCATCGGGTTTACGGAAGGGTATTATTACCGGCCGCGTGTGGATTTTGAGACGCTGCAGAAATACCATGAGGGATTGATCTGCCTGTCGGCGTGTCTGGCGGGAGAAGTGCCGCGCTATATTGTGCGTGGATTTTATGAAGAGGCAAAAGGCATTGCAAAAAAATACCAGGACTGTTTTGGAAAAGACAACTATTTCCTGGAATTACAGGATCATGGAATCCCGGATCAGAAGACGGTCAACCAGGGGCTTCTTCGGATCAGTCAGGAACTGGATATTCCCCTTGTCTGCACGAACGATATCCATTACACCTATGAAACGGATGTGGAGGCACACGATGTCCTTCTCTGTATCCAGACCGGTAAAAAGATTACGGATGAAGACCGTATGCGTTACGAGGGCGGACAGTTTTTCGTAAAAAGCGAGGAGCAGATGCGGAGTCTGTTTCCGTATGCAAAAGAAGCCGCAGACAACACGCAGAAAATCGCAGACCGCTGCCATGTCACACTCGAATTTGGCAATTACCAGATTCCAAAATATGCACCGCCGGAAGGCTATGACAGTGCGTGGACATTTCTGGATGCGCTGTGTGAGAAGGGATTTAAGGAAAAATATACGGACAATCCGGCGTACGATGAGACGCAGTGTGCAAAGATCCATGACGATATGGAATACGAGCTTGGCATTATCCAGAAGATGGGATTTGTCGAGTATATCTTAATCGTGTGGGATTACATCAACTGGGCGAAAACACATGACTGCTGGGTCGGACCGGGGCGTGGTTCCGGCGCGGGCAGCCGCGTGTGCTATTGTACCGGCATCACAAACATTGATCCGGTCAAATATAACCTCCTTTTTGAGCGTTTTTTAAATCCGGAGCGTGTGTCCATGCCGGATATTGATGTGGATTTTGAGTATGCGGAGCGTTCACGCGTGATCGAGTACGTCACAGAAAAATATGGAAAGGATTCTGTGACACAGATTACGACCTTTGGTACGATGGCAGCCCGCGGTGTCATCAAGGCAGTTGGAAAAGCACTCGATTTTCCGTATGCGGAGATGGACCGTGTGGCAAAAATGGTGCCGATGGAACTGAACATTACGATCGACCGTGCCCTGCAGGTCAACCCGGAATTCCGCAGCCTCTATGACGGGGATGCACGTATGCACGAACTGATTGACATGGCAAAGCGTCTCGAAGGGCTGCCGAACCACACATCCGTACATGCGGCAGGGGTTGTGATCTATCCGGGAGAGGCGAGCAATTATGTGCCGCTGGGGCGTGCCAGTGACGGAACACCGACGGCAGAGTACAATATGGTACAGCTTGAGGAACTTGGTCTTTTAAAGATGGATTTCTTAGGACTCCGCACGCTTACCGTATTAAAAGATGCCGTCAAAAATGTAAAGGCATCCCAAGGCATCGACATTGACATCGATCATATCGATTTGAATGATAAAAAGGTGCTTGATTTTATCGGAACCGGGCGCACCGAGGGTGTGTTCCAGCTGGAATCTGCGGGCATGCAGAACTTCATGAAAGAGTTAAAACCACAGAATTTCGAGGATATCGTTGCCGGAATTTCCCTGTACCGTCCGGGACCTATGGATTTTATTCCAAACTACATCAGGGGAAAGAATAATGCAGACACCGTTACTTACGTGACGCCGGAATTGCAGCCGATCCTTGAGCCAACGTATGGATGTATCGTTTATCAGGAGCAGGTGATGCAGATCGTACAGCAGCTTGCGGGGTATACGATGGGACAGGCGGACAACATCCGCCGCGCCATGAGCAAAAAAAAGCAGTATGTCATCGATGCGGAGCGGCAGAGTTTCGTCTACGGAGATTCAGAGCGCGGCATCAGGGGCTGCGTGGCAAACGGCATTGATGAGAAAGCGGCAAACAGTATTTACGATTCCATGGTGGATTTTGCAAAGTATGCGTTTAACAAATCCCATGCGGCAGCCTATGCGGTCATCAGTGTGCAGACCGCGTGGCTGAAGTTTTACTATCCGGTGGAATTTATGGCAGCACTTATGACGTCCGTGATTGACAATTCGGCAAAAGCCGCGGAGTATCTGCTGCATTGTAAGGAACTCGGTATTTCCGTGCTCCCGCCGGATATCAATGTGGGACAGGGAGAATTCACGGCAGAGGGAAATGCCGTGCGCTATGGTCTGTATGCCATTAAATCCCTGGGACGTCCGGTGATTGACAGCATCATCGGGGAACGCAAAAAAGGTGGTTCATACCGCACCCTGCAGGATTTTATTGAACGTACGGTGCAGCGGGACATCAACAAACGTGCGATCGAGAATCTGATTAAGGCAGGTGCCTGTGACGGGCTTGACGGTAACCGGCATCAGATGTCCATTGTCTATACGTCCATTGTAGATGATGTCGTGCGACGGAAAAAGACCGGGCTGGAAGGACAGATGAGCCTGTTTGATTTTGTCGGGGAGGAAGATAAAAAGGACTACGAAGTCCATTATCCGAATGTGGAGGAGTTCCCGAAGGAAGTGCTGCTTGGCTTTGAAAAAGAAGTGCTTGGGATTTATTTAAGCGGGCATCCGCTGGAAGATTACCTTGGTAAAATGAAGAAAAATGTCACGGCAAATGCAGCGGATTTTGTCAGGGAAGAGGAAAGCGGCACAATTCGTGTGACAGATAATATGCATGTGGTTGTGGGTGGCATGATTGCAGCAAAAACCGTTAAATATACAAGGAATAATCAGGCAATGGCATTTCTGACAGTGGAGGATCTGACCGGTTCTGTGGAAATTATTGTATTCCCAAAAGATTATGAGAGATACAACCGCTTTTTGAATGATGAGGAGAAGATTTTCGTAGTCGGACACGCAACGGTGGAGGAGGAACAGGACGGAAAAGTGATCTGCGAGCGGATCGTTCCGTTTGACGATACCAGAAAGGAACTCTGGCTGCAGTTTCCGACAAAGAGTGATTTTTCTGCGAAAGAACAGCAGGTGTATGAGATTCTCCGGGATTCGGACGGAAATGATGAAGTGGTAATTTATATATCGGATGTCAAGGCATTTAAAAGATTGCCAAGAAACCGTGCGGTTGGTACAAATTCTGTACTCTTGGCACGTTTGACAGAATTTCTGGGCGAAAAAAATGTAAAAGTTGTAGAAAAAGGCATTGAAAATCGCGCGTAATAAGTATAGAATAAAACAGATTAAAGAATTTCATTTTAATTTTAATAAATGGAGGATTTCACAATGGCGAAAGAGATTAACACAATTGGTGTACTGACCAGTGGAGGAGATGCCCCGGGAATGAACGCTGCAATCCGTGCAGTTGTCCGTCAGGCTTTATCCAAAGGAAAGAAAGTGAAAGGAATCAAGCGTGGATACGCTGGATTATTAAACGAAGAAATTATTGACATGAACGGACAGAGCGTTTCAGATACAATCTCTCGTGGTGGTACTATTTTACAGACTGCCCGTTGTATGGAGTTTACCACACCGGAAGGACAGCAGAAAGGTGCGGAGATCTGTAAGAAGCATGGAATTGATGCAATTGTAGTTATCGGTGGAGATGGTTCTTTCAAGGGTGCACAGAAGCTTGCTGCACTGGGAATCAATACCATTGGTCTTCCGGGAACCATTGATCTGGATATTGCATGTACTGATTATACCATTGGTTTTGACACCGCTGTTAATACAGCCATGGAAGCGATTGATAAGGTCCGTGATACTTCTACATCTCATGAGAGATGCTCAATTATTGAGGTTATGGGTCGTGGAGCTGGACATATCGCATTATGGTGCGGTCTTGCAAACGGTGCTGAGGAGATTCTTCTTCCGGAAAAATATGATTACGATGAGCAGCGTCTGATTGATCAGGTAGTCAACGCAAGAAAGAACGGAAAGCAGCACTATATTATTGTAAATGCTGAGGGTATCGGTCATTCACAGAGCATGGCAAAGCGTATCGAGGAAGCGACAGGTGTTGAGACACGCGCAACGATTCTCGGACATATGCAGCGTGGTGGAAGCCCGACATGTAAGGATCGTGTCTATGCAACCACAATGGGTGCAATGGCAGTTGACCTTCTCTGCGAAGGAAAGAGCAACCGTGTCATTGGACATAAAGGTGGCAAGTTTGTAGATTTCGACATTGATGAAGCTCTGGCTATGAAGAAAGATGTCGATGAGTACATGTACGAAATCTCAAAGACACTGGTATAGTTATTTCTTTTATTGGAGAACATAGTGCGGCAGGGAATTCTCTCTGCCGCATTTTTAGGTTTGAAATCAATGGGATTTTCAAGGAGACTGGCAATGGACAACACCAAGGAAATTCTCACACTGGCAGTAGAAATCGGGGACGCGATGCTGCGGTGCGGAGCAGAAATTTACCGGGTGGAAGATTCTGTGATACGCATATTGGAAGCTTTTGGCCTGGATGATTTTGATGCTTATGTTTTATCCAACGGAATTTTTGCAAGTGCAAATGAGAGCAGGGAGGATGCCTGCAGTGTGGTAAGGTATGTTCCGCTTTCGGCAACCCATCTGGGGAAACTCGCTGCTTTAAATCAGCTGACCCGAGATATCTGTAATCATAAATGTTCGGTTGCAGAGGCATCGGAGCGGTTAAAACAGTGCAAAAACATTCCGGTTTATGCGAATGCGGTACAGTTACTGGCATGTGGAATCGGTTGTGCAGCGTTTACCTTCATGTTTGGAGGGCATTTGCCGGAAGCACTGTATGCATTTTTTGTAGGGCTGATAGAGCAGCTGGCATTGTTTGTGTGCCGGAAGCGTAAAGTTTCCAGATTTTTAACGAATGTATATGTCAGTCTGCTGATCTCTTTGCTTAGTCTGCCAGCGGCCGCGGGTGTAATACCTGTTTTGCATGACAAAGTGGTGATCGGGGCAATTATGCCGTTAGTACCTGGAATTGCACTGACAACATCCATTCGTGATTTTTATAATGGCGATTATTTGTCCGGAACGATCCATCTGATTGATGCACTTCTTACGGCACTTTGCATTGCAGTGGGCATTGCACTGCCGATTCTGTTGTTGCGATATGGAGGGAATTTACCGGTATGAGTTATGTACTTCAGTTTTTTATTGCAGCGATTGCCACGGTTACTTTTGCCATTTTGTTTGCGGCACCCAAAAAAGAACTGATTTTTTGCGGTATTTCGGGCGGGCTTGCCTGGCTGGTTTATTTTATTTTGTACAGGCAGTCGGGGAATGTGGTTTTGGGCAGTCTGGTGGCAACCTTTGTTTTGACAATTTTAAGTCGTATTCTGGCAGTAGCAAGATGCAATCCTGCCACGATTTATTTGGTATCCGGGATTTTCCCACTGGTTCCGGGAGCCGGTATCTATTATACGGCATATTATCTGATATCCGGAATGCCGGCAAAATGCTCGGCAAAAGGGCTGGAAACTTTTGAGATTGCCCTGGCCATTGTATTTGGGATTATTTTTGGCTTCTCGATTCCGGAAACACTGTTTCATAAAAGGAAACAGTAAGTAATGGGAAAGGATTGTACGGATGATATGATTACAAGCAGTGCAAATCAGCAGATGAAACATCTGTCACGGCTGATGAAAAGGGCGAAAGAACGAAAAAAAGAACAGGTCTTTGTTGTGGAAGGAATAAAGATGTTTCAGGAAGCACCGGCGGATACGGTGGTGTCTGTCTACGTGTCGGAAAGTTTTCTGGAAAAACCGGAACATGAAAAATGTCTGCAGGGATACCGGTATGAGGTCGTGAGTGATGCGGTATTCCGGGAAATTTCGGATACACAGACTCCGCAGGGAATCCTTGCGATTGTCCGCATGCCGAAGTATGATCTGCCCGATCTTTTGCAGGGGGATCACACGCATCTTTTAATTCTTGAGAGCGTGCAGGATCCGGGAAATCTTGGAACGATGGTGCGCACCGGAGAGGGTGCCGGCATCACGGGAATTATAATGAATAAAACGACGGTGGATCTGTTTAACCCGAAAACCATACGCTCGACGATGGGAAGTATCTACCGTGTTCCGTACCTGATCACGGAGCATCTGCCGGATCTGCTTGATGAGCTGCATAAGGAGAATATCCGATTGTATGCGGCACATTTAAAAGGAGATACATATTATGATGCCTTTGATTTTACCGGGGCATGTGGCTTCCTGATTGGAAATGAGGGGAACGGTCTGTCTGATGAAATTGCAGAGTGTGCGGATTGCTATCTGAAGATTCCCATGGAGGGAAAGGTGGAGTCGCTGAATGCAGCCGTTTCCGCAGCACTTTTGATGTATGAATGTAAGAGACAGCGGGGAGAGCACAATGAAAATATGGTTTAAAATCTGGGAAAACACACACTTATTAAAATCGGAAACCATAGAAGATAATACGGAGGATACACGTACACATAAGATTTTTCATGCGCTTGAAGAAGTCTGTCTGAAGTGGGATCTGGGAAAACCGATCTGGTTTGATGCGAATATAGCGGAATTTCAAAGGCATGCGCGAACGAGGTTTGGCAAGGACAATTTTGTGGAGGAAACAGAATTTGATTATCTGGAGATACAGGTGATAGACGAAGATTAAAAAAATATTAAATTTGTTGCTTTCTGCGTACAGAACGTGTTTCTTGTGATATGATAATACCGTATGGGAAAGCACGGTGAGGTCTGCTTTCGCATTTATGAAAGGAATGTCTGCCATTGTGGCAGGAAAGAGGAGGAATGACATGGGAACATCGCAGATGCTGGGGGAAGATATTGATAGTTGGGAAACTATGATGTTTTTATATAATTCAGCACTGAAAGAGGTCGGAACAAAACTTGAGATTTTAAATGACGAGTTTGTTCATATACATAAGTACAATCCGATTGAATATATTAAGTCGCGGATTAAAACACCGGAAAGTATTGTAAAAAAATTAAAGCGTGACGGATATGAGAGTACGATCGAGAATATGAGAAATTATATTAACGATATTGCAGGAATCCGTATTGTCTGCTCGTTTACTTCGGATATTTACCGTCTTGCAGAAATGATCGGAAAACAGAATGACCTGACCGTGATCTGTGTAAAAGACTATATCAAAAATCCGAAAGTCAGCGGTTACAAGAGTTTCCATATGCACGTGACGGTTCCTATCTTTTTATCGGACCGTGTGGTTGATACAAAGGTGGAAATCCAGATCCGCACCATTGCAATGGATTTCTGGGCAAGTCTGGAGCACAAGATTTATTATAAATTTGAGGGGCATGCCCCGGAATATATCAGCCGGGATCTGCGTGCCTGTGCAGAAATTGTTTCAAACCTCGATGCAAAGATGCTGCAGCTGAATGAAGCAATTTTAGAAGAAAAGGAAAAAGAGGAACAGAAGAAAAAGGAAGAATAGTTACGAAGAATAAAATTATTACGGAACAGTCGGAAAGAAGGGAATGCTATGGTACCTTCCATTGCACGTCAGAGTGTGATTTTAAAATGTAATATGCAAAAATCCGTGATGCTTGGAAACTACGAATTTTTCTATGCTGCGGGATTGATGAGAAAATTATACAACATAGAGATCCGGACAGATATGGAACCGGAACAGATTCTGGAAGCGATTCTGCAGATGCAGGATAATCTGGCCCCGCAGAGTGAACAGGAAAAATATCTGATACAGATCATAAAGAATTATGAGCCGTCAGCGGATCATGATGCACAGATGGATGAGCTGTTTGCCTGGGGAGAACAGGAACCTGACATGTGGCAGGTCACGACATCGTTCCATCCGGTTATAAGGTAACTATGAGCGATAGTTACCTTATATTTTTGCAATTTTCGTACATACTACAAGTAATTTTAAAAGAAAGATGAGGATGTATGAAATGAGTAAGATGACTCTGGAACAGGAAGAAGTGCGCAATCAGGAGTATAATGAGTATGTCGAACAGATGACACCGAAACATAATCTGTGGGCAAATATGGGAAAAGCCTTTTTACTTGGGGGAGGTATCTGCCTGTTGGGACAGATTATTTTACAGATTGCAGCCGGGGTATTCGGACTTAAGGCAGAGGATGCCGCTCTTTGGTGCAGTTTACTTCTTGTTCTTCTTTCGGTGATCCTGACGAGCTGTAATGTATATGGGATTCTTGCCAACTGGGGAGGTGCAGGGGCATTGGTTCCGATTACCGGATTTGCAAATGGCGTGTGTGCTTCTGCGGTGGAATTCCAGAAAGAGGGACAGGTATTTGGTATCGGATGCCAGATTTTTAAGATTGCCGGCCCGGTGATTTTGTATGGAATTTTTTCAAGCTGGGTGCTGGGACTTATTTACTGGCTATTTTAAATTCGCTGGGGAACTGCGTGGTCCGTCGCATAGAGAAAACTTATGTTTTTCCGTGTACTCTTTTTCAATTTTGCACATACTACCGTAGAGAATAAGTAATCAAAGAGGTGCAGAATGAAAGAAAAACGGGAAATAGTTTATCTGAAGGCAGACCGCAACAGTGTCTGCCATGATCCAAAAATAAAGATACAGGATGTGATGTCTGTACAGTGTGCAGATTCTGCAATCTGTGCCGGAATAAAAAATAAAACACTGTATACGTTTAAGAAAAACGATGACCAGAAAAAAGAAGGAAAAAAGAAAAAACGAATGGAAGTATTTTCGATGCTAAATGTGATCGAACGGATACAGACGGATTACCCGGATGTGGAAATTGTTAGTATCGGGGAACAGGATTTTGTGGTGCAATTGTTAGATGCACCGATGGCACCGAAATGGCTGGAGACGCTTAAAGTTGTTGTGATGGTTGTAGTAATCTTTCTTGGAGCGGCATTTACGATTATGGCATTTAACAATGACGTGTCCGTGGGGGAAGTGTTCGACCGGTTTTATCAGCAGGTGATGGGAAAAGAAAAACCGAAAGTATCAGAAATCGAAATTTTTTACTGTCTGGGACTGGCAGTGGGAATTTTGGTATTTTTTAACCATATCGGAAAGAAAAAAATCACTTCAGATCCGACACCGATTCAGGTTGAGATGCGAAAGTATGAACAGGATGTCGATATGACGTTTATAGAGAACGCGGGAAGAAAGGGGCATGAACACGATGTTTCTTAGACACATTTTTATGGCGGGCCTTGCGACAGCCTGCGGCATTGCGGTTTCTGCCGGAACGTTTGCGTTTCTTCTGGTGATCGGGGTCATTCCGCGCATGATCAAACGCTGCAATTTTGGAGAACGGATACTGATGGTCGAAAATACGGTTATACTGGGGGTATTGACCGGTGCCGTATTTTCTGTGATGGAGTGGAAGGCACAGCTGCCGTATCCGTGGCTGGCGCATGTCATTTTGGGCGCTTATGGAACTGCAGCGGGAATTTTTGTGGGATGTACTGCGGTGGCACTGGCAGAAATATTAAATACTTTTCCGATCCTGTTCCGGCGTCTGTATATCAACCGTGGACTCAGTGGTGTTATGATTGCCATGGCACTGGGGAAAATGGCTGGTTCTTTTTATTATTTCTTTTTTGGTTACGGGCTTCCAAAATATTGGTAAATCCATATTTTCTAATTGCAATCTTCTTTGTGTCTGGCGTATAATAAAAGGTACGATTAGTTACAGACTAAAGGAGAGGATTTTAAATGGGCAGATATGCATTGGATATGGAAAAATATGCAGATTTGGCAAGGACTGCATCTGCGGAGGGATGCGTGTTATTGAAAAATGACAACAGTACCCTGCCACTTAAAAAAGGAGATAAAGTTGCTGTATTTGGGCGCATGGCGTTTCATTATTACAAGAGCGGACTTGGCTCGGGCGGACTGGTAAATACACGCTATGTGGTTGGAATCCTTGATGCGCTGCGCGCCTGCAAAGATATTGCGCTGGATGAAGAACTGATTGGGATCTACGAAAAATGGATCAAAGACCATCCATATGACGAAGGTGAGGGATGGGGGCTGGTTCCGTGGTCACAGGAAGAAATGCCCGTGACGGAAGAGATGCTTCAAACCGCATCCGGGGATGATGTGGCACTGGTGATTCTTGGACGTACGGCGGGGGAAGACCAGGACAATACGGACAAGCCGGGTAGTTATAAGCTGACACGGACAGAAGAAGACCTGATCCGTAAAGTGAGCAGTCAATTTTCACGCACGGCCGTTATTTTAAATGTGGGAAATATCATTGATATGAAATGGGTCAGAGAATTTGATCCGGCAGCGGTACTCTATGCATGGCAGGGAGGTCAGGAAGGTGGAAACGGTGTCTGTGATGTACTTACGGGGCGTGTGAATCCGTGCGGAAAACTGACCGATACGATTGCAGAGGATATCAGTGACTATCCATCCACGTCAAATTTCGGGGATTTACAGAAAAACTATTATAAAGAAGATATCTATGTGGGATATCGGTATTTTGAGACATTTGCCAAAGATAAAGTTTTGTATCCGTTTGGATTTGGATTGTCGTATACTTCTTTTTCCGTGCAAGCGTCTGCAGAAGAAAAGGACGAGCATACGGTCTGTGTAAAGGCAACAGTGAAAAATACCGGAACAAAACCGGGGAAAGAAGTGCTTGAAGTATATGCCAAAGCCCCACAGGGGGTACTGGATACACCGGTGCGTGTTCTTTGTGGATTTGCAAAGACAAAGGAACTGGCAGCAGGGGAAGAAGAGCATATTACTCTGGAGATTCCGAAAAATACATTTGCCTCCTATGATGACAGTGGTGTAACCGGACACAGGGACTGTTTTGTGCTGCTGGAGGGTACTTATACCATTTATGTGGGAACCGATGTGCGGACGGCACAAAAGGCAGGCAGTTATCCGCAGACGTTTACAGTGATTGAACAGCTTGAGGAAGTCTGTGCACCGCAGAAACCGTTTGCCCGTATGACAAGAAAGCCGGGTGATGTGATCGGATATTCCGATACACCGGAACGGATCTATGGTCCGTATGACCGCGTGGAAAAACCGGCAGAGATTTCACAGACTGGCGATAAAGGCTATCGTCTGGAAGATGTATATGACAAAAAGATTTCCATGGAGACATTTGTGGCACAATTGTCGGACGAGGATCTGATTATGCTGTTCCGCGGAGAAGGCATGTGCAGTCCGAAGGTGACTCCGGGTACTGCAGCGGCATTTGCAGGACTGACTCCGTCTTTGAGGAAGTTTAGAATTCCGGCAGGATGTGCATCGGACGGACCATCCGGAATACGTATGGACTGCGGAACAAAGGCGTTTTCCCTTCCGAACGGAACGCTGCTCGGATGTACATTTAACTGTGAACTGGTGCGTCAATTATATGAAATGACAGGACTTGAACTACGGTTAAACCGTGTAGATACATTGCTCGGACCGGGATTGAATATTCACAGAAATCCGTTGAACGGACGAAACTTTGAGTATATTTCCGAAGATCCGTTTTTAACCGGAAAAATGGGAGCCGCACAGCTGCAGGGACTTAATATTGCAGGTTCCACAGGAACCATCAAACATTTTGCGGCAAACAATCAGGAAACGAAACGACATGAGGCAGATTCGATTATTTCCGTGCGGGCACTGCGGGAAATTTATCTGAAGGGATTTGAAATTGCGGTAAAAGAAGGACCGGCCCGCTCTGTTATGACTACATATGGCCCGGTCAACGGGGTGTGGACTGCAGGAAGTTATGATCTCAATACCATTGTATTGCGCAAAGACTGGGGATTTTCCGGCATCGTTATGACCGACTGGTGGGCAAAGGCAAACCATGAGGGACAGCCATCGGATCCGCGTATGCATGCGGTCATGGCAGCGGCACAGAATGATGTATATATGGTGACTGCAGACGCGCAGGATATGCAGCAGGATGATATGCTCGAAGAATTCCAGAAGGGAAATCTTACGAGAGGACAGCTGCAGAGAAATGCCATCAATATATTGCAGTTTGTACTAAAATCCCCGGCGATGCTTTATGAGATGGATAGGATTTCTCCGGAAGAACTTAAAGACCGGAAGAATGCTGCAAAAGATGATCTGGATGTCTCAAAGATGATGAAATTTGTGGCAGATGAACAGGGAAACATCCGCATTTCCGGTGACGGCTGGGATACACATCAGGGAAAAGAAATACTTGCGGATCTGGATATGAAAGCCGGAAGTTATGAACTGCAGATGAAAGTGAAATCAAATCTGGATGATCTGGCACAGCTTCCGGTAACGGTATATCTGGACAATATTATCAAAGGAACAATGTCCTTCCGGGGATCGAAAGGGCAGTGGGTGACACAGCAGATCCGGTTTGATACATTCGAGGGACATCATTATATGAGGTTATATTTTGGAGCAACCGGACTTACGGTAGATCATATAGCGTTTCAGCTGTCCGGCGGCGCAGACAAGGAGCAGTAAGATATGAATGTTTTAAAGGTAAAAAAGGGAGAAACGCTTGCCAGAAAACAGGACAAGGTGATGGAATGGTATCTGATTCAGGAGGGATCGGTGATCCGGCAGTTTGCATTTGCAGAGATCATTATGCACCGGAATGCAATTGTGGGTATTCTCGAGAACGAATGGTTTGCCTGCGATTATGTGGCAAATGAAGATACGACATTGATTGTGATTCCATGTAAAAATGCACAGGATCTGCGGAAGATTTTGTCCGAACATGAGAATTTCCGCCCGATTTTTTTGCGTACGGCAGTGGAACAGAGGCATCAGGCACTGTGTCTGTATGCCAGTCTGCAGAAAAAATGCATGCTTTTACATAATGCTGCGGAAACGTTGTACAGCGAATACAAAAATCTGTGCAGCGAGAAGCTTCTTGATGAACAGGATTTTCCGCGTATGGAACAGTTTGCAGCTTTAAAAATGCAGCACCGTGCGGAAAACTGGGAGATTGCAAACAGTAACAGTCTGGTCCGGAGTTATCTGAAAGAATATATGCAGCTGATGATCAAAGATGACAGTCTGTGTGTGGGAGCAATCATGGAGGCGGCGGCACAGATGCGCCGTGTGACACAGGGAATCGGCGAGATGGTAAATTATCTGCAGTACAACAGGGATATTTTATTTTCAGATTCCAGAGATGATATTTTTCATCTGTTTTTTGCAATGGCAGTCCAGCAGTCGCAGAAAAAGCAGGACATTTCCGAGATCAAAAAGCGTCTGTTAAATATGGTGGATGTCATGACAAAGCTTGATGTATACGACAAAAAGCAGATGGCGGAGGCACATGAGCTCTGCGAGAATTACGACTTTACCAAGGAGTCCGAAGGCCGTATCAATATTATGCGTGAGGATTGTATTGCACATATTATGGAGTATGCAGGATATGGCAGCGATATGATCAGGGATTTCCACAGCATTGTGCAGCAGTACCGGGAGCTGCCGGATATGATGTCTACAGACAATGAGGCGAGACAGCTGCGCAGGGAAATCACAAAGGTCTTTTACGATATTTATACCAAGGCGTTTATGAGATCAGTTGAGGAACTGGTCAAGCCGTCACCGATCATGATGATGTTTTTCAATTTTGGGTTTATGGATGCGGAGGTGCTGGGGGAAACTAACACAAATGCACTGTATAATCTGACGGATTCGCTTGGATTGTTTCACTCTGCAAATGTCTATACGGTTTATGACTGGCTGGTACAGATTTATCAGGGAAAGAAAGAACCGTCCCGCAATGAATTTGACCAGGATTTCAATGCATTTCTGCTGGAAGAAAAGAGAACTGGGAATATTACGGAAGCGCAGATGCAACAGTATAAAAATGACAGCAGGCAGAAAGTACAGTTTGAGATCCGCAATATGTTTACCTCCGGAAACCGTGTGACCTATGGCCGTGTGACTACATTCTGTCCGGTTCTGATGGAAGAGGATTTCATCAACACCGTGGAAAAGATGGCAGTTACCGCAGAAAAAATTGCCGATGCCATCAATAAGGTGCGCTGTGTGGATTATTCTGCACTCTATCATGATGTCATGTTTTCCGATCCGGATCGCGGAATCAATCAGGAATGGATCAAAAAGGAGATTCTGCCGGATGTGATTCTGATGCCAAATGCCGGAACCCGTACCCTGATGTGGCAGGAGACATCCGGTGCCAAGATTGATACACCGGCGCGTTTCCTGTTTCCGATTTTTTCCGCAGTGGATCTCGATGATCAGATGGTGGAATGTATCGGCCGATACCGCTGGGAGATCTGCAGACGTGTGCAGGGTGTATACTGGAACGATATCCGGGAGAAATCGCTTACGGCGGAGTACTGTGATTTTATTCAGTATTATCGCAAAAATTCAGATCTTTCTGCAGATGCAAAGGAAAAGATCAAGACTGCATTGTCCCGTGCACGGAACAGTTACCGTGAGGTATTTGTCAAGGATTATCAGGCATGGATGAAGTATGAATCACAGGGAAGTTTCCGACTGAATAAGGTGGCAAGGGATATTCTGGTAAGGTATTGTCCGTTTGCAAAGGATATCCGCCAGGGGCTGGCCACCAATCCACAGTACCAGAATGCATTTCACAGACTTGATGCGGAAAACAGAAAGAAACTGCAGCGGTTCCGTTCTGTTTACGATAAATATGAGGCTGCCGGCGGAGAGATCACACCGGAACTGAAAGAAAATCTGCGGTTTTATCAGATGTAGGAACAGATATGGAATATATAGCTTATGTAGAGACCCCGTATAAAGAAAAATTTGGAATTCCCAGACAGAGCGGGCTGGCGGAGAGCACCTGTGGAGAGATCATCTTTACACCGAAATTCCGGAATCCGGATGCGGTGCGTGGAATCGAAGAATTTTCCCACCTGTGGCTTCTCTGGGAGTTTTCGAGGGCAAAGCAGGATATTTTTCATGCAACCGTAGCACCTCCCCGTCTGGGAGGAAAAGAAAAACGGGGCGTGTTTGCCACGCGTTCCCCCTTTCGCCCGAATTCGATCGGACTTTCATGCGTGAAACTTGAAAAGGTACGCATCGATCAGAAGCTTGGACCGGTTCTTATGGTTTCCGGGCTGGATCTGCTCGATCACACACCGCTTTTTGATATCAAACCGTATCTGCCGTACGTGGATGCCCATCCGGAGGCAAAAAACGGTTTTGCGGAAGAATTCCGGGAGTTTCAGATACCGGTAGTATTTCCGGAGGAATTGCAGGCACAGCTTCCGGAACATCTGCGGGGACCGCTTCTTGAGGTTCTTGCACAGGATCCCAGGGCGGCATACAACAAAAAGCCGGATTATATCTACGGGATGGCATTTGATAATTATGACATCCGGTTTATGGTGGCAGAGGGAATCCTGACGGTAAAAGAGGTCACAAGGCGCACGCAGGAATGGAAAAAAGTCAAGTGAGAGTTGCGCTTGCACGGGGAAAGCCTTATAATAGAAACGTCAAAAGTCAAAAACGCGAAGAAATTCGTGTAGTAGTGAGGTAAGAGGATGAAAGAGTTAAAAGAGTACATTCGCAGTATCCCGGATTTCCCGGAGAAAGGAATTATTTTCCGTGATGTCACAAGTGTACTGCAGGATGCAGATGCACTGAAGCTTTCCATTGATGAACTGGCAAAACGCTTGGAGGGCGTTGATTTTGATGTGATCGCCGGAGCAGAATCCAGAGGCTTTATCTTTGGGGCACCACTTGCTTATGTCATGCATAAGCCGTTTGTACCAATTCGTAAAAAGGGAAAACTGCCGTGTGAGACAGTTGAAAAAACATATGATCTGGAGTACGGTACGGCAACGATTGAAATGCATAAAGATGCCGTTAAAAAAGGAGAAAAGGTTGTACTTTTGGATGATCTGATTGCAACCGGCGGAACCATGAAAGCTGCTGCGGAACTGGTAGAGGAACTTGGCGGTGAAGTGGTAAAGATGCTGTTTCTCATAGAGTTAAGCGATCTCAACGGACGGGAAGTCTTAAAGGACTATGACGTGGACTCTGTCGTACAGTTCGAAGGAAAATAAAACCTGGTTTGAGGCAGGCGTAAAAGAATGGATGAAAGCCCTTCACGCTATGGGGCACACGATGGTGTGTCCTGTGGTTGTGGGGGGCTTTCTAATATTTGATTGTAAATAAAAAGGTAATTTGTTATTATTATTTTATGATGTATTTGTTTATGAAATTGAATGATGAAACTGAAATAGTGCATTCTGATATGAAAGAAGATGGAACTGTAAAAGTTTATATTGAAACTCCGGATGAAAAAGATGGATTTCATAATATGACTTATTATTTGCCGACTTATGAAGTAAAAGATGTCAATGGATATTCTGACAAACAGGTTGAAAAATTTGTTGAGATTATAAAATCTAAGGCACATTTAATTATAAAATTGGCAAAAGAAGGAGGGATATAAAAATTTTAATGGACGCTTGGGAGGAGAAACACCGAAACAATGGGTATAAACGTTTCATTCGAGATGGGATAGTCTGTGAAGAAAAATGGGAAAACAACGGACGCCAATAGTTGTGTGTAGAACCATCAGCCTAGCAAATACGCCATTTCCTTGATATGGTTCTATTCTAGCAATGGCAGGTGCCATCACGGCTCCCATATTCATGGAATCTTTGATTCCGTAATCTACAATCTTTCCGGTTGTGACCCCCGCCACCTTTGCCAGCGGCTGCTTCGCCTCTTTTGACAGAATAAATGCACCGCCTCCGGTCACTGTCCATGTGGCACTTACCGGACGCTGGTTTGCGTATTCCAGCGGAAAACGGAACTGTTTTTCCGCGCTGGCAAAATGGCTTGAAGTGACTGCCGCCACGCGATCCGCATATCCGGCCGCTACCGTCATTGCAGAAAGTGCCAGTGCTTCTCCACACGTGGAACATGCCCCGTACAGTCCAAACAGTGGAATTTCAAACGTTTTTAATCCAAATGATGAGGCAATCAGCTGTCCAAGCAGATCTCCGGCAAACAGGTACCTCATATCTTCCGGCTTTTGATCTGCTTTCCCGAGGGCAAGCGTCAATGCTTCTTTCTGCAGACTGCTCTCTGCGGCCTCCCATGTCTGCTGACCAAATTTATCATCCGGTCCGATACAGTCAAAGGCATCTGCCAGGGGGCCTTCCCCCTCTTTGGTTCCAACCACAGATGCTGTTCCAATAATAAAAGGAGCCTTTGCAAAGCAAAGACTCCCTGATCCAACCTGCTGATCCATACTGTCTCTCCTTACTTTGTTTTTCTGATAGTATGTACAGGTCGTGCGGTTTTATTCTTGCATAATTATCATCTGACCTCTGCACCATAAGTCATAACTTATTTCATAATCTCCCAATAACCAGATTTCGGCGATCCATGACGAACCAAAATCTCTGACGTTTTCATTTTTTTAATATTATTTTCAACAGTTCATCCAGAAATACCTATTTTCTCTGCTATTTTCTTAGCTCTATTGTATTACCAAAAGCAGCTAATTCAGTGAATGCAGATATGATGTCTGTTACACAGATTCATCAAAAGTTAGAAAAAGGATATGCCGATATAGAGAAAGGAAATGTTGAGGATGCAGCTAGTGCGTTTGTGGCATTTAGAGAGAGGCATTAATGAAGCAATATAATCGCATTGCTGATGAAATACTTACATTAGACACTTTCCCAGAACGATTTAGGATTATGGATTCTGAGCCGGAAAAGAGAATGGAGTTGCGTAGAATGCCCGTCGATAATTATTCAGTGTTTTACACAATCCGTGACGAAAGGGTAATTGTAACGGATGGCGAAGATTCTTAGATTTTATGGTTGATAAGCTCTATGAAAAAGGTATTGAAGATACAAAATATACAGATTTGGATTAGTGTACTTATAATTTCTATTTGCAAGGTGTTTTTATTGGACAGGTTGCTCTTTATAATGAAATCAGAATTAAGGAACTGAATGCAGGAGGATGTTGAATATGATTTCATTATTGTTCAAACTAATGTTTTTTCCAATATACTTTGTATTTTGGCTGATTGCACTGCTATTTAAGATACTTTTCTTCCCATTTCGTTCAAAAAATAAGGAACATATGGGATTGCTTTCTACACTTGGTTGGTGTTTTTTCTTTCATGATTTATTCGATTGATGAGATATGAGGGGGTTGCAATGCAATACAGCGATGAACAAAAGCAGATGATACAAGAAATTGTAGATTATATAGCCAAATTACCTGTGGGTACGGTAATTACAACAATGGGTGTTATGGAGAAAATATTCCCAGATAAAAAAGATGATATATGGGAAAGCCGCATGTCCATGGGAGTTGATTTATTCGATGTTCATTTTGTAGTTTTAGATTTACTGGAAAAGCAGGGGATAGAACTGGAAGCAAGTGATTCTGGTGATAGCTGTGGTGGTTTGCCATATTTGTATTCACTGGAGATTATAGACGAACAGTCTGAACAGTCTGAATAATCTGCAAGGGGTGTTTATAGGACACCATAGAGTTTATAATAGGAACCATGATAGGGATAGTCCCTTGATTGGTTCCTATTTTTTATGCGTGGAGGTGCTTATGTTAGAAGAACTTAAATTTTCAATACAGAGCATTTTTAGTGGTAATGGCATAAAGATATAATATTTGCTACTTTCCAAAAAAAATTACGACTTCTCATAGTAATTGAAAGACGGCTATGGTATAATATTTCTGTTATGTGGATTTATTGTAGGATTCGCAAAGGAGAAATAGATGGACGTATCATATAACAAGTTTTTTAAGATACTGATTGACCGCAAAATGAAGAAAAAAGACATTTGCGAGCTGGCAGGGATTGGAACAAGTACTATGGCAAAAATGGCAAAGGATGAAAACGTATCCTTGGATGTTCTGGTCAGGATATGCCGAGCACTTGATTGTACGATGGATGACATCTTAGATGTACTCCCGGCAGGGAACGAGAAATAATATTGGAAAGGTGCGAAAAAATGAATAGACGAGAATATAGCGCAGGAGCAGTGAAGTTTTCGTTTTGGTTCATGGAATTTAAGACAGTGGTTAAGCTCTTGTCAGAGGGCATGACAATCGACGAGATTAAGGAAAAGAACCAAAAGGAAAATATATTTGGCGCACCGACTACACTTCGTGCAGGTCAGATATTTTCTACAGTATCGGCAAGAATAAAGGCACTTGATGCGTCTTTTTATCCGGTATTTATGGAAAGTGACTTAGCGACACAGAAGTTGTTTGCATTAGTAGGTGCAATGGCTCATGACACACTTTTCTTTGATTTTGTGTATGAGGTCGTAAGAGAGAAAATGATCATTGGAAACAATGAGTTTTCTGACAGTGATATAAGTATATTTTTTAAGAATAAACAGTTGCAGGACGGAAAGGTTGCAAAGTGGACGGATGCGACATTGAATCGTCTGGGAAAAACATATAAGACCATGCTTTTTGAATCCGGTATGACAGATAAGGGAACTCCCCGTATTATCTTAAAGCCAATCCTTGATCCGGTTATGGAACACTGGCTTTTTGATCACGACATGGAACCAATCGCAAAAGCACTTACGGGGGTACGATAATGGCAAGCATAGAAGAAAGACTGGACATAATGGAAGCAAAAATCAAGGAACCAAAGTTCCGTGATACCACAGGAAAGGCAAATGAAGTCAATTACTGGGTATTTGATTATGCTCCGGAGAATGAGTTGATTGTCCGTGACAGAATAGAATATTTGAAAAATAAAAATTCCAGAGGGACTGATGGATTTGAGCTGGTGGTATATGATTTGTATGATTTGATTATTGCGCATCTAGAGGATAAAAATTTCATGGAGAAATGTTATCAGATGGAAGAAAAAAGAGGCATTGTAAAGGTTGCATCCGCAATACAGCGTTCTCTTAAAATCACGGATAAGGATAACATGATTGTGGAATATATTGCAGAGCATACACCGGAAAATTCCGTAGTATTTCTGACCGGAGTGGGAAAATGCTATCCGTTACTGCAATCACCAGAGGTATTCAACAAGATTCTTTACAATATGCCACAGCATTTTGCAAAGGTGCCTATGGTGCTGTTCTATCCGGGAACCTATACCGAACAGGAACTCATCATATTCAACGAAGTTCACGAAGATAATTATTACCGGGCATTCCGGCTGGTACGATAGGAGGTACGATAAATGCAGATAAGCGAAATGTTTGCAAAACCGATAGATCGTGATTTACAGGGGGTTATCATTGTAGGGCAGGACGAGACTGCCAATGTCAAGCAGGAGTTAGAAGAATACGTTGTCACAAGGGAATTGCAGAAGCATTTTGCAGATTTCTTTGCGGCATATAAGACCGGAATCACAGGGAATACATCAAAAACAGGTGTATGGATTTCCGGTTTCTTTGGAAGTGGTAAATCTCATTTCTTAAAAATCCTATCTTACATTCTGGAGAATAAAGAGATTGCAGGCAAGAAAGCAATCGACTATTTTGTGGACGATAATAAAATAGCTGATCCGATGGTACTTGCGGATATGCAGCTTGCCGCAAACACACCGACCGATGTTGTGCTTTTCAACATTGATTCTAAGAGCGATTCCAACAGCAAACAGAATAAAGACGCAATCGTGAATGTGTTCTTAAAGGTATTCAATGAGATGCAGGGATATTGTGGCGCAATGCCATTTCTTGCTGATTTGGAGCGAAGATTAAACGAAGAAGGCAAGTATGAGGAATTTAAGCAGAAGTTTGAAGAAAACTATGGAGATGCGTGGGTAGATTCCAGACAGGACTTCGATTTCATACAGGATGATATTGTAGATACTTTAATGGATATGGACTTTATGAGTGAAGCTGCCGCAAGAAACTGGTGCGAGAAAGCTGCTGAACCATACAAGATTAGTATTGAGGATTTTGCAAAACGTGTAAAGGCATATATTGATCGCAAGGGCAACAATCATCATGTGGCATTTCTTGTGGATGAAGTGGGACAGTATATCGGTGATGATTCCAACCTTATGCTGAATCTCCAGACCGTTCGTGAGGAACTGGGAAAAGAGTGCAACGGTAAAGCATGGGTGATTGTAACAAGCCAGCAGGATATTGATTCCATTACCAAGGTAAAAGGCAATGATTTCTCTAAGATTCAGGGACGATTTGATACAAGAATTTCTCTTTCTTCCGCAAACGTAGATGAAGTTATCAAAAAGCGTATTCTGGATAAAAAGGACACTGCAGCACAGATGCTGCGTCTGCTCTATGGGCAGAAAGCAACCACAATCAAGAATAAGATTGTGTTCAATGATGGCGTAGAGAAAAAATTATATGCAGATGAAAATGACTTTGCACTGGTTTATCCGTTTGTGCCATATCAGTTCAATCTCCTTGCAAGTGTATTGACCTCTATCCGTACCCACGGTGCATCCGGAAAGCATTTGTCAGAGGGTGAGCGTTCCATGCTTGCCATGTTCAAAGAGTCTGCAATGGATTATAAGGAGCATGAGGAAGGCACACTTATTCCGTTCCATGCGTTCTATGATGCACTGGAGAACTTCTTAGACCACAGCCATAGAGGAGTTATCATTAAGGCTTATGACAACAGCTTTATCAATCCGGATCATAAGACAAAAGATGTATTTGCAATCAATGTATTAAAGACCTTGTTCATGATCAAATATGTCAATGATGTGGAAGCAAACATTGATAACATCACGAGTCTTATGATTTCTGATATTGAAGATGATCGTATTGAGCTGAAAGCAAAAGTAGAGGACGCTCTGAAAGTGTTGATGCGCCAGATGCTTGTGCAGAGAAACGGAGAAATCTATGTATTCCTGACCGACGAGGAGCAGGAAATCAATCGTGAAATCGAGAGCCAGAATGTGGAAATGGCAGAAGTAATCAACAAGGCTTCTGAGATGATTTTTGAGGACATTTTCACAGATAAGAAGTACCGCTATCCGGCATTTAATGGCAGATATGCGTTTTCGTTCAATTCTACTGTGGATGACAGACCATATAAGGCAAATCAGAACTACGATATTGGTGTGCATATCTTAACACCTGCGGCGGATATGGGAACTGATGATACAACACTTCGCATGGTGTCTGGACAGGGCAGAGAGGTTCTTGTTGTTCTGCCGGATGACAGAGCATTTATGGATGAAATACAGAGATACTTGAAGATAGAGAAATTCCTGCGTTTGAACACTTCTTCTGCATTGCCACAGTATGAGACAATCAAAGAGGGTAAGCGTCTTGAGATGCGTGAGCGCAATGCAAATGCCAGATTATATTTATCAGAAAGTCTGAAAGATGCAGATATTTATGTGAACGGTGATAAGGCACAAATCAATGCAAAAGAAGTATCCACTCGTATCAATGAAGCACTTGGCAGGCTTGTATCGACTGTATATCATAAGCTGTCATATATAGATGCAGCATACGGTGAGGACGATATTCGCAAGATGTTTAAGACCTCAAACCAGATTTCACTTAATCTTGAAGGCGGTACAGAGCCAAATGTTCATGCATTGGATGATGTATTAAGCTATGTTGCGGACAACACCCGTATGCACATGAAAACCTCCATGAAGAGTATTAAGGATAGATTTATGAAAGCACCTTATGGCTTTGTAGAAGATGATGTACATTGGCTTGTAGCAAAACTGTTCCGTAGAGGTGATTTAGCATTTTATGTGAATGGTTCTTCGGTATCGACACACAACAAGGAAGCAGAGGAGCTTATCAATTATATTACGAAAAAGAGTTTCGTAGATAAGTTGATGGTCGAGCAGAAGGTTCGTGTATCAGAGAAGGAAATGAAAATTACCAAAGACATAATGAAGGAATTATTTGGCGCAACCGGAAGTTCTGATGATGAAGATGTGATGATGAACAGCTTTATAGGATATGCGAATAAGCTGACATCTACACTTGGAGAACTGGAAGTACGCTATGAAAGTACAAGGTATCCGGGAAAACGTGTCGTAGAGTATGGAAGAAAACTTCTTTTTGGTCTGGTACAGATACAGACACCGACAGAATTTTTCCAGACAGTTGCAAAGAAACAGGATGATCTGCTTGATTTCGCAGAGGATTATGAACCTGTAAAAGCATTCTTCAACAGCGAGCAGAAAACAATCTTTGATAAAGCGGTATTGTATCTGAGTAAATATGATGACAGTAAGACTTACATCGTAGATGAAAATCTGGAAAATATTGTTGCTCAGATTAGCGAGATTGTAAAAAAGCAGTTTCCATATAGTGATATTCCGAAACTGCCGGAACTTCTGAAAAAGTTCAGCGATGTATATTCAGACATACTGGATGAACAGTTAAAGCCGGTGTTGGATTCGGTATATGATTCACAGAAACGAGTATTTGATGTACTGAATACAAAAGAGTATGCGGAAACCAAGAGAAGCAAATATTCTGCTATGTTTGATGAAATCATTGATGCAGCCAAAGGCTGTACCAATGTATCTGTCCTTAGAAGTTATGCGGACAGGGCAGAAGCATTGAAAATTCGTCTGCTTAATGAAATCACACAGATGGATCAGGAGATGGCAATAAAGAAAGCTGAGGAAGTCCGCAAGAGATTAGAGGAGCAGGCAAAAGCTGTTGGTGATGTGGATCAGGCGCAGATCGAAGCTGAGATACAGAAAAAAGTAGAAAAGATTAAAAAGACTAAGAATATATCAATCAAGAGCATGACAAAGACAGCATCATGGAGATTGGAAACTACAGAGGATGTAGACAAATACTTGAATGAATTGCGTCTGAAACTGGTTAGTGAGCTTGATACGGATACCATAGTCAATATTGAATTTTAGGAGTGAATACGATGAATAAGACTGCAATCAAGAATTTTGCAATATGGGCAAGAAACAGACTCATAGCAGATATAAAATATCGTGCCGGACTGATGGGCATTACTGAAAATGGCATTGCAAATGCACTGCCACAGTCTGGTTCTGCAACGGAATTTTATGATATTGGAACAGCAGAGCCTTATGCGATTAACGGTGAGGAAATCAAACAGCGTAGAGCATTAGTAGATGTAATCCGGGCAAAAGAAAAGGATTCCGATTATGCAGTAGCATACAAATATATCATTGAGGAAGTTGCCTATACATGGTTCAACCGCTTGATTGCAGTGCGTTTCATGGAGGTAAATGATTATCTTCCTTCCCACATGAGAGTATTGTCATCCGAGAGTGGCAAGACAGAGCCTGATATCGTAACCAATCCTTTTGATGCAGAATTAAATTTGTCCAGAGCAGAGGAAGAAAAGATTATCGCATTGAAAAGAGATAATAAGCTGGATGAAGCATTCCGTATGCTTTTTATCAAACAGTGTAATGCCTTAAACGAGATACTCCCTGCCTTGTTTGAAAAGACCAGTGACTATACAGAGCTTTTGCTTAATCTGTCCGTGATTGATCAGGACGGCGTAGTATATCATCTGGTACATGATATTCCGGAGGAAGATTTCAATGTCAGCGAGGGCGGACAGGTAGAGATTATCGGCTGGATGTATCAGTATTACAATACAGAGCCGAAAAATGATGCTTTTGCGAAAAAAGGAAAAATCACAAAAGAGGAAGTACCTGCTGTTACACAGCTTTTTACACCGGACTGGATTGTACGCTATATGGTAGAGAACAGCTTAGGCAGATTGTGGGTAGAGGGACATCCGGATGCTGACCTGCAGGGCAGGTGGAAGTATTATCTGGAAGAAGCAGAGCAGGAGCCGGAAGTACAGGCAGAGCTTGCTAAGATTCGTGAAGAGTATGCAAAACTGAAACCGGAAGATATAAAGCTCATTGATCCGTGCATGGGAAGCGGTCATATCCTTGTGTATGCGTTTGATGTATTTATGCAGATCTATGAAAATGCAGGCTGGTCAGCAAGAGAAGCAGCACAGAGCATCGTGGAGCATAACATCTATGGACTGGATATAGATGATCGTGCCGCACAGCTTAGTTATTTTGCGGTTATGATGAAAGCACGCCAGTATGACAGACGCATTTTTACTCGTGGAGTACGTCCAAATGTCTATGCAATACAGGAGAGCAACGGAATTAACAGGGAACAGCTCAAATATTTCGGTGCTGAACTGGACGAGATGGAGAAAAATACAGCCATTTTGCAGATAGAAGGACTTCTGGACACATTGATTGATGCAAAAGAGTATGGTTCCATCCTGAATGTGGATGAATATGACTGGGATTTACTACGCAGATTCGTAAACAACGCAGATATTGGTAGTCAGATATCGTTTGATACTTATGGTCTGGATGACACAGCAGAAAAGCTGAAAGAGCTGATAGAGATTGGTGCGATCATGGCACAGAAGTATGAGGTTGTGGCTACGAATCCACCGTATGCAGGGACAAGCAATCTGAGTGCTAAGGTGAATAATTTTGTGAAGAAACATTATCCGGATAGCAAGGCAGATTTATTTGCTGTATTTATTGAGCGGTGTGGAGAAATGTTAAAAACGAATGGATTTCAGGCTATGATCACACAGCATGCTTGGATGTTCCTGTCGAGTTTTGAAAAGCTGCGTGAAAAGTTACAGCAGGTAGATATTGTAAATATGGCACATCTGGGCGCAAGGGCATTTGAGGAAATTGGTGGAGAGGTTGTGCAGACGACTTCGTTTGTGATTCAAAAGCATTGCACAAATAAATATAGAGGAACATATAGCAGACTTTTAGATGCAACATCACAAGTTGAAAAGGAAAAAATATTCTTATCAGAAAAAAACAGATATTACATTGCAAAAGAAGCCTTTAAGAAAATACCGGGTATGCCTATTGCTTATTGGATTAGTCAAAAACTATTAGATTTGTTTGAATTATCTCCAATTACAACGCAATCCAAAGCATGTATTGGCATGCGTACAGGTGATAATGAGAGATTTTTAAGAGTTTGGTTTGAAGTAGATATAAAAAAATTGTTGTTTGGAGCAGAGTCACAAGAGGTGGCATTAGTTAATGGCAAGAAATGGATACCATATAATAAAGGTGGAGAGTATAGAAAATGGTATGGAAATCAAGAATATATAGTTAATTGGGAAGATAACGGATTAGAAATCAAAGAAAATACAAGAAAAGTATATCCTCAGTTAGGTGATAATTTGGGGTGGAAGATTAGTAATGAAGCTTATTACTATATGGAACATATTTGTTGGACTGATATTACAACAAAAGGATTGTCGTTTAGATATTTCCCAAAGGGTTTTATATTTGACGCATCTGCTAATGTTGTTTTTACTTCAAAAGAAGAGTTTTACGATGTGCTTGCATATCTTAACAGCAAAATGATTAATGCATTAGCCCAGTTGTTGAATCCTACTTTACATTTCAAATTAGGAAACTATAATAGTTTGCCAATGTTGAAAAAGTCATCTTCTGATAAAGCAGGAAAGATTGCTCAAAATAATATTTTGTTATCTAAAACAGACTGGGATTCATTTGAAACCTCATGGGATTTCAAATGCCACCCATTGCTTTCCGTTATCCCTCGAAATTCTGCACTATTTGACGATACAGACAATATTGACTTAGCAGAATGTTACACCTGTTGGGAGAATGAGTGCAATGAGCGTTTCAATCATCTCAAAACCAATGAGGAAGAACTGAACCGCATTTTCATTGATATTTATGGATTGCAGGACGAACTTTCACCAGAAGTAGAGGACAAGGATGTGACAGTTCGTAAAGCTGATTTACAGAGAGATATTAAGAGCCTGATTTCCTATGCGGTTGGCTGTATGTTTGGTCGTTACTCTTTGAATGAGGAAGGTCTGGTATATGCAGGCGGAGAATGGGACGATAGTAAGTACACCACATTCATACCGGATGCGGATAATATTATTCCAATCACAGATGAAGAATACTTAGAGGACGATATTGTATCACGCTTCTGCACATGGTTAAAAACTGCATTTGGAGCAAAGTCTTTAGAGACAAATCTGGATTTTATTGCAAAGGCACTTGGAAATAAGGGAGATACAAGCAGGGAGATTATTCGCAATTATTTCTTGAACGATTTCTTCAAAGACCATTGCAATATCTATTCTGTCACAGGCTCCGGCAAGCGTCCGATTTACTGGCTTTTTGACAGCGGTAAGCAGAATGGATTCAAGGCGCTGGTGTATCTGCACCGTTACAATGCGGATACAATCGGTAATATTCGTGTAGACTATCTGTATCGAATGCAGCGTGTATATGAATCGGAGATTGGACGTATGCAGGATACGATTGATAACAGCAAGAACAGCAGAGAAGTATCACTTGCAACGAAGCGTAAAGAAAAATTACAGAAACAGCTTAAAGAGTGCCGGGAATATGATGAAAAAATCGGACATCTGGCATTGGCGAGAATAGAGCTTGATCTGGATGATGGTGTCAAAGTCAATTACCGAAAGGTTCAGACGGCATCAGATGGAAAATTCTATGAGATACTGGCAGATTCTAAAAATATTATGACAAAAAAATAGTAGAGCTACATTTATTTTATACAATAGGAGTTCGATATATAATGAAAACCGAATTTATTAAGTTTCAAAGTGAGGATAAAATAGACTTATTATTACATGGAATGGTATATATGAAGGAATTACAATATTATGTTGATTTAGAAAAAAAAGAGCAAAATGATATTGTAGGTGATGCTTTAGAAAATGCGGTTTTTTCTAAAGCATATGAAACACCAAGTGGAATACCCTGTAACTTGATTCTAAAGAATGGATTTTGTAAAAGTTTTGTGTTTTGTATTTACGAAGCAGATTTGGATGATGATAGAAGTGTAATTATGCACGAGTCTGACAAAATAAAAAAGTTTGGAGATTATGCTTTATGGATAAAAAATATGGATCAATTTATAAAGCGCATTCAGTTAGCAGCACTAAAAAGAGATTATCATATTACAAATGATAAAGTGATTTATTATGATGATACGGAAGAGGTTCCAATTGAAGTGATGCAGTCAGTAAGTGATAAGGGAACATATGCATTTGGCAAAAGAAAGAAGTTTAAATATCAAAACGAATATCGCTTTGTAATAAATACAAAATTGGATGAAATACCGAATGAGGATTATTTAATTCTTGACATTGGTGATATTAGTGATATTACACAAAAGATAAAAACACAAGATTTGATTAATGGCAAAAGATTACTATAGTTATTTATAAATTATTGGAGGCTATGTTATGGCAGAAGATACTCTGTTTTCCGGCGAATCAAAGAATGTTGAGTACAAGGTTACTGTACCAGAAAAAAGCGAAAAATACATGAAAACAGTGGTAGCTTTTGCCAATGGCAGAGGTGGCAGGATTGTTTTCGGAATAGATGATAAGACCTTGGAGATTGTGGGAATGGATGTAGATAACATCTATAAGACGATGGATGCCATTACCAATGCAATCTCTGATTCCTGTGAGCCTGCAATCAGACCGGATGTAGCAATGCAGACGGTCAAGGATAAGACTGTGATTGTGGTTGAGGTATTTCCGGGTGCGGAACGTCCGTATTATATCAAATCACAGGGCATGTTTGAGGGTACTTATGTGCGTGTAGCAGGCACAACCAGACATGTAGAAGATTACATGCTAAGAGAGCTGATGCTGGAAGGCAAGAACAGGTATTATGACAGCGAAATATGCCAGAATATGAAAATAACGGACAGTGAAATTGAGGAGCTTTGTAAGAGTATGAAAGAAACTGCCATAAGAAACACATGGCAGGACAGCGAAAAGGCAAAGGTTAAGGATGTTACCAAAAATGTACTGATTTCATGGGGCATTCTGAAAGAAGAAGGCGGAGAAGTATATCCGACCAATGCGTATGCACTTCTGACCGGACGAATGTTTCAGCAACCTGTCATTCAGTGTGGCGTATTCAAGGGAACGAATCGTGCTCACTTTGTTGACCGTAGGGAATTTGAAGGCTCCATTCAGGAACAGATGGAGGCTGCATATCAGTATGTCCTTGAAAAAATCAACATGGGGATGACAATAAAGGGTATGTATAGACAGGATGTGTATGAACTGCCTACGGACAGTATCCGTGAGCTGATCGCAAATGCCGTGGCTCACCGTAGCTACCTTGAGCCGGGAAACATACAAGTGGCATTGTTTGATGATAGATTAGAGATTACTTCTCCGGGAATGCTTCTGAATAATGTTACGATTGCAAAAATGATGGAAGGATATTCAAGACCGAGAAATCCTGCAATCGCAAGTGCATTTGCATACATGAAAATTATTGAAAAATGGGGAACCGGAATACCGAGGTTATTTGAAGCCTGTGAGGAATACGGATTACCAAAGCCGGAGCTGATTGATTTTGATGGCGATTTCAGAGTAAATATGTACCGTAAGGTAAAAGGTGAGTTTGGTGTCAATGGTGTGACTACCCAAACTACCCAAACACACCAAACTACCCAAAGCAAGGAATCAACACTATCAGATGATGATAAAAAGATATTGGAATTAGTCCATAATTATCCGTCCATGTCTCAAAGAGAGTATGCAAATGAATTGGGATGGAATTTAGATCGTGTGAAGTATTATTTAAGAAAAATGAAAACACAAGAACTGATTAAGCGTGTGGGTAACAGCCACAGCGGTCATTGGGAAGTGTTGGCAGAGGTGAATCAATGGCAGAATTAAACTTAAAGCAGATTGTAGATAAACTGAATACGGAATTTACCGGCGAACATCGAAAACTGGTATTCTGGTATGACGATGCGGCAGATTTTGCTGAGGATATTGACAGCATGGAACTGGAAAATGCCAAAGTCTACAAGCTGACGAAGGATAACCAGTTTTACACAAAATATTTCCTTGAAAAAGAGGATACAGCAACCAATTATCTGATTTATGCTCCGTTTCCAAAACCGCCGGTCACAGAAAATCATCTGGAGGACACAATGCTTTATTCCAAGCGTTTTTATGCGGATAGAGCATCGCTTTTATCTGTGGATTTAGGTATTGACGAGAAATACAAGCCGGTGATTGAAAAGCACATCAAGTTCTTTGGTCACAAAGACCGATTGAAGCGTTTCTATGACCTTGAGATAGAGAATTTTAATGAAGAAAATATTCTGACAGGTATTATGAGTGCAGTATGCAGGACGAGAACCAATTCTTTTGATGAAGTGATACGTGTACTGATTACAGAGGACAGCCTGACAGACAACAAATATCTGGCAGAATTTGCAAAGTATGATATAGAGGGCGATTTCTGGAAGCTGTGTGAGCAGCAATTTGGCTTTTCTATGGACGCACCAAACTTGGAGAAACTGGTCATTACCATGTTTGTGACCTATGCAGACCGCTATATAGATGCGGAAATGCCAAAAAGCTGGAAGAAATTTATTTCCTATAAATCCGGAAACATTATCGCATTTCTGGATAATCTCATGAACAATATTTTGTATCGTGAGAAATACGATGAGCTGTCGCAATATGTCGCAGATTGTTTGAATGCGTCGGAAGAATTGAGTAAGTATGAAGTAGATACACTGGTAGACTGTGATTCTTTTGCTTGCGTAGATGTATTTCTGATACGCTGGATTGTCGGTAGGCTTCGTGCAGAGGACTGTCTGGCAAAACTGGACGGACACAGTATCTATGATTTGTGTGGTATCCGTGCCAAAATGCACTTTGGCAGTAAGTTTTCTTTTATTTATGAGATGCTGGATAGTGCATACTGGCTTGTAAACAATGCAAGATATGAAGCACCGAATGGATTTCAGAAGATTATTGATGCGTATGTGTCAAGGGATTGTCTGCTAGATAGCCATTACAGAGTGTTCTATCTGAATTATGATAAATTGGAGAATACCTCAGAATTTGAGGAACTTCGTGAACTTGTAGAGAATATTTACACGAATGAATACCTTGGGAAACTGCTTCCGAAGTGGAATGAGGGAATGTTAGAGGACGATGCATTGAAACAAATACCGTTACAGCGTAATTTCTTCAGTAAATTTGTAAGGAGTACCAATGTGAGAACGGTTGTCATCATATCTGATGCGATGCGATATGAGGTAGGCAGACAGCTATATGAAAGAATGATGGACAATCCGAAGTGTAGTGCCACATTGCAGCCTATGCTCAGTGTATTACCTTCTTACACAAGGCTTGGCATGGAAGCGTTGCTTCCACACAAGACACTGGAGCTGACTGATGATTTCAGAGAGGTAGTAGATGGTAAATATGCGATTGATCTGGCTACCAGACAGGCAGTATTGCAATCTTATGAACCAGAGAGCAAATGCGTACAGTTTGATGATATAAAGAACTTAAAAGGTCTGGAACTTCGAGATGTATTCACCGCACAGTCTGTCATTTATGTGTATCATGATCAGATTGATAATACTGGAGAACATGAAGAAGATGAAGTATTTACAGCCTGTGAGAAAGCGGTTGATGAGATTGCAAAGCTGATTCAGAAGATTTCTGGCAGTGCGAATACATACCGTTTTATCGTGACCGCAGACCATGGATTTATCTACAAGAGGGATAAAGTGACAGCCAGTGACAAGATTGGCGGTATGAGTGATGCAAGCCGACTTGTGAAAAGAAGATATATTGTATCGAAAGAGCCGATCAATGAACAGGGTGTCTGCAATATTGGTTTAGGATATATGCTCGGAAGTGATGATGATAAGATTATTTCTTATTCCTGCAGCACCAATGTTTTCTCTGTTCCGGGTGGAGCAGGACTGAACTATGTGCATGGCGGTTCTTCGCCACAGGAAATGCTTGTTCCGGTACTGGATATTAAGATGGACAAGGGTGCGGTAGAGACAAGACCTGCACAAATTATGCTTGTGAGCTTGGTTCAGAAGATTACCAATCTGATTACAAGCCTTGATTTCATCCAGTCTGATCCGGTCAGTGATGTGGTAAAGAAAGCCGATTATAAGCTGTACTTTATCTCGGATAACAATGAGAAGATTTCTAACGAGAATATCTACATCGCAGACAAGCGTGATGAAGATGTGCAGAAGCGTCTGTTCCGTATGCGCTTCACATTTAAGAACAAAAAATATGACAAGGACAGAAAGTATTATCTGGTTGCCTATGACGAGAGCAATGATGTAGAAGTATTCCGGCATGAGGTGATCATGGACTTGGCTTTCTCGGATAACTTCGGATTTGATTTATAAGATTATGTGGAAATGAGGTAGAGAACGATGCCTTTTGATATAGAAGCAGAGGATAGGCGGACAGCCATTAAACAGAAATTGCGTAAATATTTTGATGGTAAAATTGTCCGGAAAGACTTGACAAAGAAGATAAAAGAGGGCGCAAATGTGCCTGTATATGTATTGGAGTTTCTTCTGGGACAGTATTGCAGTTCGGATGATCCTGAGATTATCGAGCAAGGTGTGGAAAGCGTAAAGAAGATACTTGCAGATAATTTTGTACGTCCGGATGAAGCACAGAAGATACTTTCTCTGCTCAGACAGAAGGGAAGTCATACGGTCATTGATAAGATAACCGTATCCCTTAATATCAAGAGAGACAGATATGAAGCAGAGTTTTCTAACCTTGGCTTGAGTGGTGTGCCGATTGATGAAGAATACCCGACAAAATTCGATAGACTTTTGTGTGGCGGCATCTGGTGTATTATCCGTCTGGAATATGACAGTAATTCAGACTATGATAGTGGGATTATATCAGCCGATGGAGATCATCTGCGTTCCAAAAAGAAAAATCAGAATGATACGCCAATCAAAATTATCAATTTGAACCCGATACAGATGCCCCATGTAGATATCAATGAACTGAAAGAGGGCAGAAAACAGTTCACCAAAGAGGAATGGATGGACGTACTGCTCCGTTCTATTGGAATGGAGCCGGATATGCTGGATACTCGTGAAAAGTGGCTGCTTCTTACCCGTATGCTTCCGCTGGTAGAGAACAACTTCAATCTCTGCGAATTAGGACCGAGGAGCACCGGAAAAAGCCATTTATACAAGGAAATCTCGCCTAATTCCATTCTGGTATCTGGGGGACAGACAACGGTTGCCAATCTTTTTTATAACATGGGGAGAAAGACAGTTGGTCTTGTCGGATTGTGGGATTGTGTGGCATTTGATGAGGTTGCAGGTATCAATTTTAAGGACAAGGATGGCATCCAGATTATGAAGGATTACATGGCGTCTGGTTCGTTTGCTCGTGGCAAGGAGGAAAAGGCTGCATCTGCGTCCATGGTATTTGTCGGAAATATCAATCAAAGCGTGGATTCACTTCTGAAAACATCAAGTTTATTTGATCCATTTCCTGCTGAAATGGGAACGGATACTGCTTTTCTTGATCGTATTCATTGCTATCTGCCGGGATGGGAAGTACCAAAATTCAGACCGGAACATTTTACAGATGATTATGGTTTTATTACAGATTATCTGGCAGAGTTTATCCGTGAACTTCGCAAAGAGCAGTTTGGAGATGCCCTGGACAAATATTTCCGTCTTGGCAAGAATCTGAATCAGCGAGATACGATCGCAGTCCGTAAAATGGTAGGCGGATATATCAAACTGTTATATCCTGATGGAGAATATACAAAGGAAGAAATTGAAGAAATTTTACAGATTGCTCTTGAAATGCGTCGCAGGGTAAAGGAACAGCTCAAAAAGCTGGGCGGCATGGAGTTCTATGATGTAAATTTCTCTTACATAGATAACGAAACCTTCGAGGAACATTATGTATCGGTACCGGAGCAGAGTGGTGGCAAGCTCATTCCGGAAGGAATGTGCAATCCGGGGCAGGTATATACAGTTTCAAATGGAAAATCCGGCATGATCGGTGTATTCCGACTGGAATCACAGATGCTGCAGGGCAGTGGTAAGTTTGAGAGAACTGGTATAGGAACTGACAGGGAAGCAAAAGAAGCGTCCAACACTGCATTCAGTTATCTGAAAGCAAATGGAAAACGTATCAGCGGAACAATCAGCGTTGATAATAAAGATTACATCATCAATTATCAGGATTTACAGGGCATTGGCATGACCGGAAAGCTAGCATTACCGACACTGGTGGCATTATGCTCAATCGCCCTTGGAAAGCCTGCTCTCAGCAGTCTTGTGGTACTTGGAGAAATCAGTATCAGCGGAACAATGATTAAGGTGGAAGAACTGGCAAACACTCTGCAGGTGTGCTTGGATAGTGGTGCAAAGAAAGTGCTGCTTCCTGCTACATCATTTGCAGATATGGCAACTGTACCACCGGAGCTTATGAGTTCATTTCAGATTATACCGTATTCCAGTGCGGAAGATGCGGTATTTAAGGCATTGGGAGTGGAATAGGACACTTCTGTTCACAGCGTCCAGAAGTGGATTAGAGAGGTGCTTATGGAGAAAATTATATATTCACAGGAAAAGATGGATGCGGTCAAGAAGTATGTACAGGAGTTGATTGCGATAGTACATGAGCTTGAAGGCGATTTTCCCGGAAGGCATTTCACACTGGATGGGCATTTGGTCGGAAGCATTGGAGAAGTAATGGCAGCTTATTACTATGGAATTGAACTATATACTGCTTCTACTGAAATTCATGACGGAGAGGTAAATGGGAGAAAGGTTCAGATAAAGATTTCGCAGCAAGACAATATTGTTATCAATCATGAGCCTGATTATTTGATTGTTCTTTATCTCAATAAGAACGGTAATATATATGAGGTATATAATGGCACCGGTAGGCTGCCATGGAATACCGCTAGTAAGAAGGATAGCCACAATAACAGGCACATGAGAGTGAATAAATTATTGGAATTGGATGAAGATGTGCCAGATAGCGACAGAATTGAAAAACAGCATTACATAGAGAAAATGAAGCCTGAATACAAAAATCGCAAGTGAGTATCAGAGGTATTGTGCTTATGATAGATTATGATCATGATGGGAAAATTGATAAAAATGATTTTGTCATTGAAGAAATGATGAATGAGGAGCATGAAGAGAGAGAACATTCTGATTTCATAAGTTCTATAAAAGGATTGGGATTGGTAATGCTAGGTCTTTTATTGTTATATGGGATAATCAAGGCTATTGGAGTCGATACAAGCTGGTTGAGGAGAGTGGAATACCACAAAGTTCCTTTTACAATATGTTCAACACACATTCTATTCCACGGTTAGATTTGATACAGAAAATCTGCGATGGATTCCACATTTCATTAGCCGAATTTTTTGCAGATGAAAGTAACAAGTTGCAGGAATTAACCGAGGATGATCTTGTGTTTCTTGAAACAGCTAGGTCACTTGAGAGGAATAACCGGGACAGAGCCTTGGCATATATGAGCTTTATCAAAAGATACTTCTCCAGGAGCAAATGATTGTATTAAATGGTGCGCTAGATTGTCTCCATTTTTTATATTTTTCCCATTAGCAAAAGCAAATTCCAGATATGCAGTCTGAGCAGAACAACCGAAAGAGGAGACATATAATTCTCCGTCGGTTTTATCCGGATTGCGGATGTACGCTATCGACTTATCGACGGTTGCTTTGATAGCATGGATTCGTGTGTATGCCATATCTTTTCCATTAGCTCCTTTACTTCTTTCATATCCTCCGAATATAAATTCCCGGTAGTATTGGCTCTCTTTGCAATCTGATTTATAAGGTTTCCGATACGAGCAAGTTCTACGGAGTAGTCGTGCAGAAATTTGTAATCTACATCATAAACATATCCATAAATAATCAGATTTCTGAGGTACGCTGACATACTGCCAAGGTTAGAGAGCTTCGTTTTATTTTTCAAAATATACATTTCATCATCACTCAGATAAAGCGTGATTTTATGCTTGCGGTTACGATTTGCCATAGTAATTCCTTTCCTAATTTTGTTATGCCATATCTGGCGATTATTGTTTCAAAGGGGGTTAGGGGGAGTATCCCCTTACAAGCAAATTTCTGACAGTTATCCGAGAGGATAAATTGCAGAAATGGGGGGATGTGTACGGACACATCCAATGCTTGCTGTTCTTGTGCAAATCCCCATAGGAGATTTGCGAGTTTTGGCTGCATAGGCAGCCTGTCTAAAACTCATAGTGGCATTTCTGTTACAAAAATGCAGGAAGATGAGGGAAACAGGAAAAGAAAAAACTGCCACAGGGCATAGTGATACCCGGTAACAGTTTTGCATTTTCTAAAGAAGTATTGTATTTTATCCAGCTTTTATTGTAACAGCAGTTTTTTTATAGGTCAACCGTACTGCAAGAGGAATTTATAGGACAACATTTATGGTAAAATGACGATGGGAGTAGATACACAAATATATAAGATATTTTTACATGGAGGATAATGGATGATAACGGTGGCAATACACAATCAGCATATATTAAATGGTAGGCATCTGACATAAGGTTAGGTGCTTTTTTAATGTTCCCCAATAGGGGAGTATGGCGAAGATTGAGAAGTTTAATCGTGGTTTTTTGTTATCCAGGAAAGGATGTGAGTTGGATGCACAAATATCCACGATTTTTGTAGGGAAAGGCTGTGCAAATTTTGTACAGCTATTTTTTTGCCCTGTCAAAAAAAGGACAGGCAAAACCAAAAAAGGACGGCGAAAAGTTATAAAGCATTTGATAGAATGAACACAGAGACAAAGTGTTCTTTTATCAGCAGATATACATGAATAAGAAAAATGTAACTGGAAATAATAGGAATGAGAGGAAGTGAAATGAGTGGCTGAAAAAAATGGTACAATAAATGAAAGCGTAATAGAAAAAGTATATGGTACATCTGCTGGTATAGACTTTAATTCTCCACCACAACAGAGAATAATGCAACTTGTATCGGATGTACAATGTTTTAGCAGATATAAAATAGATGATTATGAAGTGGAATTAACATGGAGTGATTCGCCACAAACATTACAGGAATCTATAAGAAATGTCTTTGCGAGATCTTGACATAATTTACCGTGGAAGAAAAAAGATAAAATATTGCTTTTGTGCAAAATGGCGTGCTATAATGACGATGTGTAGAACATCAGCATAGTACGCCATTCGTTATGAATGGAGGTTATACTATGTCTATGGTAAATGAATTATGTACGAATAATAAAGAGTGGTCTGGCAGGAAAAAAAGAATCTGGCAGGCTGCTCTTTATGTGCGTTTATCGAGAGAAGATGGAGATAAAGAGGAAAGCGATAGTGTAAGTAACCAGAAAGCACTGTTGCATCAGTTTGTTGAATTAGAAGCAGATATTGAAGTATCTGATGTATATGTAGATGATGGCTGGAGCGGGACAAATTTTGAACGACCAGAATTCAATCGTATGATGTCAGATATTAAAGCAGGAAAAATTGAATGTGTTATTGTAAAGGATTTATCCAGACTTGGAAGAAATTATATTGAGGTAGGACAGTATATTGAGAAGATTTTTCCACTGATGGATATTCGGTTTATATCAATTACTGATAATTTAGACAGTTACAAGAATCCTCAAACGATGAATAATATTATTGTGCCGTTTAAAAATCTTATCAATGATGAATATTGTAGAGATATTTCAAATAAAGTGAGAAGTTCATTGGATATGAAACGGAAACAGGGAAAACACATCGGTTCGTTTGCTTGCTATGGATATTTGAAAGATCCAGAGGATCATAATCATCTGGTCATTGATGACGAAGCTGCATCTGTGATTCGTGATATATACAGATGGTATATTTCTGGGATGAGCATATTATCAATCGCACAGAAACTGAATGCAATGGGCATACCAAATCCTACGGCACATAAAAAATTGTTGGGTTTGCATTATAGAAGATCGAATAATCAGACGGGTGATGGAAAATGGGTGGATAGTTCTGTTCGACGAATTTTAGGCAATCGTATGTACATTGGCGATTTGGTACAGGGTGTGCTAAAAATCAAAAGTTACAAAGTACAAGTAGCACAGAAAGTTGACAAGGAAGATTGGATTATTGTTGAAGGTACACATGAACCTATTATATCCAAAGAAGATTATGAAACTGTGCAGACACTATTAAAAAGACATGCGAGAAAGGCTCCTCAAAAGAAAGAAGTATATTTATTTTCCGGATTTGTTAAATGTGGGGACTGTGGCAGAAGTATGTCACGGAAGCATTATCATCATGATTATGGAGAGTATACTTACTTTGTATGTACTACGCATGTGAAATTTGATAAAACAGCCTGTAGTAAACACACAACGAGGGCAGATAAACTTGAAGAAATAGTTCTTTCTGCAATTCAAAGTCAGATTGCACTGGCTGTAGATATGGAGCAGGCAATAAAAGAAATTAACACAAATGAGAATGTCAACAGGGAAGCGGTTCGATTAAGAAAACTATTAGAAAAGGCAAAAAGTGAGATTCAAAAGGTTGATGGGATGATACTCGATTTATATCCAGATTGGAAAAGCGGTATTATTTCACGAACTGAATATGTAAACTTAAAAGATCGTTTTGAATTACAAAAACAAAATGCAGTTGAGAAAATGAATAATTATCAGGCTCAAATTGAAAAGGCGGAAAATGGACAGGATGATAGCAACGAATTCATTGAGCATTTCATAAAATATCGTAATATTGATAAGTTGACCAGAGAAGTGCTGGTTGCGCTCGTGGACATGATTTATATCTATGAAGATAAGAAAGTGAAGATTGCTTTTAAATATCAGAATCCATATAAGGATGCGATGGAGTATATAAAAAATAATAAGATGATATTGTGTTGTTTTGCAAATTAAATGATGCTCCGGTTGTTACATTAAATGATGCTATTACTGTTTGAAATCGAATCATTTGTC
>PPYF01026789.1_pt1 | contig 87323 bp, 75 predicted proteins | sample 1559871 | NCBI WGS metagenome assembly PPYF01 (sample SAMN08240021, study PRJNA423297) | Human gut metagenome, whole genome shotgun sequencing project.
CATCCCCTCGCCAGAAGGAGAGAGGAGAATGAGAAATTCTCACCTCAAAGTTTTGCACTTCGATTTGGAATCTTCAGTGCTTCCCTTCTTTTTCGATCAGAACTTCTGCACGAGAATATCGACTTATTCTTCAAAAGCCTTGCAATTGATGTGCCTGCCGGTGATTTCCTCAAGAAAGTCGATGCGCATAACCGTCAGCAAATCCCTGGTGTACTCGTAAAGCAGCCCCTTATAGCAGGCCACATCCTCACAGTTGGAGCCGGTGATTCGTTCCCACAAAGTTATCCTTTTTGCTTTCTTATAGGCATCTTCTATCCCTTCGACGTCGTCTTCAGTCATCAGCTGCCGTAATTTCTGTTCCTCAAGTACCAAAGGAGTATTGGAATACTCCTTCCACAATTCCGCAAGATAGTCGCGGAACTCGGCTTCTATTCTGAGAGGAAGTTCCTTGGGGTACGCGTCAATCGACTCATTGCATTCACCGGCAGCTTCTTTGCCGAAGTTGCCAAAATATTTCTCAAGCAATTCCTGCTCTTTCTCCTTACAGATAATCTCAATGTCGCGCTTCATGACGAATCAGTTTAGCGGCAGACCGCAATTGGAACAGAAACGAGCATTCGCAGGAAGTTTCGCTCCGCAGTTAGTACAGAATTTTGCCTGACCGGACAGCGGCGGAACCGTAGCGGAGGCTCCACCCGTGTATGCACACCCTCCGGAATTCTCCATGATTACTGCCTGTGCAGCGGCAAGGGCTTTGTCATCCAGGCTGGACTGCTGAACAAGCCCCCATATCTGGGTCAGAAGAACCGGCCATGCAAAAAACAGCATGATGACAGTAGGAATAGCCTGCTGACCGAAAATTCCGACTCCGGCCTCAAAATCAATTGCGTTGTCCTGCGGTACGAGAGTAATCTTGAGCGCGGTCTTCATACCGAGCACGGCCTTGAAAAATCCGCCTTTGGTTACTGAGATGTCAACGCCTCCGCTTATCAGGTCCTCGCGGTTAATTTCGTAACCGTCAGCCGCGAATTCCCGACAGATTCTGTCGGCTATTGCCGGTATGAGTGAATGGCTGCCGTTAAGAACGGCTTTGGTGTTAAATGCTCCCATGATTATTTGCAAAGGTCCTGAAGTTCGTAATGATGATATACAGCGAAGAGTACGCCCATCTCGGTAATGGCTTCAAGGATGGCGTTTTGCTGCTCGGCGGTGCACATGGTCTGTAACTTACGGAGCGCGGCGATGGTTGCCTCTGCCTGGTCTTTAAGTTCCTTGTCGGTAACCACACCGTCTTCCATGATGGCCTTGTAAGAAGGATTGGCAGCTACAATATCAGCGATATTGAGCATCCCCTGTTCGTCAAAAAGTGTCTGCATGATGATGTTATTTCAGTTTTGCACCGCAGTAGCGGCAGTAAACCCATGTCGGGTCAACAGGTTTATGACAATCCGGGCAACAGCTTTGCGGCAACGCCGAAAGGTTGTTTTTAATATTTTGATACTGCCGGCTGTTGCCCCATTTGAGTATCTCGCGCACACGCACAGCTGCGAAAGGATGGCTCTGGCCCATGATGGCATAAATCTGAAGAGCCTTGTTCCATGTGCCGCCGTTGCGGATGGATTCATATATGTCGGCCTGACGTGCCCACTCCTCGACATTGACATTGCCGGTTATGGCCTTTGGCCCTCCCGACAGCCTCACCATGACTTTCGATACGGTTTCGGGATCGGTTATTATGGCTCCGGCACGGTCGCATGAAAGTTCGCTTTTGCGTTGCCAGTAAAGGAGCGCAAATTTTATGGGAGCTGTGAGCATCCCTAAGAAGCCCAGGGCGTCGGCGCCGCTGATGAGCAGGTTGGCCATGTTGTGGTATAACACATGCCGGCAAAGGATGTGCCCGCATTCGTGCGCGAGCACCGCATCGAGTTCATCGTCGCTGAGCATTTCGACAAGGCCCGAAGTCATTGTTATGAATATCTGAGTGTCGCCGAAAGTATATGCGTTGGGCATCGGGTTCATCTCAAGATAAAACTCCGGTTCCGGAATCCCGAGTCTGGCACAGATTGGCGGCAGATGGTGATACAATTCGGGCAGCTGAGTCTCGGAAAGCCTGATATTAGACGCCATATTGGTGCCGTAAAACAGCTTTTCGTAACCAAGCGCATAAAACTTCTTCACGAGAGTCGGGAAACCGGGGATGCTTTCCAACTGCCGTAAAGCAGCAGCGTCTTCGGGATGAATAAATTCTGATGGCTTCATAACGAGAGGTTTATAATTTCAGGCAAATTCGTCTCTGTCAGGCGTTCCGTACCGGTCCATTCTTAGCATGGAGTCCGTCAACGTCTTCACGTATCTGCGGAGATACCTGAATCCAAGCAGGAACACGATAAGTATCCAGCAGCTTAAATTTTCATTTATCCCCATTGAGAAACATAATGTGTCGTATAGTCCATGGACAATTATTGGAAGGATCAGGGCTGCAGTCAGATAAAATTTCCGATTGCGCCTATCGAACCACCCCAGCGAGAAGAACGCACCCATTATTATCGCAAAGAAATAATGGGCCGGGACCGACAGCAATGCCCGGGATATACCTACGGCAAACCATCCGTCCTCCGCACCAAAAAGGTATAGAATATTCTCAAGACCTGCAAACCCCATACCGATACATACGGCATACACAATGCCATCAAACATCTCGTCGAAATGCCTGCACCGTCTGGCTAAAAACAGCAAAGCGGCAAACTTCAAGCCCTCCTCGGGAATTGCGGCACTGACAAACGATGAAAGGAATGCACCCATAAACGTATCGGCCTGAATGTCCGGCAAGCAAAGATACCCAAGCAGCAACACCGCCGGACCGACAAGAACACCCAATCCCACAGCGGCCATAAGCCAGCCTATCGGCTCGGGACGCATGTCCTTCCGAATCATGACGACCGCCAATATTATGGCAGGCGCCAGAGCAGCCAGTATCTTGAGATATATTGCAGTCATGTTCAATAATTCACCCGATTTACTTAGTCTGCATTTCTACCAGGCGGCGGTAATATCCACCGAGAGCCATCAGCTCGTCATGCGAGCCACGCTCTACAATCCGTCCCTCGTGCATCACGCATATCATGGAAGCGTTGCGTATGGTGCTGAGGCGGTGGGCTATCACCAGCGTGGTGCGGTTCTGCATAAGGCGTTCCAGAGCCTGCTGCACGAGAACCTCACTCTCCGTATCAAGTGCAGAGGTGGCCTCGTCAAGAATGAGCACCGGCGGATTTTTGAGTATGGCACGCGCTATGCTTATGCGCTGGCGCTGACCGCCGGAAAGTCGGCAGCCACGGTCGCCTATGACCGTCTGATAACCCTGTTCCGACTCCATGATGAAGTCGTGAGCATTGGCTATGCGCGCGGCATTCTCAACCTCTTCCATTGTAGCATGCTCCACTCCGAAGGTTATATTGTTGTAGAACGTGTCGTTGAAAAGTATGGCATCCTGATTGACATTGCCCATGAGCGAACGGAGGTCGTGCACTTGAAGATCACGGATGTCTATGCCGTTGATAGTGATGCTGCCGCTGCTCGGGTCGTAGAACCGGGGCAACAGATCGGCCAATGTGCTTTTGCCACTGCCGCTTTGCCCTACAAGAGCAACTGTGCTGCCCACAGGGATATGAAGGGTGACGCCGTTTATCACCTGACGCTCGCCATAGCTGAAGCAGACGTCATTATAATCTATACTGCGCACATCAGCCGGCAGAGGCACGGGCGACTTGGGGTCCTTTATGGGATTGGGCGCATTGAGAATGACGTCGACACGTTGCATCGACGCAAGCCCCTTCTGTATGCTGTAGGCAGCCTTGCTTAGATCCTTGGCGGGATTGATGATCGAGTAGAATATCACCATATAATATATGAATGCTGCCGCATTCATGCTCGAATAGCCTGAAAGGATAAGAGTACCGCCGAACCACAGCACGATAGCGATAGCGGCCGTGCCGAGAAACTCACTCATGGGGTGCGCGAGCGACTGACGCCGTGCCACCTTGTTGCTCAGCACATAAAAGCGCTGATTCTCAGCCTGAAAACGCCGACGCACCTTGGCCTCGGCATTGAAAGCCTTGATGATGCGCAGGCCTCCGAGCGTCTCCTCTATATTGCTCATTAGCACGCCCCACTGCGTCTGATTCTCCAGCGATTTCCGCTTCAGCTTCTTGCCCACGTTGCCCATGATGGCTCCTGCGATAGGCAACAGCACGAACACAAACACCGTCAGCTGCCAGGATATGACGAGCATCGCTGCCACACATACGATTATCATCACGGGATTCTTGAACATCATGTCGAGGGAGGCCATCACCGAGTTTTCAATCTCGGCAACGTCGCCACTCATGCGCGCCATGATGTCGCCCTTGCGTTCCGTAGTAAAGAAGCCTATGGGCAGACGCGTGATTTTGTCATACAGATAGTTGCGTATATCTCTCACGATACCCGAACGCAGCGGAATAATGAAGTAGGCGCTCAGATAGGTGGCGCCGGTCTTTAGCGCCGTCATGAACACAAGCAACGCCGCAAGCAACGCCAACGTACTGCTTTGGCCGAAGTGACTTATGGACTCCTGGGTATAATAATAGAAATTGTTGACTACTACCTCCTTCATGCTTCCGTCGGCGAGACTCATATAGGCGTAATGCCCCTCGCTGATGCCGAAAAGCATCTCAAGAATGGGAACAATGAGCGCGAATGAGAAAAGAGTGAGTATCGCCGCAAGAATATTGAACAGAATATTCAGGGCAAGGTATTTCTTATACGGAGGAACAAATCGCCTGAGCAGGCTCCAAAAATCTTTCATTGTACTGTGTTTGAACTGCAAAGTTACGGAATTGATTCCTAACTTACAAGCGACATACGAAAAACCGCAGCGCCATGGATACGGACATCCCGGACGCTGCGGCATAATAACTTCAAATAAATCAGAACAGACTCCAGCTTACGGTGAGGCCGGCCATCACGATGGAAACCATCGACATAAGCTTGATAAGGATATTCAGCGAAGGACCGGATGTGTCCTTGAAGGGGTCGCCGACGGTGTCGCCGGTGACTGTGGCCTTATGCACCTCGCTACCCTTGCCGCCGAAATTGCCTTCCTCCACATACTTCTTGGCATTATCCCACGCGCCGCCGGAGTTGGCCATGAATATGGCGAGAACGAAGCCGGCGCTGAGACCGCCGACGAGCAGACCGAGTACGCCGGGCACGCCGAACACGAGGCCCGTGAGAATGGGAGCCACAATGGCGAGCAACGACGGGAACACCATCTCGCGCTGTGCGCCTTTGGTTGAAATCTGCACACAACGGGCATAGTCAGGCTCTGCCTTGCCTTCGAGTATGCCTTTTATTTCATGGAACTGACGGCGCACTTCCTCCACCATGTGCTGGGCGGCACGTCCCACGGCGTTCATCGTAAGACCGCAGAACAGGAAAGCCATCATGGCACCGATGAACATGCCGGAGAGAACCTTCGGGCTCATAAGATTCACCTCGTAGAGAGTCATGAAGTCAAGGAAACTCATTTCATGAATATGAACCACATGGTCGCCTATCTGAATCATCGTTTCGCCGAGGCGCTCCAGACCGATGCGTATCTCCTCGATATAGGAAGCGAGGAGTGCCAGACCAGTGAGAGCCGCTGAACCGATGGCAAAGCCTTTGCCGGTGGCGGCCGTGGTGTTGCCCAGCGAATCAAGAGCATCCGTGCGACGGCGCACCTCCGCACCCAGGCCACTCATTTCAGCATTGCCTCCGGCGTTGTCGGCGATCGGGCCATATGCGTCGGTGGCAAGGGTTATTCCGAGAGTCGAAAGCATGCCCACGGCAGCTATGCCGATGCCGTACAGACCCATGGCGACATTGCCGAAATCGAAACCTGCAGCGAACCAATAGCTCAGAATTATGCCGGCCACAACGGCAAGCACGGGAATAGCAGTCGACACCATGCCGAGACCTACTCCGGAGATAATGACCGTAGCCGGACCTGTCTTGCCGCTTTCGGCAAGTTTTTTCGTCGGTTTGTAGCTCTGCGAAGTGTAATATTCAGTGCTTCTGCCGATGATGATGCCCACAAGCAGACCGACAACCACGGAGCAGCTTACGAGAGCCCAGTTGTCAAGACCGAGAAGCCAAAGGATAAGGAATGTGGCACCAACTATAAGCACGGAGCTGATATTGGTACCCAGCGACAGCGAGCCGAGCAAGTCCTTCATAGTGGCATCCTCTTTGGTGCGCACGCAGAAAATACCGAGAATGGAAAGCAGAATGCCGACGGCGGCAATGAGCATCGGCGCAACTACGGCCTTATACTGCATCACGACATCGCCCGACAGCAGATAGGCAGCGGCACCAAGAGCAGATGTGGCGAGAATGGAGCCGCAATAGGACTCGTACAGGTCGGCACCCATACCGGCTACGTCGCCCACGTTGTCGCCCACATTGTCGGCGATAGTGGCGGGATTGCGGGGGTCGTCCTCCGGGATTCCGGCCTCAACCTTACCCACAAGGTCGGCGCCCACGTCGGCAGCCTTGGTATAGATGCCGCCGCCCACACGGGCAAACAGGGCCTGTGTGGAAGCACCCATGCCGAAAGTAAGCATTGTGGTGGTAATCATCGCCAGTTTTGCGGTACCGGGCAGGTCAACGAGCCAGTCAAGGAGCAGATACCAGAACGAGATGTCGATAAGGCCGAGGCCCACGACTACAAGACCCATGACAGCGCCGCTGCGGAATGCCACACGCAGACCGCGGTTGAGCGACGAGCGCGCCGCATTGGCGGTACGGGCTGAAGCATACGTGGCGGTCTTCATGCCGAGGTAACCTGAAAGGCCTGAGAAGAAGCCGCCGGTAAGGAATGCCACAGGCACCCAGGGATTCTGCAACTGGAATCCGTAAGCCATTATGGAGAACAATACCACAAGGGCGAGAAACACGCAGCCTACAATCTTGTATTGCTGCTTGAGATAGGACATGGCGCCTTTGCGCACATGCGAAGCTATACGCTTCATCAGGTCAGTGCCCTCCGACTCACGCATCATCTCGCGGTAGAAATACCAGGCGAGCAGAAGCGCCACGACAGCCGAAGCGGGAACCAGCCAAAAAACGGGGTTTGTCATACGGTATGGTATTAGAAATAATGTGATTGGATTTTACTCTACAAAGGTATAAATTTTTTTGCAAAGGAACTTGCCACAAAAACACAAAAAGAGCATGGCGGCGACTCCTTTTTGGGGAGAAATCGCCGCCATGCGGTATTATATGGTAAATATTTATCTCTTATAGCAGTTCCACGCTGCGGCGCACAAAGGCCGTAAGGCTTTCGCCGCGGAGCAGACCGGCCTGGAGCAGAGCGAGGTCGATAATCTGCTTTACCACCGGCTGCGTCGAAGCATAGTCGGCGATAAGTTTTTCCTGCTCGGCACGATGGTCGGCCACAGATTTCTCCAGTTCCTTGACTCGCTGTTCGTCCTCGGCGGAGAGTTTACCCTCGGGAGCGTCCTTACGCAGTTGGCTTATGGTGGCGTTATCGCTGTCGATGGCTTCGGCAAGCGGCTTTACTTTCTCGTCGAGCGCCTTTCCGTTCTCCTCCACGATACGCTTCACAAGCGGATGCTCCGTGTTCACGACAACGTTGTAGCTGTCGGGCAGCTCGGCATAGAAGTCCATGCCGGGCTGCATCGCAGCCATGGCTTTCATTCGCGTCATGTACTCGTTCTGGGTGAGCATGGCGGGCATAGCGTCCTGACCTACGGCTTCGAGCTCGACCATGAACTGGGCCTTTTTCACGTCCGGAAGCTGCGAACGGAATACCGAACTGAGCTCGTTCACCTGGAGGGCATCCAGTCCGGTACCCTTCTTCTCGCCCTTGTCGATGATGCTTTCCACGCTGCCGCTGTCCACTCGCACGAGGCGTGTCTTCTCCTGCTTCTGCTCTATAAGCCCGACGAAGTGCGAGTCGAGGCGTCCATCCATCTGGAGCACACTGTATCCGCGCGCCGTCGCTGCCTGAATGTAGTTGTACTGAGCCTCAGGATCGGTGGTGTAGAGATAAATCACATCACCGTTGCGGTCGGTCTGCTCGGCCTCCACGAGCTTGCGGTATTCCTCGAAAGTGAAGTAGTGGCCCTCGGTATCGCGTAGCAGGGCGAACTTCATGGCGGCATCGCAGAACTTTTCGTCGGTGAGCATGCCGTACTCGATGAATATCTTGATGTCGTCCCACTTCTTCTCGAATGCGGCACGGTCAGCCGTGAAGAGTTCCTGAAGACGCGACGACACCTTCTTGGTGATGTAGCCGGAAATCTTCTTGACGGCCGTGTCGCTCTGAAGGTAGCTGCGCGACACGTTAAGAGGAATGTCGGGCGAGTCGATGACGCCTTGCAGAAGCATCATGAACTCGGGTACCACTCCTTCGACACTGTCGGTGACGAACACCTGGTTGCAGTAGAGCTGTATGCGGTTCTTAGTCACCTCGAAGTTGTCCTTGAGTTTAGGGAAGAACAGTATGCCGGTGAGTGTGAAAGGATAGTCCACGTTGAGGTGAATCCAGAACATCGGGTCGTCCTGACCGGGATAGAGTTCATGATAGAACGACAGATAATCCTCGTCCTTGAGGTCGGCCGGTTTCTTAAGCCACAGCGGCGCGGTTGCGTTGACTACGTTGTCGCGGTCGGTGTCCTGCATCTTGCCGTCCTTCCATTCCTGCTGCTTGCCGCTGATGACAGGCACGGGAAGGAAACGGCAGTATTTCTTGAGCAGTGTGTCGATGCGCTGCTGCTCCAGGAACTGCTTGCTCTCGTCGTCGATATAGAGGATAATGTCGGTACCGCGGTCGCTGCGGTCACCTTTCTCCATGGTGTACTCGGGCGAGCCGTCGCAGCTCCAGCGCACGGGCTCGGCGCCCTCCTTGTAGCTCAGAGAGTTTATGACAACCTTACGGGCAACCATAAAGGCTGAATAGAATCCGAGGCCGAAGTGGCCTATGATATTGTTGGCGCTGTCCTTGTATTTCTCGAGGAATTCCTCGGCGCCCGAGAAGGCTATCTGGTTGATGTACTTGTCAAGGTCGTCGGCATCCATGCCTATGCCGCGGTCGCTGACGGTGAGCGTGCCGGCCTCCTTGTCGATGGTGACGCGTACGTCAAGCTCGCCCAGCTCGCCCTTGAATTCGCCGAAACCGGCGAGAGTACGGAGTTTCTGCGTGGCGTCTACGGCATTGCTGACGAGCTCACGCAGGAAAATCTCATGGTCGCTGTAAAGGAATTTCTTAATCACGGGGAATATATTCTCAGTAGTTACCCCAATTTTACCTGTTTGCATATCTTGTGAATTTATTTTTCTATTTATACACAACATATGTGCAAAAAAAATGCCACATACGAAATGTGACATTTTTCCTTAAATATCCTTAATCCCGACTGCCAAATTGTCGGAAGATGTCAGCCTACAAGGGATGATACTCCACAAAAGCCTCCATAGCCTCGTAGCTGGCAAGGCCGAGAGAATCGTACAGAGCAGCCGTAGCGCGGTTGCGGTCTTCGGCGCGCTGCCAGAACAGACGGTCGTCGTCGCCGAGGAAGGGAGCGTTCTCCATCTGGCTCTGATGTTTCAGGATGCTGTTGCGCTTGAAGCGCAGTTCCTCGGGGCTGATAGGCACAGCCATCTCAATGTGGTCGATCTCCCACTCTGCCCAGGCGCCGCGATACATCCATATGCGGCAGTCCTTCATCCACTTTTCGCCTTTGAGCTCGTCGATGGCGGCAAGCACGGCATCGGTGCAGACGCGGTGTGTGCCGTGCGGGTCGGCCAGATCGCCCGCCACGAATATCTGGTGGGGCTTCACCTCCTGAAGCAGAGACTTGACGATGTTGACATCTTTCTCCGTCAGGTCGCCTTTCTTGATGGTGCCGGTCTCGTAGAACGGCAGACGCAGGAAGTGGATATGGTCGGGCTTCACGCCTATGTAGTTGCAGGCGATGGTGGCCTCGGCCTGACGTATCATTGTCTTGATTTCGCGTATCTCCTTAGAGTCGACGTCGCCGGCCGATGTCTTGGTATTGACGAACTCGCGTACGCTCTTGGAGAGATCGTTGTACTGCTCGACATCGAATCCGAACATCGGCGCGATCTTGTCCATCATCATGAAGTAGCGCATCATGTCTTCGTCGCCGACTGCGATATTGCCGGAGGTCTCGTATGCCACATGCACGTCATGCCCCTGATCCACAAGGCGCTTGAGAGTGCCACCCATGCTGATGACGTCATCGTCGGGATGCGGAGAGAATACAATCACGCGTTTCGGGAACGGCTTGGCGCGCTCCGGGCGATAAGTGTCATCGGCGTCGGGCTTGCCGCCGGGCCAACCGGTGATGGTGTGCTGGAGTTCGTTGAACACCTTGATGTTCACGTTATAGGCCGAACCATACAGCGCCACGAGTTCGCCGAGGCCGAAATCGTTGTAATCGCGGTTGGTGAGTTTCAGTATGGGCTTTCCGGTCTGCTGGCAGAGCCATACTATAGCGCGGCGAATCAGCTTGTCGGTCCAGTCGCAGCTTGTCACTTTCCAGGGATGCGATATGCGGGTCAGGTCGGAAGCGGCCTGCAAATCAAGAGCTATGCGGGCATGATTATGCAGCTGCAGGAACGATGCCGGCACATTCTCCGTAACAGGGCCTTCCATAGCTTCGGCCACAACACCTGCGCGGTCCTCGCCCCATGCCATAGTCATGACACGCGACGAATGAAGGATATTGCCGAGGCCGAGCGTTATAGCCGTAGTCGGCACGCTGTCCACATTATATTCTTTCTTGATACGGTGGCGTGTCTCAGGCGACAGAAGCACCAGACGGCATACGCTGGTCGAGAGCGAACCGGGCTGATTGAACCCGAGGTCGCCCTGCGGGCCAACCTCACAGAGCGTAAGGTCAAGGCCGCCGCAATCGGCTATCTGCTGCTCATACTCCACACAATATCCGAAGATGTCCTCACGGTTCACATTTGGCGAGAAGCTGTGGATATTCTCCGGACGGATATTCACTTTGTCGAGAAAGACCTCATGCAGACGCTGCAATGTTGAAATGGCGCAGCCCTCCATGGGGAAGAACTCGCTCAGATTGAACACCACAACACGGTCGAACGACACTTCTCCACGCTCATACATGTCAATCAGATGCGCATATACGGAATGGGTCGCACGACCGGCACCCAGTGCTATCACACAGCGGTTCTTTGCGGCTATGCACTTCTTAATCAGCTCCACGACGTGGCGCGCGAGGTAAGCGCTGCCCTCGTTCATATTCTCGAAGATGCGGGTATAGATTTTCTCCTCGCGGCGTAAGGCTGCCAGCTCAAGATCGTTAGCCGGTGCAAAATAGCGCTTCGGGATTCGCTCAAGACTGATTTGTGAGCTAAGATTTGTTTTCATGTCGGCGATTTTTGGTTTCCGTTTTATTTTTGATGCAAATGTACAAATATTATAGGGAGAATAGCATCATAAAATATTAAAATAATGTTTATAATTCTTAAATTATATAATCATCTATTTAACTAAGAAGCCGCCCCGGGTGATACCGAAGCGGCTTCTTTTAATTAGAGAAAGTGGGAATGGATTTATTCCTCCGTTACGCTATCAGCCGGCGGGAGCAAAAGTACGGAGCCCTTGTCGGCCGGCACCTCAGGTGTAGCATCTGATTCTGCCTCGGTAACCGGCGCAGGCTTTTTCGCTCTACTGCGGCGACGTTTTTTGGGTGCGGATTCCGGTGCGGTCTCGGTTTCGCTTTCTGAAGACGGGACTTCAGCAATAGGCTCCGAAACCGGTGACTCCGGAGGGAGAGCTTCAGTCTCGTTCTCAACCTTGGCTTTGGAGCGACGTCGACGGGATTTCTTGGCAGGGGCTTCATCTTTTTCTGCAGAGGTCTCAACTTCCGTGTTTTTAACCGCCGGCTCTACCACAGGTGTCACATTGTCGCTTGCAACGATTGAGTCAGATGACTGTGCCGACTCACGGACGGATGACGCACTGGCCGGAGTTTCGGCGGCCTTCAAAGCTGCCAGAGCTGCGTTTTCAGCAGCCTTTTTCCGGCGTTCGCGGCGCTTTTTGCTCTTCGACATCGGCGCGACAGACTCGCTGTCGGATGCAGCTTCTTCTTTTGGCAACTCCTCACGAACCGGAGTTGCGGCATCTGCATCCGGCTTCTTCTTGCGTTGCGCAGGCTTGTCGGCTGCCAAATCGGTATCCTGTCTTGAATTCTTAAGCTCGCGCTTTTCGGCCGTCGATGCGTTCATGTCCTTGGCCTCTTTCAGATCAAGTTCCTTACCTTCGCGGTTGACAACTCTGTACTGAAGATAGGCAAGCGACTCATCGGCCACAATCTTGAACTTTCCGCCCAGACGCCGGCGCCACTTAGCATAAATACTCATAAGCCAGCCACGCTTGAGGTAACCCTCGACATAAGGATGAACGTACATCACAAAATCGCTGAGACCCATGTGATTGACGAGAGTATCAAGTTTGTCGTAAAGCGTGTCTGTGAACAGCAGAGAAGGCTGAACCTCACCTCGGCCGAAACATGACGGACACACCTCCTCGGTGTGTATGTCGAGAACGGGACGCACACGCTGACGCGTAATCTGCATCAGTCCGAATTTGCTCAGCGGCAGAATGTTGTGACGCGCACGGTCGTTGGCCATAATTTCGCGCATGTGGTCGTACAGTTCCTGACGGTGTTCGGCCTTGGCCATGTCAATAAAGTCAACCACGATTATGCCGCCCATATCGCGCAGTCGCAGCTGACGGGCAATCTCGTCGGCCGCCCTGAGGTTCACCTCGAGAGCGTTGCTCTCCTGATCTGCCGACGCACGGCTGCGGTTTCCGGAATTGACATCGATGACGTGCAGAGCCTCGGTATGTTCTATTATTATGTATGCGCCGGAGCGAAACGACACAGTCTTGCCGAACGACGACTTGATCTGCCTTGTGATACCATAATGATCGAACACGGGCACATCATCCTGATACAGTTTGACTATATCAACACGGTCAGGCGCTATGAGCTGCACATACTTCTGTATCTGACGGAACACTTCGGGGTCATTGACCACTATACTTTCAAACGACGGGCTGAACACATCGCGCAACATGCCCACTATGCGGCTCTCCTCTTCAAAAATGAGTGCCGGCGGCTCGGCGCGTCTTGCCTTCTCGAGCATGTCGTTCCAGCACTGCACCAGAGTGTTCAGTTCGTTATTGAGTTCGGCCACACGCTTGCCTTCTGCCGAAGTGCGTATGATGACGCCGAAATTTTTGGGCTTTATGCTGGCCATGAGCTGACGCAGGCGCACTTTCTCCTCCGTGCTGGTGATTTTCTGCGATATGGAAATTTTGTCGCAAAAGGGTATCAGCACCATGTAACGGCCGGTAAAAGTGATTTCCGAAGTCAGCCTCGGGCCTTTCGATGAAATAGGTTCCTTTACGATCTGCACGAGCATCTGCCGGCCCGTTTCAAGCACATCGCTCACCGAACCGGTCTTAGGAATCTCCGGCTTCAGCTTCATTTTGCTGAGTACCGGCGGATTTTTAGGATTGTCCAGTGTCTGCTGCACGAAGTCGGAATAGCTTGCGAAGTGCGAGCCAAGGTCAAGGTAATGGAGGAATGCATCCTTTTCGTAACCCACATTGACAAACGCGGCGTTCAGTCCCGGCATCAGCTTCTTCACTTTTGCCAGGTAAATGTCGCCGACAGCATAAGCGATGTTGCGCGCCTCCTTCTGTAAGGAGACGAGCCTTGAATCCTCCAGCAATGCAATCTGCACCTCGGAGGCTTTCACATCAACGATTAATTCACTTTTCATTTGACGGCGGGTGTGTGATGGATGGGAACAGGGGGCGGAGAGCCCGGTCAGTCGGGTACTCCACTCGCAGGGAACATCCCCTGCGACTTCAATAACAAAAGGACAAATCTCACGGACGGCATGGCCGTTGCCGGCCGCTGCGACCGTGAGTTAAGTCCTTTTATGTCCGAACGGTGTCGAACCATTGCGAACGGTCACCTACAGAAGCTTACTTCTTCTTGTGACGGTTCTTTCTCAGGCGTTTTTTACGCTTGTGGGTGGACATCTTGTGTCCTTTTCTTTTCTTTCCGTTGGGCATAACTCTGATGCTTTATGGGGGTTAAACTATAGATGGGGAACGGCATGCCCAGCAATACCTGCGGGCAGCCATAAAGAGGCCGGATTATTTCACATCCTGCATGAACACCTTGGCAGGCTTGAATGCGGGGATTTTGTGCTCGGGGATGACAATAGTGGTGTTCTTGGAGATGTTGCGTGCTGTTTTCTCGCTGCGGGTCTTCACGATGAAGCTACCGAATCCGCGGAGATACACGTTTTCACCATTGGCAAGGGAGTCCTTCACGATTTCCATGAATTTTTCGATTGTCTCCAGAACGGCGGCTTTGTCCACGCCTGTTGTCTTGGAGATTTCGTTTACGAGATCTGCTTTGGTCATTTCGGTTTATTTTTGTAGAAATGTTGTTGATTTAAAGTGCAATAGGTCGCGGCGCCAGGCGTCGCTCATTTTGCAAGTGCAAATATCGGCATTTTTTTTTAACTGACAGCTATTTTATTGTGTTTTTTTTCATTATCTCCTGCAATAAAACTTTTATGCAGCGTTTTTTTGCAATTTTCGGCCGGAAATTTCGAATTCCCGCGATTATTGCTTATATTTGGGGCATAATACCCACCCCCGATGTATCTCGTCATACTCCCTTCCGTCGCCGGCCGCCAGTTGCCGTTTTTCCTTGCCGCCGAGGAATGGATAGCCACACACATGCCGGCTGACAAAAGCTACTTCTTTGCGTGGCAGGTAGCGCCGACTGTAATCTGCGGACGCAATCAGGACATGGCTGCGGAGGTAGATCTTGACTTCTGCCGTGAGCACGGCATAGAGGTGTGGCGCCGCAAAAGCGGTGGAGGTGCCGTGTATGCCGACGGCAACAATATTATGTTCAGCTACGTCGGGCCGCGCACGTCAGTACAGGATGCTTTCGGCATCTACACTTCCAAAGTAGTGACGGCTCTCCGTTCGCTCGGTCTGGATGCGACGGCGTCGGGCCGCAACGACATCTGCATCGGCGACCGGAAAGTGGCCGGCAATGCGTTTATGCAGGCGCCCGACCGCAATATAGTACATGGCACGATGCTCTTTGATGCGGACACGGCCACCATGTCGCAGGCTTTGACGCCGGCACGCGCCAAACTGGAATCGAACAAAGTCAAGAGCGTTCCGGCACGCATAACAACGGTTCGCCGCCACAGACCGGACCTCACGCTCGGACAGTTCATGGAATGCGTCATAAGCCACGTGTGCGACAGCGGCAGCATCAACATACCGGACACCGCACTGCCGGAAATAGAAGCTATCGAGCGCACTTACCGGCGCCGGGAATTCCTTATGGACGGGAAAACACACTCCGGCAGGCAGACCGGGCGCATACATTCGGCAGGCACCGTGAACCCCTGCGTCACAATGTGCGACGGCATCATACAGGACGTCCGCATCGAAGGCGACTTTTTCTGCGGAGATCAACTTGCGCAGACGCTGGCCTCTTTGCGTGGAATGCCGTCCGACATCACACACATCCGAAAAATTCTCGGCGAAGAAACACTTATTGCCGGTCTGTCCAACGATACGCTCGCGCGCATCATTGCCGAAGCCGCCGGTTGAGACATATCTTGAATGCCTTAAATTCTCATACATTATTTATATAGATGGAAAACCTGAAAACAACACCACTTCATTCACGCCACATCGAGGCCGGAGCTGTCATGAGCCCGTTCGGCGGTTTCGACATGCCTATAGAGTACGCAGGCATCGTAGAGGAACACGAAGCGGTACGCCGACGTGTCGGCATGTTCGACGTCTCGCACATGGGTGAAGTCACCGTGGAAGGCCCGGACGCCGAACGGTTCGTCAATCACATATTCACCAACGACGTAAGCCGCCTAACCGACGGCGCCATACAGTACGGAATGATGCTGTACGACGACGGTGGTACCGTAGACGACCTCCTTGTCTACCGTCAGGCGCCTCAGCGATTTCTGCTGGTAATCAATGCTTCCAATATCGACAAGGACGTGGCGTGGATAATGAGCCATACCGACGGATTCGATGTACACGTAAATAACGTAAGCGACATCTGGGCAGAGATAGCCATACAAGGTCCCGAAGCCGAATCCACGCTGCGCGACGTCCTCGGCATCGACGCTTCGTCGCTCGGATTCTACACCTTCCTCACGCTGCCCGACGGCAGCATCGTCAGCCGCACAGGCTACACCGGCGAAGACGGTTTTGAACTTTATACCATCCCGGCTGCCGCTGATGATGCCTGGATGCGTCTTCTCGACGCCGGTGTGCAGCCATGCGGTCTCGGATGCCGCGACACTCTCCGATTCGAGGCCGGCCTTCCGCTGTACGGCGATGAACTGTCCGAGGAAATAACACCGGTGATGGCAGGCCTCGGACTATTTGTCAAGCTCGACAAAACCGATTTCATAGGCCGCGACGCCATTGCCGCACAGAAGGCCGAAGGACCGGCGCGCAAAATCGTAGGCCTTGAGATAGAGGGGCCGGCTATCGCGCGCCACGGATATGAGGTCATGGATTCCGAAGGGAACACAATCGGAACAGTCACCACCGGCTACCGGTCGATAAGCCTCGGCCGCAACCTGGCTATGGCTCTCGTCGACAGCCGCTATGCCGCGCTCGGCACAGAACTTCAGGTGCGCGTACGCCGCAAAACATTCCCCGCCAAAGTCATCAAAAAGAGATTCTATACACCCAACTACAAGAAATAACAGCCATGGAAAAAATCTATTATCTCCCCACCCACGAATACATCCGCGTTGAAGACGGAAAAGGATACGTAGGCATCAGCGAATATGCCGCACGCCAGCTTGGAAACGTCGTATATGTAGATATGCCTGAAGTCGACGACGAACTGACCGCAGGCGAGGAATTCGGCGCAATCGAGAGTGTGAAGGCCGCCAGCGACCTGTTCACGCCCGTCAGCGGCACCGTTATCGCCGTCAACGAAGCACTGGCCGACAATCCCCGTCTCGTAAGCGAAGACCCGATGAACCAGTGGATCATAGAAATGACTATTGAGGACATGTCGCAGCTCGATTCCCTGCTGACCCCCGAGGCTTATGCGGAACACTGCGCCAACGAAAAACACTGAACGAATGATCCAGCATCCCTATCTGCCGCATACGGAAGCCGACATAAAGGCCATGCTTGACCGCTGCGGCGCGACGTCGACCGACGATCTGTACGCCGACGTTCCGGACGCCTTGCGCATGAAGCAGCCCTACAAGCTGCCGGAAGCAATGAGCGAGACGGAACTGCGCGATTTCTTCCGGCGTATCAACAGCGACAACCGGAGGCTCACGTGCTTTGCTGGCGCGGGAGTATACCACCACGCCACTCCCGCAGCCGTCGACGAACTGCTCAGACGTTCCGAATTCCTGACAGCATACACTCCCTATCAGCCGGAAGTATCGCAGGGAACGCTTCAATACATCTTTGAATACCAGTCGGTGATGTGCTCACTGACCGGTCTTGACGTCAGCAACGCATCCCTTTACGATGGCGCTACTGCCACAGCCGAAGCCATGCTTATGTGCGTGGCCGCCTCGCGGCGCAAGAATCGTGTGCTTATATCGGCGACCATGAATCCTATTGTCGCAAAGGTTTGCGCCACATATGCCCGATGGCATGGCATAATACTCGACACAATTCCGGAACAGAACGGCGTCACATGCCTTGAGCGTCTGCGCGAAATGCTTGTGGCCGGGAACGTGGCGGGTGTGATTCTGCCACAGCCCAACTACTACGGCATCGTGGAGGACTTCAGCGGCGTGGCCGAAGATATACACGCCGCAAAGGCTCTGATGGTAATGAACTGCGTGGCCTCAACTCTCGCAGTGCTTCGCTCTCCGGCCGAATGGGGCGCCGATGTGGCCGTAGGCGACGCCCAGTCGCTGGGCATGCACATGAACTACGGCGGCCCATATCTCGGTTACATGTGTACCACCAGAGCTCTCATGCGCAAGATGCCGGGCCGTATAGTTGGCGCCACGACTGACGCCAAAGGACAGCGCGTCTTCGTACTGACTCTTCAGGCGCGCGAACAGCACATACGCCGTGATAAGGCAACCAGCAACATATGCTCCAACCAGGGCCTGATGGCTCTCCACGTTGCAGCCTATACAGCTTTGCTTGGACCGACCGGACTCCGGGAGATAAACGAGGTGGGCTGCGCCAAAGCACATACGCTGGCCGAAAAGCTCGCTCGCACGGGCATAGTCAGCCTCGCCTACCCCGGTCAGCCCTTCCTCAACGAATTCCTGCTGCGTGTGGCCGACGGCCACACAGCCCGCGAGATAATCGACAAGGCGGCCGCAGAAGGCATACTGGCAGGAGTAGAAGTCACGCCCGACCTGCTGCTGACGGCCTGCACCGAGATGCAGAGCAACGACGAGATAGACCGCTTCGTCTCAATCCTAAACAGCATGCGCCATGAACAATAAATTATACGACAAGCTTATCTTCGAGCTGTCGCGTCCCGGCAGGCGCGGCTTCATGGTTAACGGAGCCAAAGATGCTGCAGGGGCCGTCGAGAATGCGCTGCCCGCGCATCTGCTCAGGTCATCCCTCTCGCTACCGGAGGCTGACGAGCCTACTGTTGTGCGTCATTATACCAATATGAGCACAAACAACTTCGGCGTCGACACCGGTTTCTATCCGTTAGGGTCGTGTACGATGAAATACAATCCTAAAATCAACGAGGCCCTGGCGACCGACGACACCCTCGCCGACATGCACCCCCTGCAACCCGCGTCAACGGCACAAGGTGCCCTGCACACCTACGGCATACTGCAATCTGCTCTCTGCCGCATAGGAGGCATGGCCGAGTTCACGCTCAACCCCTATGCCGGAGCGCACGGAGAGCTAACCGGACTGATGGTGATTCGCGCATACCACGCCGACCATGGCGACAGCCGCCGCACTAAGGTTATCGTGCCGGATTCCGCACACGGCACCAATCCGGCGAGCGCTGCCGTCGCCGGACTGCAAGTCGTGGAGGTAAAAAGCCTGCCTGACGGCACTGTGGACGTGGACGACCTGCGTTCCAAGCTGGACGACAGCGTGGCCGCCGTGATGATGACGAATCCCAATACCACGGGAATGTTCGAGCGCCGCATACCGGAGATAGCCGAAGCTGTACACGCCGCCGGCGCACTGCTGTACTACGACGGCGCCAACCTCAACCCCATGCTGGGAGTGGCACGCCCCGGCGACATGGGCTTCGACGTGATGCACATCAACCTGCATAAGACGTTCTCCACTCCGCATGGCGGAGGCGGTCCAGGCGCAGGCCCGGTAGGCGTACGCGCCGGCCTTGAGAAGTATCTGCCCGATCCGCGTGTTATACAAAAGGGCGACGACAGCTTCGACGTAGTCACAGAGAGTGAATCGTCGCTGGGACGCATCTCCTTCTGGCTCGGCAACTACACGGTGCTGAGGCGCGCATTGGCCTACATCTTAAGCATGGGCGCCGAAGGCCTCATGCAGGCCGGCCCTCTGGCAACTCTGACGGCCAACTATGTCATGAACTCGCTCAAGGACCTCTACGAGCTCCCCATTCCGGGACCGTGCAAGCACGAATTCGTTTTCGACGGTCTGTGCGACAAATCGACCGGCGTCACCACTCTGCATGTTGCCAAACGCCTGCTCGACTACGGGTTCCATGCTCCAACCATTTACTTCCCGTTGCTATTCCACGAATCACTGATGATTGAGCCCACGGAGACAGAGAGTAAAGACACGCTCGACGCCTTCATCGACGCCATGCGCCGTATAGCGGCAGAAGCGGCAGAAAATCCGGACGAATTGAAGCAGGCTCCGCACCACACTCCGATGGCCCATCCCGACGAAACCGAAGCCGCAACGCATCCTCTGCTGCAATGGAAAGATTTGACGATATAATCATCGGCGCAGGCCCCGGCGGCTACGAGATAGCCGCCGAGCTTGCGGCGTCGGGGCGCAAAATAGCTCTGATAGAAAAGGATCGCCCCGGAGGCACATGCCTCAACAGAGGCTGCATACCTACGAAGTGCCTTTGCGCCACTGCGTCCACGATGCTGTCGCTGCGCGATGCTGCCGTGTTCGGCATCGACACCGGAGACATTTCAGTTAACTACGACGCTGCCCGCCGACGCATGCACGGAGTTGTAGAATCCCTGCGTTCGGGTGTGGAGACGCTTCTGGCAAAAGTGGAAACAATACATGCCACAGCGCGCATCCTGCCCGATGGCTCCGTGGATGCCGACGGGCGGCAACTCACCGCCGACCGCGTGCTCATAGCCACAGGTTCGCGTCCGGCCATACTGCCGGTGGAAGGCGCGGAACACGCGCTCACGAGCGACGACCTGCTTGAGCGCGACATACAGCTGCCGCACCGGGTCACCATCATAGGCGGCGGCGTGATAGGCATAGAATTCGCCAATATATTCAATGCCCTGGGCTCCGAAGTGACAGTCGTTGAATACTGCAAGGAGATTCTGCCGGCATTCGACGCCGATATTGCCAAACGTCTGCGCACGGCTCTGCAAGGCCGCGGCGTGAAGTTCGCCCTCGGCGCCGAGGTAACGGCAATAAGCCCCGACGGCTGTGTGCATTATCGCGGGAAGCGGGGCGAAGCCTCAGTGGAAGGCGATACTGTCGTAATGGCAGTAGGCCGCAGACCGGTGTTACCCGAAGGGCTGAAAGAAGCCGGCATAGAGCTGACGCCGAAGGGGTATATCGCGGTAGACGAAGATATGCGCACCTCGCGCCCGGGATTCTACGCCGCAGGCGACGTCACCGGACTGTGCATGCTCGCACATGCCGCCACCGCACAGGCCCGCAAAGCCATGCTTGGCGAAGATGTACGACTCGACAGTATCCCCTCGGCAGTATTCGCGGTACCGGAAGCGGCTATGGTTGGACTCACTGCCGCCGACTGCGCATCGCGCGGCATCGCATGTGCCACGGCACGCGGCAACTTCGCGGCCAACGGAAAAGCGCTGGCCGACGGCATGCCGGCAGGATGCGTCAAAATTGTATATGAACCAACGACACGCAAGATTCTCGGCGTACACGTGCTTGGACCGCATGCCTCCGACCTTGTGGCCGAGGGTGCCGCGCTGATGTATGGCGGAGTAACCGTCGACGAGCTGGCCGGAAGCCTGGTGCACTCGCACCCTACTCTCTCGGAGGTGCTTCAGTCTGTCGCTCGTTCGGCCGCTTCACACGAGGCGTAATTCCAGGTATCCGCGGCTGCGTGATGTAACAGGATAGTGCGAAGACGCCCTGACTCCGACAGCCCACACGATTTCGTCGCCGCGGCAAAGGAGCCACACCGATCGCTTCTGTCGTACGGTCATTTTCGCGTCAGAAAAGATGTCGCTGAGCAGGCGGCTGCCTCTCATCCCGAAAGGCCGGAGGCGGTCGCCGCGGCGCCATCGGCGTAGCACCCACGGTTCACCGGCTGCAAGAGCCTTGTCATCAAGGTATGCCACCGTGCGTGACGCCTCTGGACTGAATCCGGCACAGCTGTCATGGTGCGTGATACTTATATGCACCGGTTCCGCAATGTCACTGTCAAGAGAAACCGGCACTTCAATTTCTACGTCGGCGGCATCCTCGTATATTTCCAGGACGCCTCGGCTCAGCTCGCCGTGCAGACCGGTAGCAGAACGGAACATGACACCGGAACGCATAGGGTCGGCAAGCATATCCTCGACCTGCGCCATGCTGAAACCCGCCGGATGCAGAAGCTCGAACAGTAGTACCCGCGCATCCGGTTCTCCTGCGACAGCGGCTATGTCTATCCGTCCCTCGGCCGGAGAGCCATAACGCGTGGCTGCCTCTTGCACGGCACGGTCGAAGACCCCGCGTGCGTCGGCAAGCATGCGCATGCTGCGCTCCACTCCCGCCAACGCGCCGGGCAGCAATCGTTCCAGTTCCGGCAGCAGGCTGTTGCGAAGACAGTTACGACGGCAATCCAGTTCCAGATTTGTACTGTCCACAACATAATCAAGTCCGCGCTTATTCAGATATTCCTCAATCTGCGCACGGGAGCAGTCAAGTAAGGGTCTTATAACATGGTCGCGGCGATAGTTCATACCCGTAAGGCCGGCTATGCCGCTGCCGCGTGCGAGATTCAGGAAGAAAGTCTCCACATTGTCCTCCCTGTGATGCCCCACGGCCACATCGCCAGCGCGCAAAGACGTCAGAAGTTCATCGAACCATTCGTAACGAAGCCTGCGGCATGCCATCTCCAGACTCTCTCCCGTGGCCGCCATAGCCTCAGGCACATTAAAATCCCTGACGTAGAGATCGACACCGAGACGTTCGGTAAGAGCTTCTACGAAACGCATGTCGCGCATGCTTTCCTCTCCCCGAAGGTGAAAATTGCAGTGCGCGGCTACACACACATATCCCAGTTCGCACAGGCATGCGAGCAAAGCCACGGAATCAGCGCCGCCACTGACAGCCACGACCACAGGAATTTCCCGCGGCAACACAATTTTATCGGCCAGGGTGCGCCTGACCGTCGTCAATAACTCTTCCACATTGCAAAGTTAGTGTAAATTTTCACTTGTATTCGCCAAAATTTAGTAATTTTGCAAGTAAATCTGAAATCACGTTCCAAACGGTATGTTAGACAAGATAAAAGCACTCCACGAAGAAATACAGGCGCTCAGTGCGGCCAGCGGAGAAGAAGTTGAGGCTCTGCGCATAAAATACCTCAGCAAAAAAGGCTCCATCTCGCAGCTGATGGCCGACTTCCGCAACGTTCCCGCAGAACAGAAGCGAGAGATAGGTCAGGCCATCAACGAACTCAAGAATTTCGCTACCGAGCGCATTAACTCTTTGCGCCAGGAAGCCGCTACCGAAGACGCCATGGCTATGGCCGCCGCGCTCGACCTCACGCGCACGCCGTCGCCCATACCTATGGGCACACGCCATCCGCTGTCGCTCGTGCGCGAGGAAATCACCTCCATTTTCCGCCGCCTCGGTTTCTCGATAGCCGACGGGCCGGAAATCGAAGATGACTGGCACCTGTTCTCGGCGCTGAACTTCGCCGAAGACCATCCTGCACGCGACATGCAGGACACATTCTTCATCAACTCGCGTCCCGACGTGCTGCTCCGCACACACACCTCGTCGGTTCAGATCCGTGCCATGGAGCATTCCGAGCCGCCTATCCGCATAATCTGCCCCGGACGCGTTTACCGCAACGAGGCGATCTCGGCACGCGCCCACTGCTTTTTCCATCAGGTAGAGGCCTTGTACGTCGACAAGAACGTGACCTTCGCCGACCTGCGACAGACCCTGCTCTATTTCGCTCAGGAAATGTTCGGCTCAGAGACACAGATCCGTCTTCGCCCCAGCTACTTCCCGTTCACCGAGCCGTCGGCCGAGATGGACATCAGCTGCAACCTCTGCGGAGGCAAGGGTTGCTCGTTCTGCAAGCACACCGGATGGGTTGAGATACTCGGCTGCGGCATGGTTGACCCCAACGTGCTCAAGGCCTGCGGCATCGACCCCGAGGTATATTCCGGCTTCGCGCTCGGCATGGGCGTTGAGCGCATCGCCAACCTCAAGTACCGAGTCAACGACCTGCGCCTCTTCTCTGAGAACGATGTACGCTTCCTCGACGAATTTGCAGCCGCACGATAAGTGACCGTAACAGAACGATATAAGGCTGTTCTCGAGGTGTTCGCCTCTGAGATGCCGGAACCACAGACGGAGCTGCACTACGCCGACCCGTTCCAGCTACTTGTGGCCGTAATTCTCTCGGCGCAGTGTACCGACAAACGTATAAACCAGATTACGCCGGCTCTTTTCAGCCGTTTTCCCTCGGCACACGCTATGGCTATGGCCGACGCCGACGAAATCTACGAATATATCAGTTCTGTCTCCTACCCCAACAACAAGGCCAAAGCACTGGCCGGTATGGCACGCCGACTGGAGGAGGACTTCGGCGGAGAGGTTCCCTCGACGCGAGAGGAACTGGAGAGTCTGCCCGGCGTAGGGCGCAAGACAGCCAGCGTGATGTTGTCAGTTGTCTTCGGGCAGCTGGCTATGGCAGTTGACACACATGTGTTCCGCGTGGCCGAACGTATCGGCCTCACAACCGGCAGCAAGAATCCACTGACCACTGAGCAAACACTCCTGCGCTACATTCCGGCCGAGCTGGTGGGCAAAGCTCACCACTGGCTCATACTTCACGGCCGCTACATATGCAAGGCTCGCAATCCTCTTTGCGGCGAATGCCCTGTGAGTCACTCATGCCGATACTTCAGTAAACAGAAGTAATGGACGAACTTTTCATCGACATCATCGAAATTCTCGGCACGGCGGCATTCGCCATTTCGGGTATACGCCTTGCGGCCGCCAAACGCTTCGACTGGTTCGGAGCCTACGTTGTCGGCCTCGTCACCGCAATAGGCGGCGGCACGCTGCGCGATGTACTGCTCGACCTCCCGGTGTTCTGGATGCTGTCGTCGGTATACCTCGTGGTAACGTTCATAGCACTGGTAGCTGTCATCATTTTCCGTCAGGCGCTCGTCAGGGGCATGCGTACCCTTTTCATCTTCGATGCCATAGGTCTGGCACTCTTTGTCGTGGTGGGTGTGCAGCGCACGCTTGCCGCAGACCTCCCGATGTGGGTAGCGATAGTCATGGGCACCATCACGGGGTCGTTCGGCGGCATCATACGCGACATCCTTATCAACGAGCAGCCACTCTTCTTCCGCAAAGACATCTACGCCACAGCGTGCCTGGCCGGCGGCGTGGTTTACTGGCTTCTCGACCTCCCGCACTGGAGCCCGATAGTGCCGCAGATAGCATGCGCCGTGACGGTAATCGGCCTGCGCATCGCTGCCGTTCATTTCAACTGGTCGCTGCCCATCCTTAAAGTAGACACAGGCCTTCTGCCCGACGACAACAACCATGAGACAGATTGACAGACTGCCGGTGCGACAATTCGCAAAATACTGCGCCGTGGGTGTCCTCAACACAGCAGTGACGCTCGGCGTAATATTCGTGTGCAAGTCGTTACTCGGCGTCAATCCCTACGTGTCCAACATGCTTGGTTACGCGGCAGGTATCATCAACTCATTTGTCTGGAACAAGGTATGGGTGTTCCGTTCGCACAGCGGCTACCGTGCCGAAGGACTCCGCTTTGCCGTTGGGTTCGGCATATGCTATGCCATGCAGTTCGCCTTGGTCTGGTGCCTGACGCAAAGCGCGTTCGGCAGCGAGGAGTACGATCTTGGCATATTCGTAATCAGCGGCTACGGCATAGCAACGCTACTCGGCAATGTGCTTTACACCATCTGCAATTTCTTATACAATAAGCTCATAACATTCAGTACTCAAAAGCCTTAAACACCATATGAAACGCATCGTAGTACCACTTATCACATTGATTGCGGCCTTACCTGCCATATCGTCGGTTCAGGACCTCAATATGCCGCTGATACAGACAAAATACACGGCCGACCCCGCGCCGGTAGTTGTCAACGATACTATCTATCTGTATACGACTCACGACGAAGATAACGCCGAGGGTTTTCTCATGCGCGACTGGCTGCTGTACACGTCGACCGACATGGTAAACTGGCGAGACTGCGGAGCCGTGGCATCTCTCAAAGATTTCAAATGGTACGAAGGCGACAACGGCGCCTGGGCCGAACAGGTGGTTCACAGGAACGGCAAATGGTATATGTATTGCCCAATACACGGCCACGGCATCGGCGTACTGGTGGCTGATTCACCCTACGGGCCTTTCAAAGACCCGATAGGAGAGCCTCTGGTATGGCAGAAAGAACACTGGTACGACATTGATCCTACCGTATGGGTTGATGATGACGGACAGGCATACATGTATTGGGGCAATCCGGAGATATATGCCGTTCGTCTCAACGAGGACATGATCTCATACTCCGGAGACATAATCAGGCTGCCAAAGGTCAAGGACTATCAGGAAGGACCATGGTTCTACAAACACGACGGCAAATATTACCTCGCATTTGCATCCACATGCTGCCCCGAAGGCATTGGCTATGCCATGAGCGACAATCCTCTCGGCCCCTGGGAATACAAGGGACACATAATGGACCACACACCGCAGACACGAGGCAACCACCCCGGCATAATTGAATACCACGGGAAATGGTACTGCTTCGGGCTCAACTACGACATATTCCGTCTTTCTGAAAGCCGACATGCCGAACGACGTTCAGTATCCGCGGCCGAAATGGAATACAATCCAGACGGAACAATCCGGGAACTGCCTTACTTCCTGCACTGCACACTTAATCAGGTGCGCCCGTTCAACCCATACCGGACTGTGGAGGCCGAGACAATGGCGTGGGGATACGGCCTCAAAACGATTCCTCGCAATCCGTGGGGAGCAGAACCCTGGAATCAGATTGTCACCGGCATAGATGACGGCGAATACCTTCTGCTGCGTGGTGTTGATTTCGGCAACGGTGCAGACAGTTTCGGCGTTAAAGCATCGTCCCATCTATATGGAGGCACAATTGAAATACACACCGACGCGCCCGACGGACCTCTGGGCGGCACAATAACGATACCGAACACCCGGGACGAGTTTGTAGAATTTTCCACCCGAGTCAGCAACCTCAAGGGCATACATGACCTATACCTCGTATTCAGGGGAAACAGCAAGCAGAAGAAAAACCTGTTCAACCTTGACAGTTGGGAATTCACGCAACGTTAAGATAGAGATCGACGCTATGGCACCAGCCTTGTGTGGCGTTGCGCAATGTGAGCCGCACAAGGCCAAAGGTGCCGCCGGCAAGACGCCGTAACTCAGCAACCACCGCTTTCATGGAATCAAGACCACTTATGCGAAAATCGGCAATACGGTTGCCGCACTGAGTGGCACACGCGAAAATAACATCTGAAGGAGAAATCTGTGTCATAGCTGCATATTTATGGAGTTGCCTCCTGATTATGCAGCAAATTTAATTTATACCATGGGCTGAATCACGGCACACCAATGTCAAAAAAAACAAAATAGTATTCCTGATATAAAGTTTAATATATATGCGGGAGGAAAAAGCCAAGTATGCTAAAATGACATTTTTATATTAAAACTCTTAATTAGAGATACTTTTTCAAGGCGCAAAGTTACAAAAAAAATGAGAAATCGGCAAATTTAAGCCTAAAATTCAATTAAATACGCGCAAAGAACAAGTTTGAAAGCTTGGGCCGGATACCTACGATATTTCTGAAACCTCAATCATATACTAAGGCCAATCTAACACTCTACGACATCACTACTCTGTATATAGACAAGTCTATCATACATATATAAATTTATTGTCAATATATTACCATCTCTAATTAAGAGTTACATATTTTACAACCAATCTGAAGCATTTTTCGCATGAAATCTGCTCCACATACACAGCCTGAACCTTTGGCTTTTCGGTCAGATCGTCCAAGCCAAGGGGTCGAATAGAATTGTATCTATTTATTGTATCTGATAAAATTTCAGGCAGTATAAATCCCTAATTTTCATATGGTTAACAATAAAACCGTATTGGATTTTTTCCGATGCAGGATTGATACACTATCAATCCACTCCATCAGAGATTATAGTAAAACTATTGCTTTGCTATCAGACTTCGTACCGGAGGCTGCCGACACTTTAGTATCTCCGTCGGTAGCACTGTTAGAAAACTGGTGTATGTATCTGATGAACTCCGGCATGACCGTCAAAACAGTATCACACCATGTAGACGTTGTTTCCGGACTCTACAGAGCCGCAGCGGCAGCCGGCGTAGTCATGCCCAGCGATGTGTTCAGGACATTCAGAACAAGAATCAGGGAATTCGAGTCTGCGAGACATTTCAAATCCATTTCTGAAACCGATTACAACCGTCTACACAGTCTTATCTGCAACAGGACCAAACTTCCACTTCAGGAAGCAATGTTGACAGATATTTTTGTCATATCACTGCTTACCGGAGGCATGTCCCCAACAGATATAGCCCTGCTCAGGAAGGAGACTATCAACCTACAGTCTTCGACAGTGATTTCGATCCTCGCACATTATCAGGAGAACAAACGAAAATACATTTTCCCCCTGGCTCAATCAGAACTGACGAGAAAGCAGTTAGAGCGTAACATTACAACGGGAATAACCTCCATTTTGAGTGCGCATGGCGTAAAACTATTCGGTTCCTTACCCGATACCATCAGCTGTTATTGGGCATATGCCGCAATGAAATGCGGATACACAGCCGCCGAAGTATATTCCGTGTCGGGTGCCTATCCCAAAGCATTTCCAGCAACTGCAAGAAAGGTACCGCGCCAAGCATGCACATCAGATAAAGCGTCGATTATAACTGCTGTTGCAAATTCATTATTATCAAATTCACTCAACTGGTATGCGATGAAGCTACGACGTAAAGTGACAATTGATGATATTGAAAAAAGGCTCAATAGTGACGGAAATGGTATACAGTGCCCCGAACTGTTCTATCCATGCCAGGAAATAACCAGGCGTATACGAAGAAAAACCGTCGTCAAGAGAACTCCTGTTATTCCCGACATAATTTTCTTCAAAAGTCACCCGGCCGAAGTATACCCTATGTTTCTGAAAATAGGAGATCTCGCGTGGTGTTACAAAGATCATTCCGGGGCTGGATCATACGCTGTTATTCCCCGTCAGGTAATGGAACGATTCCAGATGGCGATAGGTCAGTTCACATCAGACTACGAGGTGGGGCCAATCGGGTCGATAACTCCACGTCCGGGGGAAACCATAAAAATACTTGGCGGTATATTTGCCGGCAATGAAGGGGAACTGCTAAAAGTTGAATCTCTGAACGAAAAAGGAGTAATCTATCGCCTGCGCATCCTTGATGACCGGGGAGTGGAATGGAAAATCAGTGTAGACCCGCGTCAGGCCAAATCCATATCTCAACCGTAGCAACACGATCAATGCCTGCCGGCGCCCTTTTTCCCGCGTCAAGCATTATCCAAAGTCAACGAATCAATTCTTAAATAATGAAATCACAGATAAAAATCCTTTCAAAAGCTATTCTGTCAATCGCTATACTTGCATTGTCAGCCTGCACCACACACAAAGATCTTATTTACATGCAGAACGACAGATACGGTCAGTCGGAAAGCATTCTGAATCTGAACAAAATCAAAGTCCAGCCTCAGGACCAACTGCGAATCATCGTATCATGCAAGGAGCCGAAACTCGCTTCTCTCTTCAATCTTAAAGACAATTCCGGAAGCAACAGCGGCACATCGCAGCTTTCCTATACTGTCGATGACAACGGTGACATCAATTTCCCCGAATTGGGCAAAATACACATCAGTGGCCTTACACGTGACGAGATAAGTACTAAGATTGCCGACCTGCTGATAAAGGGTGAGTGGATCAGCGATCCTATTGTTACAGTAGAGTTCTCGAACCTTCATTTTTCGGCCATCGGTGCCGTAGGCGCGCCAGGCACATATTCCATAACCAACGACAAGCTTACTCTGCTTGAGGCGCTGTCGATGGCCGGAGACCTGTCGAACAACGGCGAACGAGAAATCATAGTGATACGCGAACAGGACGGCAAACGCATAAAACATCTCGTGGACCTGAGAGACAACGATATTTTTGACTCTCCCGTGTTTTATATCCAGCAAAACGATGTGATATATGTAAAGCCTGATGAAAAGATAGCCCGTCAGGCCGCAGACAATCCAAACGACTATAAATCACTCGGTATGTGGTTCTCGATTCTTTCTTTTCTTATGACTACCTCCATTCTTATTTTCAAATAAATGTAACGCCGACGCAATGGAAATAATACCGGAATCTTCATCTAACACAAACAAGCGGCAACGAGCCGCCGACAGTGGCTTTAATCTGAAAAGCATTGTCGCTCTCATTATATCCAAATGGTACTGGTTCGCCATATCACTTGCCATCACCTTGTCGCTGGGAATAGTGCAGATCATGAGAACCACACCGCTGTACACCCGTTCGGCCTCTATAATGATCAAAGATGACTCGAAGGGTGGCAATGCGAGCACATCTGTCGACATGTCGGAACTCGGAATCGCCACGTCATCAGTAAATCTGGACAACGAGATCAACACCATAAAGTCGACCTCACTGATGAAAGAGGTGGTGGACCGTCTGGACCTCAATGACATATATACCATAACGGAGGGACTGCGCGACAATCAGCTATACAAGATGTCGCCCGTTGTATTCTCATGCGTCGACTCCATTGACAACTCCGGTATATCTTTCAGATTCAGGCTGGACAGCAACGACATGGTCGAGATTTCGAACATCAATGCCGACGGCAGACTCATGGACGGGACTATCGAGGCGTCCATAGGGGATACCATCACCGTAGGCTCACACAGATTCGAGATATTCAAGCCACAGTGGGATAGCAGCTCCTTCGTCGGCAAGGAGATTAACTACGCGCATACCACAGTAAAGGCTATGGCCAAAGCACTTGCCGGCGCAGTGACAGCCATTGTACCATCCGATAAATCGTCGATAATCTCCATATCAATCACACGTCCAAGCATCAACGAAGCCGACGATATCCTCAATGCCATAATACAGGTTTACAACGAGAGATGGATCAAGGACAAGAACCAGATTGCCGTATCCACCTCCCGCTTTATCGATGAAAGACTCGGAGTGATTGAAAAAGAGCTCGGCAACGTGGATTCTGACATATCCTCGTACAAGGCGGAGCACCAGATGCCGGATGTCAGCGCCGCCGCATCAATGTATATGTCACAATCGGCCGAGGCACAAAGCATAATCGCCGACCTGAGCAACCAGATCTCCGTCGCCGACATGATACGCAGGGAGCTGAACTCAGAATCAGTCAAAGAGACACTGCCGACGAATACCGGTCTCATCAACGCCGACATAGTATCCCTCATAGGCGAATACAACAGCATGGTGATGGAGCGCAACCGTCTGCTCGAGACCACAAGTGAGAAAACACCTGTCGTCAAGGACCTCACCCAGTCTCTGCGGACCATCAAAGGAACCATGATGGCATCTATCGACTCGTATATCGGCACGCTCCGGCTGCAGATGAACAACGTGCGCCGCCAGCAGTCGGTAGCCAGCGGCAAGATCGCATCCACCCCCAATCAGGCGAAATATCTTCTGAGTGTCGAACGCCAGCAGAAAGTGAAAGAATCACTGTACCTGTTCCTGTTGCAAAAACGAGAGGAAAACGAACTCACCCAGGCCTTCACCGCCTACAACACAAGCATGATAGGAGAACCCGACGGGCCGGGCGTGCCGACTTCGCCATCGCGCGCCAACATCATGCTTATAGCATTTGGATTAGGACTGGCTATCCCTCTGTGCGTATTGATATTGCGGGAAATGCTTGACACCAAGATACGCGGCAAACGCGACCTCGCTCCGCTTACAATCCCCTATCTCGGTGAAATTCCGTCGGCAGTAAGAAAAGCCCGCGGTTTTGACCGCCTGAAAAAAAGGAAACCGACCGACAGCACCATAGTGGTAAAATCGGCGAGCCGCAACAGCATAAACGAGGCTTTCCGTGTGCTGCGTACCAATCTGGAATATATCGGAATCAACGAGAGCCATCAGACATCGGAACATACCGGGCTTGCAAAAGTTATTGCCATAACCTCAGCCAATCCCGGTTCAGGCAAAACATTCATCTCCATAAACCTCGCAAAAGTGCTTGCGATCAAGGGGATGAAAATCCTTGTCATTGACCTTGACATACGCAAGGCATCGCTGTCCAAACTGGCACAGACACCAGAGTCGGGTATCACAGACTATATCATCGGCAGAACACCGGGTGTGAGCATTACTTCCGGCTTAGATGATGTCACCGGACTTGATATCATCGGAGTCGGCGCAGTTCCGCCCAATCCGTCCGAACTGTTGTCCAATCATCGACTGGATGAACTAATCGACGAGCTTCGACGGAAATACGACTACATCATCCTTGACTGCCCTCCGGTAGAAATCGTCTCTGACGCCAAGATCATTAACCGCCTTGCCGACATGACACTGTTCGTCGTGCGCGCCGGACTGCTCGAAAAAGACGAGCTGCCCACCATCCAGGAGTATTACGACCAGAACCGATATAAGAACATGGCAATAATACTCAATGGCACCGACATCCACAGCGGTTACGGATACCATCGCTACGGATACCATTACGGATACCATTACGGAAACTACGGAAACAGCTACTACGGCAATTGAAATCAGTGAGGGATGTTCTTCGAGCTGGCACAGTTCCTGAAGTTTTTCATTATATCGCCTATCACATGGATGATAGCGGCATTGCTGTCAGGGCTGCTGCTTCACGACAGGAAGTTGAGAAAGCTGTTTCTTTCGCTGGCGGTATTGTTATTCCTGTTCTTCACAAATCCATGGATATACGCCGAAATTAACTATCGGAGTTTCGGGACGCGGCCACAATCCACAATGTCAAAGGGCAAGACCTACGAAGTGGCGATAGTAATGGGAGGATTCTCCAATTTCAATATCCAAACCGGCACACTGAATTTCATAGGTGACCGGGCGCCGCGTCTGTGGGATGCCGTCAAGCTTTATAAAGACGGACGTGTGAAGCGGCTGCTCATCACCGGCGACCCGTCAATCCAGATACGCGAGGACAACGCCGATACATCCGACCGTTTTCTTGACTACATGAAAACTATGGGCGTACCCGACAGCGCTATCATTCTTGAAAAGAAGGCCCTGAACACGCAACAAAACGCCCGGTTCACCTACGAAATTCTCAACCGGCAGCATATCCCTCTTTCCGAATGCGTGATAATCACCAACGCCAACCACATGAAGCGCGCGCTGCGTTGCTTCAGCAAATTCGGTAAAGAACCGGCCTATTACGCCGTGTCATGTCCTTTACGTCCCACCGGATTCAGCCATCGCAGCCTCTATCCCCGCTGGTCAACGGCCGTAGAATGGGAATCGATGCTGAACGAGTCGGTGGGCTCACTCGCATACGCCCTGGCCGGCTACCTATAATATACTGATTAAAGACAAACAATGGGAGCTCCACAGCAAGAGTCAAGAGTGCGAAAGACGTTTCTGAACGCCCGCGTCAATCTGATTTTCTATTTTCTGACGCTGGCCTTAAGTTTCTTTTCCCGCAAGATCTTCCTTGATTGCCTCGGCGCCGACTTCGTGGGCCTGACCGGCACACTCGGCAATCTGCTCGGCTACCTCAACCTGGCGGAACTCGGTGTGGGGGCAGCAATCGGCTACCTGCTGTACAAGCCGATCTTCGATCATGATGAAGAAAAGATATGCGACATAATCTCCGTGATGGGATACCTGTATCGCTGCATAGGTCTGTTCATTCTCAGCGCCGGCGTAATCCTATCATTTTTTCTTCCGCTAATATTTCCTCAGGATAACACCGGTTTTCCCCTACCCCTGATTTATTTTGCTTACTATTCATTCCTGACATCTTCGCTTATCGGATATTTCATCAATTATAGGCAGACGCTTTTAGGCGCAGACCAAAAAGGATATGTAGTAGCGGCATATTTCCAGACAGCGAACATCACAAAGACACTTATACAGATGGCGTCAGCTTATTATACTGGCAGCTATTATCTGTGGGTTGTGATTGAACTTGTATTCGGATTTATTTTTTCATTTATCTTAAATTGGAAAATACGCGAGACATATCCCTGGCTGAAATCAAGGCTAAAAGAAGGACGCAAACTTTTAAAAAAATATCCCGACGTCATTACAAAAACCAAGCAACTGTTTATACATAAGATAGCCGGAAGCATAAGTCTGCAATCATATAACATAATCATCTATGCAGTAGCTTCTCTTTCTACGGTTGCGCTGTATGGCAACTACGCCCTAATCATAAGTAAAATCGTCGGACTAATCAATACTGCATTAGGCAGCAGCGGAGCAAGCGTAGGCAATCTGGCAGCACAGGGCAATGTGCAGAGAACGAGAGACATTTATTGGGAAATGGCCGGATTTACATCCTATATTGGCGGGGTGGTGTTTTACGGTCTGATTGCATTCGCCACACCATTCATTCGTCTTTGGCTCGGAAACGAATACGAGCTTGCCCTATGGGTGATTATGCCATACTTCATCAAAATTTACTGTGATTTCACGACATCCAACTTAAATACTTTTTTATATGCACACGGACTTTTCTACGACGTGTGGGCACCATTTGTCGAATCCATAATCTGCCTTGGCATAAGTATCGGAGCAGGCATCAAATGGGGCTTGTTCGGTGTCCTGCTCGGCTCCATGACAAGCAATCTGATTATCAACGTCGGCTGGAAATCATATTTTCTATTTTCGAAAGGGCTCCGCTTGCCGTGGACGAAATTTTGGCTTTTTTATGGTAAATATCTAATTATTCAAATTTTCTCAATTATTGGGATGCACCATATTTTTCATGGCAAATTTTTTACGACAAATGCGAATTTTTACCAATTGGTCTGCTCATCCATTGTTTTAGGACTAATCTACGCAATCATTACCGGCGTAATTCTAATTGCGACTGATGCCGGACTTCGCAGTTTTATTATACACATCCGTAATTATTTCTTTAACAAAACTACATCATGACACTCAGGATTGCATTCACCGATTTTTGGACAAATTTCAAGCCTGATAATTTTTGGCTTTTGCCAGTGATCTCTACAGAGTATAATTTTTGTATTGTTGATGCCCAAGACAGCCCCGATATTCTATTCTTCTCATGTTTTGGAAGCGCCCATCTTTTTAGCAATGCAAAAATACGCATATATTTTACTGGTGAAAATGATGTACCCGATTTCAATCTCTGTGACTACGCTATCTCCTTTCATCACCTGGAATTTGGGCACCGACATCTGCGATTACCGCTATATGTCCTATATCCAAGTTTTGATATACTGCGGCATGGAGAGCGTTCTAAAAGCTCTTTTGACAGGAAATTTTGCAGTTTTGTAGTTAGCAATGGTTTTTGTTCAGACCCACACCGAGACGAATTCTTCCATAAGCTATCGGAATATAAATGCATCGATTCCGGAGGACGACATCTTAACAACATAGGAGGTCCGGTTAAAGACAAACATGCCTTCCTTCAAGACTATAAATTCAACCTCTGTTTTGAAAACAGTGCGGTAGACGGCTATACCACCGAGAAACTCTGCGATGCCCTTGCCGCCGGGACTCTGCCCATATACTGGGGAAACCCTCGCGTAGGACTCGACTTCCTCAAAGATACATTCATCGATGTTTCCAGTTTCAAATCCGATTCAGAAGCAATTGAATATATCATTAAGGTTGACTCAGACCCTTCGCTGTATGCGACATACTTTAAGACCGATCCAATCGCATCTTCCCAATATCTGGATTGGGAATCGAAGTTCTATGATTTCTTTAAGCATATTGTTATGAGTCCAACGTCAGAGCTCGCTTCATTTGGAATGGCTAAGATGTTGCGAGAGGAAATCATACTAAAAGAGCGTCTTCACAGAGTTAGATTTGTAAGAAATAACATCGACAAAATTGAAAAGCTCGCAGCATTAAAACGGCGATTCCTTTAATATATGAAGGACGAGAGAATTACATATATCGATGCCATGCGCGGTTTGGCGATGGTAATGGTTGTCATAAGTCATTGTTGTGACGGTTGCTTTTTCTACCAGCCAATTTACAACACAATAATTAATCACGCTCTCCAAATACCATTATTTTTCTTTATAAGTGGTTTTTTCGCACCCCGACTGACGCAGCATAATTTTCTGACCGCAATCTCAGAGAAACTCCGATATTTAGTTGTACCAGCGCTATTGATGTTAGGACTGTTCTGCTGGATATTTGGTATAGACTTCATTGGTGCGATGTTTATGTCAATGAAAAATGGATATTGGTTCACCTTAGTCCTGTTCGGTTATATAGTGATTTTTTATACCGCCGACAATCTGGTTCATGCATTGAGACTATCGGGGAAAGGTTCAGCTGTACTTCATCTTCTTGTTGCATTGACTGTATCATACATTGCACTTGGTACTGATAGATTCGAATATTCTTATCCAATCCTTTCTCTCCTATCAATCAAGGAGTATTTCAATTATTCCTATTTCATTTTAGGTATGCTGATGTTCAAGCTCCGAAAACCAGCATACAATCTTCTGAGCTACAACATAATAGGGGGGGTCTCTGATAGGACGCCGTTCCCTTGACGTATATTTCATTCACTATTTCTTTCTTCCTTCTCATCTGCAAACATGGGGCGCATACTTCGCTGAAATCGACGCACCATTCATTGCATATCTCTGCGCCATTATTCTCTCCATACCCTTAATCGCAGCATCTCTCGCTACAGGCTGCATCCTCCGGCTCTCACCTTTCACCGGCGAACTTCTCTTAGGAGTCAAACGCATAAACGCCAAACAAATTCAATCGGCCAATGAACAATCCTAAAATATCCGTAATCATTCCTGTTTACAACGTTGAGCAATACCTTAGCGAGGCTGTAGACAGTGTGTTATGCCAGACTTTCACTGACTTTGAGATAATCCTTGTCGATGACGGCTCGACAGATGCCAGCGGCATAATATGCGATGACTATGCCTCCATCGATTCACGCATACGCGTTATACATAAGTCCAACGGCGGCCTCTCGTCAGCCCGCAACGCAGGAATTGAAATTGCACACGGCCAGTATATTATGTTCCTTGATTCAGATGATCTATTTTCAAGCAGAACTCTATTCGAGACTTTATTATCACTATTTGACAATAATGCGGACATTGATTTCATACAGTTTCAATCTAAAAACTTCAAAACAGAGCCAGAACGCCCAGAGTGTTTCGACAATATTCAGACTGAAAGAATCAATGATCTCGACTCTATTTTTTATGCCTATAATAAATGGAAGTTTACACATACCTGTTGTAATAAAATATACAACGCATCTGCTATAAAATCCACGCGATTCCCTATAAATCTCTATTATGAAGATGAGTACTTCACATGCAGCATGTTGCCGAAACTACATTCCATCTTACTAACAAACATTATGGGATACTGCGTAAGGGAAAGAGCAGGCTCCATCACAAGACCGACATCATTCAACAACAAACTATTCTATGATCATGTAATAGTTTATTCAAAACTGATTTCCATCGGAAAAGTGCATGGGCAAAACGATTTTATACGAACATATTACAACGCAGCACTTATTAATTACAAAGCAGCAATTATACATGGCTGGAAAGATAAGACAACAATTCGTCTAATGAGTCAAATATATAAGCATAATGCAGTATCTATAAAATATTTAATACAGAAAAAAGCTCCCATAAAAGAAGCTCTGACTATTTTTATGATAAAACTGTTTGGTTTAAGAATCCTGAACCCGTTTCTACGTCTAATACATCATAAATAGATATATCCCGCACTTTTTTACATAAGAACTCTTTCCAGTCAAACGCATCCCTAGCCATCATTCATAGTATCTTATATTAGATGAATCAAATAAAAACGCCTATAGTTTCCATTATAATTCCTGTATATAATGCAGAAAAATGGTTGAGCCGTTGCTTGGATTCAGTGTTATCTCAATCTTTTGATAGTTTCGAAGTGCTCCTTGTGAATGATGGGTCCACCGATACCAGTGGAGAGATTTGTGATAGTTATGGTTCGCATGACCAAAGAGTACGTGTAATTCATCAACTAAACAGAGGAGTCTCATCTGCTCGGAATACAGCTCTTGACATCGCAGCAGGCGAATACATCGCATTTTGTGATGCGGACGATGAAGTGACTCCTATGTGGCTTCAAGATTTCGTTACAAATATTGGGAATGCCGACATATGTCTTCAGGGTTTTTCCGGACTCCATACAAATGGGCACCTCGATAATAGAATACCGGATAATCTATCCGGCAAAAATATAAACGCGTTCTTAGAATATCTCATGGAGGTTTCCCTTCTCGGATATTGTGTTACCAAACTGTTCAGAAAAAGCATAATAAAAGAATATAATCTAAAATTCGACCATTCTATACGGTTCCGAGAGGATGATTTATTTGTATGCCAATATCTTGAGCATGCAAATTCCTGGGTATCAATATCAAAATCCAACTATATATATTATCTACCTGCTACTGATAAAAAATATGGTATGGATTCAACCGTGGTTACAGAAAAACTATGCGGCTCAATATTTAACATTTGCAAAGGGATGCCGTCAAAGATAATCTGTAAAAATATGGCTTGGAGTATAAAAGGATATGCCGTATCAAATATTCTTAGCGGCAACAGACTGTCATCACAGTTTCTATCTTTTTACAACTTATTCATATCGAAAGGATGTAACAATAATTTCCGTCAAAGAATCATAAATTCAGTTATACACGCAAGCAAGTATAACTATTATCTTTCAAGAATTATATTGAGTGGTATCCATTCACTCATCATTAAAGCCAAGTGAACTAAGCATGGGAAACAGAATTGAATACGTCGATGCGATGAGAGGGTTAGCCATGGTAATGGTAGTGGTAGGTCATATTTTCACTCTATGCTTTGATTACACTCCTATCTATAATGATTTGATTTCCATCCAGTTTCAGATACCGTTATTCTTCTTTATCAGCGGTTTTTTTGCTAAAACAGTAGGGGGGGGGTAAAAAGGAGTTGCTCCGCTTGATTGCGCACCGGTTTATGCTTTTGGTTACCCCGGCTATAATCGTGATGTCTCTCTACTGCTGGATTTTCAATTACAACATAATCAATGGCATGTTCTCTACGTTTAAGCTTGGTTACTGGTTCACATTTGTGCTTTTTGGATTTGTATCTATCCATATGTGTACCGATTTGATCATACGCAAGTTTACTTCATGTACAAGAACAAGAATTGTATTACATCTGATATTCTCCATATTGGTATGTTATAGCGCATTGATATATGGAAAGTATTCAGAATATATGTCATTTTTGAATTATTTTTCCTACAGTCAATATTTCAACTATCCCTACTTTATACTTGGAAGTATAATGTTCGCTCATCGGGATAGAATCTTCACTTATTTCGAAAAGCACACCACTCTAATCGGGATGCTAATAATTTTATATATTCTCTCCACAACAGTCACTACCCTGTATGGGCATAAATTTTTAAGCTATTCATCCGGTCTTGTAATGATTTCAACCACTACAATAGGGATTGCTTTAATATGGTATGTCTTTCATACAGATTCTCGATTAAGTACCGGCAGCCCAATCGGGAGATCGCTTACGTTAATCGGAAAAAGAACATTGGACGTCTACTTCCTCCATTATTTTTTCCTTCCTTTTAATCTCAGTGAATGGGGCGATTATTTCTCTTATCTGAATGCGCCATTTATAGCATACGTATGCGGAATATTATTGGCTATTCCTGTTATATTAGCCTCACTGGGAGTTGGATACATCATTCGGCTCTCCCCATTCTCTGGCCGCCTTATTCTTAGCGCAAACTCTTCCGGAATAAAGAATTCAGTTTCATAACACAGGCATTTCTGATGAATCCTCTGCTATCCATAATCATACCCTGCTACAATGCCGAGAACCTTATAGAACGGTGTATCAGTTCAATTTTGGCATCCGACTTTACTGACTACGAGATTATTCTGGTCAATGATGGCTCCACCGACAATACATCTGCAAAATTAGATCTACTTCAGAAATCGGATAATAGGATCCACTGCTTCAATAAAAAAAACGGCGGAGCTTCGTCAGCCCGTAATTTCGGGACAATGAGAGCTACCGGAGAATGGATTACATTTATTGACGCCGACGACTATATTCTGCCTGCCTACCTGGGACATTTCTTTGAAACAGACAACATAACGGGGAATTTAAAAATCCAGGGAGCTATACGCCGTGAAATTGCTTCTGACATATCTTTGTCTTTTAAACAGCATGAAACGCTTGAAATTAAGAATGATGCGATATTCTACCGCGGAGAGCTCCTGCACTTCGGATATTCATGTGGAAAGCTATACAATCTGAATATAATCAGGTCAAACAATATCAAATTTGACGAAGAGACACCCTATAAGGAAGATCTGATTTTCTTACTTGAGTATCTAAAATACTGTGAGACCATAACCTTCCTGCCATATACCGATTATATTTATATGCAAACTACAGGTAGCCTATCTGCCACTTGGCTACCTATGGACATCAGACAGAATATCTATTACAGAATTCGCCAGTTTGTTTCAGAATTCAATAAAGGGTCTGTTTCAAAACAGCTATCCGACTACTTTCTTACATATGACACTTTGTGTATAAAGGAATTTCTTAGATCGGTATATCACAGAGGCAAATATAACCGTACCGAACGAATACACTATCTGAAATGGATAAGAAACTCCGTCCCCATAAAAGCATACCCCCACAGCTTCAGGTCAGACGCGCTGCTCTCAATACTATTCAGGTGTAGAATGTTTCATTTGTATGATACCATCCAGAAACACCTATTTAATATTCATACCAGAACAAATCTTACATGAATATTTTATTTACATATCCAACTCTGTTCAATCCGATGGTTGGAGGAGCTGAAAGAGTAACGGACCTATTGGCCAGGGCTCTTTCTGCCAGGGGGCATAATGTGTTTTATCTCAATAACAAACCTGATAAAGCCCTTTCTTCTTTCAATTCTCCAGGCCGCCAAGCTTATTTTCCATATAAAGATTACAAGGACAAACGTAATATACCTTTTTATACTGATTATTTACTAAAAAACGATATTGACATAATAGTCAATCAATGTGGTGCATTCCGCGATTCCATACTATATAATTTTCGTGACAACACCAACGCTAAGGTAGTTTCGGTGATACACATGATGCCATATCAAAATTATGATCACCTGTTTTCTGAAATATCCGTTCTGAAAAATCGCAGTCTCACAGAACGCATAAAACGTCTGGCCAGAATTGTCATATACCCTAAAATCAAAAGAGATTACCATCTTCGTTTACAATCTCATTACACATGGTTAGGAGCAGAGAATAACACTGATTCCGTCGTTGTTCTTTCTGAGTCATTCAAGGACGATCTATTCAGGCTTGCACCAAATATGAATAGTTCCTTAATTACGTCAATTGCAAACCCATTATCGTATACTATAGAAAGAGGTCTTCCCAAGAACAAAACCATTTTATACGTCGGGCGATTGGATACATGTCAGAAAAGAGTAGATAGATTAATCCGCATTTGGAAAAAAATTTCATATGACATGCCCGAATGGAATTTAAAAATAATCGGAGACGGACCAGATAAGAAGAAACTTGAATACATGTCTCGGGGATTGGACCGGATCAGTTTTCTCGGATTCCAAAATCCGGAGCCATATTACCGCGAGGCCTCCATATTGTGCATGACCAGCAACCATGAAGGTTTTGGAATGGTTCTGATCGAAGCGATGTCAAAAGGGTGTTTGCCCATCGCTTTCGATTCTTTCAGTTCAATTCACGATATAATCAAGGACCCAAGGCAACTGGTAAGACCTTTTTCAATCAAAGAGTATACAAACAAACTTATGACTTTAATGACGGACGAACAATTACGTTCAAGTCTTGTAAATTCGTGCTACTCCAATGTTGAGAATTTCAAAATAGACCACATTGTTAATCAATGGGAAAACTTATTTTTCACTCTAAAAAATAACAAATGAACATATTATTCGTATATGGTACTCCATTCCACCCTGAGAGAGGAGGTATAGAACGAGTATCAGATTTATTAGCACGGGAACTCAGCAAACGAGGACATGTGATTAAATATCTGCATAACCGTATGCCTAATGATTTTCCTGCATATGATTACCCGGTTAAACCTGATTTTTTCCCCGACCCGGAATATTACCCGAAAGTTAATTTTGAGTTCTACAAACAATACCTGATCAGCAATGACATAGACATCATAATCAATCAAGGAGGCTTATGGCCAGGCTATTCCAAACTTTACAATTGCACAGATGGAACAAATGCTAAAGTCATATCCGTTATCCATGGCACTCCGGATCTGGCATATAGCAGATTGTTCAACGAAATACTTTATCTGCGCAACAAATCCGTACTGGAACAGATTAAACGTTTAGGCCGGATTGCATTGTTTTGGAAAATAAAGAGAGACTACTATAATCGTATCAAATCTCATTATGAATGGTTATGTTCAAAAAAAGAAAACAATTGTGACTGTATAGTCTTACTTTCAAGCTATCATAAAGAAAGAGTCCTTGAGTTGGGAGGTAATCCTCAAGCAAACGTTCATATAATTGGCAATCCGATTTCGTTTAAAATAGAGAAAAATCTGTCAAAACAAAAGACAGTTCTATTTGTCGGACGTTTGGAAATAGGAAACAAACGTCCTGACAGACTTATTAAAATATGGAAACATATTGCTGCAAATTATCCTGACTGGACTTTAAAAATCCTTGGTGACGGTCCGGAAAAACAAATGCTTAAGAATTTAGCACAAAGCTGCGACAGTATAAAATTTTGTGGCTTCCAAAATCCGGAACCATATTTCTGCGAAGCATCGATCCTATGTATGACCAGTGATCATGAGGGCTTCCCGATGGTATTGATGGAAGGAATGTCAAAAGGTTGTATTCCCATGGCGTTTGGAAGTTTTTTAGCTATAAAAGATATATTGAAGGACGAGAGGCAGGTAGTCAAACCTTTTTCACTTAAAGAATATGAACAAAAGTTAACAGCAATAATGGACGATCAGTCTCTGCGTCAAGCATTAAGCGAAAAAGGATTCCAAATCGCCAGCCAATACACCCTTGATTCAATTACAGAGAAATGGATTGATTTATTCAAGACCTTAAAAAAATGAGAATACTTTTTTTAACAACACTTTCTGTAATATTGGAACAAGAACACTTTTTTACATTAAACGTGTTCAGGAGTCTGGCCAATTATGCAAATCATAATCATGAGCTCAAACTATATACCGCATCAATCATAACGGATCCGACAACTGATGCCTGCAGGACGGAAGACCTCGATTTTCATGGCATTGAGTATCACATCCTCCATATTCCATCGTCATTATCAACAAGTGATATAATAAAACAGCTTGTTGTATTCTTTAAAGGCATTTCCCCTGATGTGATACATTCCAATATGATTGAGGGCATTGACGTTGAGGCTGCCAGAATGGCAGGCATACCGATAATCCTAACGATGCATATTGGAGGGCTCATTTGTCCTCGCGGCGGAGGCAACGGCCTGCTTAAGTTTAATGATACAATCTGCAATGGCATAGTTGGAAAAGAATGTCATAAATGCATGTTATGTGACCTGCCTTTCAGCTTTACATCAAAATGCATATATAAACTTTTACACCGTTCGTCAATAGCTCAAGGAATTGCACATCGAAAAAAAAATATCCCGCTGATTACGCCAATATTCAAAATAGATGAGCAAATCCATAAAAAGTTACAGATACTCAATAATCTGAGGTATGCCCACGTAATTGCGGCGAACGAAAAATTATGTGAGATACTTGCCACTCATCTGGATAAAACCCATATACATCTGCTCCCTCACGGAGTATCACCAAGGAAAAGATTAGCACTTCCAGATACAAATGGCGTCATAAAATTCTATATTCTGTCCAGATTGCAATATAGTAAAGGGATTATAGATGTCCTCAAAGCATTTAAAGGTATTCCTCATGAAAAATACGAACTGCATATTATTGGGGGAGGGTCCGTGGCATCCTACAAGGACCGAAAATACCTCCACAAGATTGAAAAGCATAAGCAAGGTCTGAATATAATCAGCCATGGATGGATCTCGAATGATGAACTTGAGTCAACAATTCAGAATTGTCATATAATGATTCACAGCTCCTTCTGTCATGAAATATATGGAATAGCGATTGCCGAGAGCCTTAGTATGGGAAGAGGGGTCATAGCTTCGCGCTGTGGTGGAGCAGAAATGCAAATCACGGATGGTAAAAACGGCCTTCTTTTCTCACCTCATTCTGTTGATGAACTTCGTCGATGTATCTTAAAGGTATTGGAAGACAAATCTCTTATCTCAAAATTTGCATCCTGCAGTTATCTACCTATGCATATAGATAATTACACAATTAAACTAATCGAAATTTACAAACATATACTTACAATACAATGAAGAAAGTTTTATTAGTTTTCGGAACACGGCCAGAAGCCATCAAGATGGCACCATTGGTCAAAGAGTTCCAAAACGACACACGTAACTTCGTGACTGAGGTATGCGTTACCGGACAACATCGACAAATGCTTGATCAGGTTTTGGAACTATTTGAGATCTCGCCTGAATATGACCTCAATATTATGAAACAGGGCCAAGACTTATACGATATTACGGCTCGTGTATTAACCGGTATGCGCGATATACTCAAACAGTCTAAACCTGACATTGTCCTTGTACATGGAGATACAACAACTTCTACTGCTGCTGCAATTGCAGCATTTTACCAACAGATACCGGTAGGGCATATTGAGGCCGGACTTCGCACACACAACATTTATTCTCCCTGGCCGGAAGAAATGAATCGCCAGATAACCGGACGTATTGCGGAATACAATTTTGCACCCACCCAATTAAGCCGGAATAATCTCCTCAATGAAGGCGTTGACAATAACAAAATCGTAGTGACCGGAAACACGGTAATCGATGCTTTGTATTGGGTCGTAAACAAAACGAAAACGCATCCGGAACTCAACGAAGAGTTGTCAGGAATTATTTCGGCTAACGGATTCGACGTTAACCGCACCGCTACTCGCCGATTAGTTCTTATTACCGGGCACCGACGTGAAAATTTCGGAGAAGGATTCATCTCCATATGTAAAGCCATTAAAACTTTGGCAAATAAATACCACGAAGTGGATTTCGTGTATCCCATGCACTTGAACCCTAACGTCCGTAAGCCTATATATGATGTCTTCGGCACAAATAAAGACTCTTTTGAAAATTTGTTTTTCATTGAGCCATTAGAATACTTGTCATTTGTTTTTCTGATGGAAAAATCATCAATTGTACTTACCGATAGCGGAGGAATACAAGAGGAGGCTCCAGGTTTAGGAAAACCTGTGGTCGTCATGCGCGATACGACAGAACGTCCTGAAGCATTAAACGCAGGAACTGTTAAACTCGTAGGAACAGACTACAATAAAATAATACATGAAGTCAGTATGCTACTCGACAATCACATGTACTATGAAACAATGAGCAACGCAGTCAATCCTTATGGAGATGGCAAAGCATGCGAACGAATAGTCTCACATTTACTCAATAATCTTTGAATATCATGAAAATTCTCATGATTGCATGGGGCTATCTGCCTTACTCGTTCTCAGAGGGGATCTGCAATGGTAAGCTTGTCTATGCTTTGGAATCTGCAGGAATAGATGTTACCGTCATATCTAGAATAGATACCGGCTTCACATATTGTTCTGAATGGACTTCTCCATGGGACAAGCTAAAGCCACACACAATTCTTATAGACTACCCTATAGGCAATCCGTTCATACGAACATTAGACGTACTTCGCTCATCAATTGTAATGGACGGCTATATGGATGGAGGAGTGCGGTGGGCCCGCAGAGCATATAAAAAAGCCTTGAACTTGATTAACGAATGCTCTTTTGATGCAATATTAACCCGTTCTCCAAATGATATTTCCCATATAATCGGATATAAGCTAAAACAAAAAACCGGCATACGTTGGATTGCAAACTGGAATGACCCGGCAGATCCTATCTGGCCTGGGAAATACAAGCACAACTATTCCGTTCAGAAACAACGAAGACTGATGGCACGAACTGAAAAACTACTTCGTGGAGCTGACGTCAATACATTCCCGTCGCAATCTCTATGTAATCATTTTATAGAATCTTTTCCATTTCTAAAGGGCTCAACGTATTCTATCATACCTCATATAGGATTATGTATGGAACTTTGGCCACAGAAAAGAAACACATCCCATACATCATTAAAATTTCTACACTCCGGTAATTTATCCGAAGAACGAAATCCCGAAATTTTATTCCTTTGCCTAAAAAGGATTGTAGACGAAGGCTTTTCTGATTTTCAATTCCACATCATGGGTAATGTAAATACCTATACGACTCGACTAATTGAAAAATATAATCTCTCAGAAAACGTAAAAATAATTGGTAATTATCAGTATCTTGATGCTTTGGGGAAATTACAAGATTATGATGTATTGATTTTACTTGAGGCACAAATGGAAAGAGGCATTTTCTTTGCAAGCAAAATCACCGATTATCTTCAATCGGGATTACCAATATTTGCAATTTCACCAGCTAAAGGATTCGCAGCAGATCTCTTAAAAAATCAAGAAGGCGAATTTTTTGCTGACAATACTGATGAACAATCTGTCTACAACAATCTTATTACGATAATTACTCGTTGGAAAAATAACACGCTCAAAAATTGTGTTACTCGAGATCTGTATCACAACGTATCACCTGAGGTAGTCGTCAAGTTATATAAAGCCATTATTTAGTGAAGTTTAAATCAATCTGTATGCATATTTAATAACATTTTTCCAGCCATATAGCGATCTAATTTATGCATATAGTTTCGACTACAACTCAACAAAATCTCTGTCACTCGCCATTTTATGGGAAGGAGGAAGCAAGAATCATGGCCGGCATCGCATTGTTGATGATGTTGATTCACCATTTCTTTGGATTTCAGTATTATAGGCTTGATTCCAATTGGTTCTATGAACCATTCAAAATTGACGGAGTCTCGCTGGAACGAATTTTTGCCTCTGCAGGAAAACTATGTGTGGCGATATTCGCATTCATGAGCGGGTATGCAATTTGGATAAACAGGGAGAAATACATCGGCATGAAATATGTCGCAGGCCGCGCCGCCGAGTTCCTGTTGAATTATTGGATAATAGTTTTCCTTTTCTACATTTATGCCTGTGCGACAGGAGACCGGCGACCGGATGCCGGCACATTGCTTCAAAACCTCTATGGAGGTGCCACCGGCCCCGGTTTTCCGTACGTAAACGTTGCATTTGCATGGTATGTGTGTTTTTATATCGTTCTGCTCATGCTTTCGCCTGTATTGCTAAGGCTGACCTATAGGCTCACCTGGATTCAGGATGTCTTTTTACTGATATTTCTCCAGTTCCTGCATTGGGTAATGCAAATATCCGGAATCGACAGCACATTCCACTCAATATCTATCACCTTGATATCCGGGACTCTGATTGCATCAGTTTTCGGCTTACTCCTAGCGAAATGGGATGTCTTTGGCAGAGTGGAATCCATTTGCAGGAATCACCCGATGGTTCTGGGCTGTTGCCTGATTGTAACTGTACTTTCCATTCGGCAGATCTTTCTACTATCCGGGATAAACACCGGATTGAGCGAGGCGCTCTTTGCCGGAACATTTGTTTTTGCATCAATACTCATGTTCAAACATTCCGGGACGGTAACAATAAGAAAAATACTGATATGGATTGGAATCAACAGCATGAACATGTGGTTTCTTCATAGCATATTCTTTACCGGCAGCCGACCTTGGCAGCACATACTATACTTTCCCCATTACTCAATATTGATTCTACTATGGGGAATTATTCTTCTGATACCTGGTGCCATCGGCGTATCATGGATTCAGAAACGAATTCTGTCCTGGTGTAAACAGCTCTCCGGAGTATTGATAACTTCAAAATGACTATTGCATACTGCATTGACGGACTTTGGCAGTCCGGAGGCACTGAGCGCGTCGTCACAACCAAACTCAACTGGTGGGCGACACAGCCCGGCGTGCGAGTGGTCTGTGTTACATTGGACGACAGCCGAGAACCGTTCTTCTCACTCGACAGCCGGGTGGAAAACTTTAAACTCCGTGTTTTACCAGGTGACAGGCGTAGCTATAAAACTGAAATCTCAAAACTGTTCAATCGGCTGAAGCCGGATATAGTAGTCGGTGTTGCCGGCACAGCCATTGATGTATTGCCACTTCTGAACGACGGAAGCCGTAAGGTTCTGGAATTTCATTATACCAAAAACTTTCTTGTCAACTTTGTCAAGGGACTGCACACAATACGTTTCCGGTCGCTGCACATCCTTAAAATGAAATGGTTGCAGTGGAAACTTGAAAAGACTTCCCGCAAATACGACCTTTTCGTCGGGCTGACAAAAAAGGATATGAGTCTCTGGGGCAATCCTGCCAATATGACTTTTGTACATAATCCCCTTTCTTTCAGAAGCAATATAAAGTCCGACTGTATGTCAAAACGCATCATCGCAGTCGGCAGCTGGACTCCGTCGAAAGGTTTCGACCAGTTGCTGGAAGCTTTCGGCCCCTTATCGAAAAAATATCCCGAATGGAGCGTTGAACTATATGGCTCCGGACAGGAAGAATACCTGTTGCGGGAGATTATCGACAAATACGACATGAAAGCACAGGTAAGCCTTAATGCTCCTTGCCGTGACATTGCCGGTAAATTGATTCAGGCATCAATATATGCCTTCCCGTCACGCAGCGACGGATTCGGTCTTGTAATAACTGAAGCCATGGAATGCGGACTGCCTACCGTGGCTATGGATTGCCCGTGCGGACCATGCGAGATTGTGACGGAGCGCACCGGCATAGTTGTGCCCGATCAGGACGTCAACGCCTTCTCTCGGGCTATGGAGCGACTCATGACAGACAGCTCCCTGCGTCAACAGATGGGCAAAGCCGCGCAGACAGAAGTGGCTCGGTTTTATCCTGAAAACATAATGCCGCAATGGCTATCGATGTTCAGCGCCATGATAAAGACGGACTGACCCATTCCTAACACACCTCTTTATTTATCTCAGATGGTATTCATAATCAACCTCATATGGCTTTGTATTCTTACCTGGTTCGGATTTAAATTCCTGAATCATAAGGATTCAATCATGATGAGACTGCCTTTTTGCGATGAAAAGGCAGAGATGGCCTGCACCGGTCTGGAGGCTCTGCTGATATTCATGATCGGCACCGGCCTGATGGGACTGATTCCATTGCTGGCAATACATCTTGGAACTCTCGAGCTAATCTGCATATTGGGTATTGCGCGCGCGCCGTACAAGGCCATATATTCCACTCCGCTTAAGTTTTATACTGTTTTTCTCCTGTGGGCTGCCATCGGTATTATTTACGGAGTATCGGTAAACTATGGTGTCCGAATGATCCTTAAATATATCTATCCGTTGCTTATCGCTCTGTTTGCATCTGCTGTGATAAGAGACGTTGAGATATTCCTTAAAGCCGGACAGATGGGGCGGCGGATGGCCGTGATTTCGTTTATAACGTACTATATTCCCATGTCGGGTTTTATTTTCCTCGGCGTATTCTGGAACCGTGCGGCCTTGGCTACAAACTACATCGTATGGGTAGTTTTCTCCATAGCGCTTGCATACGCAGGAGTCAGGTCTAAGAAAAACATATTGTGGACAATAGCATTTTGTCTCCCGGCCCTCATCTGGGTTTTCAGAACAGATATCTTCGGAAGTTCCGTAGCATTGGCTACATTTTTTTTCCTGAAATACAGACTGAAGTCTCTCCCTCTGGTAATAGGCATGGCCGGATTAGCCTTGTGTGCGCTATTCTATATCCCGGCGGTAAAGGAGAAAATGTATTTCCGTCCCGATGAAGTGACTATGACAGATTTTCTGACCGGCAATGTCGACGAAAACAACATAAACACAAGCGGTAGAAAACAAGGCTGGGAAGATGTCGAACGATGGTTTTATGACGGACATGAATATAAAGGTTCCGGCACAGGCAGAGTGCAGCACTATTTCTACGAAGAAGCCCCCGGATGGCGTCGAGGCGGACAGTTGCACAACGATTTGCTGGTGCTAAAATGCGACAACGGACTTATTGGCCTCGCCCTGTTCCTGTTGTCATACCTGGCTGTGATGTTCCACTGCATGATAATATATCATAAGTCCGACAGAAACTCCGTAAAGCTATGTGCCAGTGTTGCCGGCGCTGCCCTCATGGGCATATTAGTGACAACCTACAGCGACAATACCATATCCTACTCCATGGCAACGCTCGCCTACCCCTGGGCATTCTATGGCATGGCTCTCGGATTGGCAAAACGAGAAAAAGACACTGCCGGTCTCTGAATCAATGATATGACATTCATATCCTCAGACATTTCCAAAGGAAAAATCGAAAATAACCTTTCCAGAACATTCGATTTCCTCAGGTTTCCGTTGGCTCTTTTTGTTGTGTATCTGCACATAGTCCCCACTCTCTGTCTTGAGAGCGCTGAGACATCCATAATTCGCGTCACCTATCCCGTTTACTATTGGATAAACAACAGCATATGCACTTTAGCAAATCTGGCCGTACCATGTTTCTTTATTATTTCCGGATATCTGATGGGCTTCAATATGACATCCTTTCAGCCCGGAATATACCTTTCTAAATTATATCGGAGATGCTTCACATTGCTTATTCCATACATTATATGGAATATTGCCTGTGTGATATATCTGCATCTTACAGGACAGATTGAATACGTGCCGTCCTGGGCTGCCACATTTATTCAGCCTGTCAACTTTCCACTATGGTTTTTAAGGAACCTTATTGTCCTGAATCTACTTTATCCGGTCATATGGTGGATGGCCGCCAGACTGAAATTACCTTTCCTGATTTTTTCCTTCGTTTTGTTTTCAGTGCTTCCTTTGTTCTGTGACCCATACTCTTTTGCAAATCAAACCGCCGTATCATTATTGATGTTCTATGCAGGCGTGTTTTGGGGAATCAACAGCTATACCGTTTGTAATTTCCGTCCGACAGTTCTGATTTCGATAATTATCACAGGAATCACCGCCTACATCATCGACCTTTTTCACTTCCTGCCCATATCGGCATATATCAACAACGTATATCTGCTGACCGGAACCCATGCCTTGATTATATTGAATTATCTTGCCGTCAAGCACTACCGGATAGTGACAATACCGATTTTGACATCAGCAAGTTTCTTCATATATGTCTCCCATAAATTAGGACCGACTTTCATATCAAAACGGCTGGAAATTTTACTTCCAGCAGATTCTGAGATAACCCGAATCGTTATCTTCCTGATTTGTCCGGTCATTGCATCCGGTATCTGCGTACTGACGTATTATGCCCTGAGTAAAATCAGTCCACGATTCTTAAAGATACTCACCGGCAAATAATTTACATCCATGAACCTTGGCAATATCAAAAATATGGTGCGCAGGATGCACAGATATGGCATATGGCTCAGCATTTCAAACCTTATACTTGTGTATGGTCGTCGACACCTCCCGCCATCAATAATAAAAAAGACAAGCGACAGCCGCAATAAACTCATCCGCCGTAAAGTAAGCCATTACCTGCCGACAATATCAGACCCCATCTGCACACCCACTCCACTCATCATAAAAGACAATGCAATCTGGGTGTGCTGGCTACAGGGAGAAGAACACATGCCTGAACTGGTACGCATCTGCTGGAAATCCATTCAGAAAAATTCAGCAGGCCATGACGTTGTCCTTCTGTCTTTGGACAATTATTCAGACTATGTGGTCATACCACCTGTAGCATTAAACAAATACATCGACAAAAAGCTGAGCCATGCCCATTTCGCCGACATCATTCGTATGAACCTTCTGGCTCAGCAAGGCGGTCTTTGGCTTGATGCCACAATGCTCCTTACGGCGCCTGTCGCACAGAGTATATTCGACATGCCTTTCTTCTCCATCAAGACACGTCCCCAGGGCTACTTCGTTTCCGACTGCCGATGGGCTGTGTTTACGCTGGCATGCAAACGCGGCTGCGACATAATGCCACGTGTTGCAAAAGCTTTCGAGAACTATATGGAGAACAACGATATCCTGATTGATTATTTCCTGTTCGACCACTTCATTGACATTCTATACCGCACGGATGACACTGTCCGACGGATTATAGACGCTGTACCCTTCAACAATCCTGATGTCCACGCCCTACGCACATTAATCGCTCAAGATTACAACGAGCCATTGATGAATAAAATGACAGAATCCACGCAGATGTTCAAATTGAACACCCGCACCTGGTCTCCAGCAGAGCTGGAATCCAATCCGAAATCCCTGTATCAATTTCTGAAGAAAATTTAGGAGCTGTTAATCAGGGTGATTAACTCAAGGGGGAACGCCATACAATACAATCGGCATCTGAAGCATCAGAATTAAACTAACAGAACGAGAAGTAATCCTGACGGCAGAAAACACTCGGGATTTGACTTACCGGAGTCAGCATCCGGTTTTAGACATACTTTTATGATTTCCGTTGTAATTCCCCTTTACAATAAGGAGCAATCCGTCAAGAACACCATACGCACAGTTCTTGACCAGACATTTCAAGACTTCGAGATTGTAATAGTGGACGATGGCTCTACCGATCACTCCGCAGAGAAAGTGCTTGAGATTTCAGATTCACGCATACGGCTGATCAGTCAAAGCAATGCCGGCGTATCCGTAGCTCGCAATCGCGGAATAAGCGAAGCCGATGGCGAATTCATCGCATTTCTTGACGCAGACGATGTCTGGAGTTCTGATTATCTGATGACGATGCACCGGCTTACTGCCGCTTTCCCACAATGCGACGTATTTGCGTCAAATTACAATTTCCGCCAACCCGACGGAACGCTCAAACCGACTGTCATAAACCGGCTTCCATTCCGGGGGGAAACCGGACTGCTTACAAACTACTTTGAAGTAGCGTCCTGCTCACATCCTCCCCTCTGGACCTCAGCCGTGATGGTTAGAAAATCGGCAATGCTTGCCGTTGGCGGTTTTCCACCTGGTGTAAAATCCGGGGAAGACCTGCTTACATGGGCTCGCCTTGCTTGTCGATACAACATCGCATATTGCAATATTCCGATTGCTACATTCGTAGCAGATGGTTACGGCATCCACGACAGGCCCAAACGCATTCCCTCTGAAAAAGACTATGTCGGCGACGAGCTGGCACGATTGTATATTTCATGCCGTTCCCGGAGCCTGAAGCGGTATGTAGCTCACTGGCACAAGATGCGCGCCAACATATACATGCGCCTGCGTATGCGCCGCCTGTCTGTAAAAGAATGCCTTGTCGGATTAAAATACCATCCGACCAATATCAAGCTGTACGCCTTTATGTTCCTGAATATGCTTCCGTCAAGGCTTCAGCCTTTCTGAAAATAGTATGAACACAGATAATCCTAACGGTTGTAAACTCGCACCAATTGCCATTTTTGCATTCAACCGCCCCGACTCACTGACGCGGCTCCTTGACTCCCTGTCGAAAAACAAGCTATATGCCGAATCTCCGAAATACATATTTATCGACGGGCCGCGCGACGAAAGGGATACCCCGCAAGTTGAACAAGTGGCGGAAATTGCCGGACAGCACGGACTGAATATCGTACGATCGTCGCGCAACCTGGGACTCGCACGCAACATCATAGGAGGCATCAGCCGAATTTTAGAACAGTATGACCGAGTGATTGTGGTCGAGGACGACCTTTACTGCGCACCCTCGTTCCTGCTATACATGAATCAGGCGCTGGAATTCTACAAGCAAGCACCCGCCATACTTTCCATATGCGGCTACGGGCTTAAAATCAAGCGCCCCGGAAACTACAGCGGCGATGTGTACCTCTCCAACAGATCATCGTCATGGGGATGGGGCACTTGGGCCGACAGATGGGCAGAAATAGACTGGGACATACCGGATTGGCAGCAACTTAAAAAGAAACCGGGGATAAAAAGCGGATTCAACCGCGGAGGCAGCGATATGTATGGAATGCTCGACGACTATAAAAAAGGCCGGAACAATTCCTGGGCAATAAGATTTTGCTTCCACCAGTTCCGCTACGGGCTCTATTCGGTTCATCCGTTTCTATCACTCGTCGCCAATGAAGGCTACGGAACATCCGCTACAAACTGCCGCCAGAAATACTCACGCTTTAAGGTTGACATGAATCTGTCTGAAGGCACCATATTCAACCTCACGGACAATATTTCGCCCGACAATAGAATATTACGCCGGCTGCGTTCATATCACTCAATTCCCATACGTATTTACAGCCGTCTGCGCCGGCTGCTCGACATTTAGAACTTCTATTCCGCCCTCTTCAGCACTTGTGTGCGTACCCTGCACCACGTTCTGAAGAGTTCAAACATAGACTGATGAAAATACTGTTAGTACACAACGATTACGGAAAATACTCCGGTGAGGAAGCCGTTGTCGACAAGATGGCATTGATGCTTGAGGCATCGGGGCATCATGTCGCACAATTAAGAATGAGTTCCGCGAAAGTTATCGGGTCTACAATTGGAAAAATCCACGGATTCGTGGCAGGAATACATAGTCCGTCAGGCATTCTCGCAATGAGGAGGGCTCTGAAAAAAGAGAAACCCGATATAGTGAATATTCACAATCTCTATCCGTTCATTTCGCCGGCTGCATTACGTGTATGTAAAAAAGAAGGAGTACCGGTCGTAATGACCGTACACAATTTCCGGCTGATCTGCCCCACCGGACTATTCATGCGAGACAACAAACCATGCGAACTTTGCCTCCGCAAAGGAAATGAATGGGGATGCGTGAAATACAACTGCGAGAACTCGCTGGCGAAATCCATCGGATATGCCGTACGCAATGCCGTGGCAAGAATCAATCGATACTATATAGACAATGTCGACTGCTTTGCATGCATAACTGATTTCCAACGGCAAAAACTGATAGAAGCCGGATTCCCCGCCGAAAAGATAACCGTTATTCCAAACTCAACGGATACAGCCGTTGAAGCATGCTTGAACGACGGAGACTATGTGGCATATAGCGGACGCATAAGCCGGGAGAAAGGCGTTGATCTCATAATTGAAGCCGCCAGGCGTAATCCCGACATCCCCTTCAGGCTCGCCGGTGCAGTTCGTGATACCGGCCTCATTTCTGATCTGCCTGAAAATGTTGAGCATGTCGGTTATCTGTCAGGACAAAAACTGCATGATTTCTATGCTAATGCAAGATTTTTTGTCATGGCGTCCCGATGGTACGAAGGATTTCCAATGACTATACTTGAGACCGCACGATTCGGAAAACCGATGATTGCACCGGATCACGGCGGATTCACCGAAATAATCGGTCATGGCGACAGCGCCATCGGAATGCTGACTGTTCCGGGCGACATCAGCACATTATCCGGCTCGATACGCAATCTGTGGGATAACCCCTCACAATCAAGACTGTTTGGAGACAAAGCCCATAGAAAACTCGTAAACTGCTATTCCGACACTATTGTGTCTTCAATGTGGAATAACCTCCTTTACCAATTGATTCAGATAAAAAACTTTGCGTATCAGGCTAACAACATATAGCGCAGACTAATAACACTTAAATTGTAGAGCAATTCACGGAGGAGACTCCGGACATAACAAATCCAATTACTTACATTTTCAGACTTAATCTCTTATGGAATATTATTTCAATATCCGTTATGAGTTTATGCGTCAACGGGTACATAAGGCTATCGAAGAACGGCTTTCAGCACCAGGGTCTGATTACATCTGTGTGGCTGACGGAGTGATAATGAATACCGCCAACCGGCAGAAACACTATCTCGACGTTGTGAACGGGGGCATGTTCTCAATTTGCGACAGCAGCTACGTTCCTTTATATATTAAGCTGATCCACGGCAAAAAACTCGAACAATATTGTGGCAGCGAAATATTCTCCGACATCATTGCAAGCCGTAAATACCGCATGATCTTTCTGGGGACTCAGCAAAACATTCTAAACGGCCTCAGACAGAATCTGATGAAACTCAATCCACACATTTGCGATATGAAGTTCATCGAACTGCCCTTCTGCAAAGTGGATGATTTTGACTATCCCTCAATAGCGAGACTCATCGAAGAAGATAGAGCTGACATAATCTGGATTGCTTTGGGAGCACCCAAACAGGAATACTTCATGTCTAAGCTGAAACCACACCTGAATCATGGCGTAATGATAGCGGTCGGAGCAGCCTTCAAATTCTTCAGTGGCGTTGATACCAACCGTGCTCCCCAATGGATGGTCCGTCACCACATGGAGTTTGTTTACCGCCTGGCTCAGGAACCGTCCAAACAGTTCGGACGCTGTTTTAACATTGTCCGGACCCTTCCGTCTCTCCTCGTATCGGAGTGGAGAAGGAAATCCACACCGGCCGACACTCTCTCCGCAACATAACACGGTCAGTTCTCCAAAAAGAACGAGGCAGTCCAAAAACCGGACTGCCTCGTTCTTTTTGGGTTGTTGTCTTATCAATGACGCAGATAAGTTTTCTTACCATTGATTATGTACAATCCCTCAGGCAAAGCCCTGACAGCATCCGAGCCTGCCTCACGAAGCAGAAGTATGCCTTGAAGGTTGTATACGGTATAGGCCTCGCTCTCCTCAGCGGCGACATCGTCAATGCCTGAATATATCGTGACGGGAGCGTAGGTGAACTCTTCAGTGGAAGTCCAGCCTGCAAAGTCGCTGTGGCGGCGTGTCAGATGCCCTTTGGCGTCGTAGCTGTATTCGATATCCATTTCGGGTTCAGTCCTGCCGTCGGGATATTCATTGCAAGAACTGTATCTGATGACGTTGCGCGAATCGTCTACGGTATAACTCGTCACATTGTTATAGCCGTCGTAGCTATAGAAAATGCTAAGTGTATTATCCTCCACCTTGCTCAAGGGTTCGACTGAATAATTCAGGACCCAGTCGTTCTTATCCGTGTCCCAGATGTAGCTTATAAGATTTGTTTCCGGATACGTGATTATATTGGGATCAGACCCATGGGGCTTCGGCTCGAAGTAATCATTATACAGAATAGTTGGCTCTACCGGCATATGGTACTCGAAACTTGCTGCCGGATAGCGTTCTCTCACTTCCTTCAAACTGGGGACCCACTCCTCCAGAGCAGCAACCCAGTAGTAATAGGTGACAACCCTGTTCAGACCGGGATTGACAACAATCTTGGTCTGCGGTACGATATTGTGTTCAAGGTCGATGGTGCGCTTAATTGTTACCTCGCTGCCATCGGGCATCTTCTCCACAAGGTCGCGTATAGTGCATCCCGTATGCTTCCATGTATCGGTATCATAGTCGTATTCGTAATAATCGTATATACCCGCCTTATGATCCGTGACGGTACGGTCGCCTCTTTTCATTACTCCTGCCCCGTCATATCCGTAAGAATCGCTGACGGACTTGTCCTCTACTGCGTCATAAATCAGTTTGGAACTGAGTCTCAGCTCGCCGCCGCCGGGACGTCTGTATTCATTGCGTGTAAAACCGCCTTAGTCGTCGTAAGCCACCTCATACCTGAATTTCACCTGATTATTCTCATCAAGCATCGTATACGATGTGACGCGGCCCTCGTTGTCGAACACACATGTATAATCCATCAGTTCCAGTGTCCCCGTGAGCTTCGCCCAGTCATCCCCGGCCCAGACGAGCCACGTCTGTAGTCCGTTGTCTTCGTTGATAACCCGCAGGCGTTTGAACTCCGTGCCTTCGCTATCGCGGTAGCTGTAATCTGCCGTAATTCCGTCCACCTGCGTGACTATGGCATAATTGCCTGTAGTTTCGTCATACGTGATGCCGTTCAGGGTATGTGTGTCGGCATCGAGCAGATAGTAGCTCGTGGTGCTTGTTCCGCCGTATATCAGATTTGTGCATTCAGCCCTTACAAAATTGCCTTTGAAATAGGTATAGGTTGTTTTTAAAGTCGGGAGCAATTGCATTTTACCGTCCACTGTCTGCTGGTAGTATTCAATTGTCCAGCATTCATCGGGGTGCCGGACTGGATCCGTCAGATTGCGGTAACTGTCGGAATACTCGGTCTTTTTTGTAATGCTCCACTCACCGTATGAGTTCATGCCGCTGATTACGAAATAAGAACCGTCGCCGGGCACCTCGAAATTACTCAGGGTACCAAAACCGGGTACAGCCTCACCGTTCTCATAATTAATATTCCAGCTGCCGCAAAAGTAACCGTTAACATTGAAAAATTCATATAAGTCATAGGACTTCACCCAATCGCTACCGTCGAAATTTTCCCTATGATAAATTGTATAGTTGTCGGTTTCACCTATTGTATAGGATGTGCGGAAGTTTTTTGCCTCTGTCGATTCCTCCAGCCACGTAAAACGGTCGGAGCCTTTCGGGGTGAAACGTTTCCAACGGTATTCAGTTTTCATTTGGTTGGACTCATCATACTGTATGGAATATACGGCATAGCCCTCGGTGTCATACTCTACATGGTAACTTGCGTATGACGATTTGTAGTCCTCGGTTTCCACCATTCCATTGGAATGGAACGTGCGCACATTCTCGTCCTCCAGTGCGGATGTCGATGCATTGGTGCGCGTTTTCCTGTCCCATGCCTTTCCGGGAATAGCCCAGTGGTATTCGGTATTGAGCACGAGGCCACCTAAATCTTCAGATGCAAGAAAGCCGTACCGGTCGTAGCCATAGGTTGTCACGTTCGGTTCGTTTTCGCCGTACTGTGAAGTGTATTTTATCAGTCGGTCCTCTTCGTGCGTCGCTTCTTCTTTCATCACCAGACGCGGAGGTGTTTTCGTGGTGAGCGTCGCTCCGGTCGGAGCTTTTTCAGTCTGTACCTGAATAGACGGCTGCGGTTCATATTCGCCGAATCCGGGCACTATCGTGTGCCTCGGCGAAGACCACATGCTGCACGTGCCGGCAGCAACCATGCACACGGCAAGATAAAGCGTCTTTTTCATGTAATGGATTAAGGGTTAAATGGTTTAAAAATAGGTTTATATACAGTTTTTGCAAATTTACGCAAAAATTACCCCCCCCCACAAGTTAATAATTGTTAAATTCAACATAAAACCCTCTGCCGCAGGTACGACAGAGGGTTTTGTAAGTAAAAGTCTGTATGGATTATGCTTCGTAGAGCGCCATCTGGGAGGGATCGAAGGAGGCAATGAACTCGGCATGACGGGCAACCTCGGCCTGTGCCATCTTGGCATAGACGCGGGCGCTGCGTGCGAACGACTCCGTGCGGGTGGCGTCGAGCAGCAGGAGGTGGCTCATGATGATGTTGCCTGCCATCTCAACAAGGCGGCGTGCCATGAAGTCGGTGAAGCGGGTATCGCCCACGGCATTCACCTTCTCAACGGCCTTGGCATAGGTGTCGGTCAGACCGGCGAGCATTTCTTTGACGTCGGCCAGGCTTTCGGCCACGGGCTGCTCGGCATAGCTGTTGATGAGGTTGAGATAGGTGCCGGTGGTGACGTGGCGGATTGCCGCTACCACCTGGAGCTGAGTCGTACCTTCGTAGATGCTCGTGATGCGGGCATCGCGATAGATGCGCTCGCAGGCATAGTCCTTCATGAAGCCGCTGCCGCCGTGCACCTGGATGCAGTCGTAGGCGTTCTGGTTGCAGTATTCGCTTGTCATGCCCTTTGCAAGAGGAGTGAGGGCGTCGGCCAGGCGGCTGTAAGCCTTCATTTCCTTACGCTCGTCGGGCGTCAGGCTGCGCTCCTTGGCGATGTCCTCGTAGGCCTTGTACAGGTCTACGTAGCGGGAACATTCGTAGAGCAGCGTGCGCGATGCGTCCAGCTTGGCCTTCATCACGCTTATCATTTCGGCTACGGCGGGGAACTCGATGATGGCCTTGCCGAACTGCTTGCGCTCCTTGGCGTAGGCCAGAGCCTCGCGGTAGGCTATCTCGCTGACACCGACGCTCTGTGCGGCGATACCGAGGCGGGCGCCGTTCATCAGAGCCATCACATACTTGATGAGGCCCATGCGGCGGGAGCCGACGAGTTCTGCCTTAGCGTCCTTGTAGACGAGTTCGCAGGTGGGCGAGCCCTTGATGCCCATCTTGTTCTCGATACGGCGCACGGTCACACCGCCGTCGCGCTTGTCGTAGATAAACATGGAGAGGCCGCGGCCGTCTCTTGTACCCTCCTCACTGCGGGCGAGCACGAGATGGATGTCGCTGTCGCCGTTGGTGATGAAGCGCTTCACGCCGTTCAGGCGCCATGTGCCGTCGGGCTGCTCGGTGGCCTTGAGCATCACGCTCTGGAGGTCGGAGCCGGCGTCGGGTTCGGTGAGGTCCATCGACATGGTCTCGCCCTGACATACGCGGGGAATGTATTTTGCCTTCTGCTCCTCGCTGGCGAATTCATATATCGTCTCGGCGCAGTCCTGGAGGCCCCAGAGGTTCTCGAAGCCCGTGTCGGCGCGGCTGACAATGTCGGCGGCCATGATGTAGGGAGTGATGGGGAAGTTGAGTCCGCCGAAGCGACGGGGCATCGACATGCCCATCAGGCCGGCCTTGCGGCATACATCGAGGTTGGTCTCCGTTGCGGAAGCATAGTGGGCGTGGCCGTCGGAGCAGCTTGCTCCCTCGTGGTCTACGCTTTCGGCATTCTCGGCGATCACATTGCCGCAGATGTCGCCCACGATGTCGAGCACACGCTCATAGTTGTCCATGGCGTCCTCGAAATCGACGGGGGCGTAGTCGTAGTTCTCGGCGTCGGCATAGTTGCGTTCCTTGAGCTCTACGATTTTGCGCATCAGGGGATGGTTGAGATGATGGCGCAAATCGGGATTGTCGGTAAAGAAGTTGGCCATAGCTTATTTGGAGTTTTTCTTGTAATACTTGATGAGTTTCGGAACCACTTCCTCCATCGGGCCGTTGATGACATAGTCGGCGATGGTGTTGATGGGAGCGTCGGGGTCGGTGTTGATGGAGATGATGATACTGCTGCCCTGCATGCCGGCGATGTGCTGAATCTGGCCGGAGATGCCGCAGGCGATATACAGTTTGGGACGTACTGTCACACCGGTCTGACCTATCTGACGGTCATGGTCGATGAAGCCTGCGTCGACGGCGGCACGCGATGCGCCCACCTCGGCACCGAGAGTATCGGCCAGGTCAAAAAGCAGCTGGAAGTTCTCCTTGCTGCCCACGCCGTAACCGCCGGCCACGATGATGCTCGCACCCTTAATGTTGGTCTTGGATTTCTCGATGTGGCGGTCGATGATTTCCACGGCGTAGTCCTCGGGAGAGGTATAGCGCGAAGCGTCGAGGCTGATGACCTCACCCTTGTGGTCGGGGTTGTAAACCTCTTTCTTCATCACGCCCTCACGCACGGTAGCCATCTGCGGACGGCACTCGGGATTCACGATGGTAGCCACGATGTTACCGCCGAAAGCAGGACGTATCTGATAGAGCAGGTCCTTGTACTCCTTGCCGGTCTTGGGGTCGGTGTGGTCGCCGATTTCCAAAGCCGTGCAGTCGGCGGTGAGGCCGCTGTGCAGGCACGAGCTTACGCGGGGACCGAGGTCACGGCCTATGCAGGTGGCGCCCATGAGGCAAACCTGAGGCTTGATCTCGCGGAAAAGATTTATCAGCACGGCTGCGTGCGGATTGGAGGTATAGGGGTACAGACGCGGGTCCTCTACTTTGTAGACCACATCGGCGCCGTAAGGAAAGAGCTGCTTCTCGATGCCCTCGAGCTTGTCGCCGATGACGAGAGCCTCCAGCTTGACGCCGAGACGGTCGGCCAGCACGCGGCCCTTGGTGAGGAGTTCCAGACTGACATCGGCCACATGGCCGTCCTCGTACTCGCAGTAAACTATAAGATTGTTGGTATCTGCCATAATTGTAGGTTAGCCTATTGTGTGGTTAGCGATAAGGTCCTGAATGAGCTTCTCCACGACGGCATCGTCGGCCGCATCGAGTGTAAGGGCTTCCTTGGCGGTGAACACCACGTTGACGATGCCCTTTACCTTTGTGGGCGAGCCGGGCAGACCGATCTGCTCGGGGTCGGCCTCGATGAATGCTGCGTTCCACTCCTCGATGTTGAGGTCGGGGCGCTCAGCCAGCTTCTGCTGCTGTTCGGGGCTAAGCGATGCCTTCTCGGAGGAAGATGCGGAGCGCTTGTACTTCATCACGCGCTTTGCGTTGCGCGGACGGCACTCGGCCGCACTGCCGTTGACGGTGATTACGCAGGGCAGAGGAGCCTTCACGGTCTCCACGCCATGCTCGAGACGGCGCAGCACGGTGACGTGGCCGTCCTCCAGCGAGAGAATGTCCTCAGCGTATGTAACCTGCGGCAGGCCGAGCTTTTCAGCTATCTGCGGACCCACCTGGGCCGTGTCGCCGTCGATGGCCTGACGTCCTCCGAGTATGATGTCGAAGTTGCCGAATTTCTTCACGGCCTGGGCCAGCGAATACGACGTAGCCAACGTGTCGGCACCGCCGAGGCAACGGTCAGTCAGCACTATGCCATGGTCGGCGCCTCGGTAGATGGCCTCGCGGATAATCTCTGCGGCACGCGGCAGACCCATGGTGAGAATAGTCACGGTGGCGCCGGGATTCGCGTCCTTAAGGCGTAAAGCCTGCTCGAGGGCGTTCAGATCCTCAGGGTTGAAGATGGCCGGAAGCGCGGCACGGTTGATGGTACCGTCTTCTTTCATGGCATCCTTGCCGACATTGCGGGTATCCGGTACCTGCTTTGCCAACACAATGATGTTCAAACTCATAACTATATTTGCTTATAGTGATTAAATTTTTTCAAAATTTCTCGGCAAAGGTAACAAATTATTGGCTATAATCAAAATATAAAGGCTGTTTACGCGTCAAATCACGCGCCAAAAAACATTTTTTGGAAAAATTTCGCCAAATTATTTGGCAGTTTCAGAAATTAGACCTAACTTTGCACTCGCAATCAGAAATGGTGAGTTTAGCTCAGTTGGTTAGAGCGTCGGATTGTGGTTCCGAAGGTCGTGGGTTCGACCCCCACACCTCACCCCAATGAAATAACGTAACTTTGCAAAACTGAATTCAATGCGCGACGTGATGTCGGGCATTGTTTTTTATATAATATTCAGCAACATATGGACCATATAGACCCCTACATAGCCGAACTGCTCGAAACCGAGGCCGCACGCCTGAACGCTCCCGCATTCATCGCCGACGACCCTGTGCAGTTCCCGAGACGATTCTCCGCCCCTACCGACATCGAGGCCGCGGCCCTGCTCTGCGCTACCATAGCCTGGGGCAAACGAGCCATGATATGCCGCAACTGCGAGCGTCTGCTCGACATTATGGACAACCGGCCCACCGAATACATCCTCAGCGGAGAATACGAAGCGCTGAACGACGGGAAGAACATCCACCGCACTTTTTTCCAGGCCAATCTGAAGCACTGGCTGCGCGGACTGAACCGCATATTCCGCAAATACGGCAGCGTTGAAGGTCTTGCTGCGGCACGAGGAGTTGCCGATGAACCTGCCCCCGCATGGGCACTCGCCCGCGAGCTGAACACAGAGATGGCTGCCGCCAACGACAGCTGCCACGACTCACGCTGCCTGCCGCAGAATCTTGAATCCACAGCCCTGAAGCGCCTGAACATGGCTCTCCGCTGGCTCGTGCGACGCGACGGCATCGTAGACCTCGGCATATGGAATGCCCTCACACCCGACAAGCTGTACATTCCGCTGGACGTTCATGTAGGCAACACAGCCCGCGACCTCGGACTCCTCACCCGCCGCAGCAACGACAGGCGAGCCGTGGAAGAACTCACCGCCATGCTGCGCCGACTGCGCCCCGACGACCCCGTGGTCTATGACTTCGCCCTCTTCGGCATCGGCATAAAGGGGAGCAAAGTGAAAGACGCTTAGACGCCGTTGCTCTGGCCCGAACTCAGGCCGCTGTTGCCATGGAAGAACTTGTCGAGATGTTTTTCCTTGAATTTCTGGAGTATGACCCAGAAGTTGGGCACGAACAGAGTGCCTACAACGGCATTCACAGCCATACCGAACACCACCGCCGAGCCGAGAGCCACGCGGCTGCCGGCACCCGCGCCGGTGGCGAACAGCATGGGCATGACGCCGAACACAAATGCGAGAGCCGTCATCATGATGGGACGGAAACGCACCCTGCCGGCATCCATCGCCGCGGTGGCTATATCCTGCCCGGCGGCGCGGTAGTCGCGCGCATACTCCACAATCAGGATGGCATTCTTCGCCGAGAGCCCCAGCAGCAGGATAATGCCTATCTGTGTATATATGCTGATGCTCTGCCCCATGAATATACATCCCGTGACAGCGCCGAGAATGGCCGTTGGCATCGCAATCACGACGGCTATCGGGTCGGTAAGACTCTCGTATTGCGCGGCAAGCACCAGGATTGTGATTATAACGGCGAGAATGAGGACGAACGTCACAGTCGTGCCTGACTGAGTTTCCTGATATGCCTCGCCGGTCCAGGCGTATCCGTAGTTTTCACCTACAGCATCCGAAATCACCTCTTCCATGGCGGCAATCGCATCGGACGAGCTCACGCCCTTGGCAGGAGTAGCCGTCAGCGAGGCCGTCTGGTACATATTATAACGGCTCACGGTAGCCGAGCCGAACGACGGCTCCATAGTGGCGAATGCGCTGAAAGGCACCATATCGCCGGATGCGTTGCGCACGCTCAGAGCCAACACATCGGCTATGCGTCCGCGCGAGGCGGCATCGCCGCGCACCGTCACCTGATAGACGCGTCCGAATTCCACAAAATCGTTGACGTAGCTGCCGCCCATGAACGCCGACAGAGCCGAGTAGACGCTCTCCAGCGTGAGGCCGCGCAGTTTCACCTTGTCGCGGTCTACTTTCAGCGTGTACTGCGGTATGGCACCCTCGTAAAGAGAGCTCACCGACGCTATGCGCGGGTCTTTGGCTGCGGCGGCACGGATGTCCTCAAGAGCAAGGCTCATGGCCTGCGCCCCGCGGTTGTTGATGTCGAGCAGCTGCATCTCCAGACCCGACGACATGCCCAGGCCCGGTATGGCAGGCGGATTGAGTGCGAATACTATCGGTTCCTGCATCGCGGCACCGAAAGCCTCGATCTGTCGTATGACTTCGTTTACGCCCTCTTCTTTGCTCTTGCGCTCGTCCCATGGCTTGAGTATTACGAACATCGAGCCGACGTTGCCGCCCGAACCGCCCCCGAGAAAACTGGTGCCGGCTATAGCCATGACATTCTTGACGACCGGAATCGTGGCGACACTGTCTGCCAGACGGTTCATGACCTTCTCCGTACGGTCGAGCGACGCGCCGGAAGGCAGCTGTACAGAGGCGATGCAGTAACCCATATCCTCTGCCGGGATATAAGACGTCGGCCAGCGCAGGAAACCCCAGAAAGCGGCTCCCGTCAGCACGAAATACAGCGCGACGGCCACCCAGGGCTTGCGCACGAAGCGGCCAACGACCTTCATGTAGGTGCCGTTGCAGACGTCTTCGCCCTTTCGCCACCAGCGGAAAAGGAAGAAACGCGGCGACTTGGAGGCCGGCTTCAGGAACAAGGCGCACATGGCGGGCGTGAACGTAAGAGCGTTGAAGCCCGAGAAGGCCGTACTGATGGCAATCGTCAGGGCGAACTGTTTGTAGAGCTCGCCTGTGATGCCGCTGACAAGGGCGGTAGGTATGAACACCGACAACAACACGAGCACCTCGCCTATCACAGGCCCCTGCAGTTCTATCATAGCCTTCTCCGCCGCCTGACGCGGATTCAGTTTTCCTTCGTCAAGCAGGCGCGAGCAGTCCTCCACCACCACGATGGCGTCGTCCACCACAATTGCCACAGCCAGCACAAGGCCGAACAGCGTCAGCGTGTTGATGCTGAATCCCATCACCTTCATCACCGCGAAAGTAGCTATAAGCGACACCGGAATAGTGAGCATAGGGATAATGACGGCACGCCAGCTCTGGAGGAACAGCAGAATGACTATCATGACTATGAGAGTGGTCTCCAGCAGCGTGACGAGCAGATCGTCTATGGATGCCGTCACAAATTCTGTGGAGTTCTGCAATATTCTGACGGTGACACCCGGAGGCAGACGGCGCGAAAGTTCGTCAAGTTTCTTTTCCACGCCCTTGACTACGTCCAGAGCATTTGCACCCGGGAGCTGATATACACCGATCAGCGCCACCTGCTGGCCGTTCACGCGCGCCACCTGGGAGTAATCGCTGCTGCCCAGCTCCACCATCGCTATGTCGCGCAGGCGCAGCATGCCGCCGTCAGCATCGGTGCGTATCACTATGTTGCCGAACTGGGAGGAATCGGTGAGGCGTCCGGGCGTCGTTATCGTGAACTCGAACGCCTGGCCGGGAGCCGACGGCTGCGTACCCACCGAGCCGGCCGACACCTGTATGTTCTGCGACTGCACAGCCGTCATCACATCCTGAGGCGTAAGGCCGCGTGCGCGCATCTTCTGAGGGTCGAGCCACACGCGCATGCTGTACTGGCCGCCGCCGAAGGCCCCTACTCCGCCCACGCCGGGCACACGGGCTATTTCGTCCGTTATGTTGATGTTGGCGTAATTGGTGAGGTACAGGGCGTCGTATCGCTCCGGGTCGTTGCTCTCAAGCGCGGCGAAAAGAACTATGTCCGACGACTCGGACATCACCGACACGCCTTGCTGTTTCACCGCCGCAGGCAATTGCGCGTCGGCCATGGCTATGCGGTTCTGCACCTTTACGGCAGCCTCGTCAAGGTCAGTGCCGACCTCGAATGTAATGGTAAGGGAATAAGAACCGTCGCTTCCGCAGGTACTGCTCATGTACATCATATCCTCCACGCCGTTCACCTGCTGCTCCAGTGGCACGGCTATGGTCCGGGCCACGGTTTCGGCGTCCGCACCGGGATATGTAGCCATCACGCGCACGGTCGGAGGAGTGATGTCGGGATATTGGGCCACCGGGAGGGTATTGATGGTCAGCACGCCCGCGAGCAGCATCACCACCGCGAGAACGATGGAAAAAATCGGGCGCTCGATGAAAAATCTTGAGAACATGATGCTTACCTATCGTGATGAGGAAACAGGATTGACAGTCATGCCGTCGCGCACCTTAAGCATCGCCGAAGTGACGTATCGCGCGCCGGGCTCCAGGCCGGACGTGATTATGCGCATGGAATCGTCGGCCATATCGCCCGTCTTCACAGGCGTATACACCACCCGGTCGGAATCGTTGACGGTATAGAGATATTTGCCGAGCTGGTCGGTCGACAGGGAGGCGTCGCGCACCAGCACAGCCCGCGGGTCGATACCGGCCGGAACGGAAATCTCCACATACATGCCGGGGCGAAGTTCATCATAAGGATTATCGATAGTCATCTCCACCGTCAGCGTACCTGTCGACTTGTCCATATCCGGTGCCACATATAAATAGTCGGCCTTATATTTGTGCTCCAGCGGCTGCGTGAACGACACAGGCACCGTTCCCGTGCCCTGAGGCAGACTGCGTGCCACATCCCGGGCCAAAGCAGCATCTTCTATGGCAAAAGTAGCTATCACCTCGCTGTTGTCGAATATCTCGCATAACTCCACCGGAGATGCCTCGCCGCTGACATAATTCCCCACCGAGAGGATATTGTCAGTGACGCGTCCCGTTATCGGCGCCGTCACCGTGCAGTAGCCGAGGCGCGTACGGGCCACGCTCAGAGCCGCCTCGGCATTGCTGATGGCTGCCGCCGAAGTGCGGGCCGCGCTACGCGCCTGCTCCAGCTCCATCTCCGACACGGCATCGCTCCGCCAGGCCTTCTCCATGGCCGCCAGATGCTTCACGGCATAATCATTCTCGCTGCGCGCCGTGGCGAGCGCCGCCTCAGCCTGCCGCACGGCGTCACGATATGACTCGCTCTCTATGCTGAACAGCACCTGCCCCTTTCGCACTATGTCGCCGCTGGTGTAGTGCTTGGCCGTTATGGTGCCGTTCACGCGCGCCACCACGCGCACGCTCGCCGTTGCCGAGAGCGTGCCCGGAAATTTCTTGTAGAGAGTAACGGAATCTGTTACCGCTGTCGAAACCTCTATGTCGGGGGCCCCAGCGGCCTTGTCGCTGGCATGCCCGCCATGACTACAGGCCTGAAAGAAACATATTGCTGCTGCACAGGCGCCTATCAGGCATCTGGGGTTGAGATTCATCATCATAGTAGTTAAAAAGCGCCTCCGAGCGCGCGATACAGGTTGGCAAGGGCCGCGAGGGCGTTGCCGCGCGCGTCCACAAGCGAATTGGTATAGGTAAGATAGTTCATCTGCGCGTCTACGACGTTACTGAACGGCGACAGGCCCTGCGTGTACAGATCCACCGACAGCAACAGCGACTCATGGCTCTGCTCCACTACGGATTTGTAGAGGTCGATGCTGCGCAGTGCATCGTTATAGGCCGTCAGTGCGTTCGCAGCCTCGCTGCCGGCATTCAGCACGGTCTGCCGGTAGGACGCTATCTGCTCCTCCATCGCGTCGCGGGCCGAAACCACAGCCGCCCTGCGGGCCATGCCGTTGAAGACGGTCCACGAAAGCGTCGGTGCCACCGACCACGTGCCGGATCCGCTGCCGAACAGATCGCCGGGTTTGACACCCTCCGTTCCGATAGAACCGGTTATTGACAACGTAGGCAGGTAGTCCTTTCGTGCCACTCCCAGAGCTGCTGCCGCCGCATTCACCGACGCCTCCGCAGCCACAACGTCCGGACGCCCGCGCAGCATATCGGCCGGCAATTCAGAGGCGACTATGCGGCGGTATTCGGGTTGCACGCCGTCGCGGGCTTGCAGCATTGGCTCGATGACGGCAGGCTCAACTCCGCACAGCAGCGCCAGCGACTGCACGTCGGCCTGTATGCGCGTATGCAGTGCCGGCACGGAAGCCCGCGTGGAGTACAGCACCGTACGGGCCTGGGTCACGTCGAGACGCGAGGCCAGCCCGGCCTCGTAGCGCGCGACCGCCTTGCTGACAATCGTGTCCTGCGCCTCGGCATGCGCCGCCGCCACAGCCATCTGGGCCTGTGCCGTACGCAGGTCGAAATATGCCGTAGCCACACTGGCACACAGCGACACCATCGCCGCATCGTAATCGGCCCGCGAGACGTCGCGGAGATAACGGCTTTCCTTTACCCGTGAATAGTTACGGCCGAACACATCAATCTCCCAGGATGCCTGCACCCCCAGCGAATACATCCCGCCGGTCGTGCCGTCGCGCCGCGCGCGCTGCCACGAGGCCGACGCCGTTATATCCGGATAGTAGGCCGCCGATGCCTGGCGTATGGCCTGGGTAGCCTGGTCTATGCGCAGAGCAGCGACTGCGACGTCATTGTTGCCTGCCCTTGCGATAACAAGGAGCGAATCAAGCGTAGGATCGGCGAATAAGCCCCACCACTGTCCGTCATCGACAGCACGGGGCGCTACGTCCTGACATACGGCAGACGCAGGCAGCGACAGCAACAGCAGCAACAGCAGGCGGTAAATGTGGAGAGTGCGCATAAAGTGTACGGATTAGAACAACGCCCCGGACTAATCCGGCGACATTATTATAACCGCACAAATGCGCGCTTGGTTCGGTTACTCTCAGCCGATAGCGGCATCCTGACGTCGCTGACGCCTGAAGAACTCGAGCCTGTCAGGCGTAAGTCGTCCGAAAAAGAAACTGCGCGCACGGGCCGTCCCCGTGAAGCGCTCGCTCAATGCCATCATCGTGCTGCGGCGGTCTGCCACGGCGATGCATTCCACCGTATCCTCGCCGACAGCCGGAAACTCGCGCGAACTCTTGACGAGATAGGATTTTCCGGCTCGCTCTATCACGCAGTAGCCTGCCGCGAGCGAGCAGTCGTACTCATGCTTGTATTTCTTGAAAACGCTCTCGAAATGCGCCACCACGTCGCCGAAACGCTCATACTTGCGCTCGGCACCATACTTTTCCACGAACCTGTCGAACAGTATTCGGAAGCATTCGAGAGTGACGCAGGCGTCGTAAGCCGCCGAATGTGCCCGGCCGTCATCATGTCCCACCCCCAGTTCCTCGCAGCAGCGGCGCAGACTTATACCCTGCATATAGTCGAGACCGGCCTCTCGGCCGTGGCACAGCCAGAACCAGTCGCGCAGTTCCAGCACACGCTTGGAGTCCAGGCCCTGCACATACTGCCGCTTCATCTTCGCCATGTCGTTCTCGCGCACGGCGAAGCCCATGACGTAACGGCAGCGGTCGATGATAGGCTGTATGCGTCGCCGCGCCGACGAAAACGACGGTGCACCTGCCACCATTTCAGGCGTGATGTGGTGTATCTCGCTTGACCATGTGCGGTAGCGGCGCGGCTTGAAACGCTGCTGATACATCAGGCGCCCGCGCACATCGATAATCGACAGTTCCAGCATCTCCATTCCGCGTGCGAACTCTGCGTCAAAGCATATGCACGCCTCGGGCGGGAATCCCTCAAGCAATTGCCGGCTGCGCTCGTTCATGGTTCCGTAGATGTGATTGAATCGGGAATCACCTGCGCGGCGGCGTCCATATATGCATCTGCCGCACGGTCATATCCGAGGGCGCGCATATGGGCCTCCTTATGCTTTATCATCAGCAGCGCGGCCTCGCGCTCCATCGCCGTCGCATTGCTGTCGGCAAGTGCGGCGGCATCCCTCCGCCCTGCGGCTGCGGCCGAATCAAGGGCGACCGACGAGTGCGGATTGCTCATGGACCCTCCTCCGCACGCGCTCAGCAGCAGAAACAAAAATACTGATATAGCCGGTGCTCTCATAGCAGAATTATACCGAGCCTGGCGGCGGCTTCGGCGTCGGCCAGGGCGTTATGATGGTTCTTAAGATTGATGGCGAAGAAATCGCACAGCGAATCAAGCGACTTCGACGCAAGCACCCCGCGGGGAATTTTCCGACGGGCTGCGGCAAGTGTGCATAGAAACGGCCTCTCGGGCGCGTCGAGGCGATAGATACGGCAGGCTGCGTGTATGCACCGCTGGTCGAAGGGGGCGTTGTGCGCCGCGAGAGGCATATCGCCGGCCCAGGCCGAGAAACGGCGCCACACGGAGTCGAAGCACGGCGCGTCGGCCGTATCGGCTGCCGTCAGACCGTGCACACGCGTACACGACCAAAGATAATACTCCGGCTCGGGACGCACAAGGCTGTAGAATGTGTCGACAATGCGGCCGCCGCATACTTTCGCCGCACCCAGGGCGCATATGCTCCCGGGTTCGGCGTTCGCCGTCTCCACGTCCACAGCTATAAAGTCATTCATCGCTCTCCATGTACCGCGCCACGGCGTCGCGCACGTCCTCCATCAGCCACAGCGGCGTGCTCGTGGCGCCGCAGATGCCCACCGACGAGGCGCCTCGCAGCCACTCGGGGTTCAGATGAGAGGCATTCGCTATGAGGTGTGTGTCGGGATTCACCGCGCGACACTGGTCGTAAAGTATCCTTCCGTTGCTGCTCTTGGTGCCGGCCACGAACAGCACGATGCCGTGCGAGGCGGCGAAGCGTCTCAGACGCTCCACCCGCCCGCTGACCGAACGGCATATCGTGTCGTAATGCTCGAAATGGGCCTGAGGCTGCATGCGGCGTTCTATTTCCTCTATGATGCCGCGATAGCCCTCGAGGCTCTTTGTGGTCTGCGAGAACAGCGCTATGTCGCGGGTGTAGTCCAGACGGTCGAGGTCGGCCACTGTCTCCACCACTATGGCCTGCCCGTCGGTCTGCCCTACCAGGCCGTTCACTTCGGCATGTCCTGTCTTGCCGTATATCACTATCTGCGGACGCCGCGCCGGGTCGCGGTCGTAGGCGGCTTTCACCCGCTGTTGCAGTTTCAGCACTACGGGACAGGTGGCGTCCACTATGTCTATGCCGCGGCGACGCGCGGTGGCGTAGGTCGACGGCGGCTCGCCGTGGGCGCGCAGCAGCACCCGCGCACCGGCCGGAAGCGCCGACAGGTCGTCGTGCGTGATTGTGGCGAGTCCCTTGCCGCGCAGGCGCTCCACCTCGTCGCTGTTGTGTACGATGTCGCCCAGGCAGTACAGCGTGCCGCCGGCCTCAAGCTGCTCCTCGGCTTTGCTTATGGCCGTGGTGACGCCGAAGCAGAAACCCGAATCCTTGTCAATCTCTATCCGTACCATGACCGGTCAGTTGCGCTCCGATGCCTCGCGGAAGCGTTCGAGGAGCCATTCGTCCTGCTGCGCCGGCGTCATGTCGGAGTTGTCGAGCAGCACGGCGTCGTCGGCACGGCGCAGGGGGCTCTCCTCGCGCGTCTCGTCTATGTGGTCGCGTTCCCTCACGTTGGCAAGCACCTCGGCATAGTCCACATCGCCGCCGGCGGCCATCATCTCGTCGTAGCGGCGCCGGGCGCGCGTCTCGGCAGGCGCGTTCACGAAGATTTTCAGCTCGGCGTCAGGGAAGACGGTGGTGCCTATGTCGCGGCCGTCCATCACGATACCGCCCTCGCGGCCCAGCGCCTGCTGCATGGCCACCAGGGCATGGCGCACCTGCGGAATGGCTGCCACGGGCGACACGCTTTCCGACACCCGCAGCGACCTGATCTCTTTCTCCACATCCGTCCCGTTCAGCAGCGTGTGCTGGCGGCCGTCGGCGCCTGCCGGCGAAAAGTCGATGCGGATGCCGGGGAGCGCGCCCACAAGGGCCTCAGTGTCGGGCGTACCGTCGGCGTGCATCAGGCCGTGGTCCAGGGCGTAGAGCGTTACGGCCCTGTACATGGCTCCGCTGTCGATGTAGCGGTAGCCTATGCGTGCGGCCAGACTGCGCGCCATGGTGCTCTTGCCCGACGATGAATACCCGTCGATGGCTACTGTAAGTTTTTTCATTTTTTATGTATCTGAAAACGGAGGCAAGAGGCAGGGGAGCATACCGCCTGGCCGTCTTGCCTCCGTGTGATAGGATTTTTCTGGTGGATTACATGTTCATGCCGCCGTCCACCTGGATAACCTGGCCGGACACATAGCTCGACATGTCGGAGGCGAGGAAGGTTGCCACGTCGGCGATGTCCTCGGGCTTGCCGCCGCGACGCAGAGGTATCTTCTTGGTCCACTCGGCGCGCACTTCTTCGGGCAGCGCTGCGGTCATGGCTGTCTCGATGAAGCCGGGAGCTATGGCGTTGGCACGGATGCCGCGCGAGCCCACTTCCTGTGCTATGCTCTTGGCGAGAGCTATGAGGCCTGCCTTGGAGGCTGCATAGTTGGCCTGACCGGCGTTGCCGTGAACGCCCACCACCGATGCCATGTTGATGATGCTGCCGCCGCGCTGACGGAGCATCACGGGCAGAACTGCGTTGATGAAGTTGAAGGCGCTCTTCAGGTTGACGTTGATTACGGCATCCCACTGCTGCTCGGTCATGCGCATCATCAGGCCGTCCTTGGTAATGCCGGCGTTGTTGACGAGGATGTCGATGCGGCCGAAGTCTTTCACCACCTCGGCTACCACTTCCTTGGTCTGCTGGAAGTCGGCGGCGTTGGAAGCATAGCCCTTGCACTTTACGCCCAGGGCTGCTATCTCGCTTTCGGTAGCTTTGCCGGTCTCGTCTATCACGAGGTCAGTAAAAGCGATATTGGCACCCTCCTGGGCGAAACGCAGGGCAATGGCACGGCCTATGCCGCGTGCAGCACCCGTGATGAGGGCTGTTTTTCCTTCGAGAAGTTTCATTTTCTGAACTATTATATAATGTATATTTGGTTATTCTGACTGCAAAATTAATGAAAATTCATTTGCAGGGCAATATAAAACTGACTAATTTTGCAATACAATGAATATGACGGCATGGATAGCATCGCGGCTGAGCATCGGCGCGGGGAGTTCACGGAGCGCCCGCACGGGTGCTGTCATAGCCGTGACCGGCATCGCCATAGCTCTGGCTGTCATGGAATTCACGCTGGCCGTAGTGGGCGGCTTCCGCGACGAGATTCGCCATAAGGTTCTCGGATTCGACCCTGAAGTGAGCGTCATGCCCCCCTACAATCCCGAAGATGCGACTTCGGAAGAATACCTCACGGCCGACTCGGTCATCGCCGGCATCATAAGGCAAGAGGTTCCGGGGGCCGCTGCGGCGCTGGCCGTGTCGCGTCCCGCCGTATTGAAGACCGACGGCGATTTTTCGGTTCTCTATTTCTCGGCCTACGACCCGACGGCCCACGACTACACTTTCGAGCGTTCCTGCGTCACACAGGGCGAGTGGCCCGATTTCACAAACGACAGCACGCGCAACCACATCGTCATCAGCGAGGCCACGGCGCGGGCTCTCAATCTCGCCGTCGGCGACCGGCCCATGCTGTACTTCGTGGACGGGCGCACCGCCATTCGCAGCCGCCGCGTCACGGTTAGCGCCCTGTTTGCCAGCCGCATGGAGGAGCGCGACCGTTCCACGGCCTATGCCTCCCTGCCCATGCTTCAGGCCGTAAGCGGCATCGGAAGCAATCAGGGTACGAGACTTGAGTTGCGGGGCATCGGCATAGATTCCGCAGCGGCGGCAGCCGACCGTCTTCAGTCGCGCCTCGTGGCCGAATGGCAGCAGGGAGCGATAGCCGACCTCCATCCCGTCGACAACATTCAGCGCAGCGGCGGTATGTACCTCAACTGGCTCGACCTGCTCGACACCAACGTGATCGTGATTTTCATCCTGATGCTGCTCGTCGCCGCGTCCACTCTGGTGGCCGCGCTCTTCATCCTCGTGCTCGAACACATCTCCACCATAGGCATACTCCGCACACTGGGAGCCACACGCCGCATGGTGCGCAATATATTCATCACCACGGCCATGAGGCTTGTCCTCCGCGGCATCGTCATCGGCAACGCCGTCGGTATCGGCTTGCTCATGCTGCAAAAGCAGCTGCATCTTATCCCCCTCGACCCGGAGATGTACTATCTCGACCATGTGCCGGTGAGCATGCACTGGATGCACATGCTTGCGCTCAACCTCGGTGTGGCAGCCGCGGCATGGCTTATACTCGTTATTCCGTCGCGCATCGCCGCCGGTGTTGACCCGGCTCTCACGGTCCGCTATGAATAAAATCGCTCTGCCTGACGAACCAAACCCACACCACATCTTGTTTTAGTATGAGAACGGATGTGAATTTTAACATTTATTGTTAAACACACGCCAAATTAAGGTACACGCCACAGGCGATTATCACAAATTTTCATTACTTTTGCATATTAAATAATTCTTAATGACACAAAACTCCTTAGAAGAGCTCATCATAGAAGGCATACGCGACCGTAAAGGCCGCAATATCACGACTGTAGACATGAGCGCGATTGAGGCCGCGCCGGTATCAGGATTCATCATCACCGAGGGCTCAAGCAACACTCAGGTAAGCGCTATCGCCGACAGCGTGCGCGACTACGTGCAAAGCCACGGCGACATAAAGCCTTTTAATTACGACGGCTACGGACAGTCGGAGTGGATTGTACTCGACTACGGCAGCCTGATGGTGCATATCTTCCAGCGCGAAGCGCGCCTGCGCTACAATCTTGAAGAACTATGGAGCGATGCTGTCATAAGCGAACTTCCGAATCTCGACTGATATGGCACCTAATAATAAACCCGGAAAAAAGAACAACCTGGCATCACGCTTCAGTTTCTTCTGGATGTATGCCATCGTGCTGCTTTTCATTGGCGGCATATGGTTTCTCGACCAGAACGACATCACTCAGGAGGTGAGCTACAGCAACTTTGAGAAATACGTCACCAAAGACCACGGCATCAGCAAAATCGTGGTCTTCACCGACAAGAAGCGCGCAGAGGGCTTCCTCACCGACTCCCTCGCCTCGCAGCTGTTTCCTTCGGAACAATACACTCCCGGCAACGGCGTTGCCAAAGTAGTGACCGATATTCCGTCAGCCGACAAATTCGACACCAAAATCGACGAATGGCGCGCCATGGGTGCGTTCTCGGGCGATGTCAAGTACGAGCGCAGCGGCTCCTGGACTTCACTGCTCTTCTCTTTCGGACCCGTCCTCCTGCTCGTGTTCTTCTGGTTCTGGCTCATGAAGCGCATGAACGGCGGCAGCGGACCCGGCGGAGGCGGAGGCGTGTTCAGTGTGGGCAAAAGCAAGGCAATGCTTTTCGACAAGGACAACGCCGTGAAGGTCACGTTCCAGGACGTGGCCGGACTCAGCGAGGCGAAAACCGAGATTGAGGAAATTGTGGAGTTCCTCAAGAACCCGCAGCGGTATACCGATCTCGGTGGCAAGATTCCTAAGGGAGCGCTGCTCGTCGGCCCTCCCGGCACAGGTAAGACTCTGCTCGCAAAGGCCGTCGCAGGCGAGGCCAACGTGCCGTTCTTCAGCATGAGTGGCTCCGACTTCGTGGAGATGTTCGTGGGCGTGGGCGCTTCCCGAGTGCGCGACCTATTCCGTCAGGCCAAGGAGAAAGCACCGTGTATCGTATTCATTGACGAGATCGACGCCGTCGGACGCGCCCGCGGACGCAACGCCAACATGGGCGGCAACGACGAGCGCGAGAACACGCTCAACCAGCTCCTCACCGAGATGGACGGCTTCGGCGGCAACAGCGGCGTCATCATCCTCGCCGCAACCAACCGTGTCGACATTCTCGACAAGGCTCTCCTGCGCGCGGGCCGATTCGACCGCCAGATTTACGTTGACCTCCCCGACCTCAACGACCGCGTGAGCATCTTCAAGGTGCATCTGCGCAACATCAAGCTCGACGGCGAGCTCGACATCGAGCTGCTGGCGCGCCAGACCCCGGGATTCAGCGGCGCCGACATCGCCAACGTCTGCAACGAGGCCGCGCTCATAGCCGCGCGCCACAACAAGAAGGCCGTCGGCAAGGATGATTTCATCGCCGCTGTCGACCGAATCATCGGCGGACTCGAGAAACGCAACAAAATCACTACCGACGAGGAGAAACGCGCCATCGCCGTCCACGAGGCCGGCCATGCCACCGTTTCGTGGCATCTGCGCTATGCCAATCCTCTGGTGAAGGTCACCATCGTTCCGCGCGGCAAGGCCCTCGGAGCCGCATGGTATCTGCCGGAAGAACGTCAGATCACGCCCACGCAGGCCCTGCTCGACGAGATGTGCGCCACACTGGGCGGCCGCGCTGCCGAAGAATTATTCCTCGGGCACATTTCTACCGGCGCGGCCAACGACCTGGAACGTGTCACCAAGCAGGCCTACGCCATGGTGGTGTACTACGGCATGAGCGAACGCCTCCCCAACCTGAGCTACTACGACTCCACCGGGCAGGACTACGGATTCTCGAAACCTTATAGCGACGAGCGAGCCCGAATCATCGACGAGGAGGTGAGCCGCATCATCGCCGAACAGTACGAGCGCGCCAAGGAGCTGCTGCGCAAGCATGCCGAGGGCCACGGCAATCTGGCCGACGTACTCGTAAAGCGCGAGGTGATTTTCACGGAAGACGTCGAGCACATCTTCGGAAAACGCCCCTGGGTTTCGCGCACCGACGAGATTCTCGCCGCACGCGACGCTACCGGAAAGCCGCAGGACGTGGAGGCGACCGACATCACCCCGCCGCCATTCGACGGCGACGACACCCCGGACCCGGAAGATGCCGCGCAAAGCGACAGCAAACCCTCCGATAAGGATAAACAGAACGACACGGAGGCATGAACGAGGAGGCTCTCAGCCAGATGTACCTGAAGGATACGGCGTTCCAGAATCTTATGCAACGCCGCATATTCAATGTGCTGCTGATAGCCTCGCCCTACGATGCCTTCATGATGGAGGAAGACGGCCGTGTGGAGGAACAGCTCTACTTCGAGTACGTACGCCTCAACCTCAGTTCGCCGCCACGCGTGACGCGCGTATCCACCACGGCCGAAGCCGCCGTGGAGATGCGCGCGAAAACGTTCGATCTCGTCATCGTGATGCCGGCCAACGACATCAGCGAAAGCATGGCCGGCGCGCGCGGCATCAAGCGCGAGCACCCCGACGTGCCGCTGGTGGTGCTGACTCCGTTCAGCAAGGAAGTGAGCCGCCGTCTGGGCCACGAGGACCTCAGCGGCATCGACTGTGTGTTCAGCTGGCTTGGCAACATGGACCTGCTCCTTGCCGTCATCAAGCTCCAGGAAGACAAAATGAACGCCGAGCTGGACATCAACGGCATCGGCGTACAGATGATAATGCTCGTGGAAGACTCCGTGCGCTTCTACTCGTCGGTGCTTCCGCGCATCTACAAGTTCCTGCTCAAGCAGAGCCAGCTGTTCTCCACCGAGGCCCTCAACGAGCACGAGCAGATGCTGCGCATGCGCGGCCGCCCCAAGGTGATGCTCGCGCGCAACTACGAGGAAGCCATGGCGCTCTACGACCGCTACGGTGACAAGATGCTGGGCGTTATCAGCGACGTCAGTTTTGCCCGCGGAGGCGAGAAGTGCGCCGACGCAGGCCTGCAGCTCGCCCGCGAGCTGCGCTCGCGCGATCCCTATCTGCCCGTCATCATCGAAAGCAGCGAGATCGCCAACGCACCCCGCGCCCGGGAGGTAGGCGCCACATTCGTCGACAAGAATTCAAAAAAACTGTCGGTCGACCTCGGAGAAGCCATCATGGCAAATTTCGGCTTCGGCGACTTCATAATCCGCGACCCGGCCGACGGACGCGAGATAATGCGCATCGTCGACCTCAAGGACATGCAGCAGCGCATATTCGACATTCCCGCCGATGCGCTCTACCATCACGCTCAGAACAACGACATCTCCCGCTGGCTTTACAGCCGCGCACTCTTTCCGATAGCCGACGTCGTGCGGCAGCATCGCTTCGAGAGTCTGGACGAGGCTCCGGCTGTGCGCCGCCTCTTCTTCGACCTCATCGTGAAGTACCGCCGCATGAAGAACCGCGGCGTGGTGGCCGTGTTCCGCAAAAACCGCTTCGACCATTACAGCAACTTCGCCCGAATAGGCGACGGCAGCCTCGGCGGCAAAGGACGCGGCCTGGCGTTCGTTGACTCCATCATCAAGAACAACGCGGTGTTCGACGACATCGACGGCGTCTGCGTCACCATCCCGCGCACCGTCGTTCTCTGCACCGACATCTTCGACCGCTTCATGGCCGACAATGCGCTCTACCCCATAGCGCTCGGCAAGGCTTCGGACGAGGAGATTCTGAAAGCATTCATAGCGGGACGGCTGCCGGACGACATCCGCGACAACCTAAACGCACTGCTCGACGTGGTGGACCGCCCGCTGGCGGTACGTTCGTCGAGCCTTCTCGAAGATTCGCACTATCAGCCCTTTGCGGGCGTTTACGCCACCTACATGGTTCCCTGCGCCGACGACCGCGAGCAGCGGCTGCACATGCTCACATCGGCCATAAAGGCGGTCTACGCCTCCGTGTTCTACCGTGCCAGCAAGACCTATATGGCAGCCACAAGCAACGTCATCGACGAGGAGAAAATGGCGGTGATAATACAGGAGGTTGTCGGCGAGGAGCACGGCGAGTATTATTTCCCGGCGTTCAGCGGCGTGGGGCGCTCGCTCAACTACTATCCGCTGGGCGACGAAAAGCCGGAGGACGGCGTGGCCCAGGTGGCCGTCGGCCTCGGCAAGTACATAGTGGACGGCTGCAAGGGACTGCGCTTCTCGCCGCGACATCCGGCGCACGTATTGCAGACGTCGACACTCGACCTCGCCCTGCGCGACACTCAGACCCACCTCCTGGCACTCAGGCGCAAACCGGTCAGCAGCAGCGACTTCGCCACCGACGACGGCTTCAACATCGAGCGCGTGCCTGTGCAGCAGTTCGCCGACACCGGCGCGCTGCGCTATGCGGCAAGCACCTACGACGCGGCCGACGGCACGCTGCGCGACTATGAAGAAGGGCGCGGACGCCGCGTTATCACGTTCACCAACATGCTGCGCGACAACGCATTCCCGCTTGCGCAGGTCATAGACACGATGCTCACCAAGGGACAGGAAGCCATGCAGCGGCCCGTAGAGATAGAATTTGCGGGCACACTGAAACCGGCATCCGACGAGCGAGGACGCCGCGGACAGGTCTACTGGCTTCAGATCCGACCCATCACCGACCGCCGCGAGTCGGTGGACGACTCCCTCACGGAAGCGCCGGACGATAAGCTCCTGCTGCGCTGCTCTACGGCGCTGGGCAACGGCATCGTCGACGACATCAGCTCCGTGGTCTACGTGCGGCCCGACACGTTCGACTCGCTCGACAACCGCGAGCTTGTAGCTGTTCTCAGCAGGATCAACGACAGCTTCGCCGAACGCGGCGAGCATTACATCCTCATAGGCCCCGGCCGCTGGGGCTCGCGCGACGCCGCCCTCGGCATCCCCGTCGCCTGGACCGACATCTCGGCCGCACGCCTAATTGTGGAAGCCGCACAGAGCAATTACCGCATAGAACCCAGCCAGGGCACACATTTCTTCCAGAACCTCACGAGCCTCGGCGTAGGCTACTTCACGCTCGACCCCACCGCAGGCTCCGACATATACGACAGCGGCACACTCGCCGCCATGCCGGCCGAGTACGACGACGGACGGGTGCGCGTAGTGCGCTTCGGCCGACCTATCACAATATGCATCAACGGACGCGCCGGAAAAGGCGTGGTCTACAAACCCGGACAAGGGCCTCTACACAACCAATAAACCTTTCAGCCATGAGTTTCATCAACAAACTATGCCGTTCGCTCGGATTCGGGGGCGAAGAAGAATACGAGACAGAAGAAATCGCTGCCGACGCGGCCGATACCGATACTCCCGCTGCCGTACCCGACGAAAAGGAGGAGGACAAGCAGTACAGCGACATGCGCGAAGAAATTTTCACTCAGGTGCTGAACGTATTCAACACCGCCCTGCCCGACTTCATAGCACGTAGCGTGGACCCCGCCGCACAGCGCAAACTCCTCTTCGACAGCCTCGACCAGGGCCTGAAGGATTATGTGGCGCGCATAGGGGCCGACGCCGACACCCGTTGCGAGCTGCGCTGGAGCGAGGAACAGTCGCAGCTGCGCACCGACATGGAGACTCTGCGGCACAAGAGCGCTCAGATAGAGGCCGAACGCGCCGAGCTTAAGCAGAAGCAGCTCAGCGCCGAGCGCCAGAAGCGCGCGCTCAGCGACCGCCTGAAGGACCTTGAAAAACAGATTGACACCCTCGAGGCCGAACGCGAGCAGTTTGAGCTTGAGAACAAAAGCCTGCTGAACAAGCTGAAAGTGATGGCCGTACAGGGCCCCGAGACTAAGGAGGTCCCGGTGGAGATAGACGACAGCAAGAACGCCGAAGAGGTGGAACGCCTCACGGAATCCTGCCGCAATCTCGAAGCCGATAACGAATCGCTCAGGACGCAGCTTCAGCAGGCAGCCGAACGACAGACCATGGCCGACGAGATGTGCGCCGACCTGCGCCGCCGCCTCGCCGTATCGCAGAAAGAGGTGGAGGACCTGCAGGCCATCACCGAGCAGGTGGAGATAGTACGTCAGGCCATCGAGGAACGCGACAAAACCCTTGAACGCCAGCGCGACAACATCGGCCGCCTCAAGACTCAGATAGAAACACTCACCTCTTCGGCACGCGCGGCCGCCGACAATGCCTCGGCACGCGAACGCGAACTGCTCGACCGCATCGCGCAGCTGGAGGAGAAAAAGGCTGCGGAGGAACTCGTCAGCGAGGAAACACCCGTGGAGAAGAAACCGCGCAAACGCGCCGCTGTGCCCAAGAAGCAGGAACCTGAGCCGGTCGTACCGAAAATCACGGACGACGACCTGATGGACGTGGAGTCGGGATTTGCCGACCACAGCTGGTTCGGAGCCTCCGAGCCGGAACCGCAGGCTCCGCAGCCCGTCAGCGACAACGACGACTTCGGCTACCACGCGCCGGAACCCAAGCCCCGCCCCTACGACGACGGCATGCAGATGAGCCTCTTCGACGACTGAAGGGCAGTTTAGAACGGCAACTTGCCGGGAGCCGTAAAAATATGGTAAAGCAGGTCGTGAAAAAGCGCCGTGGCCGGCTGGCGTGAGCCGTTGCCCTTGCTCATGGCGTCGAAACGCCGTATGGCATCAAGAATCTCGATAATCTGAAATGCGTTGTAGTTCTGCAACCCCAGGCGGATGCGGCGCAACGCGGCCTTATAGTTCAGCGACAGTGCGCGCATGAGTCCGTCATCGCTCTTGTCGGGCGTATAGACCGCCGTCATCAGGTCGGCGAAAAGACTGAACAGACCGGATGCCACCAGCACCATGGGGGCAGCCTTCGGATTGGCCGCGAAATAGCCGGCTATGCGCATCGACTTTGCCACATCTCTCGCGGCCACGGCGTCCACAAGCTCAAAGGAGTTGAACTCCTTGCTGTAGCCTATGTTGCGTTCGATAGCCTCGGGTGTGATTTCCGCACCCTTGCCAAGAATGTCGACGAGCTTGCCGATTTCGTTGCTCAGGCGGCTCAGATCGGCGCCCACGAAGTCGCACAGCATGCCTATGGCCTTCTGGTCGGCGCGCATCCCGCGCTCCGTCACGAGCTGGTACACATACTTCGGCAGCTCATAGTCGCGTATCTTTTTCGATTCAAAAATCACACCGTTGGCCTTGACAGCCGCAAGCAGTTCCTTGCCCTTGGCTACGGCTCCGCGTACGCATATCACAAGTATTGTCGACGGCGATGGCGACGTAGCGTAACGGTGCAGGCGGTTGAGCTGGTCGGAGCGCACGGCCTGACCCTCTTTCAGTATCACGAGCTGGCGTTCGGCCATCATCGGCACACTCATGCACAGATCCATCACGCTGCCCGGCTCCACCTGAGGGGCATACAAAGTGTACTGGTTGAACTCCTTGTCCTCCTCGGGGATTATTCTGTCGAAGTCTTTCAGCAGCTCGTCAATAAAGTAACCCTCCTCGCCGTGAAGAAGGTACACCGGAGCATACTGTCCGTTGCGAATCTGCCGCCTGACGGCATCGAATGATATATTGGCGCTTGTGCCTGCCATAGTTTCACAAATAATTCGTAAATTTACACATTATTTCCGAGAAACGCAAAATGAAGCTTAATCTTCCGTCCTTCGACATTCAGACACGCCGCATGGCCGACGGCCCGATGCAGGTCTATGACCCTCTGCGTCGCAAATTCGTAGCACTCACGCCGGAAGAATGGGTACGCCAGCATTTTGTGAATTACCTGATTACGGAAAAAGGCTACCGGCCAGCACTGATGGCAAACGAAGTGGGATTGCGCCTCAACGGCACGCTACGGCGCTGCGACACCGTGGTCTACCGGCGCGACATGACCCCCGCCGTCGTGGTGGAATACAAAGCCCCTGATATAGAAATCACACAGCGTGTTTTCGACCAGATAGCCCGCTACAATCTCGTAATGCGGGCCGACTGGCTAATCGTCAGCAACGGATTATCTCACTACTGCTGCCGCTACGACCACACAACGGGCCGCTACAGCTTCGCTCGTGATATTCCTGAATGGAGCAGCGTCAATGCTTGAAGAAATAAGCAACGCGGATGGTCCACTGGCGGTTGCTGGCGCGGTAGTCGTCAAGCAGACGGGTCTTGACGGCCGATGTCACGCCCCAGGTGTATGAACCGGAAATCTGCCAGTTGCGGAGAATTTCCACGCCGATGCCGGCAGTCATGCCCAATTCGGTACCGTTGTAGTCGAACGCCTTGCACTTGCCGTGGGCAAGGAGAATGTCGAGTTCGGGACCTCCGTAGACGAACGGTGCGAGAGTCTCCTCGAAACCGTTCATGCGGGTCCACTTGAAGCGCAGATGCAGCGGAATCTGCAAGTAGTGCATGCGGGCGCGCTCCTCGCCGTAGCCGAGCGACGACCACACTTTCTTCTCGCCGAGATTCACTTTCGCGCCTGACTGATTGTACAGCAGACCGAGGTCAATTCCGAAACCTATGCCGGGAAACATCAGTTCGCCCAGCACGCCGGCATGATAGCCTACGCCGTTGCTGACGCTGACGATATCCTGATTGAAACTGAGACTGCCGATGTTGACACCCGCAACGCCGGCGGCACGGAACTGAGCCGCAGCCGATGCGGCAAAAAAGCATATTATGGCGATGAATAAGCTGAATCTTTTCATTTCTGTTGATTTTATGACGCAAAGTTAATCAAAGATTCGCAAAGAGATGCACGCTATGGAGTTTTTTTAGTATTTTTGCACTTAAATCAGAATATAGCCGCACGGACCGTGCATGCAGACTTACAAATCACATTATGCTTAATTTTAAGGCTACCGGTCCGTGCGGCTTTTTCAAACGGATATGAGTGACAACAAACCTGTAATAATACTTGGCATAGAGTCGTCGTGCGACGACACATCGGCCGCCGTCATACGCGACGGCCTGCTACTGAGCAACGTGATAGCCTCGCAGAAGGTACACGAGGAATACGGCGGCGTGGTGCCCGAACTTGCATCGCGGGCGCATCAGCAGAACATCGTGCCCGTGGTCGACACGGCCCTGAAGCGTGCCGGCGTCGACAAGCATGACCTTTCGGCCATAGCTTTCACCCGCGGCCCGGGCCTGCTCGGCTCGCTGCTGGTTGGCACCAGCTTCGCCAAAGGGCTGTCGCTGGGGCTGCGCGTGCCCATGGTGGATGTGAACCACCTGCACGGTCATGTGCTCAGCCACTTCGTACGGCGCGAAGCCACCGACGAGGTGCCCGAATTTCCATTCCTCTGCCTGCTCGTGTCGGGCGGCAACTCGCAGCTCATACTCGTGCGGAGCTACAACGACATGCAGGTGCTGGGCCAGACCATCGACGACGCCGCCGGCGAAGCGTTCGACAAATGCGCCAAGGTGATGGGGCTTCCCTACCCCGGCGGCCCTCACATCGACCGCCTCGCCGCCGAAGGCAATCCCAAGCGCTTCAAGTTCGCCAAACCGCACATCCCCGGCCTCGACTACAGCTTCAGCGGCCTGAAGACATCATTCCTCTACACGCTGCGCGACGCCGTCGCAGCCGACCCGGACTTCATCGAGGCCAATAAGGCCGACCTCGCGGCATCGCTCCAGGCCACCATCATAGACATACTCCTCGACAAGCTCGACAAGGCCGTACGTCAGACCGGTGTACGCACCGTAGCTATCGGCGGAGGCGTCTCGGCCAACAGCGGAGTACGCAGCGCCGTGGCCGACTACTGCGCGGCCCGCGGCCTCAAGGCATTCATTCCCGAGCGCGCCTTCACCACCGACAATGCGGCGATGGTGGCTATCGCCGGATACTACAAATATCTCGACGGGCAGTTCTGCCCCTACGATTCCGTTCCCTTTGCACGCGTAACTGTCTGATGCGACTTTCAATCATCATCATCGGCGACGAAATACTGATAGGTCAGGTCACCGACACAAATTCAGGAGCCATAGCGCGCACATTCGGCCCTCAGGGATGGGACATCGCCGGCGTGCGCACCGTGGCCGACGACGGCGACGCCATACGCGGCGCCATAGAGGACGCCATGGCCGACTCGCAGCTCGTGATCTGCACGGGCGGCCTCGGCCCCACCAAGGATGACATAACCAAGCACGTCCTCACCGACATCTTCGGCGGTCCGCTGGTACGCGACGAAAGCGTGACGGCCAATATTGAACGCGTATTCGCCCTGCGCCATTTGCAGATGAACGCGCTCACCGCCTCGCAGGCCGACGTGCCGGCATCCTGCACCGTAATCCAGAACCGCCTCGGCACGGCACCCGTCATGTGCTTTTTCCGCGACGGACGCATGCTGGTGTCGATGCCGGGCGTACCGTTCGAGACCGAGGGGATGCTTCCGGAAGTGGCGCAGGCCGTGGCCGGCCACTTCCACACAGCCACCGCGCTGCGCCACCACTGCCTGATGGTGGGAGGCATAACGGAATCGGCTCTCGCCGAACGGCTTGCCGAATGGGAAAACGACCTGCCCGACTACCTGCACCTCGCCTACCTGCCCACCCCGGGGCTGATACGCCTGCGCCTTGACGGACGCGGCGACGATGCCTCCCTCATCGACGCCGAAATGGGCCGCCGTATTGGGGAGCTGAAACAGCTTGTAGGTGACAATCTCCGCTACGACGGCGACGCCACGGCTGCCGAAATACTGCTGGACGCATGCCGTCGCAAGGGTTATACGCTCGGAACGGCCGAGAGCTGCACCGGCGGCACCATGGCTCAGCGCATCACGGCCATAGCCGGATGCTCCGACGTGTTCAGAGGCTCTGTCGTCAGCTATTGCAACGAAGTCAAGGCCACTGTGCTCGGTGTATCCGAGGCCGACCTCCGCGAACACGGCGCCGTAAGCCGCGAGGTCGTGGAACAGATGGCACAGGGCGCCATCCGCATCCTCGGCTGCGACTGCGCGGTAGCCACAAGCGGTATTGCAGGACCGGGAGGAGCCACACCGGGAAAGCCGGTAGGCACAGTATGGATAGCTGCCACCACGCCCACCCGCACCGAAAGCCGCCTGCTGCATCTGCCCGGAAACCGTTCGCGGGTCATAGACCGCGCCGCCACCGAGGCAATGCTTCTTCTTGCGTCGATTATTTGATAGTTTATAGTTGATAGTGTATAGGTAAGAGGGCACTCTAAGAGCTGATGGCGAGATACATAAAGACACAAGGTCAAAAGCGACATAAGTTTTTATAGAGCATAAGCCCTAAAGTATTGATAAAAAAACAGCCGCATGCTGACGGACGGGGCATGCGGCTGTATGTTTTTTGTGCGCGAGAGCGTGCTGGCCGAGCTTGGCTCGATGCGGGTCACAAGGCAACCCTGACGTCGGGGACTATCACCTAACACAACGGGTGTAGGTGTTGGGAGCACACTCTGCAAGGCGAGTTTGTATCAGAATGTCAATGTTCTCGGTTTAGAGTTTACAGTTTAGGGTTTAGGGAACGGCCGCCTCTGCGGCCGCACGGACGCAAGTTCTCCGAACTTGCCACCTTACTTTCGATTCTCTACCCCACGAACGCAGCGTAAAACGCTGCTTATCGTGGGGTTAACCACGGACACGTCCTCTTCGAGGACTTGCCGGCAGGGCCAGCGCGGGCGGGGTGTGCGCGGGGCTTGCGCCGCGCAGGGATGAATGGGGTGCGCTGCGAGGACGAGGCGGCTGCACCCCGGTGCAGCCCTACAATTTGTGCGCGCCGGCGCTCGCGCCGCGCGCAGTGTGGAGTTGGGAGTGTGGAGTGAGGAGTTGCGCCTGTGGTGGCGACGAGGAGGGTGCAGCTTAGGGTGCAACGGTTGTTGAGGAACAGGGCGTAGTGGAGGAGCAGGCGGCTGATGGCGGCGTGCTCGGCGGC